>Ga0209863_10000015_pt1 | contig 113826 bp, 107 predicted proteins | sample OrgsoiDNA2013046_FD_185796 | JGI IMG/M metagenome (GOLD analysis project Ga0209863, IMG submission 185796) | Permafrost soil microbial communities from the Arctic, to analyse light accelerated degradation of dissolved organic matter (DOM) -... | ecosystem: Environmental > Terrestrial > Soil >...
ACCACAGGGTGGAGCAGGCATTCATGCCTGCGTTAAGAAGAACAAAACAGTTCGGCTTCAGCCGCTGAGGTGAGACTTCCCTTACGGGTTCTTCAAATCAGATCTAACCGGGCGACTCTCTCGCCCGGTTTTTTATCTTTTGTCCAGAATCACCTGGATTAGCCAGTTCTGACACTGGGAATAAAGTCTTCTCCATCCGCCTGCTGCTCCGTAGCGGCAAACTCCGGCGGAGCCTTGGTTGCATCCAGGGATGCAAGTTTAGTAACCAACTGCACCGGCGCCCCAGCTTTACTTTCTGTCGATGGCTGTTCTGCCGGGCCAGATGGCTTGTCTTGTTCTTTTCTTTCTTTCTGTTCTTGGTCCTGTGACGCTTTGGATTGTTGTGACACGTTCAGCGGGCCCAGCTCGGAATCCAGGTTGAAAACAAACTCAAACTCTTCTTCCGCCAGTTGGCCGCCACGCACTGGATGCATCACGTTATTGCGGATGCGATTCAGTTGCAGCAATCGTTCCAACAGCTCTTTCTTGTTCTGCGCCACCTCAGCCGGAAGGTACTGGCTCAGGATTGCCCATTTGCGGTCCAGTATCTCCCGCAACGCGATCAGGTGCGTGTAGTTGTAAGGCTCAAGCGCGGGATCCGGATCTTTCTCTCTTAATGCCGCACATTCTGCGCGAATGTTATCCGGTACGCCGTTGCGCCACCACTCTTCTTCGCCGAACTCAAGGATGAAGACCGCCTTGAGAAAACGATGCAGCCTGACTTCCACGTTTCGCACAATTTCGTACATATCGCCCAGCACCACGGGCGCGCGGCGGAAATCAAGATAAACGCGGACGTCAAAACGGTCGCACTGGATGCCGCGCTTCTGCAACTCTCTGGCAATTCCTGCCGGCGACGAAGTCTTTTCCTTCTCCATCACCTCTTCAATCGCCTTACGGCAGTCGCGCTTCAGGGAAAACGCAATATCCGAGCGGCGCAACTCGCCTTCTCCGATCTTGCTCCACAAGTCGTACAACACATCGGACGTGCGCACACGCATGATGCGTGCAATTTCGCTGGGGCTGTTTCCCTGCTTCAGAAGAGAGCATGCCTGCTCGCGCTTAAACATAACGTTCATTGGATGCAGCTAAGTTGAAACGCGAAGGCCCGCTCCCCACCAGTTTTTACATCTCATCTTTCCCGCTCAAACAGATACTGGCCTTTTTCTACGCCAGCCACCGATTCCGCGATCTTTAGAAACGCGCGGGCTGCGTGCGACAACTGCCCATTCTTGCGATAGATAATGCGCAACTTGCGCTCAAGCTTCAGTTCTCGCACCGGGATGGATATCAGCTCGCCGCGTGAGAGCTCGCTTTCAACAGAAATCCTGGGCAGCAATGCCACTCCATTGCCCGCCGCCACAAAGCGCTTGATCGTCTCAATGGTCGGCATCTCCACATCCAGACGAAGAGGCGTCTTATGTTTCTTGAATGCCTCCAGCACTTTCATTCGATACGGCGATACAACGTTGTGCGCCACAAACGACTCGGCCCCAAGTTGACGGATGCTTACGTTCTTCGCTTTTGCCAGGGGATGACGCGGAGGCGTGACAAACACCAGCTCGTCGCGAAATACCACAATGGATTGAAACCCGGCATCCTGTGGCCGAAACGATAGCACTCCCAGTTCCACGCTGTGGTCCGCCACCTGCGCGGCAAGCGAACTGGCCAGCGACCGCCGTACTTCAATCTTGATCATCGGCGAATAACGCCGGAATTCTTCCAGCACGCGAAGCAGGTACAACGCCGTAAATTCATTGGCTGCAATCACCAGCGTGCCGCGCTGCACCTGCCGCAATTCTTCCATTGAGGTACGCGCCTCACGCCGCAGGTTTAGCATTTTTTGCGCATACTCTTCCAGCACTTTGCCCGCGTCAGTCAGCATTCCATCGCGTGCAGAACGGTCAAACAGAGCTTCGCCGACTTCTTCTTCCAGTTTGCGTACCACCTGGCTCACTGCCGGCTGCGTGCGATGCACCATCTTGGCCGCCTTGGAAAAGCTTCCTGACCGGGCCACCGCCAGAAATGTTTCCAGTTGAAAAAAGTCCATTTGCGATTTGCCTCATTTATGAAAACCGCCGAATCTTTTATAGCATAAGCATTACTTATGCAAACTAAAACAATTATAAATTTGACTAATTGGATAACCAGCCTTGACCATGGGAGGTTAGCCACCTGAGGAGGCTGCCCAATGGAACGCTCACGTATCACGTTCTTTGACACAACCTTGCGCGATGGAGAGCAGGCCCCCGGTTGCAGCATGGGCATCCGTGACAAGCTCCGTCTGGCCTGCCAGCTTGAGCGGCTCGGTGCCGACATTATTGAAGCAGGATTTCCTGTCGCGTCTGACGATGACTATGAAGCCGTGAAGGCCGTCTCGCGCGAGATTCGCCGCCCTGTAATCGCCGGACTGGCGCGTGCTGCTGAGCCGGACATTCGCCGCGCCTGGGAGGCCCTGGAAGCTGCGCAGCGTCCGCGCATCCATGTCTTTCTCGCCAGCTCTGATCTCCATCTCCAGTGCAAGCTCAAGATCACGCGATCACAGGCGCTGGAACAGGTTTACAAATCGGTTTCCTTCGCCCGTTCACTGTGCAATGACGTGGAATTTTCTCCCGAAGACGCCACTCGCGCTGACATCGACTTCCTTTGCAGCTTCGTGCAGGTCGCCGTCGAAGCCGGCGCCACCACCATCAATATCCCGGATACTGTCGGCTACTCCATTCCCGATGAATTCGGCGAGCTGATCCGCACCATCCAAAAACGTGTGGCGGGAATCGAGAAAGTAACCATCTCTGTGCATTGCCATAATGACCTCGGCCTTGCCGTGGCGAATACGCTCGCTGCCATCCAGGCCGGAGCACGCCAGGTGGAATGCACCATTAACGGAATCGGTGAGCGTGCCGGCAACGCGTCACTGGAAGAAATTGCCATGGCGCTGAGCGTTCGCCAGGCCCAGCTTCCTTACGAATGCGGCATCAAGACGCAGGAAATTTATCCCAGCAGCGTCATGCTGTCTGAAGTCATCGGTTTTGGTCCTCAACCCAACAAGGCCATCGTCGGGCGCAACGCCTTTGCTCATGAAGCCGGCATCCACCAGCACGGTGTGATCAGCAATCCGCTGTGCTATGAGATTATGACGCCGGAATCGGTCGGCGTCCCCGGCAACGATCTGGTGCTCGGCAAGCATTCCGGGCGTCACGCTCTCGGCAAGCGTCTTGCCGAACTGGGCCATGAGGTCTCCCGCACTGAACTGGACGGAGTCTATGTCCGCTTCATGACACTGCTCAAAAACAAGAAGAAGATATACGATCAGGATTTGCTTTCGCTGCTTCCCGTCCGGCATAGCGCCACCGCGGCCGCAGCCAATTAATTTCATTCGAACATTGGGGATTAAGGGACTCATTATGTATTTCAAGATCACAGTTCTACCCGGAGACGGTATTGGTCCGGAGGTTTGCCGCGAAGCCGTACGCATTCTGGAAACGGTTGGCAACTTTCATAAAGTAGAGTTTCGCTTTGAAGAGAAACCCATCGGCGCCACCGCCATTCGCACCACGGGATCGCCTCTGCCAGACAATACGCTGGAAACCTGCCTCAAGAGTGACGCTGTTTTCCTCGGCGCCGTTGGTTCTCCAGATTACGATCATCTGGTTCCGGCCAAGCGTCCTGAAGGTGGCTTGCTGAGGCTCCGTAGCGGACTGGGTGGCTTTGCCAATCTTCGTCCCGTTGCGTCCTTCGCGCCCATCTATGACTGCTCGCCGTTGAAGGATTCCGTACTTGAAAACGTGAACATCCTCTTTATCCGTGAACTTCTCGGTGGTCTGTATTTCGGCACGCCTCGCGGTTATTCAGAGGACAGAAATTCCGCCAGCAACACCATGCGTTATTCGGTGGAAGAGGTTGAACGCGTAGCTCGCGTAGCTTTTGAACAGGCACAGACGCGCCGCAAAAAAGTCACGTCCGTGGACAAGGCCAACGTGCTGGAAACCTCGCAGCTCTGGCGCAAAGTTGTCACGGAAGTTTCCAAGGACTATCCAGACGTCCAGCTTGAGCACCTTCTGGTTGACGCCTTCGCCATGCACCTGATCACAACTCCTTCGCGCTTTGACGTGGTGGTCACGGAAAATCTTTTTGGCGATATTCTTACCGACGAAGCTGCCGTCCTCACCGGCTCGCTCGGCATGCTGTCGTCGGCAACCATCGGCGGACAGGTTGATCTTTACGAACCGGTACATGGTTCCGCGCCGGACATTGCGGGCAAAGGAATCGCCAACCCGATCGGCGCCATTGCAACCGCTGCCCTGCTTCTGCGCCATTCTGCGCGCATGGAAAACGAAGCCGATGATCTCGACGCTGCCATCCGCCAGGCCCTGGATGAAGGCTATCGCACGGCAGACCTGGCCCGTGGAGGGCGCGGTAACATTGTTGGCACGCGTGAGATGGGCAGTCTGATTGAGAAGGCCTTTGTCGCGCGACTTGACCGGCGCTTCGCCTATCACGCAGTCTAAAGGCGCAACATGGCAGCCAAAACTCTGTTTGACAAGCTGTGGGAGTCCCACCGCGTCTGTGATGGCGCGGAGGACTCGGCCATCCTTTATATAGACCTGCACCTGGTCCATGAGGTCACCTCACCGCAGGCGTTTGAAGGACTGCGCCTTGCCGGACGCAAATTGCGGCGTCCAGACAAGACCATTGCCACACTCGACCACAACATTCCCACCACCACCGCCAACCGCATGGTGATTGAAGATGCGCTTGCCCGCAACCAGGTGGAAGCGCTTCGCCACAATTGCCGTGAATTCGGCGTCACGCTCTACGACCTGGAAGCTCCGGAACAGGGCATTGTTCATGTCATCGGCCCCGAACTCGGCCTCACTCAACCCGGCATGACCGTGGTTTGTGGCGACAGTCATACCAGTACGCACGGCGCTTTCGGCGCTCTGGCCTTCGGCATCGGCACATCAGAAGTCGAGCACGTAATGGCCACGCAATGCCTGGTCCAGAAAAAACCAAAGAGCATGCTGGTGAACTTCAGCGGACGCATCCCCGCCGGAGTCACCTCCAAAGACATGATTCTCGGCTTGATCGCACGCATCGGAATCGACGGCGCAACGGCTCACGTCATTGAGTACGCCGGAGAAGCCATTCGCGCTCTTTCCATGGAAGCGCGCATGACCATCTGCAACATGAGCATTGAAGGTGGAGCGCGTGCCGGAATGATTGCCCCGGACCAGACAACTTTCGATTATCTACAGGGCCGCCGCTTTGCTCCGCAAGGCAAAGCATGGGATGACGCCGTGGCCTATTGGAAAACGCTGCCCAGTGATCCCGGCGCGAAGTTTGACAGCACCCTCGAGATCGACGCCACAGAGCTTGCACCGTTTGTAACCTGGGGCACCAATCCCGGCATGGCGGCTCCGGTCACCGGAGAAGTTCCTGATCCAGACGGCGCGGCCGATTCTTCTGAACGCGGTGGTATGGAACGCGCGCTTCAATACATGGGACTGAAGCCGCGCACACGCATTGAGGACATCGCTATTGATCATGTTTTTATCGGCTCGTGCACCAACGCTCGCATTGAAGACATGCGCGCTGCCGCAGGCGTGGTAAAGGGCTACAAAGTTTCCAAAGGCGTGCAGGCCATGGTCGTGCCCGGCTCATGGCAGGTCAAACACTTGGCGGAAAAAGAAGGACTGCACAAGATTTTCCTCGACGCAGGCTTTGAATGGCGTGAGGCCGGATGCTCCATGTGTCTGGGCATGAACGCTGATCGCCTGAAGGCCGGCGATCGCTGTGCCTCCACCAGCAACCGTAATTTTGAAGGACGCCAGGGCGCCGGCAGTCGCACACATCTGGTGAGTCCCGCAATGGCGGCAGCAGCAGCCGTAACCGGACATTTCGTCGACATCCGCCACTGGCAATACAAGGATTAGCCATGCAGCAATTCACCACACATTATGGGACCGTTGCGTTGCTGGACCGCGAAAACGTGGACACTGACCAGATCATCCCCAAGCAATTCCTGAAGCGCACCGAACGGACCGGCTATCAGGATTGCCTGTTCTTTGACTGGCGCTTTGATGCCGCTGGCAAGCCCAATCCCTCCTTCGCGCTGAACGCACCGGAGTACAAAGGCGCAAGCATACTGCTGGTGGGCAAAAACTTCGGCTGCGGATCTTCGCGCGAACACGCCGTCTGGGCGCTGCGTGATTTCGGGTTCAGAGCTCTGATCGCTCCGGCCTTCGCCGACATCTTCTCCAACAACTGCGTGAAGAATGGCGTTCTCACCATCACGCTTCCCTCTGACGTGATTGAAGACCTGAAGTCGCGCGTCACCAAGGCAGGACGGTACGAACTCACGGTTGACCTTCACGCATGCAGCCTGAAGGGCAATGACGGATTTACCGCTCATTTCACTGCCGACCCGTTCCGGCGCACATGCCTGCTGCAAGGTCTTGACGAGATTGGCGTCACCTTGAAGCATGACAGTGAGATTGCCGCTTTTGAACGCCAACATGCTGATTTTGGGCCTCGCATTCCATCCGGCTTGTAATTGACGTGAATTCGCGACTATCTTGTTAACCATGCCGTGGCGGACAGAAGACCAGACTCCGAACCTTTCCGCCCTTCCCGGCTATCGTTCGGGGGAAAAAACCCTTCTGGTTTTTTTCGAAACGGATTGTCCCACCTGCCAGCTCGCCCTTCCTTACCTGAACGCGCTTGGCAATGACAACGTTCAGGTAATCGGCCTTTCGCAGGATGATGACGCCCGCACCAGACAATTCGTCAATGACATGGGAATCAAGTATCGGGTTTCCGTCGACAGCGGCTGGAAATTTACCCGCGCCTACGATCCGCAATCCGTGCCGACCATGTACCTCCTGGATGAAAGCGGCAAGCAGTTGCAAAGCCTGGTTGGCTTCGACAAAGCCGGGTTGAACGCGATTGCCACAGCCTTGAAGCTACCGGCAATCGCGCCCGCCAATGATGGCGTACCTGCGTGGAAACCTGGCTGCGGATCAAGACACCTTGAGCCCACAACCTCAGACAATGGAAGTGCCGACGCTGCCGCGCCATCCCTGCTGCGCCGCGTCGCCGATCCCGCTTCTCGCATTGCGCTTAAAGAAAATGAAGACGCGGTGGAATATTGCCGTGAGAATTTTGGCGACGCCCTGCCCGTCGTGCCACCCACGGTAGAACGAGTTGAAGCCATGCTGAAGGCCTGTGATCTGGTTCCGCAAAGCGTGGTCGGCCGCATACCGCCGGTTTATGGTGAAGCCACGGTGGAAAAAATAGCAGCCAATGCCGTGATGGCGGGCTGCCCGCCGGAGATGATGCGCGTGCTCATCCCGCTGGTCCGCGCCATCTGTGATGAATCTTTCAACACACATGGCGTTCAGGCCACCACGCATTTCGCCGCGCCGCTCATCGTCATCAATGGCCCGGTACGCAAGGAACTGGGATTCTGGTCGCGACAGAACGTCTTCAGCAACGTAGCCCGCGCCAACAGTACGCTGGGCCGCGCCTTGCAGTTGCTGCTGCTGAATATCGGGGGGGCCCGGCCAGACGGAATTGACATGTCGGCGCTCGGCAATCCGGGAAAGTTTTCTTTCTGCATTGCCGAAAATGAAGAAGACAATCCCTGGGAACCGTTTCACGTCGATCGTGGATTCAAGCACAACCAGAGCGCGCTGACGCTTTTCGCGGCCGAGCCGCCACGCGGTGTAAGTGAGCACACGGCACAAAATGGCGTGACACTGCTGCGCGCCATCTGCCCGGTCCTGGCCACGGTATGGAGCTACCGAAATTGCATGAACCATGAAGCCATGGTGGTGCTCTGCCCGGAACATGCCAAAACCTTGTACCGTGACGGATTCACCACCAGGCAGCGTGTACGGCAATTCCTTTTTGAAAACACCGGCGTGCCTCTTCGCTATTACAGCGAGAATGACAACGGTGAAGGCACCCAGGCCAAGCTCAACTATCGTGAGATCATGATTCAGGGCGAGCGTTGCTACCAGAAGTTCCGTTATGCGGAATCCATCAACATTGTTGTAGCCGGCGGCACGGCTGGAAAATTTTCCGCGGTGCTGGGTAGCTGGGTCACCGGTCCCACAGGCAGCCAGATGGTCACGTATCCGATTCCCGACGCAAAGAAGTCATAGAATCTGTTTAGACGACAGCGACAAAACGGAAACAGAGGGCAAATCATGGCAGTAACACTGGTTCATCCCGGCAATGAAAGCAAAGTGCAGGCAGGCGCCGTGCCTGCGCGCTTGGCCACGCTCAAAGGAAAGAAAATCGGCCTTCTGGATATAAGCAAACCAGGTGGACGTTTTTTTCTTGATCGCCTGGAACAGCTTTTGCGCCAGCGCTATGAAGCTTCTGGCGTCATCCGTCTGACCAAGCCCACCTATACAAAGAACGCACCCGCCGAGTTGATACAGCAGCTTCGCGGCATGGATGCGGTGGTGGAAGGTCTTGCGGATTGAGGGTCGTGCACAACGTGCAGTATGCACGATACGGTGAAGCTGGAAAATCTTGGCATACCTGCGGTGGCGGTTGCGACCACGGAATTTATCTCGCCCGCCCGCATACAAGCCGGAGCACTGGGACGTCCGGGATTTGAAGCGGTGTATGTGGAACATCCTATACAGGACCAGACGCCTCAGCAGATTGCCGCACGCGCGGATGCTGTAGCCGCAGAGATCGTGAAACGATTGACAGGTAAATAGCGCTGAAAGGAAACCAGCGAAGATGACTGCTTCCTCAACGGAAGTTCAAACTAAAAAGGCGGCCCAAAGCAAAGGCCAGAAAAAGATTGCCATTCTGGGTTGCGGCAAAATGGGCACCATCCTTCTCCAGGGTTTTCTGGAGCATGGCCTCATCACCAAAGATGAGGTGGTTGCCACGGTCCAGCATGACGAACATCGCCGTGAGCTGGCGCGCGAACTCAGCGGCGTTACCGTAACCACGGACAATAAGTCAGCCGTGACCGGAACGCCCATCATTATTCTTGGCGTTAAGCCTCAGGCGTTGGGACAACTGCTGGAAGAAATCTCTCCGATCCTCGCGCCGGAAACGTTGCTGATTTCGATAGCCGCTTCCACCACCACGGGATTCATTCAGGGGAAAGTCGCAAAGAACGTTCACGTGGTCCGGGCCATGCCAAACACTCCGGCCATGGTTGGTGCTGCCATGACGGCGCTTTGCGCTGGCCCTTCCGCGCGCAAAGACCACCTGGAGACCGCCAAGAGTCTATTTGAAAGCGTAGGCCGTGCCGTAATCGTCGACGAAAAGCACATGGACGCCATCACCGCTCTCTCCGGCAGCGGACCGGCATTTGCTTTCGTCATTCTGGAATCACTCGCCGAAGCTGGCGTGAAAGTCGGTCTGCCACGCGATCTGGCCACCACGCTCGCCGCGCAGACAATGTTCGGCGCAGCCAAGCTGGCGCTCGAAACCGGCCACCATCCCGCGTTGCTCAAAGACGCAGTTACCACCCCTGCCGGCTGCACCATTGAAGGACTGATCGAGCTGGAAAAAGGCGGCCTACGTGTGACGCTGATCAGAGCCGTGATTGAGACCACGCTCCGGGCCAAAGAGTTGATGACAAGCTGAAAATAGTAATTGGTAGTTGGTCCTTGATTCTTGGTCCTTGATTTTTGGTTTTTGGAGCGCAGCCGCCCTCGGCTGCGGATGGAATGCAACGGCATGGGGCGACTTGTGATTAAATTCACTACCTACCAAATACCAAGCACCAACTACCAGAAACGCGTGTTTTTACTTGCCTGAAATGCTACTCCCCGGTATCATTAAGACCTGATGTTTAAGCCTTCCGCCAACATGCCCATGTGCTGTCATACCATGGCTATGTGTGTGTTCATACACTGAGGCGGACAGGTTCATCAAAGATTTAGTAAAGCAATCCTTGAACCCGCTGCCTCAGGCAGTGGGTTTTGTGCTTTTACGAAAGAATCAGCACGGAAACGCTGCGGCAGCTTAAAAAGAGAGAACACTCAATGAGCACAGGCGTACGTTATGAACTCCGATGTCGTGAATGCCAGACCACCTGGGGCAACCAGCCAATCTCGTTCTGCCAGAATTGCTTTGCCCCGCTGGAAGTGGCTTATGACATGCCGGCCATCAAGCCGGAAATCAGTCGCGATAAAATTGCCGGCCGTCCCACCAACCTCTGGCGCTACAAGGAACTTCTGCCGCTGCCCGAAAATTATGACGCGTCGCTGCCTGTCGGCTTCACGCCATTGGTTAAGGCCCCTGCGCTTGGTGAGACCTTCCGTACTAAATCGCTCTATCTGAAGAACGACTCTGTCTGCTTCCCCACCCTGAGCTTTAAAGACCGAGTGGTGGCCGTGGCATTGGCCCAGGCACGCGAGTTCGGCTTTGAAGTGGTGAGCTGTTCCTCCACCGGCAATCTTGCCAACTCGGTTGCGGCGCAGGCTGCCCGCGGGGGCTTCAAGGCCTGCGTGTTTATTCCTGCCGATCTTGAACCGGCGAAGATTCTTGGTACACAAGTTTACGGCGCAACCATCGTGCGCATTGATGGCAACTATGACCATGTCAACCGCCTCTGCTCACAGATCGCTGACAGGCATCGCTGGGGCTTCGTAAACGTGAACCTTCGTCCTTACTACGCGGAAGGCTCCAAGACCGTGGGCTACGAGATCGCTGAACAACTCGGCTGGCGTCTGCCTGACAACGTCGTTGTCCCCATGGCTGGTGGTTCGCTGATCGGCAAGATCAACAAGGCATTTCGTGAGTTGATCGAGCTCGGACTGGTGGAAGCGAAGCATGTGAAGTTTTTTGGCGCACAAGCCACAGGCTGCAGCCCCATCAGCGCCGCGGTAAAAGCCGGACGAAATGAGATTGAGCCGCAGAAACCAAAGACAATCGCTCGCTCCCTCGCCATTGGCAATCCCGCTGACGGTTTCTATGCTGCCAGAATGATCACTGGCAGTGGCGGATGGTCAGAAGACGTCAGCGATCCCGAAATCGTGGACGGTATCACCCTGCTTGCTGAAAGCGAAGGCATTTTCACTGAAACAGCAGGTGGCGTAACCGTGTCATGCGCTCAAAAGCTTTACGCGCAGGGACGGATCGCTCCGGAAGAAACAACGGTGCTTTGCATCACCGGCAACGGCCTTAAGACAACCGACGCGCTCGAAGGCAGGTTTGAAACCTCCGAGCCAATCGCGCCGAAGCTGGCTGCGTTTGAAGAATTTCTCGAACATGAACTGCAAGGCGTGGTTGCGGCGGGAGGCGTGCGATGAGCGTGAAGATTTCCATTCCATCGGCATTTCGCCGCCACACGGAAGGACTGGACAATTACGATTGCGTGGCCAAAGACCTGAACGAGCTTCTGGACGGACTCGGCGATCGCTTTCCTGAACTCAAACCCCACCTGCGCGATGAGCAGGGCAAAGTGCGCCGCTTCCTCAACATCTACGTGAATGACGAAGACATTCGCTTCCTCGACAAGGATTACAAATTCGCTGATGGTGATGAAGTCATGCTGGTGCCGTCAATTGCGGGCGGGTGAGAAAGTTCCCAATCGTAAATACAAGGATTTTAGGAACGTAAATTACACGAACGTAGAGACGTAACTTGTTACGTCTCCTGCCGCAGAAATCTTGCGACTTTTTTCTAAGCTGCGATTAATGCCTTAACTTTGAATTGTCATCCTGAGCGCAGTCGAAGCGTATGCGACGACGCAGTCGAAGGATCTATGTATTTGGCTTCGTATCCCGGCTGTGCGATGAACTGATTCGAAATAGTTGACCTGCTGCTCTGAGCAGCCCGAGCCACCTCGCCCACAATCAGCAGAGCCGGCGATTGGACTCCCAGTGCAAAAGGAAGATCAGAGAGCGTCATAAAGCATTTCTGTTCCGAGCTGCGCCCGGCTTGTGACACCAGAACGCAGGGCGTACTGGCATCAACGCCTGAGTTAATCAGGTCGTGCGCCGTGCGGCCATAATCCGGGCCGGGCATGTAGACCGCAAATGTGGAGTTTTGCGGATCAAGTCCAGCCGAACGCAGGCCTTCACCACGGCAGTTATGCGCTGTGACAACTACCAGCGCAGACGCTGCACGACGGTCCGTGAGGGTAATCCCGGCAGATGAAGCCGCAGCCGAAGCCGCGGTCACACCCGGTACGATTTCAGATTCAATCCCGGCCCGGCGAAGCGCCTCCAGCTCTTCACCCAGCCGTCCAAAGATCGATGGATCGCCTGACTTGAGTCTCACCACCGTCTCACCATTGTTGGCATGCCATACCATCAGGGCGTTGATCTGCTCCTGCGTATGGTGATGGTCCCCATAGCGCTTGCCCACGCTGATCTTCCGCGCGGACGAAGCTGCCAGCGCCAGGATTTCCCCGGTCACAAGGTCGTCATGCAGCACCGTATTGGCGGCGCGCAGAAGCGCTACCGCGCGCATGGTCAGCAGGTCTGCCGACCCCGGTCCTGCTCCAACAATGTAGACCTTGCCTGGCATGATCGGCCTATGCGGTCTTCCGCGCGGTCTTATGATCGCCTTCGATCCACTCTTCCACGGTGTCCAGCAGGCGTGCAATCAACTGGTCCGCGCCTCCCACCATGTGCAGGCCTTCCTGTTGATGCTCTTTCAATGTCTGTCTGAGTTGCGCTTCAAGTTCTATCCGCTGCGAAGGATTCATTTGGTTCTCCTGTCGGGATTTGGTATTGCCGGCTTCCGGCAGGACGTAACAATGCCAGAAGGTGTAACAGTTCCTTGCGACTTTCCGTGCGCGGCAGCACGCTACGCAATGTTGTGCGCATGCGTCCCAGCCATGTTATCCAGCTTTCGTACTCTGGACCGTACTCCACTTCCAACTTCTTGCGCACACGCTGGGCCAGAGCGGGACTATGCCCGGCGGTGGAAATGGCGATCTGAAAATCGCCACGGCTTACCAGTGCAGAGGCATAGAAATCACAATACGGCGGATCATCCACCGCATTGCAGAGTGCACCGGCACGCTTCCCTTCTTCGTATACCCGGTGATTCACTTCTGCTGAATCCGTAGCAGCGATCACAAGGAAATACCCTTGCGCCATACCCGGCTGGTATTCCTGCGCGATATGGCGAATGCGTCCTTCGCTTACCCATGCAGCAATGCGTTCATTAAGCTGCGGCGCGATCACGGTAACGTCTGTGGCAGAACGCAGTACGCCCTCCAGCTTCTGCTCGGCAATTTCTCCGCCACCTACGATCAGTACTTTGTGCTGCTCGAGTTTCAAGAAGACAGGATAAAGACTCATCTCCATCAGCCCTCGATCCCGTGTGGCACGTGTCCCGGCGCGGGATCACGCGGAACCGCGGCAATCGGCTGTCCGGCTAGTAAGGCGCGCAGTTCTTCATCAGAGTGACGAGCAAAAAATTGTCGTAAATTCTCCGTCGGACTCTCACGCAAGTCCAGATACGAACGAAGCACGCGTTCGGTGGCAGCAGGAACTTCATCGGCGGTGCAGCGATAGCCAGTCGGCCGTCCGAAGGCGGCGTGTTCGCCAACCGCTCCGCCCAGGCAGAAGTAGTACGCGTCCTGCATGCGGCCATCTACCTTGAGTTTCTTGCCTTCCAGTCCAATATCAGCAATGCGATGCTGCCCGCAACTATTGGGGCAGCCGGTGACGTTAATTTTCAAATGCTGATCAAATTGAGGCAAGCGTTCTTCCAGTTGCTCAACCAGCCAGCGCGTGAAGGCCTTGGTTTCGGTAATTGCCAACTTGCAGAATTCAGTACCAGTGCAGGCCACTGCTCCGCGCCAGAAAGTGGAAGCGTCCACCGTCAAGCCTATCTTGTTGAGGCCGTCAACCACGAGCTGGATATTGTTGCGAGGCACGTTGACGATGACCAGGTTTTGCGTCGCCGTGGCGCGAAGCTCGCCGTTACCATATTTTTCCGCAAGAGCAGCCCCGGCATGCATCTGCTCAGGCGAAATACGCCCGCGAAGTACCGCCGCACCCACGTAATAAAGCCCTTCCTGCTTTTGCGGCTGCACGCCAGTATGGTCACGATAAATGTCGGATGGCACCTGCTCGGGTGCGGCGGGATCAAGCCTGAATCCGAGCCGCTGCTCGATCTCGGCAAGGAAACGCTCAGCCGTCCAGCCGTGCTCCAGGAAGAGAAATTTCAGGCGGGCACGTTCGCGGTTTTCACGCAATCCTTCCGCATCGCGAAAAACCTCGCTCACCGCCTTCGTCACGGCCATTACCTGGTCCCATTTCACAAAGGCGTTCAGCCGCACGGCAAGATGGGGATCAGTGGATAATCCACCTCCAACCCGAATCGAGAAACCAGTCTCTTTGCGACCGTTGTGATCTCGAACGGCAGCGGTGAATGAAAGATCATTGATTTCCGGATAGCAGCACCAGTCGCGGCAGCCGCTGATGCTGATCTTGTATTTCCGCGGCAAGTTGTAGAACGCAGGATTGCCAACGAGCAACTCCGTCGCCTGAAAGACAAGGGGAGAAGCGTCAATGATTTCATTGGCGTCGAGACCGGCAAGCGGACATCCGGTGACGTTGCGCGGCACGTCGCCGCATGTCGCCATGGAAGTCAGTCCCACGTCAAAGAGCGATTGCAAAACATCCGCCAGGTCCTCCACAGCAATCCAGTGCAGCTGTATGTTTTGCCGTACAGTAATGTCAGCAGAATTCCGCGCGTACTTTTCTGACAACGTGGCAATGGCGTGGAGCTGCCGCGAGGTTAGAAAACCGTTGGACAGCCGGATGCGCAGCAGGAAGTAAGGCAGGGCCTTGCCCTCGCCTTTGCTGCCACCCAGAACGCCAGCGCCATCGCCCTGCGTATAAACGCCCCACCAGCGAAAGTACGTCTTAATCCACGTTTCGGGGACGGCCGTCAATCCCTGGCGGGCGAACTCGCGGATCTCTTCCAGGCACTCCCAGGGATTCTTCTCCCGCTTGAGTCGTTCCGCCTTCTGCGCCTTCGATTCTTTCAGTAACTCTGCCTGCGTGCTCACGTTTGGTTCCCTCTGTCTTGGTGCTTGTGTTTTTGCTCCAAAAGCAAAAGGCCCATCGCTTTATCTGGCGATGGGCCCTTCCTAAACTTGAATGATTGCGTTTTAGGTAGAAGCTCCACTAGCCAGAGACACGGGTGTTCCCAGACAGCAACACATACACTTGTTCTGGCAAATGAAATTCATCAGGCTTTTAACTTAACTGTTACAGAAACGTAGTGTCAAGCTTAGAAACAGATCGGATCTTAAATTCAGAAGAACGGTGAATATTCAACCTTACGCCCATTTTGGTTCATTCGTAGGTTTATTCCGCGACCGCCACTCACCATTGAGAATGCTCCTCACATACCTGAACCACGGATTACTAACGTTTCCTTGACTGTACGTACCAGCCGGGCTATAGTGCAGCTTGATGAACCGCAACCAGAATTCGACCATGGTGACAACGGACATGTGCACAAGCACAGGTACAACAACATCCATGCAAAATTCTGGCGAGACGGTGAAATAGCAGCAACGCAATCATAAGGTTTACCGACCCACTCGCCAGACGCGAGTGGGTTTTTGATTTTTCAGGCGGAAATCGCCGACGGCAACGTGATCCACCGAACACAAACGAAGAGCGGAAAGGGATACGAGAAGCAAGAATGAACAGCAGGAGCAAATTCGATCCGGACGACGGTTACGGCTGGCGGGTGGTGGTTCCTGCCACTTCAGCCAATCTGGGCTGCGCGTTTGATTGCGGTGGGCTGGCCATGAAGCTGTATCTTAAGGCCCTGTTCGCTCCCGGTTCGGCAAACGACCTCACCATCAGCTACCAGGGACAAACGCCTGAGCGCTTCCCCATTGACGGCTCCAATCTGATCCTGCATGCCTTGCGCTTTGCCGCCGCTGAGTTGGATGCTCCCGTTCCCGTTGGCCACGTCAGCGTGGAAAGTGATATTCCCATCAGCGTCGGACTCGGCAGCAGCGCCGCGGCAGTGATCTCAGGATTGCTGCTGGGAACTCGCTACTCCGGACAGGACGTGAGCGCGGAAGAAATTCTGCGCTGGGCGGAGAAAATTGAAGGCCACATTGATAACGCCGCTGCCGCTTATCACGGTGGCCTCGTCTTCGGATTGTGTAACAACCTGGACCGCGTGGTCACGGTGCGTACGGACTTTCCCGAAAGCATCAAGCTGATCGTGGTGAGCCCGGATATTACGGTGCCAACCCGTGAAGCCAGGCAGGTATTACCGCAAAAATACGATCGCGCCGACATACTGCATACCTTGCAACGCACCGCCCTCCTTGCCGCTACCTGCTTTTCCGGAAACTTTGATCTCTTTCCCGAACTCTTTGACGACAAATTGCACCAGCCTTATCGCCAGACGCTTGTGCCCGGCATTGAGCGTTGTCTGCAATACAGGCATGACGGGTTACTGGGAGTCGCCATCAGCGGATCGGGATCGTCAGTGATTGCCTTTGCCACGCGAAATGAATCGGAGATCGCGGGAACATTGCAGGACATTTTTGCGCGCGAAGACGTAAGAACGGAAGCGCGGTTGACGTCAGCGGACAATCATGGAGCGTGGGTATCACGGGAGCCGGTTCCTCTGAGAAGCGGCCAGAAGTAAAAGCGGGAGTATGGAATGAGCAACAAGAAAACCATTGTGATGAAGTTTGGCGGCACGTCCGTGGGCAACGCGGGACGTATGCGCCAGTGCGCGGAGATAGTGAGTGACGCGGCCAGGCGCGATCGAATCGTCGTGGTGGTCTCCGCCATGTCCGGCATCACGGACTTGATTTTCAAAACCATCAACGCTGCCCGCCATGGCGACGCCGCAGCTACTGACGCGAGCCTGAAGAAGTTCTCCACCGCGCATCGTGAGCTGATGCTGGAACTGTTCACCGGTGCCGACGCCGCAGCAGCGCTGGAGTTTTTGGAACAGATATGCGCGCAGTTGGGCAAATCATCGCAGGCGCTGCTGGCGCTGCGGACCGACATCTCCGCTCAGACCATGGATTCCCTGGTTGCGCTGGGTGAACGCATCACGTCGTGGGCGCTGGCGCGCTACCTGGCAAAAAATGGCTGCCAAAGCGAATGCGTGGTTCCGGAAAAAGTGATCACCACGGACGCAAACTTCGGCAACGCTTCGCCGGACATGGAGACCACCAGGGTCAATTGCAGGTCGGCGTTGGCGCCGGTGCTTGATAATGGCGCGGTTCCGGTGGTTGGCGGATACAGCGGAGCAACCAAAGACGGCCGCACCACCACGCTGGGCCGTGGCGGCTCTGATTACTCCGCCACCATCATTGGTGCGGCCCTTGGCGCTGATGAAGTCTGGATATGGACTGACGTGGACGGCGTTCTTACCGCCGATCCACGCATCTGTCCTGACGCAACCACGCTCCCTGAAATCAGCTTTGCTGAAGCCATTGAACTGGCATATTACGGCGCCAAAGTCATTCATCCCCGCGCGGCCTATCCGGCAATGGACGCAAGCTGCCCCGTCTGGATCAAGAATTCTTTCAACCCCGGTGTTGCCGGGACCAAGATCACCAGTGAAGCCAAGCCTCTCAATTCTCCAGTGAAGTCTGTGACCGCGGTTAAGAACGCAACTTTGATCTCGCTGATTACGCGGCGTGATGTTCACCCCGTGGAACTCTGGGGACGTCTTTTCCTGCGCCTGGGGCAGGAACAGATTGAGGTCCTGTTCGCCACGCAGTCTTCTCCCGAGCATGCGCTGGGTCTGGTCCTGCGGCAGGAAGACAGTGAGCGCGTCATGAATCTGATCAATACGGTTTTCCGCATTGAACTTGCCCAGGGAGTATTGCTTCCGGTGCAGGTCAATAACCAGATCGCCGTGATCGCCGTGTTGGGTGAATCGATGAAGGGAACGTGCGGCATACTGGGCCGCGTTTTCTCCGCCGTGGCGCGGCGCGAGGTCAGCGTCATCGCCGTGGCGCAAGGCGCCAGTGAACTCAGCATATGCTTTGCCGTAGCCGCCGGAGGTGCAGCCGAGGTTGTGCGCTCTGTGCACGATGAATTCTTTGCCAAAGCAGTTGAAAACATTCCCATCTGCCTGCGTCCCACTACGCCCGCCGCGACCGGAGCGCGATAAACGATGAAGACCACAACGGAAAACACCGCGCACGCCGGCCAGCAAAGCACCAGACACCTGCTGAAGTGCGTCCATTGCGGCCTGGTGCAGAACACAGCTGACCGAATGTTCCGCTGTACGCATTGCCAGGAACTCCTGGAAGTTATTTATCCGCATCTGGCGGGCGCACCGCGTGAATTTGGGCTGCGCCTGCGTGAAATCTGGAAAGAACGCCGGACCGGAACGCTGCCGGAAGATATCAGCGGCGTCTGGAGATTTCGGGAACTTTTGCCAGCGGTTGACGGCAAGAACATGATCACCATGTGTGAGGGCAATACGCCACTGGTCAAGCTCACCCGTGCCGCCCGCGATCTCGGCTTGACTGACCTCCGCGCCAAACATCAGGGAATGAATCCCACAGGATCATTTAAGGACACGGGAATATCCGTTGCCATCAGCATGGCCAAAGCGGAAGGCTATTCGTTTGTCTGCTGCGCTTCCACCGGCAACACGTCCGCCGCCGTGGCCGCATACGCAGCGCGCGCGGAGATGAAGAGCATTGTGCTTCTGCCCGTCGGTCAGGTAGCTTCCGGAAAACTGGCGCAGGCAATTGAGTACGGCGCCCACGTGATGCAGTTACAAACAGACTTTGACGGTTGTCTCAACGTGCTGCATGACGTTGTTCATCGCTTCCCTGTTTATCTGCTCAATTCGCTTAACCCATATCGTCTTGAAGGCCAGAAAACGGTTGCCTTCGAAATCATGGAGCAGATGGACTGGGTTGTTCCTGATCACGTGATTGTTCCTGGCGGCAACCTGGCCAACGGATCGGCGCTGGGAAAAGGTTTTCAGGAACTCCGTGATCTTGGCTTGATTCGTAATTTGCCGAAGATATCCATCATTCAGGCTGCCGGCGCCAACCCATTGGTTCGGAGCCTGCGCGAAAACGGCGGCAAGGAATTAATTCGCGTCAACGCTGAAACGCGGGCCACGGCGATTCGCATTGGCAATCCAGCCTCCTGGCGAAAAGCCGTCGCCGTATTGAAAAACAGTGGCGGCGCCTGTGATGACGTTACCGAAAAGGAAATTGCGCAGGCCAAGGCGGAACTGGGCATTGAAGGTATTGGATGTGAGCCCGCATCCGCCGCCACGCTGGCTGGGTTAAAAAAGCTGGTGCGGTCCGGCTTTGTGAAGGCAAATGAAAGTGTAGTACTGGTACTGACCGGACACATGCTGAAAGACGTGGAGTACACGCTGCAATCGCAGGTCAAGCGCGTGATCGGCCCCGTGCCGGCGGACGCTGGTGCAGTGATTGAAGTTCTGGAGCGTTTAAATGCCGAAAACTGATGCAGTCGCAGAGAAAACAGACAAACAGGCAGTACCCCGCGAAGTCGTGCGTGTTGGTATCGTCGGTTATGGCACGGTGGGGAAGGCGTCAGCAGAGATATTGACGAGCCACGCGGAAGAAATCAGGCAGCGCATGGGCGGCGTTTCCATTGTGGTCACGCGCATCTGCCGCAAATCGCCAGGCTTATCTGAAGCAGGGGTTAACGGCGTTCAAGTGGTGGCTGACTGGAAGCAAGTTGTTACCGCTGATGATGTCGACATAGTCATTGAGGCCATTGGCGGCATAACCGTTGCCCATGATGTTGTGCGCGTCAGCCTGGAAAATGGAAAAGCCGTGGTCACAGCCAACAAGGCACTGCTGGCGTTGCGCGGTGAAGAGTTGTTTGCGCTGGCGCGGCAGAAAAATCTACCCATTGGAATTGAAGCCAGCGTCGCTGGCGGCGTTCCGGTCATTCACGCCGTTTCAGAAGCGCTGGCGGCAGACCGCGTACAGTCGGTCTATGGCATTGTCAACGGAACATGCAATTACATCCTTACGCAAATGGAACAGCACGGCATTGAATTTGCCGACGCGCTGAAGCAAGCCCAGGAAGCCGGATATGCGGAAGCTGATCCCGGCCTTGATATCGATGGTCTCGACGCGCGCGATAAGATTGCCATTCTTGCCCGCATCGCTTTCGGACACACCATCAACCCTTCTGAAATTCCGGTGAGTGGCATTCGCAACATTACTGCCACTGATTTTCATTATGCTCACAGGCTGAATTCCACCATCCGTCTGGTCGCTTCAGCGGAACGCACTGCCAGTGGAATCCACATTGCGGTACAGCCATGGCTGGAACCGAGAGACTCCATGCTGGCGAAAGTCGACGGGGCAAACAATGCCATCTTCATCGCCGGAGCCAAGGTCGGAACCCAGATGTTATATGGGAAAGGCGCCGGCGGTAATGCCACGGGAACCGCGGTGTTATCTGATGTTCTGCACATTGCCCAGCAGATTGCACGCGGGCACACCTCGGCCAGCAATCTTACCGGCTTCTATAGTGCGGAGCCGCTGAAGCTATCGCCGAGATCGCAGCCGCTCAGCTGGTTCATGCGCTTGACCGTGAAAGATGGTCCGGGACTATTGTTGCGGGCTGCTGAGGCGATCGCGCGTGAGGGCATCAATATTGATTCCGTCATGCAGGAGCCTCACATGCGCAAGGACCGCCTCTCATTTGTGATGACACTCGAACCGACGCTGGAATCCACGATGGAACGCGCGGTCAAGACGATCAATGCCTTTGAGTTTATGCGCGAACCCGTGTTGCTGCTGCCAATGATTTCGTCGGTGGAAGAACACGTGTAGTCATTTGTTAGTTGGGTAAATTGGTAATTGGGTAATTGAGAACCGTCCGGCGGACAATCAATTTCCCACACCAATCCAGCTGAATTTTCAATTACACAATTACCAAATCCCAAAATTACCAATTCATAGGTGTCTCTGGTTCGGCCACGCCGTCTGCCCGGGGATCAGAGGCTGCATAGTTCATCTTCGTTTTGGAGTTGTGCAGCACAGCCTGACCTCGTCCCATGGCCGCGGAATATTCTTTGCGGACCAGCAGGTTGTGTCCTTTGCTCTTGAGCGCTTCCACAACTTCAGGGCTAATTCGTGACTCAATGAACAAATCGCATGTCACCGCTCCGGATGTAACCGTGAACCGTGGCGCTTCCAGCGCTGCCTGAATGTTCATTCCATAGTCCACAAAGTTGGAGACAAACTGCGCGTGCGCCAAGGGCTGGTTAGCGCCACCCATGATGCCAAAACCTATGTGAACATCACCGCGCTCCATGAACGCCGGAATAATGGTGTGGAACGGACGCTTGCGCGGAGCCAGCACATTCGGATGTCCCGCTTCCAGGGTGAAAAGGCCGCCGCGATTTTGCAGAGCAAAGCCCCCGCCCTTTACTACTACTCCGGAACCAAACGACGAATAGTTACTCTGAATCAATGAAACAATGTTTCCTTCTTTGTCCACTACCGAAAGATACGTGGTGTCACTGCCGGAGACCGCGCCGGCGCCAGGATTGCAGTTTGCTTTGCCCGGATCAATCAGGCTCGCCCGCTGAGAGGCATGCTCAGCAGAAAGCAGACCAGCCACCGGAATTTTAGAGAACTTAGGATCAGCGTTGTACTTATATAGGTCTGCGTAGGCCAGTTTCATGGCTTCCATGCGCTTGTGTAGTTCCGGCGCGCTAGCGGGCCCGTTTTGATCAGGTTGAAATTGGGCCATGATGTTGAGCATCTCCAGCGCAGCCATACCCTGCCCGTTTGGCGGAAGCTCATAAATCGTCCAGCCACGATAGTTGGAAGAAATTGGTTCCACCCATTCCGAACTGAATTCCCCCAGGTCCTCCAATCGCATGGTTCCACCCATAGCAGAAGAGGTATTTACAATCGCCTGGGCGATCTCTCCTTTGTAGAAGCTGTCGCGGCCTTGCTGGGCCACCAGCGTCAGAGTCCTGGCCAGATCTGGATTGACAAACTTCTCGCCGATTTGAGGCGCCTTTCCGCCCGGAAGGAAAACGCGAGTGGCCTCAGGCGTCTTCTGCAGCTTTTCAACGGAATCACTCCAATACTGGTGGACTACCTCCGGAACAGCGTAGCCATTTCTGGCGTAGTAGATTGCCGGGGAAAACAGGTCCTTCCATGCCAGCTTTCCGAACCGCTGGTGAGCTTTGCTCCAACCATCCACCGTTCCCGGAACGGTCACACTGTGAATGCCGTCACCGGGCATGGTGTGGAAGCCTTCGCGATTCAGGTATGCCGGTGTAAGTTTCTGGGGCGCCCAGCCGCTTGCGTTCAGGCCGTAGAGTTTGCTGGACTTGGCGTCCCAGTAAATGAGAAACAGGTCGCCACCGATCCCGTTCATCATGGGTTCAGTTACACCAAGCACGGCGTTGGCAGCGATGGCCGCATCCATCGCCGAACCACCGCGGCTCAATATCTGAGCGCCGGCTTGCGAGGCCAGATAGTGGCTGGTGGCAACTATGCCATGGTCTGTGATGACCATGGAGCGACCATAGGAGCGGTCCTGAGGATAGGCATCAATTGTGAGAGTCATGAGAGTAACGGTGAGCAGCAGGATGGAACGAAACATTCGGCAACCCCGGACTGCTTAATTTCTGACAGCGAATTATAGAGTATCGGGAAAAAAAATCTTCTGCGCACCAGAATTTTCAGGCAGATTGGCTGCAGCTCGCTAATGGGAGCCGCCACCAATAAAGAGGGCCGCTCAAAAGCGGCCCTCTTTATACCTTGTATTTCAATTGCCTCTTATGCAGCTTTCATTGCCTTCTTGCGTTCCGCCCAGCGCTTTTTCATCATTTCCGATATGCGTCTCTTAGCGGCTGCGCTTAGGCGACGGCGCCCGCGCCTTCCCGTACCTGTCGCGGAGCTTGCGCCTCGACCTGAAAGAGACCCGCGCAGAGCTGAAATAGCCTGCTCTAACCGGTCCCGTTCAGCTTCCAACTCCGAAATAATCTGTTGCGTATCCATAGAGCTCCTTCCGAACTGCATGCTACCAGCGAACAAGATAGGCCGCAAGTTTTATTAGCTGGATCGTCCTAGCAGGTCTATAGGTTCAACTTGCTCTAGTCTAAATCCTTGAAGCTTCAGATTTCCTGCTCTATTCCTCGAGAGTGGCGTTAAGTGAAGAATGCTACTTAGCTTAGATCATTCAGCGCGAGGGGGAGTTTAGCAGGAAATGTTTTTTACACTGCCCTTACAAGGAAACGCCGCTAATCCGCAACTACCGGCGGATTAGCGCCAATCCTGGGCAGAAATATTAGAGAAATTATGCACTTGTTTGCGAACTAGCCACCGGCTTCGGAGAAACTACACTTCTATTGGCCTCAAGTATTTGGTAATGCTGTCTCCGCAGTGAGCAACTGTGTGATTTTTATTCCGTCTTTTTAAGAGGCACCGACATGAAGTTGGTTAACGACCTTATGTTATATCGTCCGTCTATCTCGACAATATGTTTTACCAATCCAGCCCATAGCCTATTGTTGTCTTTGTACTTCCGAGCCCAAAGTTTCCGTGATCCCCTCAAGAACCGGCCTTTTCCGCCAAACTGCCATGCTTAGGGTCCCAACTGTTGAGAACGCTTATCGCCAAACCTTCGCCTGATATTTGCGGTGGCTCCATCAAACGCCACGTTTACCTCATTACATATCCATATCCCGTCTTTCGGGAGTTGGATGCCGTCGGACGCCGTCTGACAGACTTCAGAAATGGCCCGACTAGGAATCTGCGGGAAAATGTGACGCTGAGTTTGGGAATTGAAATTAGCTCGGGAAGTGGAAGTGAACGTCATGCTTGGAAGGGATGGCAATCCCATTGCGAGTAGCTGGTCGAAAATGCCAGTCATGCACTGCGGCTATTACTTTTTCATCTATACCGTGACCCACGCCTTGAAGGAGCCTTTCTTCAGTAACCTTGCCCTGTTCGTCAATGGTAATCTCAACTACCACGTCACCTTGTAGTCCTGTTGGGAGTTCGGAACGCCGAATCGTGGGCTCCTGAAAATCCAGTGGAAGCGCCGGCTTCACCTCATCCCCAAAGACGGGACCTTCCAGCGCCGAGCCCTTCGCCGATCCGAGTTCCACCTGGTCCTTCGGTTTCTCAGCTTCTAAAACGTTATGGCTCTTGCGGTTGACCCTGCTTTTTGCAGTCCTTACCGCTGGAAGAGACAACTGCGCCTTATGAGCTTCTGTCTGCTTACGCAATTCCTGCGGGAGATAAAGGGGAGTTACATTGAGCGCTGCTGTACCGGCGGCGCCTCGGGCCAGCAGGTTCGGTTTAACGAAGACTGGCTTTGATGGCAAGGCCATGACGCCGAGAATGACTAAATGCACGAGGGTTGAAGCAGAAAATGCCCTGGCCCAACGGCCGCCGCCCGCCTCCTGACAGAGGGCAAATGGTGATGCAGCGGGATCTCGACTTACAAATATCCACATGAGAAGGGCGTCAATCTTTTAGACGTATGACCCTATTTTATGGTCAACAGGATCCCAACGGAGTGGAAATATGGAGATTGCCGGCAACCATGAACAGAATGGTGCTCTAACTCGGATAGTTTGCCATGGGAATATCCACATTAAAGAAGACCTGCATATCTTCTCCGGAACGGGAGTCTTTCACCGCGAAAACGTCATAATTATGCCCGTCAGAGTGGAGGAGAGACTGCTGGATGGGCGTTACTCCCAATACCCGCAACACGGCATATTCTTCCTGTATGGATATTACTTTGTAAGCGGTCGCCGCGCTTTGCCCGTCGCCCCAATTGAGAATGGAATCCAGCAGGCGGCCAAAAACATTCTTATGATAGTCAGACCACCACTTCTGCTGTAGTTCTTCATTGGCGACGCAGGCCGTAAGCTGGCCATCGATATCAACGAAGGCTTCTCGCAGTACCATCTCTGAAAGTGCGAGCGCGCGCTGGAAATCTTTGGCAGTGATGGCGCGAACCATCTCTATGCGTTCCTGGGTAACGTCGTTTGCGGCTCTTCGTTCCGGGGAATCCATGTAGGAGAAACGCAATCTCTGAAAGTCAACCGAGAGATCTCCTTCTTTTAAGCGCGTCAACAAAGCCGCGTACTCTGACTTCTTTTGTTCTTCTGGGCCTGAAAGCATCTAGCGGGATACTAACAACACATCCGGAGCGGAGTCCAGTGATGCCAGGCACCATCACAAGCGCTCAAGAATCATCGCGTTGGCCATGCCTCCTCCTTCACACATGGTCTGCAATCCGTAACGGCTTCCCGTGCGTTCCATCTCATGCACCAGCGTCGTAGTCAGGCGCGCACCACTTGCTCCCAACGGATGGCCAATAGCAATGGCTCCTCCATTTACGTTCACGAGAGAGAGATCAGCGCCGGTCTCTTTCTGCCATGCCAGCACCACGCTGGCAAAGGCTTCGTTGATTTCAATCAGGTCGATTTGGTCGAGCTTAAGTTCAGCCCGTTCCAGAACTGAACGAGTTGCCGGGATGGGAGCTGAGAGCATGAGCACCGGATCGTCGGCTGCCAGGGAGAAGGCAATCAACCTCGCCATCGGCTTGAGGCCCAGGCTCTCAGCCGTGCGGCGATTCATGATAAGTACCGCTGCCGCGCCGTCAGTAATCTGAGATGAATTTGCTGCGGTGATGACACCGTCGGGCTTGAACACCGTCTTCAAGCTGCCCATTTTTTCCAGAGTTGCATCAGCCCGGATGCCTTCATCCCGCGTAACTTCAGCAGAGCCACTCTCCGTGGCCACGGGAACCGGCAGAATCTGGCGATGAAACCTGCCTTCATCCGTCGCACGCGCTGCGCGCTTGTGACTTTCCAGGCTGTAAGCGTCCAGTTCTTCCCGGCCAAGCTTCCATCGCTCCGCCATCATCTCGGCGCTAATGCCCTGGTTGAAGCGCGAATCGTTGTAACGTTTCATCACCGCGGGACCAAATGGCCTGCCGGGACCAGAGGCAACGGAAGCGCCCATCGGCACGCGCGTCATGCTTTCAACCCCACAGGCGATAGTAATGTCATAACTACCGGCCATAATCCCTTGCGCAGCAAAGTGGACAGCCTGTTGACTGGAACCACATTGACGGTCGACCGTGGTGGCAGGGACTGATTCCGGAAACCCCGCAGCCAGAACCGCGTTGCGCCCGATGTTCACGCCCTGTTCGCCCACCTGCATCACGCAGCCGCAGATCACATCATTGATCAGCGCCGGATTAAGTTTGTTCCTATCGACCAACCCGCGCAGGGTATGTGCCAGGAGGTCGACCGGATGCCAGCCTTTCAGCACGCCATCTCTACGCCCAAGCGGCGTGCGCACCGCATCTACGATGACTGCTTCACGAATTTGCATGGGTAGATGGTACTCGTTCATACTGTCGCTGGCCACATTGCTCGGCTTTCGTGGCAGTAAGCTTGTCTCATCCCTGGGCCCATCTTTTAAGGAGAAATTTCTGTGAATTTAAGAAACTCGTTTGTCGTCGTATGTCTAATCGCCGCTTTGGTGTCCGGGAGCACACAAGCCCAGATGAGGCCGACCCGCGCTCCTGCCACCTCTGCCTCGGAAGCGCCCCGTGGAACCGTTTACGCCGTGGAAGCCGATGGCAAAAGAATGGGGACGTTTCAGAAAGTCGCCTTTGGAGCGCCCTTGCCGCTGGAATCAAGGGCAAACCAGGCCGGCGCAACCAGCAAGAAGCCTGGAAAAATGATTTTATCAGACGGCGACCAGACCAGCCTGCAGGCGTTTGAAATCTGGAACCAGCAAACTTCCGCGGGAAAGCCAGGGACTGGACGGCGGAGCGTGATTATCACCGGCACGGACAGTTCCGGAAAGGTTGTCGCGCGCTACAAGCTCACCAACGCCTTCCCGGCGCGACTGTCCTTGAGCCCCCTTTACGTTGGAAAAGTGAAGACTTCCAGCGTCACCGTGGACCTGGAATATGAGCAACTGCAGATGAACTGATCAGAAAGGGAAAAACGGAGGGTTTGACCCTGCATTTTCATCGCGATATAATGCGAGAGTTGCTTCTGAAGCGGGAGTAACTCAGTGGTAGAGTGCGACCTTGCCAAGGTCGAAGTCGCGGGTTCAACTCCCGTCTCCCGCTCCATCAAGTTTTCTCCAATTGCCCCTCGCAACCATGGCGAGGGTTTATGCTGTAAGGGCCCCAATCAGATAGGCTTCAAAATCAAGGCGCGGTACCCAAGTGGTAAGGGAGAGGTCTGCAAAACCTTTATGCGTCGGTTCGATTCCGACCCGCGCCTCCAACATTTCAATCCACTCAATATTCTGGAAAATCTGCGAATTCTGACTGCCTGCCACCTTGAGACTACAGGCACGTGGTCTCTTCGGCTTGAATCACTCACCCTGGCAGGGCGTCGGGCCAGTCCGGTCCTGGATCCAATTCGTTCACCTCTCCTAAAAGCATAGGCTGACCAAAAAGGCTGGCTGCCGCCCGGCGGCCTGTTTTCTTGTTTACCTGCAGTGACGCACGGCACAACGCCCTGATTACCTTCGTTAGTGACCTTCAGGCAGTGACATTCAGCTACTCACAAATGATAAAACTCGGGTAACGTTTCGCTATAGCCGCTTCTTGCTTCAATTCCCTCCCAGGAAACTGTTGGCATTGAACCTTTTTCGGAACGAACCGATGAATAGGGTGAGGGGTCGTCATGCGTCTTATCAGGGTTTCATTGCTTGTTGCCGGTCTTATTGCTCTCTGCGCCTGGGGTGGATTTCATACTTTTTCAGTTGGCGTTGAGGCCAGCACTTCTAGCGCTGCGGTTGGGGAAGCAGGTAACGGCGCGGCGAAAACGGCGGCGCCAGCCAAAGGCCACTCGGACGTGGCGACAAAATCAACGCCAACGAACGTTTCAATCACTGACAAACTTATCGCGCTGACCTTTGACGATGGTCCGCGGCCGTATGTGCTGTTCGGCACCAAGGGAGATCATCCTGCTCCGGGTCTGGTGGATATCCTCGACCATAACGGCGTTAAAGCGACGTTTTTTGTGGTTGGCTGGCGACTGAGTCCCAAGACGTGGGGCGAACCAAAGCACGAAGAGAATATTGGCGTTTCCTGTCTTGATGCTGCGGGACAACTGATCCGTCGCGGGCACGAACTGGAAGACCATACCTATAGCCATATGGAACTGCGAACAGCCGAGCGAAAAAACGGCGAGCAGTGGGTGATGCATGACGTGGATAGGGGAGCCGCGGCGATCAAAGCTGTCACCGGATCACAGCCGCGTTACGTCCGCCCGCCGGACTGGATCATCACCAGCGATGCGCGTCGCGATATGGAAAAGCAGGGCTATCGCATACTGACCATCTCATCAGAAAATCCCATGGCCGTGCGCGACGTAAACTCACTTGATTATCTGTGTGCCGGCCGGAATCCGGTGGGATGTCCCAAGCCTTCCCTGGTGGATGGTGTATTGCGACAGATTGAACAGCGTGAGCGAAAAGGAACTTACACCCATATTCTGGCCTTCCACGAACTATCCACGACTACCGCAGCGATGCCGCGACTGATTGGCGATCTTAAAGCGAGAGGCTATCGTTTTGTTGCGCTGACGGAATATATGAAGCTGGTGGGAGCGAATGCTGGCGAACCGGTGAAGCAGGCCGCGGTGGCGCCGAAAAGTGTTGGCCCGCTAAGCAGATAAAACACTGATTGCAGCTAACTCTCGTATTAGAATCTGCAACCATCCGCAGATGAACATCTATGGAGCAAGCTCAAGAGCGGTTATCGCATGCCGCTGGATCCCCGACCACTAATCAAAGAGCTTGAATCTGGCGAAGATACCGAAGCTGCGTGGGATGAGCTTTGGGAGCAACTCCATCATCAGGGAGACGTGGGCGAAGCCTCATATGCGGCGGTCCCTCTTCTGGTAGACCTGTATCGCAAGCAAGGTGTCATCGAGTGGAATACCTACGCAATCGTCGCAACGATTGACCTCGCGAGAACGAACGGCAGAAATCCTGATCTGCCAGAGTGGATCAAGTCGAATTATTTAAGTGCGATTCAATCCCTGGCCGAGACCGGCGCCAAAGAGGTGCTACTCGCTGAAGACGCAGACGCGGTTCGCGCGATGCTCGGCGTCATAGCAGTTGCAAAAGGCCTGCGTACTCACGCAAAGTTTCTCGTCGAATTCACGGATGACGAACTGGAAGAGATGGATCCGCAGAATTGACCAGTGTGCTGACAAATCACACCTTAATAAATATCTTCTTCCTATACATAGCCCACGCCACGAACGTCCACACCGCCAGATAGCTGATGGCGAAGGCGAGTGAAGCGTTCTGCTCGTTTGCGAAGGGATCAAACCAATGGAAATAAATCCAGTTCTGCACGTTGACGGACTGCGCCCCACTTGAAACTTTGATGATCGAACCGAGTTTAGAAGCGAACGTGGAGAGCGCGTATGCCACGATGGCATTGGACCCCAGCCAGAGAAACGGTTTGGCCCATCCCCGCCAATCGCGCATCTCAATCAGCCACCAGCAGAGAGCCAGAGTCAGGCATGATGCCCCAGCGGTGAAGAGGACGTATGAACTTGTCCACAATGGTTTGTTGATCGGAAACCAGGGATGCCAAGCGTAACCGGCGACTACGCCTGCTACCCCGGCAATAATGAGGCCGCGAACTTTCTGTGAGAGGCTCGCGCCGGAGCGGAGAAATTCCCCGGCCAGCGTGCCCAGCAAAGTAGTGGCAATTGCCGGAAGCGTACTCAACAGTCCTTCAGGATCAAAGTCACGGCGGTAAAGATGACCGGCCATGAGTTTGTGATCAATGAATCCGGCCAGAGTGCAGTGCTGGGTCTTGATCTGGGCAAACCATTCCGCGTGATCACACCCCGGCACCGGAATGAGCCGGGAAACCGCAAAATATCCGGCCAGTAGCCCGATAATCCAGACGATGCGGCCGCGGCTAGCTGTCCAGAGCGTGATGGCCGAAGCAAAAAGATAGACCACGGCAATCCGCTGCAAAACGCCCGGGTAGCGCATGTGTGAGAACTGAAAAAAAGGAAGGATGCGGATGGCGTAGCCGATGAGCAGGATCAGGGCGCTGCGCTTCACAGCATGCTTGATCAGCTCCATGCGCGAAGCACCACGCGACTGTCGCGCGGCGAACGACAACATCATGGATGTGCCGACGATCAACAAAAAAAACGGAAAGATCAGGTCAGTTGGGGTCCAGCCGTTGGCGTCAATCCAGGCCTTTCCCGGATACCAGCCCGAAGGATGAGCGAGCATCAATTCATCCGCATGGTCAAGCGGCCAGTAGGAATTTTCTGAACCGGGATTATTGACCAGGATCATGCCCGCGATGGTCAGCCCGCGGAAGACGTCAAGCGACTCAAGTCGCCGCCCGCCCGGTGTGGGAGTGTCGTCCGCGAGCCTGGTGGATGGGCTGGTGCCCGGGTTGTGAGTGGAAGTTGCCATGGTTTTGCCTGCGCCCAATTGAGACAACCTGGGCGTTCCGGCAAACGCTATTTCTTTTCTTCCTTTTTCTCTTCCTTCTTTTCTTCTTTTTTGGCGGTCGGCGGGAGAATTCCCGTCTGGCGGAGATACATTGCCGCTTCACCATAGTGGTCTGCCCAGCTGGCGGCCAGGCCCATGAAAGCCCAGGCTCGCGGCTTAGGCTTGCCGTCAAACCAAGTGATGTTGTCACTTAATTTTGAATCATCGGCTTTGGCCAGAGCAGTGTTGCAGAACTCAAACGAGGCTTTCATCGCGGCAACCAGCTTGTCCTTGCTGTCAGTGTCCTTGGCTTCTTCGACCTTCGGTTGTGGCACGTCGCCGACGTTGGCGCAGAAATAATAGTTGCTGGAAACGATGTGAGCTGCCAGGTGGCCAAAAGTCATCTGGTCAGGAGTGGGTTTGAAGCTGTATTTATCGGCCGGCATGGACTCAAAGGCGGCGACGGTGTTTTTCTCGCGACCGGCGATCATCCCGCGCAGGACATCGGTTACGGGCGACTTCGACTGCTGGGCCAAAGCAGCCGCTGAAAACAGAGCAATAAAAAAAACAAGAGAACGCTTCATGTATCCTCCATTGGTTCCCACGAAGGATAAACTGGCCTTGCCCGGACGTCCATGGCATTTTAGGGAGCTGCAGAATTCCTCTCTTTCTGCCTGGAGGGAGCCCGCAAATATTGTAAAGAGTGAAATAAAGAGACAACATTCTAACCACCGCCTGACATCACCGTAGAAGATGGCGGTCGCGTCCCAACCCGCTGTTCTGCGCCGTCGGGTCTGTGTGCGCGGCATTGTCCAGGGCGTCGGCTTTCGGCCATTCGTCTATAACCTCGCACAAGCAAACGGACTTTCCGGCTTTGTCCTCAACCTGGTCTCCAGCCCGGGTGCTGGAACGACAGCGTTACTGGAACGCCTGCTCACTGATCTGCGCACTTCTCATCGTGTAGCCGCGCTCGTCGGCGACCTGGCTACGGAAAATGATGCGGCCCGCCTGGCGCGCTCCGGAGCTCCGGTTTTAAAGCATCGCGAAACCTCTTGCAGCAAATCAGCGCTTGTTGTCCGCGGTGGAACTCTGGACGGGCATGATCACTTCAGCATTTGCGGTGCCGATCTTGTCCGTGGTTTTGTCACGGACTCCAAGGCGGAGAGAGTAGAGACCTGGAGGAACATCCATCTTAAGTTCGCAGGGGAAGAAAGAGTGCACGATCTTCTCATAGACTTCAGGCATCAGTACGGCTTCAACTTTTGTGGCTTCCGTCTTCACAACTTTGTCCGGTTTTTCACGATCATAAACCCGGGCAGCGCAATCAACCCGCGCATGCTGCATGCCATCAGGACCGAGAGTAAAGTTGATGGACTGCGGGTCAACCGTGAATCGCAAAACGAGCGTGCTGGAAGTGGATGAAGGCGGAAGTACTGCGGCGCGGAATTGCACTGCGGTGTTCACCGGCGAATCAAAGCTCAGAGCCTGACTGAAATCCTTATCGCTCTGCTCCGGATGGCGAGCTGCGTAGGCGTCACGATCCAAAGCGAAATAGCCTGTCCGATAGCGAAGGTGCGCGCCGGAACGATTCGTTTTTACTTCAATCTTGCGAAAACGGCCATCCCACTTTTTATTCTGGGGATAATAGCCGACTGTGTAATAGGTTGAGCCGTCACTGATGCCGTCACTCAGCGCGTTATCAATATCATTACGATTGTAGTAAGCCTTGCCGCCGGTTTTGTCTGCAATGTCAAGCATGGAGGCATGAGACTGGAAGAGTTCTTCTGCCTGCTTGCCTTCCGCTTTCATGTTCAAGCCACCGAGACCAACTCCGCCCTGGCCTGCAAGATTGTTCGCGACGTTATAAAGCGGACTGCCGATCAGCCCTCGCGCATCAATGGGATAAACCGCAACTTGCGCGTCTGCGAGGAGATTAGCGAGTTCGGCCAGCTGGTTGCCAAACTGATGATCTCTCTTAAAACCAGTGTTCTGACCTAGTTGCACACCGGTTCCCTTGGGCGCGTTTGGGTTGATCCGAGTGATGGTCTGAAAATCGGAAAAGATATTCATGGGCACTGATTCTGAAATCCAGATCAGGTTTTTGCGCCCACGGTAGTGCGAAAGGACCTTCCCCAGAGAGTTAAGCGCTGCAAAAGTGTATTGAATGCGCATGTCACTCTGATCATTGACGGAATCTTCAGCAAAATCCTGGATCTTGGCGAGGAAAACCGCAGTTGAGGGATCACTCATCAACACCTGCGCGGCCAGTCCCGTTGGACTCACGGAAACTTCTGTAGTCCCGACCGAATTCTGCGAAAGGACAGGCGATTCCCCCTTAAAAGCCTGGATGGTCCGCTTTAACGTGGTCTGGTCTGTCGTGAAGTCCTGAAGGAGTTGCAGCTTTTTGCCCAACGTAAAGATTGCCACTGGCTGCCCCTGCGGAAGTTTCTCCAGGAACTTGATCATCTCAGTCCGCACATAGGCCTGATTGAGCAGGTTGCTGTTAAGGGAATCCAGAAGGACTATATTCAATGCCAGGTCAGGAGCAAAGCGCGGAGCGTTGCCAAAATGATTCGAAGGGAGATCAGCAGGCACAAACGCAGCGTCATCCTTTGTGGAAGGAACGAGCGAAGGCTTATAGAAAGTAAAGGTTTTGATCTGCTGCTCTTTGCCGTCTTCCAGAATCCGCAGATCTGATGTTTGCAGGTCAGTGAGTGGATTGCCCTTTTTATCGCGGGCGACAACATCCACAATGACCAACCGCGTATTCACTTTGACAGGAGCGACTTTGTCCGCCGTCTCATCGCCTCTGGCGTGCTGTGCACCACTGGAAGTTTGCTGGCAGGCCAACGCAGAAAACGGGAGGAAGAACAGTAAGCCAAGAACGGGAGAGATACACCTGCGGCGCAGCTGCATAAGAGACCTTTCAAACAGCACTAGAGAGATACTTCATCCAGTTGGATTTTGCAATTTAAGAATATGCTTATCTCTTCTCTCACAGATCGCGCGGGTAATTTTTTGTGAAGATAAACTGTTTAGTGCCGCGCCCACTGCGGATCCTCTTCCGCTGAAACAATATGACCATCGCGCATATGGATGATGCGATCGCCAATGGCAGCTGCCTGGGGATTGTGCGTGATCATCAGCACGGTCTGGCCGAATTTCTGGTTAGCTTCCCGCAGCATGTTCAGAACAACGTCAGAGTTTTTGGAATCAAGATTGCCGGTGGGCTCGTCGGCCAGAATGATCGATGGACGATTGATGATGGCGCGCGCCAGAGCAACCCGCTGCTGCTCACCACCGGACATTTCTGAAGGACGATGATCGAGCCGTCCACTAACGCCAAGCATCTCAGTTACCGTATTGAAGAACGCGCCATCTTCTCCATTGCGGCCGGAAATCTCACGGGCAATTTCAATGTTGCCGCGAGCGGTGAGCGTAGGCAGAAGATTGAACTTCTGAAAGACGAAGCCGATCATCTTCTTGCGTTTCTCCGTGCGTTGCGCGTCACTGAGCTGCGAAAAATCCGCTCCATCAACAATCAGGCGACCACGGGTTGGCGTGGTGAGTCCACCAAGAATGTAGAACAACGTTGACTTGCCGCTGCCGGACGGACCGACGATGCTCACGAACTCGCCGGCTTCAACGGAAAAGCTCACGCCATCGAGTGCCAGCACATCGACCTTGCCGATGCGGTAGACCTTGGAGACGTTTTCAACCTGGATTATCTGGGCCACGGAATACTTTGATATTAACAGACAGCACTGGTGATTCATCGCGGGCAATGTGCGGCAAAGCACGACAAGGCCGCTTACTGCCTGGTTTGAACGGTGGTCTCTGCTTTCAGGTTATCCTGCAATCGGCATGCGAATCTGCGGCAGCGCGCCGGCCCGCTTGGGACCGCGCTTCTTGATGAGCATGATCCGTATGCGTTCCAGCAGCTCAATGGGCGCATACATCCCTTTTGGAAGAAAGAGATCAGCACGCAAATCCTTGTCATACATCTTAATTTTCCCGGAAAAGAGAATCGCCGGCGTCTCCGGGGAGAAGTCTTTTACTTTGCTGATGAGATTGGCGCCGTCAAGGCCGGGCATCAGGAGGTCAGTCAGGACAAGATCAACTCCGCCCTGGCAGAAAAGGTCAAGTGCAGCATGACCGTTGGTACAGGCGAGCACGCGGTAGCCGCGGGTTTCCAGCATCACTTTGCGAATGGAGAGCGCCTGTTCATTATCGTCCACGCAAAGTATCGTCTTCTTGGGTCGCATCTTTCACCGATTTCATTTTTCCAGCAGCCGGCCAGAGCAAGGCGGCACGTGGAAAAGAATTTTCTGTTGGCTGGCGCTGATGTTTGAACGCTTGAAGCAATCGAAGTGTTTCGATCATAGGCGCGACGGCGCCCGCTGTAAAGTACCATCATCGCCAATAGAAAAAAATTTCTGTGCGATTCCTGTTGATAGTCTGTGGAAGAAAAAATGCGCGCAAAATCTGGCGATTTGTGATGGGCAAATTCAAAAAGATAGTTCACCACGCACAACTTCCACTGCATTTCCGCCGACGCGCACGTTAACGATCTTGTCACCATCGCGGTCAGCGCTCACAAAAATCCTGCTGCGTCTTTTCATTTCAACGCCCTGCTCAATTAATGCTTGCTTGCCGGAGGGAATTACACTATGCTTCACCGCCCACGCTATACACGGTCCGGCGGCTGAACCGGTGGCTGGATCTTCACCGTTATAGAAAATCATTCGCGCCTGAAGCGTTGCCTCGCGGTTCAGCGGCTCCGTGGTCACGAAATAAAAGAACTTTGCATCACTCTTGCTCAAGTAAGGCTCAAGTGAAGACCACGATGCTTTCAGGTTCTGCAACGCGCTTAACGACTTTAACTTTACGATGGCAAACGGGTTACCTGTGCTGACAGTCTGTATGGGAACATCATTGGCAATCTGATCAACGGAAATTCCTGAAGCGCGGGCCACATCTTCCGGTGAGTGAATCTGACCGAACTCAGGATTACGCTGCGTCATCGTGCCGAAAGGCAGGCCGTCGCGTTCGGAGAACTGCACTGGAATCCTGCCGACGTTAAGGTCGAGCGCCACTTCGTCGCGACCCGTATCGCCACGCAGCACCATCGCTGTGCCTAGAGTCGGATGTCCAGCAAACGGCAGCTCTTCCGTGGTGGTAAAAATGCGCACGCGTGTTCCACGCTCCTGCTCCGTGGCAATATCACGGGGAAAGATAAAGGTGGTTTCAGAAAGATTGGTCTCGCGGGCAATGGCCTGCATCTCAATGTCACTCAGGCCGCGGGCGTCCGGGAAGACGGCAAGCTGGTTCCCTTCCAGCGCGACAGAGGTGAATACATCCATCTGAACAAAGGGCAAACGGCGACGCGGATTTGACACAGCGATCCTCCAACCTTATTCTGCATTCTGCGATTGAGTGTAACAGCGCGTCTTACCTGGGAAACCAATACGCAAACCAAGGCGAACCTTTGAAGGCTTTTCGACAATTACTGCGACGTACTCCGTTTTACGGGCTCTACAAAGCCGCCGGGCATTATCCCGATTACTGGTACTGGAAGCTGCGCGGTGAGCCGTTGCGCTCGCCACATCTGGTGAAGCAACGCGCCGTGCGCGAATATGCCGATCGCTATGATCTGCACGTTCTGGTGGAAACCGGGACATATTATGGGGAGATGGTCGCAGCCATGCGGCAGCGCTTTGACGAAATCTACTCCATTGAATTTGACAATCCATTGGCGGAGCGGGCTGCGAAAAAATTTGCGCGATGGCCGCATATCCATATTCTGGAAGGTGACAGCCAGAAGAAGATCCCGGAGATACTGGCCAAGCTGACCCGGCCGGCATTGTTCTGGCTTGACGCCGGATATTACGGCTGGGCCGGCCTCCAGGGCGACAAACAGAGACTTACGGTGGAACTGGATTCCATCCTGCAACATACTGTTCATCAACCCACCACTAAGAACCACATCATTCTGATGGACGACGCGCGCGGTCTCAGCGGCGAGAATGGCGCTCCCACGGTGGACCAGGTGAAGCAGCATATTGAGTCAACTTTTCCCGGGCGCAAAGTTTCCGTGAAGCACGACATTATGCGGATCGTCGTCGATTGAGTAAATGGTTTGCCTTTCCGACTACTCAATTACCAAATTACCCATTTACCAAATTTCAGGGGGGTACCCCCTCCCTCCCTGTTTCACCCAATTTCACCCAAGGTCACCCAATGTCACCCAAGCTTTTGACCTCGTTTTTTAGCTTCCCACCCAAAGCCACCCAAAGGTCACTCAAAGTTACCCAGGCCGGGGTCCCCGCCGCGCGCGGTTTTCGCGTGACGCGGTGGAAGCCGGGGTCTCCGACGAGCCTGCTTTTGGCTCGTTGGGGTGGAAGCCGGAATCCCCGACGCGCGCGGTTTTCGCGTGACGGGGTGGAAGCCGGGGTCCACGACAGCCCCACCATACTCGTGGAGCGCAGCCGCCCTCGGCTGCGACGTTCAGTCCCTGGTTTTGCTTTTGGCTAAGTACCAAGTACTAATGGCCAAGTACTGATTCTCCACCATAACTCAGTTTTTCTGTCGAACAAAACAAATAAGACCAGTCAACCAAACATCGCCGGATAATTCCGGATAATGCATTTCCCGACAAGGCGTTTTGTGAAGGAGACTGGCGGCCGGAACGTAGTTTCAGATCACCAGATCTCCGGATCATCAGATCACCAGATGGAAACAACCGCTCGTGTAAACTGAAATATCACCTAAAAGGAAGCGAATGGGGTCCGGTGACCCTTCCGGTCTTCAAAACCGGCGAGAGTTAGCTTTGCTGGCTCTGGTGAGTTCGACTCTCACACGCTTCCGCCAAAAAACTCTTGTGAGTTTCTCCGACTCATTCTGGTGACGGTCATTACGGTTCGAGTACCACGCCGGAGTGGTGCTCGCCGTCTGTCAATTCAATCACCTGCGGCTTTCCCGGAACAAAACCTGCCCTGCTGGTGAACTGAACAATGTAGCGACCGGGCTTTAGATGAGCGAGGGAGAATTTTCCTTCCAGACCAACCGTGATCGAACGAACCGTGTTCCACGGCTTCCCATCTGGAGCAACCGTATCTGCGTTAACCCATCCTTCTATTGGCGTGCCCTGGCTGATTTGGACTACACCGCTAATGTTTCCGGACGGTCCAGCCACGATTTTGATGTGGCACGGAACGCTGTCGGCGTTCTTGTTTTTGATGGAGACTGGAGGAACCTGGTCGTCGGCAAGAATCCCAAGGTTCGTATACGCGGCGCTCAGGTTGTTGGGGAGTCCGAGGGTAAGTTGGTATGTTCCTTCGGGTAGTGTTGCGAAGGTAAAAGAACCGAGACCATCAGTTACCGTCTCCTGGAGAGTTCCGTCTCTGATGCTCTTTGCCCATACATGCACACCCGGAAGGGGCTGCGTAACGGCTTCACCCTCTTGTGTTTCTATGCCGTTCATCAGGACACCAGCAAAATCTGGCGTTCGCTGGCCCGCGGCGATGCTTCGAAGAGTGCGCAACTCGACCTCACTTTTTTCAACAGGAGCCGTTAGGGAGCAAATACCGGTAGAAAGTGCGTCGTTGTTCTTTGAGGCATCTATCAAATACCTGTTTCCAACCTTGAAGGCATACCCACAATCGCCACCCCCATGACCAGTTTTAACATCGACAATCTCGCCTACTTTTTGACTACCGCGAAAGCTCTCGATCACTCGGACTTTAAACAGCAGTTGGTTGGAGTCAAACCCATCATGCCAAGAAAGCAAGCTCCTGGAAACGATTTCGCCGACAAAGTCAGCGTCAAGATAACGGTGCGCGCCGCACGGGACGTCCGGTACACATGAGCATGCCCATGAAGTTGTTCCGAGCGCAAGCATAGGCAGTAGGAAGCCCAGAAGTAATTTTGAGAGGCGTTTCACCTATACATGAATTTACATGGAACGTCTAGCGGACGCCAGCAGGCACTCTTGAGGGCATGGTAGCTGCGACTTTCACACGCTTCCGCCCAAGAAATGGAAATTTCTCAGCAGCATGGCGTTACTTACTCATGGGATCGCGATTGCAGGCGCAAACCTCCGTTTACTTGGACAAACTGGAAATTCCATCGGCTGCGGCGTAAGCTGCTTCTCATGAGATACTTCGTTTCGTTCGGTATGTCCGCCTTTATTCTATTTTTTGCAGGAGTACAGTCGAGTTCCTCAAAGTTGGAAACACATACGGCTATACGGAACCGACAGTCAGTTCAAAAGCTCTACGGCAGTCCTGTTAGCGAGGTTTATCGAACGCCGCAAAACCTTACAGTCACTGCATCATTTGGTTCTACTGGCAACCTCTGCCGGGCACACATCAAATCTGGAGCTAGCGCAGGAATCACGGATAAGCAATTGGACGCTGTTTTGGATGAACTCGCACCCAAAGACGTTCGAGGCGCGTTCAAGATCGACACATTTTTAAATATCATATGTTTGAAGTCTTCGGAGCCAGAGAGCTCTGAGTCCAGTTCAAAGCGTTCGATGGAGTTGGTGGTCGATCCATGCGCGGAGTGTTCTGGTGTTTCCGACCAATACGAGCGCGTGAACATCACCAAGCATGGCAACACGAACCGATATACCTCTGTGCAGATTACTTTTCGGCGATCTGAGTGCGAAGGCTTGGAAACCTTTTAGCGTATCGTAGGAATGCTGACAACAATACAAGGGATGTTGAATTCTCCATCCACGAGGCTGGTAGCCCTTGCGAGCGTCATCTCGACTTGCATCTGGTCATTCTGTTGCGGCCCGTCTGTTCTTGGCTACAGCGCCGAAAGCAAAGGACGAGCCACTACGGTTTCTGCCGGTACAACGCCGCTGGTCATTCTGATATGTCTCTTGTTTGCCGGCTTTTATTGGCTACTTTTGAACAGCAGAGTTGAGATTGGGCAACTTCGAGCCGCTCCCATCTGGCGCCGCGTGGCGGCATTCGTCGTCGATATGTGGTTTGCGGTGTTTACGTTGGGCGGCTTGTTTGGAATTTTTCCCCTGGTGATGGAAGCAGAGCGCACAGGTACTTTCCAGTGGCACTTTGAGCGACATTACGCTGTTGCCGGAGATACAGCGGACATTGTGCTTGTCATGGTGTCCCTTGTGGCATTTGCTGGTTATTTTCTGTTGCCGCTCTTGCGAAGAAGCCAGACTATCGGTTGCTGGATATTCCGACTAGCCACCGTCAACAGCGATGGTTATGTGGTCCACCTACCTCTTAGCATCGCCGTGCTCCGAATGGCATCGGAGCTTCGAGGGCTTTGTTCACCCATCAAGACGTTTAGAACACGGGACGCCCAGGGCAGAACTTTCTATGATCGAGATTCTGGCTTCACTGTTGGTCGTTATTAAGTCGTTGTTCCATCCTCTGACGAGACACAACTCTGAATCTTCGCAAAGGCTTATGTTGGTGATCACACGCCTCTTTTCCGCCATTCTTCTCGTTAGCGTAATCAATCCTCAGATAAAACCTCCTTCCAACCATCTCGGCTTCGACCGGAACATTTATCCCGGTGATGCGGCCATGGGCGAGCTGCGCAAGACATTTTCGTTTACAGGATATTGGCTGAATGCGCCGCCGGGGGCTACGTCGTCAAGTTGGATGGGAAAGAGGAAGCTTCTCCGCGATAAGGGGTTCGGGTTTCTGGTTCTCTCCAATGGACGGACTTATGCGCAGTTGAAGAAAGGTGATCCGCGAGCGCTAGGCATGGCGGATGGGAAAGAGGCAGCGAGGCTGGCCGAAGTGGAGGGTTTTCCGGCGAAGAGCATCCTCTTTCTGGATCAGGAAGAGGGCGGCAGGTTGTTGCCTGAGCAGCGGAGTTATCTTCATGCCTGGGTGGATGCGGTAATCAAGGCCGGTTATGCGGCCGGTGTGTATTGTTCCGGGATGGCGAGCAAGGAAGCCGGCGGCGCGTCGGTGGTGACGGCGAGAGACATCCGCGAGAATGCGGGCGGGCGCAAGATTGAGTTCTTTGTGGCCAATGATGAATGTCCTCCGGCGTCGGGATGCGTGCTGATAGCTCCCAGGGTCGAGAGCAACGGCGTGGAGTTTGCGACGGTGTGGCAGTTTGCGCAGACGCCTCGCAGGAAGCAGTACACGGCGAGTTGTGCGCGGACGTATGCGAAGGACGGCAGTTGCTACGCGGGAAACATCTTTGTGGATCTGGATGTAGCGACTTCGGTGGATCCGTCGAGGGGAAGATGATTACCTCACCGGCTGAAGCCGAAAGGCGTTTATTTCTTTTACGCAGGCATGAATGCCTCTCCACCCAGGGCTTCCTGTCTATATTGAGTCGATGGCGGTTCGCAGATCACGTACGCTGCCTTCGGTGACGACCTGATGCTGGTATTCACCGTCAGACAGCGTGCCCATGGCAATCTTCTGGTTACGGAATTTCATGGCGCTAGTGACAGTTGTGCCGGGACCTGCGTGAACCTCACTGACGTGCGAATAGGAGATCACGGCTTTCACGCTGGCAGCGGAGAGTTCACCGCATGCCATTACGGAAATCCTGCCTTTAGCATGCTGGACGAGTTGAGCAAGCGTGGGCATGGCATCCACGGCGCTTTTCTTTCCTCCCGAGGTGAGTACTCGCGTCGCGCCGATTTCAATCAGATCATCGAGCGCATGGTTGAAGTCACTGGTCATATCAAAGGCCCGATGGCAGGTTACTTTGAGCGGACGCGACATTTCGATCAACTGCCGCATCCTTACTTTGTCGATTGTGCCGTCGATGTTCAATATGCCAAAGACTACCCCGCTGGCGCCGAGCTGCCTGGCGATCAGGATGTCTCGCTGCATGATGCTGAATTCGTCCGCGGAGTAGCAGAAGTCGCCACCGCGCGGACGAAGCATGACGTGCAGTCCTATCTTTATTTTCTGACGCACCGCAGCGATCATGCCCGCGCTGGGCGTGGTGCCACCTTCAGGCAGACCGGCGCAAAGCTCCACGCGGTCTGCTCCGCCACGCTCCGCAGCTATGGCGGATTCCACGGAGTCCAGACATATTTCCAGCAGAACCGAGCTTTCGCGGATTTGCGGTTGCGTTACCACACGCGACACCGATTTTCGCGCGCCATGGGCTGTCCGGCTTTGCAGCTAAAGGCCTGCTGAAATTCCGGCATGTTCACAACCACGCCGTTGATCCGATACTTTCCCGGCGAATGCGGATTGGTGACGGCATTGACGCGCAGGTTCTCATCGCGCTCGTTTTCGCAAGCCCACTGAGCCAGTCCGATGAAGAAGCGCTGGTCGGGCGTGAAGCCTTCCCTGTTTTCCAGCGTCTGGCTTTTGGTAGCGGCTTTCCAGGCGATATATGCAAGGATGGTGCCGCCAAGATCGGCTACGTCTTCGCCTTCCGTGAGTTTGCTGTTGATCTTGATGTCATCCACGATGGTGTAGGTGGCGTACTGGTCCACCACGCATTTGGCGCGCTCTTCAAAATGTTCCGCATCTTCCTTGGTCCACCAGTCGCGCAGGTTGCCCTTGGCGTCAAACTGGCGACCTTCATCGTCAAAGCCGTGCGTGAGTTCGTGACCGATGGTTGAGCCGGTGTTGCCGTAATTGGGAGCATCATCAATTTTGATGTCGTACAACGGAGGTTCCAGGACGCCGGCGGGGAAGTTGATGTCATTCATCTGCGGATTGTAGTAAGCGTTGACGGTGGGCGGAGTCATCCCCCATTCGCCACGATCAAGAGGCTTACCGATCTTGCCAAGCTGGCGATGCGATTCAAACGTGGCCGAGCGCTGGACGTTGCCGAGGAAGTCGTCCGGCTTGATGGTAACGGAGCTATAGTCACGCCACTTGTCCGGATAGCCGACCTTGTTGACGACGGAGTGGAGTTTTTCCAGAGCCTGCTTCTTGGTTTCAGGTCCCATCCAGGACAACTGCTCAAGGTCATCCTGCATGGCCTGCTCAATGAGCTTTGTCATTTCGATGGTGCGCTTCTTCATATCGTCACTGAAGGCGCGTTTCACAAATTCCTGTCCCAATGCCTCTCCCAACTGGCGGTCAACCCAGCCTACGCAGCGTTTCCAGCGAGGCTGAATTTGTTGAACACCACGCAGAGTGCGGCGGTAGAAATCAAAATTCTCCTGCACAAAGTTAGTGGAAAGAAATGGCGCGGCGGAACGGGCGGCGTGCCAGCGAAGATAAGTCTTGATATCGTCCACGCTGTTGGCCTGAATTTGCTGGTTGATGGCCTGATAAAACTTTGGTTCGGTCACGTTGAAGATCTGCACCGTGCCGATGCCAGCGATCTTGAGATAACTATCCCAGTCAAAGTCTGGTGTGAGCGCCTGGAATTGTTTGCGGTCCATTTTATGGAAGAGGTTGTGCGGGTCACGCTGCTCAACCCGCGTAAGCGACGCCTGCGCCAATGCTGTTTCCAACTTTAAGACGGTGGCAGCTTCCAGTTTGGCCTTGTCTGCCGAATCACCCAGGAGCTGGAACATCTTTGCCATGTGAGCAAGATATTTCTGCCGGATTTCTTCTGACTTGGCGTCTGTCTTGGTGTAATAGTCGCGATCCGGAAGGCCAAGCCCGCCTGCGCCAGCGAAGGCGATGACCTGTGACGAGTCGGCAAAATCCTGGTCAGAACCGAAGTTAAAGAACGAGCCTTCATCGCCGCGGAGATGTTCGCTGGCCAGCAGGGAGGCGAGATCTTTCTTGGATTTCAATCCGGCAATCTCTTCAAGCGCAGGCTGTAGCGGCCTGGCGCCGAGCTTTTCTATGGCCGGTTCATTCATGCAGGCGCCAAAGTAGTCGCCGATTTTCTGTTCGGCCGGCGTGCGGCCGCTCGTCTTTGAGGAAAGTTCCTGCAATACGCCCCAGAGAAAGCGCTGGTTGTCTTCATGCAGCTTGCCGTAAACGCTCCATGCTGCCTGGTCGCCCGGAGTGGGATTGTTTTTACGCCAGCCTCCACAGGAGTACTGGTAGAAATCCACGCAAGGATCCACAGTCTTGTCCATGGAAGGAACATCAAGACTTGGCGTATAGGGAAGTGCCTTGAGGGGCTGTTCCGCTTTTGTGGATGCGGGCGTGGCGCTGGTTGGAGCCTGGGCGAATGCGACCACCGAAAGGAGGAGAATACATATTGCTGTACGGACGAAGCTCATCAGAATGACCTCAGAGTGTTAGACGCGCTAGTGTACAGGAGTCAACCGGTAGGCGGCGAGTTTGAGGGTGATTCCCACAACCAGTGGCAGTGGTGAAACACGAATTTCGGAACAAAACGATAAAGACGCGGCATGCCGCGTCTCTACGTCGTTATATCCTGAAATTAAGAGTGTTATTCCTGGAAGCTGAATGCCGCTTTGACCTTGCCGACTTCAATGACATCGCCCGATGCGAGTTCGCGCTGGCCAAAGAGTTTTTCGCCATTCACGCGGACTTTGGCCTTGGCTTCGGGGGCCAGGAAGTATCGATTATCGCGCTTGCTGATGAGAGCCGCCGAGGTCGGAGCAAAGAAGGCCTTGAGGCGGATTGAAGCCATGGACGATTTGCCGATCATGGTCATCTTGCTGGTTAGCACGTAACGATCCTGGTCAGTCTTTCCCTCAAGCACGTTGAGGAGTCCGATTTTCTCCTTGAGCTGCGCGCCGCCGGCAGTAAGTACCGATGGAGCCGCCATTTTGCCCATCATTTCCTGGGACTGCTTTGTGTCCAGAATGATTGTAGCTTCCAGCTTGGCCATGACTGGACCAGTTTTGGCGGCAATTGCGGCCACGGGCAGAGCGCCTTCATTCTTGAATTCAATTTCATGCTTGCCGATCTTCATCAGATCACAATGGCGCAGCTTGGCCTTGCCGACACGCTCATGGTTGACGTAAGTTCCGTTGAGAGAACCGAGGTCTTCAATCTCATAGTGGTCCTGCTCCCACGTGATACGCGCATGATGGCCGGAGACTGCCAGGTTATCGATCTGCAGGGTGTTGTCCGGAAGCCGGCCAATGGTGGTGGCGGACTGCGAAAGAGTGACTTCTTTCAACACGGACTGATCAAATTTCAAATAGAGTTTTGCCATTGCTGCTCTCCGGAAAACAATTTGCTCAAAATATTTTTGTACCAGGGCTGCTCCACAATGCGCAGAATCAGACAGGTAATGTTGTCATCGCCGCCGTTATGCTTTGCGGCCTGTACCAGCTTGTTGCACGCTTCCTGAAGGTTGCTGCTGCCGACTATCATCTCCAGAATGTCATTGTCATTGACCAGCCGGGTGAGCCCGTCAGACGTCATTAATAAGGTGTCACCGGGCATCACGATGAGGTCTTCCACATCCGGCTGGACTTCCGGTTCCGTGCCCAGCGCGCGAAGGATCACGTTCTGCATGGCCGAGGTGGATGCTTCTTCACGCGATATGTAGCGCAGGCGCACCTGCTCCATCACCAGCGAGTGGTCCTGCGTGAGTTGCTGAATTGAACCCTGCCGTACCAGATATATTCGGCTGTCGCCCACGTGTCCTATCGCTAACGAATGACCGCGAACCACCGCAGCGACGGCGGTGGAACCCATGCGCATGTGTCCAACTTCAGATTCACCGGCCGCGAAAATTGTTTCATTCGCCAGCCGCAGCGCGTTGGCCAGGGACCTGGCAATCGGAGATGGGCTGGTGAGAGAGTTGCCGTGCAGATGAAAGCCGTTGCCGTTGTGGGCTTCACGGAAATAGCGCAGCATCACATCCACGGCCATTTTGCTGGCGACTTCACCGGCGGCCTGTCCGCCCATGCCGTCACACACAACAAAGATGCCGTGGCGCGAGTCATAACCGAAGTTATCTTCGTTATTCTCGCGTACACATCCGATATCGGTTTTGCCTGCAACTTCCACTGCCAGCGTCATGCAATGTCCGTGATGAAGCGAATAACCATTTCTTTCAAAAAGCTACTTTCAAATTCCTTCAAAAAGCTACTTTCAAACTTTTGGGGATCAAGCATTGCGGCCACAGGCGTTCCGCGGACCGTGCCAAATCTGGCAAGCCTGTAACAACGGGGAGGGATTTGGGCGGATTCTACCCGGAAAAATTATAGGCAGGCAATCAGGGATTCACCCGCCGATGTGGACCATACTGCGAGAAGGCTTGATAAACCCTTGTTCTCCAATATGATGGCGAGCTTCCTTCTGGTCGACCACTGAACTAACGTAATCTGCCAATTCAGCGTCAGAGTCGCCGCGATGCATGCGTGCGGCCAGGTCGTGATCGAGCAGGGAGAACAGGCAGGTACGCAGTTTGCCGTCAGAAGTGAGGCGAACCCGGGAGCAATGTCCGCAAAATGGGTGCGAAACGGGCGCGATGATGCCGATTTCTCCAATGCCGTCGTCGAAGGTATAGCGCCGAGCCGTTTCACTGAGAGCGTTGGGTAACTGCTTGACGGGACGAAACTCGTTGAGTTTTTCCAGGATTTCATCCATCGGTACCACGACGTCAGGCGTCCAGACGCGACCTTCTTCCAGTGGCATGAATTCGATGAAACGGACCACGACGCCCTCTTCCCGAGAGAAGCGCGCGAACTCAACAATCTGATCTTCATTGAAGCCGCGGAGCAGAACGCAGTTTACTTTCACGGGCTCCAGGCCAACGCGTTTGGCAGTGCGGATGCTCTCCAGCACAGCGTCATAACCTTTGGGTACGCGCGTGATGCGGGCGAACTTTACCGGATCAACGGCGTCCATGCTGATGGTGGCGCGCTTGAGGCCGGCTTCTTTCAGCGGAGCCGCCAGGTCTGAAAGCAGGTGACCGTTGGTGGTGATGGCAATGTCCGGCGAGTTGCCGTCAAGAGTGCGAAGCTGAGCGAGATCACGAACGAAATCGACCAGGCCGTTGCGCAGCAGAGGCTCGCCGCCGGTCAGGCGTATCTTGTCGATGCCGAGACCTACAAGAAGACGCACCATGCGGAGATAGTCAGAGAAAGGAAGCTCAGAGTATTGAGCGCCCTGATTGCCGGTGCGGCAGTACACACAGCGATAGTTGCAGCGATCCGTAACGCTGACGCGGAGGTCAGTGATATATCGCCCGTGCTTGTCACGAAGCCGCATGAGAGCTCTTCTCTGAACCTGATTTGTTTTTGTGTTTCTTGTGCAAGCAAAGCACGGAAGGAAAGAATACGCCCAGGGCGGATCCAGTTCCTTTCCAAGATCGGTCAGCAACGATTACGCTACTGACCTGATCGGGAGGCGAGGCCGTTTCCAGCCAGACCCTCGTCCTTGCATGCGTGCAAGAAACCGCCACACTAGCCGGGTATTCCCTTAGGCCTGGTGTGGTCGAAACCTTAACCTCATTATAGAGGACGGCGTGAACGATGGAAACGATAAATCAGAGTGTTGCGGTCGAGCGGGAAGGTATTGATTTTAATGGCCGGTATCGCCAGGTGGCAGTTTCAAATCTTTGGCGACTTTCTCACCGGAGCCTACATCAACCTGTTCCATCATTCCGGCGAAGATGGCTGCGAATTCCTCAGCACTCATGCCGCTGCCGTCCCAATTCTGCCGGGGGAGCAAGAAGTATTTCCCGGGAGGAACCCCCGTGAAGGAGAACGAACCATTGGAAGTGACTTGTTGCAAAAGTGAGTAGCCGTGAGTGCTGCGAATGAGCAGTCCTACTCTGGCCGTGGCCGGTTTATCATCCGGCGTGAGTAACTTCCCGGTGATCTGGCCACCGTCAGTTCCCAGCTCAACCTTCAAGGGCTGGCTGGGCGGGCCGCTATTCAAATCCAGAACTCCATTCTCAAGTTTGAGATTTTCGGATTGAATGTCCTTCACATAGACATGATCTGGAAACCCTTCCAGGCTGAAACGGTAACGTCCTGCCGAAAAATCCGGGATTTTGAAATCACCGCTAGCGTCGAGAGTGACTCTCATGGCAAACATTGGATCAGCAAGTCCTTCAGCCGAGATTACGAGCAGCTTCCGATATTGAGAAGGCCACGCATCCTGATCTGTTTTGCCGAGTGCGAGTTCTGCCGCGACTTTTCCAACGAGATTAAAGGGCGGCATGACGGCCACTACCAGATTGTCTACGTTGGTATCAGCTACGTAAAAGGTCGTGGCCCCGCTGCGAAACAGCTTGTCTCCCGAAACCCAATGAGCAAACAGGGAATGGCTTCCCTGATCCAACCCCCACAAAGTAAACCGGTTCATTGCATCCAGTTGTACGCTTGTTGCCCCGTTTTGTGATCCGACGGCCAGAGAGATTCCGGTGGAACCGGGGGGATTTCCCGTGACTGTTCCGCTGATACGAACCAGAGGCGCGGGCTTCAGTTTAATGACGATGTCAGCGGTTTCATGCCCAGCGTGCGTTTGAACAGCAACGGCCGATTCGGGAGATGGAGCGCTTGGATAGTACGTGGAGCCGTAGTTTATCGGCACGGTTCCGTCCGTACGAATTTCCGGAATCGTCAACATTCCGTTTAGCTTTGCCTTGACAAGAAAGCTCTCGCTGGAAAGTCCGGCAATCCGAAACCGTCCCCGATCGTCTGATAGAGCGCTTTCTCTAGAATCTTCCCCGATTGCTTCCACTGATGCGCCGTGTAGCGGCCGATTCTTGTCATCGACAACCTGCCCGATAATCACGGCAGAAGGGATGAGTCTAACGGTGAGATCTGCGAGGTCTTCGCCCGCCTTTACCGTTATTTGCGGGGCGCTGGGGAAGTTCATGGAAGGTTGGTAGCCACGATGGGTGGTTGCGACGGAGTAAGCTCCCGGCGGAACGGAGAGCATGGAAAAGCGGCCGTCAGCGGTGGTGATAGCGCCATAAACGTTGCCGACTGAAAGGCCATTGAGCACAACATGAGCGCGGATCACGGGTTCTCCGGACACGCTGTTGATCACCAGGCCCTTTACTGTCCCGGTCTTTATCGCTGGCGCGGCTTTCTGGGCCATCGCCGTCAGGCAGACCACCGCAAGAAACAACAAAGCAACTGTGGAAACATTATTTCGCAGCAGCATCAGTTTCTCCGGACTGCGTGGTCTTCAAGTCCATTGTGATTCTGGCTCCGGGCTTTATTACCACGAGTTCTGCTGACCTTGAAGCTCTGGTGAAAGAGCCCGTGCCCGCGCCGGCCGCGAAGCTTTCAAAACCAAGTGCGAACAGACGGTAGGTCCCCGGAGGCACAGTTTTGATGCTGTACTTTCCCTGGCCGTCAACGCGCGACGACAAAGAGTCCTCAATCCTGGGTTCTTCTTTTTCAGGCTGGAGAAATACCATCGTCAAAAACGATTGTGGTCGGCCCTGCAGGTCATGGACGGCTCCAGAGATTTCAGCTCCCTGATCACTGACCGTGACCTTCAGCGTGGAACTTGAGTCGGAGAGATTCACGATCTTGCTGGAAGGCGAGCTTCCGTTGCTTTGGATGGACGCGATGAACGCGTTTTCTGGAAGAGGTTCAACCGCTACTCTGTAGTGTCCGGGCATAACGTTCTTTATCGTGAACGATCCATCTGTTGCCACATCAACGCTTTGGGCGGACATGAGCATCGCGTCCGTTGCTTGTAGCCCGATTCGTGGTTGTGCACCGGAGGAAGGCCAGAGGCGTCGCGGGATGAGCATTCCGGTCACTTCAAATCCGGTGGAAAGATGCAGGGCAACATTTTCCACGCCTGCGTTGGTCAGGTTGATCGCCTCAATCTGGCTGTAAAGCGTGCCAGCATCCGTTTGGCAATGGGCGCGGACCTTATAAAAACCGGGTTTCAGGTCGCCGAGCGCAAATCTGTTGATACGTTTTGCATCTTGTCCATAGACCAATTGCGTCCCTCCACTTCCGCTTTGCATCCTGTCCGCAGCCGGTCCCCACGTGACATCGAGAGAGCAAGTCTCGAGGTTGGCCGGCGGGTTTGAGATGAAGCCCGTGATGCTGAGAGCCGGAATACTTGTCAGATGGAACTCAATTCCATTCCGCTCTTCGCCTGGCTTAACGTCAATGATGGCGGCCATGGCAGGACTTTCTGTGCCGGGAAAGAAGACGTCGCGATACTTGGCGGGCTGGGTTCCATCCGTCCTGATTTCTGGGAGCCCGCTGTCGACTCCATTGGAGAGTTGTGTCCGCAGGCGGTATTTGCCGGGAGTCGTGAGAAACCTGAACTGGCCGCGATCATCAGTGGTGCCATTGCCAATCAGGTCAATTCCCGGAAGCAGGCTTTTGTCCAATGGCTCAGCGACAACGTAAATTCCCGGAAGAGGATCACCATATTCGTCCAGTACCACTCCTGAGAGAGTTGCCACGGCGGTCATTTTCAGGTCAAGATTTGTTTGCTCACCTGATTTGACCACCAGCATGTTGTCAGACACTTTGCGGCCCGGCTGCTGTACCAGGCCATTTTTGCTCGCCCGAACCAGATAGCTTCCCGGCTGTATACCAAGGATGGAGAAGAGCCCGTTGCTCATACTCATGGCGCCATAAACAAACTCAGGCTGCCCCGGTTGGTTGTCTGCGGGCAAAGAGATCACCTGCACGTGGACATCATCCAACGGTTTGCCCGTCTGGGCGTCGATCACACTGCCCACAATGCTGGCTTGCGCAGGTGTGGCAGCGATCCCGGTGTTTTGCAGCGGTGAAGCAAAGCATAGCGAGAAACACAAAGTGAAGACAAAAGGTAGTTTCGTTCGAAGCATGTTAGCGGCGGAGCTATTGTGCTACTTGCAATGCCATATAGCAACTAGTCTTTGTTTTTATAGTTTAAGAAACTTGTTATAAGCGCTACAGGTAGAGAACCATCCATTCGTCATCGATATAGATATCGCCGATCTTCAAAGATCGCGGCTCTGTGCCATAAAGCCTGAATCCCAAAGATGAATAAACCCGTTTGGCGACAGGCTGCGTGGCTGAGACGATCAGGTTGATCTGCTCCATGCCTTCCATCAATCGTACACGCCGTATGATTTCAGCAAGCAAGGCTTTCACCATGCCCTTGCCGCGCGATTCCTCGCGCACGTAGACACTCCAGATCGTCCCTTTGTGGCGGAACTTATCGTGCTTCTCACGATGGAAGCCTGCCATGCCGACAAGATGTCCTTCCTCAAAGCCGCCGACAACGAAGTTTTCCGGACTGAGATTGCGGAAGAATGTGCGCGTTTCTTCCATCGTCTTTTGGCGATGTTCATCGGCTGATTCTGCGAAAGACACGGGATCAGTGGTGAGGGCCAGCAGGCGGAGATTCCACCAGGCTTCAGCATCGTGTTCGGTGAGGAGTCGAATATCCATAGCTTCTAAAGCTAAATTCGCACAGCCGGGGGCGGCTGTGGCACACGTGTAATCAGGAAATCAGCGGTTGCGGCCTCGGCAATCATTCTTGCATTCGCGTTCATTCGCGGCTAGTGCAATCCGCAATAGAGCTTTACATGCCATCGTAATTCGGGCCGCCGCCGCCCTCAGGCGGGACCCACGTGATGATTTCATACGGGTCCATAATGTCGCAGGTTTTGCAGTGCACGCAGTTTGACGGGTTCAGATGGATGCGTTTGCCGTTGGGCGCATCACTGCCGCTGGCGTCTTCCATTTCATAGACGTTCGCCGGACAGAAGTTCTGGCACGGATTGCCGTATTCGGTGACGCATTTGGTGTTGCAGATGTTCGTGTCATGGATCACCAGATGTGAAGGCTGATCTTCTTCATGTTTGGTGCCGGAGTGGTAGAGATCTGTCAGCTTGTCAAAAGTAAGTTTGCCATCGCCCTTGGCTTTGCCGATGAGCTGCGCGCGCGCTCCGCCATCGGCGGGAAGCTGATCAAGATGCTCCATGGCCTCGTGGCCTTTGTGCGATGGATAAACTTTGTGCAGGCCGCGTCCGCCGGTCATTTGCTGGACAGCAGTGTGGATGAGCCCGGAGACCAGGCCTTTTTCAAAGCCCTGATGGAAATTGCGGACTTCCCACAGCTCATCGCGAATCCAGCTCGAGTCCACTGCGAGTTTGTATTCTTGCAACTTGGCAGCGCCAAAGTTGTTCTCCACCAGCGCGGCAAAAGCTGTTTCAGCGGCCAGCATGCCGCTCTTCATCGCCAGGTGAATTCCTTTCAGGCGCTGGGAATTGAGGAAACCAGCGGAGTCGCCAACGATCATCCAGCCATCGCCGGCGAGAGGCGGCATTGCGTACCATCCTCCGTAAGGAACGCTCTTGGCGCCATAGCGAATCATCTTTCCGCCTTCCAGCAGTCCTTTGACGAGCGGATGCTTCTTCCATTCCTGCAACACCTTTTGCGGATCAGTTCGTGGATCAATATATTCCAGGCTGGTGACATAACCGAGAGAGACCAGGTTGTCCCGCGAGCCGTACATCCATGAGCCACCGTATTCTTTGGTGGTCAGCGGCCAGCCCAGTGTGAGGATGACTTCGCCTTTGCGGATACGGCCGGAGGGAACCTCCCACAGCTCTTTTACGCCCACGCCATAGATTTGAGGATTGCGGTTCTTGCAGAGATCAAACTTGTTGATGAGTTGCTTGGTCAGTGACCCCCGTGTGCCTTCGGCAAGAATGGTGATCTTTGACTTGAGCTCATAGCCGGGTTCAAAGTTTGATTTCTTCTGGCCGGTCTTGTCCACACCTTTGTCGTCAGTGATCACACCGGTGACGCGATTGCCATCGTAAGAGAGAGTTGATCCGGCAAAGCCGGTGAAGACGGTGATGCCGGCCTGTTCAACTTTTTCGCCCAGCCATTTGATGAAGCGGTTGAGCGAGATCACATAGTTGCCGTGGTCTTGCATCGGCGGAGGCATTAGCGGAGCGCGGTAAGATTTGTCTTTGGTGAGGAAGTAGAAGCTCTCGCGGTCAACCTTTGCGTCGAGCGGAGCTTCGTCACGCCAGTCTGGAAGCAGCTCATCCATGGCGCGTGGATCAAGCACCGCGCCGGAAAGGCAATGCTGGCCCACTTCACGGGCCTTTTCCAGGACATTGATATTTTCCTTGCTGAGCTGAGCATCAGGATAGCGGGCGTTGTGCTTGTCAATGAGCTGTGACAAACGCAGCGCGCACGCCATGCCGGCAGGACCACCGCCAATAATGGTTACATCCGCTTCCATCTGCGGACGCTCGATTCCCTCAAGCGGCTTGCGAAAATAGATCATCGATTTGGTGGTCCTCGGTGTGTCGCCCCTACGGGGCTCGGTATTGATATTGCACTTTCCCAGGCCTTCCCGGCCTGGGCTAACTCATTTCGCGTACGGCGCTGATTGAACGGGGCCGTAGAACCATTGGTTCATCTGGAGCGTCTCTACACACGATGCAGGTGAAGGAGAATCTTCGGCTTTCTCCGCGTCTCCGTGCCTCCGTGGTGAAGAATCAGGCCTTGGCTTTTTTCACTTCTTCGGTCAGGGCCGGCAATATGTCGAACAGATTGCCTACCACGCCAAAGTCGGCGATCTCAAAGATTGGCGCCTCCGCATCTTTGTTAATGGCGATGATGGAGCGCGATCCCTTCATTCCAACCAGGTGCTGAATCGCGCCGCTGATACCGACGGCGAGATACAGTTTGGGAGCCACCGTCTGGCCTGAGCTGCCAATCTGGCGATCCATGGGCAGCCAGCCTGCGTCGCAGATGGGACGTGACGCTCCGATCTCGCCACCCAGCGCGTCAGCCAGCGCTTTCGCTAGTTCGATATTCTTCTGCTCTTTGATTCCGCGGCCGACAGAAACGATGATTTCGGCCTGCGTGAGATCAACCGCCTGCTTGGCTTCCTTGAACGGATCATCCGGCTTGTTGCGAACCGCGCTGTCAGCCACCGTGACGTTTACGGTCTCGACTGGAGCGGCTGAAGCGCCGGCTTCGGCTTTATCGCCACGGAATGCGCCGGCCTGGAAGGTGACAAAGTGCGGCGCCGGGCAGGCGAAAGAAACGTCAGCGGCAAACTTTCCCTGGAACATCTGGCGGCTGAAGAGCAGCTTGTCGCCTTCCTTGCGGAAACCGGTCGCGTCGCTGATCAGTGTGCGGCCCAGCGCAGTAGCCAGCTTGGGAGCAAAGTCGCGCACCTGGTAGGTATGCGGCATCAGCACCAGCTTGGGAGATTTCTGCGTGATGAAATCTTTCAGCGCAGCCACCGCGCCATCGGGCGTATATTTGGCCAGCTTGTCAGACTCGATCGCGTAGACTTTTGCCAGCTTCTTGCCGGCAATCTCTCCAGCAATGCCCGCGATACCGCTACCGAAAACGGCTCCTTCCACTGTCCAGCCGGTTTCGGCGGCAATGGCCTGCGCTGCAGTGATCGTTTCCAGGGAAACGCGATTCAGCTTGCCTTCGCGCTGCTCAGCTATAACAAGAATTGTGTCTGCCATCTTTTAATTTATCTGCCGTTTCTTTTTCTGAAATCCAACAACCATCAGGACCAGCGCTATCACAACGTCTGCTGCGAGCAGCACTTGCATGAATTTGTTGCCGGCGCGTATGTCCCAGCCGGTGAAGAGCAGCCAGCCAAGTCCGGCCAGCAGCATCACAACGCCAACTACCAGAAAAGTTGAACCTGTTTCATGTTCGGTTGCAGGAAGGTAATTACCACCTTCAGGATCGTATTCCATTCGTTCCATGACCCGTTCCTCCTTGAGTGCTTAAAGCACTCGAACATCGTTGCGCAGCTTGTCCACCAGCTTCTTGGCAATCTCGCCCGGCGACCCATCCAGCATCTCCGTCTTCTTGGTTTTCTGCGGGATGTACAGCTTCTCAATCTTCTGCATGTTCTCGCCCAGGGCGGATTTCACTTCGTCCATGGCCACCTTGCGCAGCGGCTTGTTCTTAGCTTGTTTGATGCCAAGAAGCGTGGCGTAGCGCAGCTTGTTGATACCGGATTGAATGGTCAGCACGGCCGGTGTCGGCATGGCGACATGCTGAAAGAAGCCTGATTCCAGCTCACGTTTTACCGTGATGCCGGCGTCAGTCTTGGTGATTTCCATAATGATGGTGGCATGCGGCCAGCCCAGCAGCTCCGCCATGATCACGCCGGTTTGGGCGTAACCGTAATCGTCGGATTGAAGGCCGGTAAAGATCAGGTCAAACTGCTCGTCTTTGATCGCCGCGACGAATGACTTGGCGATGTTCAGGCCATCGAGGCCGACAAAGCCGTTGTCCTCCAGATGAATCGCGCGATCCGCACCCTTGGCCAGGCCTTCGCGCAAGACGGTCTGGGAGCGCGCCGGACCAGCGGTGATTACCACCACTTCGCCGCCATGCTTTTCCTTCTGCCGCAATGCTTCCTCCAGCGCGTAAGCGTCGGGTTCATTCACTTCGTAGGAGACGTCGTCGCGGATCCACGTGGCGCTTTCGTTGAGCTTGAGGGGAGCGTCTTTCTGCGGGACCTGCTTCATGCAGACCAGAATCTTCATAATTTATTTATTCCTGCGTACCGGAAAACCTTTGTGTGCTGAAAATTAGATGTTGAAAACGGGCCTTATGTCAGTCCATAAACTCGGGTTCGGCCCGGGATGAAACCTGCCAGTATAAATGATGAAAGGGAGCAATAACATCCACCACGGAGGCACGGAAACACGGAGAATAACAAAGCTTTTTACCGCAGATTTGCGGATGGTCGAGCATTGATTCCCTGTTAACAACCGAGGGCGCAGAGGGCACTGAGATAAATCCATCAATAGGCCGGAGCGGAAAATCAGAAATTCCGGGAGTTTATAAGCCGCGGTCAGACTTATTTTTGGAAGTCTTTAAATCCGCGTTCATCCGCGAAGATCCGCGGTCAGCCTTTGCTGTTCTCCGTGTCTCTGTGCCTCCGTGGTAGGTTTTGGAAGCTGACCTGCCTAATCAATGAACGCCACCGACTGCACTCCGGCGACATCAAATCTCTTCCGGCAGCGCATGTTCTTGCACATCACCATGTCATCACGACGCACCATATAAGACTGCGCCTTGGCAAACTTTGCGCGGTCGCGTTCGTCGGCCCGACCTGGGAGTTGGCGTTTCTTGGTTCGCACCAGCCAGTTCAGCTCATACTCGTTGGCGGTACGGCAGCTCGGACACGTCAGCGTGTGCGGCTTCTTGGCTTCCTTCTCGTCAAAAAAATCGCGCTCGTCCATCGCCTCCATGATAACCATAAAAGGGCCTTAAACGCACGGATCGTTCTTCCGCGGCGAGTTTTGCTGCTTTCCCGCGTGGCTTATGTTTAAATCACCTTTGCCATGCCGAAAAAGAAGAAAAAGAAGACCTTCAGCGCCACCAAAGCCGTAAAAACCATGTCGCGGACGGCCATCGGCACCGTACCCTCGGTCAAACGGGTTGAAAGCGTCCGTCGCCAGAAGAAGCAAAAGCATAAGCCATCGCTTGATCGTCTCATCCATGACGCCGAGTAGGCTCGCGGGGCATTAATAACCAAGTCGACCCTCCAACCGCGTCGTCCACCAATTTGATTCCTTTTCAATCGACGGGTTCCCATACCGTCAACTAGGATTTCAAAACGCTTTCGCCAAGTTATCCCACCTATCCCACGTTGCCGGTTTTTCAAATCACCCGATCACCAGATTTCCCGATGACCCGATGGCTACCCCTCTGCCCCCCCGGGTTTCATCCCAGATCATCCCAAGCCATCCCGACCCCATCCGTCCCCATCCCCCCGCGATCATTCGGTCTGATCGCAAGTCATCCCAATTTGGCGTGGGTTTCAGAGATTTTTCCAGATCCGTGTTATCCGTGTTGATCAGTGGTAAGACGGGTTTGGGTTTGGGTTTGGGTTTGGGTTTGGCTAATGGCTAAGTGCCAATGGCTAATGGCTATTTTAGTTTTCAAAGATCACCGCTTCCACCACCAGCCCCTGGGAGCCTATTCTTACTATGCCTCACTTCATCCGCCGATTCAACTAAACTTTGGTTTAATCTTCATCGCTCTACAGAAAATGCCATTGGCGTCCAAATAATGCTGGATGTACACGTGCTGTCAGCAGTCAGTCTTAGCCTGGGTCCTGCCTTTCTCCTTGCCTCCGTGGTGAGGTCTTGGCTTTTGACTTTCCGATCCCGGCGATTTCTTCCCCAGGCCCTGTCTCTCGCACCCCGACAACAAAATTAAGTTTAGGAAATCGCCAAGCCACTAGCCACGCCGTTCACTCTGCGCTAAAACTATCTTGATGACTCACGCCCAACTGGTCCGCATGGGAGAACACTGGCTTCGTACCCGCTATCGCTGCGGAATCGTCCTCTCTGAGCAGTCCTGCGCCAGCGGAGAAACCCCTGACGTCATCGGCTGGAAGGGCAAGAATCGTTCCGTACTGATCGAATGCAAGATCTCACGCGCTGACTTCCTTGCTGACCGGGAAAAGCTCTATCGTAAAGATCCCTCGCAGGGCATGGGATGTGAACGTTTTTACCTTGCGCCTGCCGGAATAATCGCTCAACAGGAACTGCCCAAAGGCTGGGGACTGCTGGAATCAAAAGCGCGGGAAGTTCGTCTCATCGTAAAACCAGCACGTAACAGCCAGCGCTGTGAAGCCGGACTCATGTGGGAGATGAATCTTCTTCTCGCCAGCCTGCGCCGTGTTGAAGTCCGCATTGAGCCACAGACCATTGCCGAATTCCTCAAATGGAAAAACCGCCTCATCGAATACAACGGCGGACGCCTCCCAGAAGGCGTCGTCTCCCCCGAAGCCGAACCCAACGTTCATCTGCTTTCCTAAACGCGAAGACATGTCGGTGATATGCGGCAACAAGCGGTTCTCGCGATGCTCTCTCCTTCTGTCATTCCGAGCGAGCAGGAGTTCCGCAACGCGGAACGACGGAGAGAGAGGAACCCCGTGGATGATGGTGGCGTGAATGCAGATACGAGGTATTTCCACGAAAGCATTCAATCATTGTCATCCTGAGAGCCTGTGACTTTATTAAATCTATCCTGTCTCCTCTGCGCCAATCCGAAACAAGGCCGGTCCATCCCCGGCGCAATATCTAAATCCTTTTCGTCCGCGAACTACCAATTGCGGCGTATCATGGTCCTCGTCTTCCGGCGCTGAAAGCCAATACTTTTGGCCAGATCAAAACTGGGCTCCTGACCACTTCATAAATACATGACGGAACACTGGAGTTTAAACATGAGAAAGATTGCACCGGTTATAGTGTGCCTGTTGTTGATAGCGGCAGCATTCGCGTCTGATCGCAATGAGCGTGAGTTCAACCTGTTTGAGTTCCATCGTTTGGCGGCGGTCGTGCCACCCTTCACCGGCAATACCAATCCCATCCGTAACCTCGGTGGCGGCGGCGCACCCTGGCAAATTACCTCAGGGCGCGCGGAACTGGATTCCACCGGCAAGCTTGAGGTCCACGTAACGGGTCTCGTCCTTGTTGTCACGGGCGCTAATCCTATTCCCAACCTGGCCGCCATCCTGAGCTGCCAGAGTATTGATCCCGTTACCAAGGCGCCAACCGTCGTAAACCTGGTCGCTGGCACCGCGCCCGCAACCACCACTGGCGACGCAGAGATTGAAGGCCGGGTCACCTTGCCCAGCCCATGCTTTGCGCCCATCGTGTTCGTGGCTATTCCGGCCACGGCAACAGCTCCGGCTAGATGGCTCGCCGCCAGCGGCTTCTAACTCCATAAGAAAAGATCGCTAAACGTCTCAAGGGCCCCGGCTGCTGTGAATAACAGGCGGGGCCTTTCGCATTTCCGATGGAGTCTCATACGTAAGGGGACATTGACTTCAGTCATGCCGAAAAGCCACACAAAAGAAGGGCCACTCGGCGTGAGCGACGCGAATGAGAGTCGCCGTTGCCTTCAAAAGCTGAAACTCCCACATGACACTTGTCATCTCCGATTGATGACACTCTGCACTTATCCCTTTCCCGCTCAAGCCGCATACTCCTGGTGTAGTCAACAGATCAGGAGACGCCAATGACCCAAACAAAGAAAATCCGTGACCGGATCCAAGCTTCCCTCGACGCACTATTGCTCGCCACGCTGGCTCTTCCTGCTTTTCTCCTTTTTGCCTGCGAACCCGCCCATGCCCAGGCGGCAACAAACTCCGACTTCCTCATTCGCAACGTCAGGATTTTTGACGGCACTCGCGTCATCAACAAAGGCGAGGTCTGGGTGGCGGCCGGAAAGATCAAGGCCATAGGCACAAACGTCAAGGCGCCAGCGAATATCCAGACGGTGAACGGTCAGGGAGACACCCTGCTTCCCGGCCTGATCGACTCTCACACGCATGCCTGGGGCGGAGCACTGAAAGAAGCCCTGGTGTTCGGCGTCACTACCGAACTCGACATGTTTACTGACCACAGCTACGCCGCTCAGATTCGCGGTGAACAGGCTGCCGGCAAGGACCTGGACATGGCCGATCTTCGCAGCGCCGGTACCCTCGTCACAGCACCGAAAGGTCACGGGACGGAATATGGAATGCCGATCCCAACTATCACTTCCCCATCCGAAGCTCAGGCGTTCGTTGACGCTCGCATCGCAGAAGGCTCTGACTATATCAAGATCATTTATGACGATGGCAAGGCGTATGGCATGACCATTCCTACCATCAGCAAAGAAACCATGTGCGCTGTAGTTACCGCCGCACACAAGCGTGGCAAGCTGGCTGTGGCCCACATCGGAACGCTGCAGGGCGCCACGGATGCCATCGACTGCGGCGTGGACGGCCTGGCCCATCTTTTCATTGACGCGCCGGCAGACGCCGCTTTTGCCAACCTGGTCGCGCAGCATCACGCCTTTGTGGTTCCCACGCTTTCTGTGCTCGCCACCATTACCCGCGCACCCGGCGGCAAGATGCTTTCTGAAGATGCGCAGCTTCAGCCTTATCTGACGCCAACATCTCTCAAGAACCTCGGCGGTGCGTTCCCCAACGCTCACGGCGATTTCACCATACCCCAGAAGACCATCCAGTTGTTGAAAGCCCGGCACGTGCCGATCCTCGCGGGCACAGATTCGCCGAATCCCGGCACCGTCCACGGCGCCAGCATGCACGGGGAAATGGAAATGCTGGTTGCTGCCGGCCTCTCACCCGTCGAAGCTTTGGCCGCCGCAACTTCAGTTCCGGCAAAAGCCTTTCATCTTGACGATCGCGGAGAAATTGCCGTTGGCAAACGCGCGGACCTGCTTCTTGTAAAGGGCGATCCTACGGCCAACATCAAAGACACGCGCAACATCGTTTCTGTGTGGAAGGTTGGCGTGCAGGATGATCGTGCTGCTTATCGCGCCCAGGTCGAGAAAGAAAAGCAGGCCGAAGAAGCTCAGAAAAAGACTCCGGCGCCTCAAGGATCAGATGCGGGTCTTATCAGCGACTTTGAAGATGGCAAGCCTTCGGCAAAGTTTGGCTTCGGCTGGGCCGTCTCCACCGACTCAATTCGCGGCGGTAAATCTACCGGCGACATCAAGGTAGTGAGCGGCGGAGCGCAGGGCAGCAAGAGTGCCCTGGAAGTCAGCGGCGAAATTTCCGAAGGCCCAGTTTCATGGTCGGGCGCAATGTATTTCCCCGGCGCGGCGCCCATGTCTCCGGCTAACCTTGCGTCGAAAAAGTCGATTACCTTCTGGGCAAAGGGCGATGCCCGTAAGTTTCAAGTCATGGTTTATTCGCAGACGGGAGGCTACATCCCCAAAGTCCAGACATTTAGCGCTGGCGCGGACTGGACAAAGGTGACTCTGCCTTTCTCCGCCTTTGAAACCGACGGACATGACGTTACCGCGATCTTCTTCGGCGCCTTTGGCGGTCCCGGTAAATTCACCCTCACGATCGACAATGTTGGTCTTGAATAACCCGCACAGCTCCCGGAAATCTCAAGACTTCGGAAAACAGGATAACGATATGCTGAACTCACAAGAGAAGATTGCTTCACTCAGCGGCGTAACAAAAAAATATGGCGCCGTTACGGCACTCAATAATCTCAGCCTGGATGTGCGCGCGGGGGAACTCCTCGGTGTGCTGGGGCCCAACGGCGCAGGAAAGACGACCGCCATCCGTCTCCTGCTAGGACTCTCCCGGCCTGACCACGGCCAGGTGAGGGTCTTTGGCGGCGATCCTACACAGCATTCTTCGCGTACGCGCGTGGGGGCCATGCTTCAGGTAGCCAAGGTGCCTGAAACGCTGAAAGTGAAGGAGCACATTGCGCTGTTCCGCAGTTACTATCCCAGCCCGCTTCCGTTTGCACAGATCATCGAAAGCTCCGGCCTGGAAGGTCTTGAAGATCGCCTCTTCGGTGCGCTTTCCGGTGGCCAAAAGCAACGCTTATTGTTTGCTCTTGCAATCTGTGGCAATCCGCAACTGGTCTTCCTAGACGAACCAACCGTTGGTCTGGACATCAGCACGCGCCACCTGATCTGGCAGCAGATTCGCGCTCTGGTCCAACAGGGTCGCACCGTCGTATTGACCACACACTACCTGGAAGAAGTGGACGCGCTGGCTGACCGCGTTGTCGTCGTGAATCGGGGAAACATCGTGGCCCAGGGAACGCCCGCGGAAATTAAGTCTCAAACATCGCAACGCAAGATAGGCTGCGTTACTCAGCTCAACATTGACGCCATCAAGGCCATTGCCAATGTGAACAGCGTCTCCTTTCAGAATGAGCGCGTGGAGATCCGCACATCAGAAGCTGAATTCGTCCTGCGCGAACTCTTTGTGCGCGATCCCCTGTTGCACAGTCTGGAACTCAGCAACAGCAGCCTGGAAGAAGCTTTCATCAAGATCATTGACTCGCAGGAAAAAGCCACGGAGGTAGTAGCATGAGCAGCGTATCCACCCCAATATCACAACCGCCGGCTAACAGCGCATTCGGCATGTATCTGGCAGAAGCAAAATATGAGCTGATCAAGGTTTCCCACATGCCTTCGTATTACATTCCCACGCTGGCATTCCCGGTTTTGTTCTATGTCATGTTCGGGCTGCTGCTGGGAACACGCCAGAGCGTCGGCTCAGTCAGCCTTTCCACTTACCTGCTCGGCACCTATGGCGCTTTTGGGGTGATTGGCGCCTCTCTTTTCGGATTCGCCGTCAGCATCTCCAGTGAGCGCGGGTATGGCTGGCTTCAGGTGAAGCGCGCCAGTCCCATGCCGCCGCTGGCTTATCTATTAGCGAAGGCCATCGTCTGCATGATCTTCTCCACCATTGTTGTCCTTTTGCTTGTCGCACTGGGAATGGCCTTTGGTGGCGCAAAAATGTCGCCCATCATGATCATCGAATTTGTGCTCACTCTTATCGCCGGTTCCCTTCCCTTTTGCGCCATCGGCCTGGCGATTGGCTGCTTTGCGCCTCCCACGTCGGCTCCGGTCATTGTGAACGCGGTCTTCCTGCCCTTCTCTTTCTGTTCAGGATTATGGCTTCCATTGCAGATACTGCCTAAATTCCTTCAGCATGCCGCGCCGCTGATGCCGCCTTACCATCTGGGCCAACTGGCGTTGCGGGTTGTAGGCGCGCCAACTACGGGCACCACATGGGAACATGTATCCGCCCTGGCGGCGTTTACCATCGGCTTTTTGCTGCTTGCCACACGCGGATTTACTCGCGAAGATGTCAATGTGAGCAACTAAGGAATTTGATGCGCCTTTTACCCAGAGACAAAGACGTTGGCTGGCTGCCCTATGTATGGCTGATTTACGTCAGCATGATGCTGGTGTTCACCCCCTGGCAACTGCAGCCCCGGTCCACATCCGCGCTTACATTGACCATCACGGCGCTTTTTCTTCCACTTTACTTCCTCGGATACTGGGTAAAAGGCCGCCAACTTCTTTGGATCATTGCTGCCATCACTCTGCTGGGAGTTGTACTTGCTCCGTTCAATCCCGGCGCGGCGGTTCTCTTTGTGTACGCCGGCGCTTTTGCGCCGAAAGGCGGCAACACTCAAATCGCTGTCAGGATTATCGCGGCGGTTGTGCTTGTAATTATCGCTGAAAGCTTCGTCCTGCACCTTACCCCATATTTCTGGATCTCCGCGCTGATTTTCACCGTAATGATCGGCGCCGTGAACACTCACTTTGCCCAACGCAACCGAGACAATCAAAAGCTTCTGCTGGCCCAGGAAGAAGTGGAACGGATGGCTAAAATTGCCGAACGCGAACGCATCGGTCGCGATCTGCATGACGTCCTCGGTCACACGCTGTCGTTGATCGTGTTGAAGTCTGAACTTGCATCCAAGCTTGCCGATAAAGATCCGGCGCGGGCGGCCATTGAAATTCGTGACGTGGAACGCATTTCTCGGGAAACCCTGGCCCAGGTTCGCGCCACTGTCCGCGGATACCAGTCCCGCAGCCTTCAGGCCGAAGCCGAGCAGGCAAAGGCCGCGCTGCAGGCTGCCGGCGTGGAGGTTCTCTGTGACTTTCCTCCTGCCACCATTCCTGCTTCGCATGAAGGCGTCCTCGCACTGGCCCTGCGTGAAGCTGTCACCAATGTCATTCGCCATGCCGGCGCAAAGTCCTGCAATCTTCGTCTGGAGCAAACTAGCAACACTTGCCTTCTGGAAATTAAAGATGACGGATGTGGTGAACTTCAACCTGAAGGCGTCGGCCTTTCCGGGATGCGCCAGCGCGTGGAAGCGCTGGGCGGCAGCCTGCGCCGCGAAACTTCCTCCGGCACCCGCCTCATCATCACTCTTCCGGTGGTTTCCCAATGACCATCAAAGTGGTCATCGCCGAAGATCAGAGCATGGTGCTTGGCGCGCTTGCTGCGCTTCTGGAAATTGAATCGGACGTCCATGTGGTTGGCCAGGCGCGTAATGGCAGAGAAGCCTTGCAACTCACGCTGCAGTTGAAACCAGACGTCCTTCTCACTGACATTGAGATGCCGGAAATGACCGGTCTTGAAGTCGCTGCGGATCTCAAGCAGCGCGGCGCATCCACCAAGGTCATCATTCTAACTACCTTTGCCAGGCCGGGATACCTGCGCCGTGCTATGGAAGCCGGCGCTGCGGGCTACCTGCTGAAAGACGCACCCGCCGCCACTCTGGCTAACGCTCTTCGTCGCGTTTCTACCGGTCATCGTGTGATCGATCCAGAGCTTGCCACCGAAGCATGGACGGAAGAGGATCCCCTTAGCGACCGAGAGCGCCAGGTTCTGCGCCTGGCTGCGGAAGGCTCCAGCAGCGGAGAGATCGCAGGCACGTTGCGCCTTTCTGAAGGCACAGTCCGCAACTATCTATCAGAAGCCATCAGCAAACTTGGAGCCGGCAATCGCGTGGAAGCCGCGCGCATTGCGCGTATGAAGGGCTGGTTGTAACCCAGCCTCCCGTGCTTGTCTGCTAAACTTTTCCTTCGTTTGTTTCCGCGGAAAGGCCTTTCATGGACATCAGGACAATTGGCATCATCGGCGCCGGGACCATGGGTAACGGTATTGCTCACGTCTTCGCCCGTTCAGGATACAACGTGGTCCTGGTGGAAGCGCAGCAGGCCGCGTTGGATCGCGGATTACAGGCGATCAACAAAAACCTTGAACGTGAAGTCTCAAAAAATAAGATCACGGCACAAGACCGTGAAACTGCCCTCAAGAGAATTGATGCAGTGCTCGACCGGGGCGCTCTTGCCAAGTGTGACTTCGTGGTGGAAGCCGCGTTTGAGAGATTTGAAATCAAGCAGGAAATCTTTAGCGACCTCGACAGCATTTGCGGGCCCGAGGTGATCTTCTCCTCCAACACTTCCTCCATCTCCATCACCAAAATCGCTGCGCAGACCAAACGTCCGGACAAAGTCATCGGCATGCACTTTTTTAATCCGGTGCCGGTGATGAAGCTGGTGGAGATTATCCGCGGCCTCGCCACCTCTGATCAGACATTTGCCGCCACTCGCGATCTCGCCCTCAAAGTCGATAAAACTCCGGTTGAAGTCAACGATGCGCCCGGTTTTGTGTCCAATCGCGTTCTTATGCCTTTGATCAATGAAGCGGTTTATGCCGTCATGGAAGGCGTGGCCACTCCGGAAGCTGTGGACGAGGTTTTTAAATTGGGCATGGCCCATCCCATGGGACCTCTGACTCTCGCTGATTTTATCGGCTTGGACGTGTGCGTGGATATTATGCGGGTCCTGTTGCAGGGAATGGGCGATCCCAAATACCGTCCTTGTCCTCTCCTGATCAGAATGGTGGACGCAGGGTGGCTGGGACGCAAAACTGGTAGGGGCTTTTACAAATACTAGCCATAGGGCAAGACTATAGTTCGCCAGTGTGAGATCTCGGTAGCAATATACCTCTTGCAAGTTACATAGCGTTGGTGAAGAATTCTCACAGATGCTTTTTGCACTCGCTTCCGGCTGTTCTTGTGTTGACCGGGACAGAAAGATTGCACCCCCTTTGGATTACAGTCGAGGTTCGGAAACCATTCTCCTTGTAGAGGACGAGGAACCACTACGGCGTCTGTGCACTGAATTCCTTGAACAGCTTGGCTATAACATGCTTTCAGCCGGCAACGGCAAAGAAGCGCTTAGCCTGGTAAAGGACTATCAGGGCAAGATCGATCTCCTGATCTCTGACGTGCTCATGCCTGAACTTCCCGGTCCTGAACTGGCAGAAGCACTCCTGGCCATGCGTCCGGACCTGAAAGTGATTTTCATCTCCGGCTATCCGGACGGCGCGTTGTCTCCCAACGGGGTTCTCAAGCCCGGAACGGTTTTGGTGAATAAACCATTCACGATCAAGGCACTAACAGCCAAGTTGCGAGAAGTACTTTCCTCTCGCTAAGTTGTTGTGTTCGTCAGCCCACAACCGCGTGCGAAATCACACACAATCCCTCTCCGTTCGCTTAAATTGATCCAATAGAATCAGGTGTTTACTCATGGCAGCGTGAGTGCATTTCCTTCTGGCAGCACTGAACTTTACCGGAGGAAAAAGACATGCACAACGTAAGCGGAGAAAACCATGCAAATGAATCAGAAGCCAAATGCTTTCTTCTCTGGATTGCCGTGTGGATCGTGGCCCTGGCAGTTTTGCTTCCCGCTATCGGTTAAGTCGCGGGATTATCAATTGGACGATGCGGACTTTTTCGCAGCCAGCAACGTTGTCACCACATCAAGCAGCACAGCGGGATCTATGGGATGGGTCAACAGTGCGTCCGCACCTGCTGCGCGGGCCGCAGCTTTGCCTTGCGACAGGCCGCTGGTCTGCACGAGTTGAAATTCTGACCTACGGAAGTGAGGTTCCAGCCTGCTGAATATCTCCAGCATCGGAATGATATATCGTCTTCTACGATCAGTACCTGTGGCATCTTGGCTTTCTGCAGGCCCCTTCAACGGTAGGCCAGCAAGATGGCCCAGACAACTGCAAGCATTTTCCAGATGTTTTAGGGGTGCGTCGCGATTTTACCTGACATGGCAAAATTATAGGCAACGTTAGCCATACCCCACGATGATACGTCTGACATCAGACATAACAAAGCTGCGCCTTTCTATGCACGGCTTTCCTTCCACCGTCAATTACAATCGGCGATTACAATGGCACGCGACGGGGCCGTCAGGCATGGAGCAAACTAAAACGAACCAACTTTGGCAAAAGTTCCCTTTGAAAAGCGAGCATCGCTGGCTGAATTACCTTCTGCTGCTGACACCGCTTGCAATCGGACTTGCTCTGGCGCATGCGGCGCCTTTGTTGGTTTTTATTACCACCGCGCTCGCCATAGCGCCGCTGGCTGGCATCCTCGGCGAGTCCACCGGAACTCTCGCGGCCTACACCGGCCCCGCAGTCGGAGGCATTCTCAACGCCACGCTCGGCAATGCCACGGAGCTGATTATCGCCATATTCGCCTTGCACGCGGGCCACATCAGCGTGGTAAAGGCATCACTTTCCGGAAGCATCATCGGGAACCTGCTCCTGGTTCTGGGACTGAGCATCATGGCAGGTGGCGTCAGGCATAACTTCCAGAAATTCTCCTGTTCCAGCAGTTCCATGAACAGCACCATGCTCATGATCGCGGTGGCAGCGCTGGTAATGCCCGCGGTGTTCAATCTCACCGTCTTCGGCAATCTTGAGCATCACCCAAGCTCACGGATGGAAAATCTGAGTTTGTGGACCAGCGCCGTCTTGATCCTGCTCTATCTGGCGAACCTCGTATTCGTATTTCGCACGCATCGTGATGTGTTTATCGCTCAGGAAAATAAGGCGGAAGCACCAGCCACCGGCAAAGGGCAGGCAATTGCCGCGCTCGTGATCTCCACGGCCCTGATCGCCGTGCTGAGCGAGACTCTGGTTGATCAGATTGCGCCGGTGACCAGGGCTCTGGGCATGACGGAACTGTTTGTTGGCGTGATTGTAGTTGCGTTGATTGGGAATTCAGCCGAGAACTCAACCGCTATCCTGATGGCGCGGCGAAACCACATGGACCTGGCGATGAACATTGCCACCGGCGCCAGCACGCAGATTGCCCTGTTCGTAGCGCCGCTGCTGGTATTTCTTTCCGTGCCCCTTGGCCATCCCATGACGCTGCTGTTCAACGGCTTTGAGATTGCCGGAATCTTTCTATCCGTCCTGATAGTGGCCATGATCTCGTCTGACGGCGAGACGCACTGGTTTGAAGGCGCACAGTTGCTGGCGGTCTACGCGATCATGGCCGTGGCTTTTTACTTTGTTCCTGAATGACGCGGTTGCCTAGCTGGCCACTTCCCTGGCCACTGGCTTTTTCGCCGAGTAAGAGTAATCACCCTTCAGGGCATGCATGCGAATACGCAAGGTGTCAGAAGCCATACGCATGCCGTCGCGTAAAGGAGAAATCTTGGAGCGGTCGTCATGTCCCCAGCGCACCGGCACTTCTTTGATTTTCAATCCCATGCGATGGGCCAGAAAGATGATCTCCGGATCAAAGCCCCAGCGAGTAATACGCTGTTGCGGAAAGATCATTTCCGCAGCACGGCGCGTAAAGGCCTTGAAACCGCATTGCGTATCGCGGTAGGGGAACCACAGAACCGTGCGCAGAAAGAGATTATAGATTCGGGACAGCGCTTGTCTTTTAAAAGATTGACGCTGAAACTGCAAAGAGGGATCAAGCCAGCGTGAGCCGATGGCCACGTCAGCACCTTTTTCGAGGGCAGCAAACAACGCCGGCGCTTCGGAAATCGGCGAAGACAGGTCTGCGTCCGTGAACAGCAGGATTTCGCCGCGGGCATTCAACATACCGTTTCGCACCGCGTAGCCTTTGCCCTGGTTTCCGGCATTCTGGATGATACGGAGTTCCGGGTTCTCCTCCGCCATCTGGCTTACGAAGGAAAAGGTTTCGTCGCGAGACCCATCGTCCACCACAACAATCTCCGCGCTCCATTTTTGTGCGCGCAGATACTCCAGCAGTTGCTCCAGTGTATGGCCAATGCGTGCGCGCTCGTTATAAGCCGGTACCACTATGCTGTAACGGGGCCGTGTTTGTCTTAGTTGGTTGATAGTAGGATATTGTTCCCGGGCCAGACTCATGCCGCCTGTTCTTTCTGCTTTAGCATGGCGAGAAATTCAGACACAAGTTCAGGGTCCCAGTAACCGCGACGCGCTTCCTCCCGCATGGTACGCTCGGCTTCATCATGCCCAAGCGCAGGCTTGTAAGGCCGTGCCGTGCGGAGTGCGTCATAAACGTCCACCACCTGAAGCACGCGGGCCAGGAGCGGAATGTCCTGCCCAACCAGACCGTCAGGATAACCTGAACCGTCCCAGTGCTCATGATGATGGCGAATGATAGGAAGCACATTCTTGAACGATCTCAGGGGACGGCAGATACTTTCTCCGATGGCAGGATGTTGTTTCATAACGGTCCACTCCTGCTCGGTCAGCCGCGTCCCTTTCTTCAGAATGTCATCCGGTATGGAAACTTTGCCCAGATCGTGTAGATAGCCGCCACGCTTTAAAGCGATGATGCTTTCTCCGTTTAGTCCTATGTGATGACCGAGGTCGGCCGCATAACTGGCCAGCCTTTCACAATGGTTCCCCGTATACGGATCGCGTGATTCAATGCCCATGGCCAGTGCTACCAGCACGGCCTCGGCATTCTCAAGCTCATCAGTAAACTCTTTCAGCTTGATCAGGGATTTGACGCGGGCAAAAAGCTCTTCTGGATATAGCGGCTTGCTTAGAAAATCATCTGCTCCGGCTTCAATGCCCCGCACGCGATCGTCACGGTCACTCAGGCCGGTGATCATCACAATCGGCACCAGCCTGGTGTATGGATCTTCTTTCAGTTCACGGCAGAGATCATAACCTGACTTGCCGGGCATCACTACGTCCAGCAATACAAGATCCGGTTTTTCTGTGTGTACCATGCGGCGGGCTTCGTCTGCATCCGTGGTGGTCATGACTTCATAACCACGAGACGTCAACAGCTCACGAAGAAGGAGCAGCGTGTCCAGTTTGTCATCTACGACCAGTACTCTCGCTGACCGATTTTTCAAACGGACGAACTCGTCACCCAACGCATTTGCGAGAAAATCCAACCGTTGGTGAGAAGGATCAAACTCGCCGAAGGTTGCATCGAGCAACTCTGGCGGACATCCCGGTTTGCGCTCTGTAGCCAATGCACCTATCCTGAATCTTGACCGAGTCACTGAGGGTTTAGGCCAGTCCCAACCTTGGAGATTGGGGAGTTCCAGTATCTTAGGCGATTCTGATCGAAAATTAAAAACAAATAACCTAAAATGTATTACCGCAGTCATTTTCTCCTGCAATATCAGCACCTTAGCCCGGGCTATACAAGAGAGAAGGATATGGGATTTCTTAGTTCGTTTAATAATCGCGCCTGGTTTCGCACCGAATACGGGCCAATATAATAGCCGCTCTCATGACTCTATCTGGTAAATGGCTGCTCGCTGGTTTATCCCTCTTACTTGGCCTGGAAACCGCTAACGCCGCGCCACGGCAACATTCCATCACGCTCGGGCCGCCGCGAACCGTGTCGATTGTGAACCAAAGCGGCAAGGCCATTCCACTGAAGATCCGCAGACTCGTTGTAGATGATAAGTTCAAGGAGAGCACGGTCGGACCTTTCCATGACGTGACTGATCGGATCTTCGTCGTCCGCAAAGCAAGCCAGTTGAATGATTCGCTGCCACAGGACACAAATAAAGCTCCGCGCTGGGTATGGCGCATGGAGGGCTGGATTACAGTGGACCGTCAGACGGGACACATCAGCCAGATCAATCTCCCCATGTTTGATCAAGAAACTTCAGACGTGAGCTGGTATCGCGATTTGGCCGCTTACTGCGGTAGCTCTGACGATCACAGCAAGACGTACCTCATGGTTTTTCAGATCGGCAGGCGCAAGCCCCTGCTCAAGAAAGAATTCACAGGCGAGCCATGTTCCGCGCCTGCATGGGAACGCCAGCCCACAAGAGTCACCTTTCTGAACGGATCTGCCAGGAGCAGCTTTGCTGTTACCGCTCGCGGAGCGGACCTGCAAACTCCAACCAAGGACGATGATGAGGATGAATCCGAATGAAATCAATGGATGAATATCTACAGGACGCCGCCGTGGCCCATGGACACTTGTGTGCCGGGCAGGTCCTGGGCGTTCGGATGGCTATGTTCGGATTGCAAAGCCTCGGCCTGAACGATCCACAGGGGAAGGACCGCAAACGCATCGTCACCTTCGTCGAGATCGATCGGTGCGCCACTGACGCCGTTATGGTCGTGACTGGATGCCGCCTGGGCAAACGTGCTCTCAAGTTTCGCGACTGGGGCAAAATGGCCGCTACCTTTGTGGACGTGGAAACCGGCAAAGCCTTTCGTGTGGCTGCGAAAGAATCTTCCAAAGACCTCGCTAGACGAATGTATCCCGACCTTACTGACAAGAACCAGCAACAGATGAAGGCCTATCGTGAAATGGACGACGAAGCTCTATTCAGCGCTCAGTGGGTGAAAGTGGACCTGCCGCCGGAGGAGTTTCCTGGCTTCAAAGGCGAGCGTATTGTCTGCTCGCAGTGCGGTGAAGGTATCAGTTATCACCGTGAAGTGAACCGCAACGGGACAATCCTTTGCCGTTCCTGCTCTGGCGAAAGCTATTTTCGCCCTGTGGAAAACTAAACAGTCATATAAGTTCACGACCGGCCCCGGAACTTTTTCCCGTTTACCGGCGTATATCAGAACTGTGGAGGTTGCGGCCCGGCTACTCTGATTTGCCCTTGTTTGGTTTTCCCAGGGTTTCAAAACGTAGCCGTTTCAGGTTTTCGTCGGCAAGGTCGGACATTTGCTTGTAGCTCTGTGCCCTTTGGAGGGCTTTTTGGGAGAGCAGCCGGTAATCTTCGGCTAGTTTTTTGTTGCCGCTGCACTCAAACCATTGGGCACGGGCGTTGTAGACGGCCACATTATCCATGGCCTCGCTGGCAAGTCCGCGGTATTCAGCCACCTGGGGATTTATGTCTGACGCCGGACGCAGCTTTCCCATGTCGTTTTCAGATGAAGACTACCATATGGGAGTTGCCAACCCGTTGGTTCAAGAACATAAACTTTAAGACATATGGTTCGAAGGTGCGTTTAACTAAAGATTCGGAGCACAAGTTAATGACTGATATGACAATTCAATCCAGGTTCCGCATTCCTCTCCTCTGCACGACGCTCACTCTTGCTTTCACGCTTGCCGGATGCACCATCACCACACGCGACCATGGAAGCAAGGAATCCGCCGATAAGGGCAAGAATGAGGATGTAGACATCCGCACTCCCTTCGGCTCACTCAGCGTTCGCCAGGGCTCCATGGACGCCAGGGATGCCGGGCTGAGCGCCTACCCCGGCGCCCAGATCAAGAAGTCCACTGATCATGACGGTGATTCCAGCGCCAACGTGAATATCTCCAGTTCCATGTTCGGGATGAAAGTGGTGGCACTGAAGTATTCGACCAACGATTCCGCTGACAAGGTGCTCGCCTTCTATCGCAAGGACCTGTCGAAGTACGGAAAGGTCCTCGACTGCCAGGGAAGTTTCAACATGAACGTCCATCCCCACGATAAAAATGGCAAGAACGGCGACAGCGAGGTCACCTGTGATCGTGACAATAAGGGCGATGGGGAATACAAGCAAGAGCTGAAGGTCGGCACAGAAAACAACCAGCGCATTGTCGCGGTTAAGCCTGTCGGCGAAGGATCCGAGTTTGCGGTAGTCTATGTCCGAACTCATGGTGACAAAGACACAATGTAGTTTGTTCCGCGCAAGACGACCGCTTTCCAATTCTCCGCATCTGAAAAACTCGTTGCCGGGCGGATGTACTTTTGCTCACATCCGTCCCCGGCACTCCTGGCTGCCCCGGAAATTTTTCGCTCGTGATATTAGCGCCGGGAAATGTGTGCGTTGACGGCGGTTCTAACGCTGGCGCGCTGCAGGAAATCTAAGATTCAAAATCTAAAAGATGGCACAAAAAAACAAGAACCGGGGTGTCGCCCCCAAAAGACAGTCAGGCCAGATCGCCAGTTTGGCGCTGGAGAAAGTTCCCACCGGTATCCGGGGGTTGGACCAGGTCACACATGGCGGATTTCCCAAGAACCGGTTCTCATTGTTCACGGTACCTTCCTTGGCGGACCTCTGCCGGAAGGCGTTGACGCCGTTGTGACTGAGAATGACGATGGCGATCTTCTCCATACGTTGAAGCAGTTCAAACCCAAATAAACCTGTACCAACGTGTTTGCTATTACGCGGCTTGCTGCGTTAACTTGGTGCTTCACCTCTGGGAGACAAGTGGAAAAAAACTGCTACAACTGCAGCGCGCCAATGGATGAGCGCTCTCCGTTTTGCTCAGCTTGCGGCGCAGCTCAGATTCGCGTTTCGCCCCGTGACGAGCCATCGGACAATCCGGCTTTTCCGGCTAGCGATCCAGACGATACCTCTGCCCCGCCAGCCCACGCTGGCTACACCTACGCCACTGCGGCGGGCGTGCCCACTACTATTCAGTGGGGAAAGTATTTCAAGTCTGCGTGGCCTTTGGCTCTGATTGCGGGGATCGCCACCGGCGTTTTCCCACCGGGCGGCTTCCTGCTTTTCCTGCCAATTGCCGTCATCTTGAGCCTTCGCCTTTATCGCAAGCATCACTTCGGCCAGATTCGCCTGGGCCAGGGTGCTCTGTTGGGAGCGGCATTGTCAGTGCTGAGCTTTGCGGCTGTCGTGGCGATTTATGTGTTTTTCTACCCAAGCATCAGCGGTCATTTCAGAGATGCCCTGATACAGGGCTTGAATGATTCGCCAGTGCGGACTTCAAACCCCGAAGGGGCACTGGCCTTGCGAAATCTATTGGACAGCCCAGATGGCGTGCTGACGCTTTTCAGTTTTATAACTTTTTTTATTTTCTGCCTTAACACCTTGTTTGCCTGCCTGGCCGGCGCCCTGGCGGCCAGCCTGGGGCAGGAAAAACCAAAGCGCTAGCCGGCTGGAAACGGGTTTGGCTTGGAAGCGCTCCTTCAGATATCATTCGTGGGACTATGACTGCCGGAACTCCCCCCCGACTGCCCAACTTACGCGAAAAAGGCAGGATCATGTCTGCCTCAGAGATTGAACGGACGCTGATCCGCCTGGCCCACGAAATTGTGGAAAAAAATAATGGCGTGGAAAATCTCACGCTTGTTGGTATTAAACGCCGTGGCGTTCCGCTGTCCGCGCGCCTGGGCAAACTGATCCACCAGATCGAAAAAACGCCCGTTGCCGTAGGTACCCTCGACATCACCCTCTACCGAGATGACCTGTCCACCGTGGGTGCATCCCCAGTGATCGAGAAGGCGACGCCGTTGGGCGTGGAGATTGGCGACAAAAATGTGATCCTGGTGGACGACGTTCTTTACACCGGCCGCACGATTCGTGCAGCCATGGACGCCCTCTTCGACAATGGCCGCCCTCGCCGTGTTCAGCTCTGTGTGCTCATTGACCGCGGACATCGTGAACTACCCATCGAAGCAGCGTTTGTCGGCCGTACTGTCCAGACCACGGACATGGAAATTATCGAAGTACGCCTCAGCGAGATCGACAATGAAGAGCAGGTCGTCCTGGTGGAGCGGACAGCATAACGGATGCCGCGTACCCGCTCCCTTCTCGACGTTGAACACCTGAGCGCAGAAGACATTACTTCATTACTTAAGCTGGCCCGGAAAATGCACGTGGGCAAGCCCAGGCCTCTGTTACGCGGCAAGCGTATTGCCCTTCTCTTTTACGAAGCTTCCACCCGCACACGGGTGTCGTTTGAATTCGCCGCCAAGTTGCTGGGCACGCACACCTCCGTCATCAGCTCCGTCAGTTCCAGCATCGAAAAAGGTGAGTCCCTGGTGGACACCGGTAAGACCCTTCAGGCGCTGGGCGCTGATTGCATTGTGGTGCGCCATCCTTCCTCCGGCGCACCGTATGTGCTCGCGCGCAACCTGCACATTCCCATCATCAACGCCGGCGATGGCATGCATGAACATCCTTCACAGGGGTTGCTGGATGCCTACACCATCCTGCGGCACAAGAAATCTCTACGCGGGCTCAAGATCACGATGATCGGTGACATCCAGCATTCCCGCGTGGTGCGTTCGAATGTTCATATCCTGTCAAAGTTTGCCGCGGAGATTGTTCTCTGCGGCCCGCCTGAGTTGCTACCGGAAACCGCGGCCAATCTTGCACCGGGCATCAAGATCATGCGGCATGTTGAGGACGCTATCCGCAAAGCTGACGCCGTGATGATGCTGCGCGTGCAAAAAGAACGCCTCGCCGGACTAAAGCTGGAAGTAGACAAATACGTTGCCCATTACCAGCTCAATGCCGAACGCCTGAAGCTGGCGAAGAAAGACGCCATCGTAATGCATCCGGGGCCGATGATCCGCGGCATGGAAATCCAACCCGAAGTCGCCGACGGCCCCCAGTCCGTCATCGAAGAGCAGGTACAGAACGGGGTGTATGTGAGGATGGCGATTTTGAGCTCGTGCCTGGGGGTGGCATGAGCGAAACCGATCAGCCGCGAATGGACGCGAATGAACACGAAAAAAAACATTGGGAATTGTGCCATGAAATCGTTGGCGTCTTTTATTCGGTCTATAACGAACTTGGAAACGGGTTCCTCGAAGCAGTGTACGAAGAGGCCCTTTCCATCGCATTCATCGAAGCCGGCTTTACAGTTGCGCGACAGATACCAACCCCAATTTGGTTTCGGGGCAAAACCATCGGACACTACAAAGCCGACTTGATCATCAATGGAGTCGTCTTAATCGAACTTAAAGCTGTTGAAGCAATCGACAAAGCGCATTTGGCTCAGATCCTGAACTACTTGCGGGCCACTGAGATAGAAGTTGGACTCATCCTGAATTTCGGACCTAAGCCTCAATTTAAACGCTTTGTCTTCGAGAACAGCAGGAAAGGAATTCGGGTTAATTCGCGTGCATTCGCGGCTAAGTAGCCTTTCAATTCGCAACGGCCTGCTCATCGATCCTTCGCAGAAGCTCGAAGGTAGATACGATCTTCTGTTGAAAGACGGTCGCGTGGCGGAAGTTGCGCCATCAGGGAAACTGCGCGGTAAGGCCGACGAAAACATCAACGCTCGCGGACTGGTCGTTTCGCCCGGACTGATTGATATTCATGTTCATCTCCGCGAGCCTGGCCAATCCTACAAAGAAACAATTGAAACTGGAACCATGGCCGCGGCTGCGGGCGGGTTTACGTCAGTCTGCTGCATGCCCAACACCATCCCGGTGAATGACAACGCTGAAATCACGCGCTGGATGCTGGACCCTGCGCGTGGCGCTCATGTGAATGTCTTTCCCATTGGTGCTGCCACTCTCGGCAGCAAGGGCGAAGAGTTGACGGATTTTGCGTCGCTGAAGAAAGCAGGGGCCGTCGCCATCACAGACGATGGCAAGCCGATATTGCACGACGCCATCATGCGCCAGGCGCTGCTCGGGGCACACAAGCTCAACATCCCGGTGATCCAGCACGCGGAAGACACACGCATGACACAAGGCGCGGCCATGCATGCAGGGCCTACTGCGTTCCGTCTGGGGCTGAGAGGCTGGGTGCCTGAAGCCGAAAGCAGCCTGGTGGAACGTGACATTCAGCTATCAGCCGAGACCAAAGCGCATTACCACGTGGCGCATCTATCCACAGCGGCGGCGCTGAAGGCGGTACGCAAAGCCAAACGCGAACACCTGAACGTGACCTGCGAAGTCACTCCGCATCATTTTGTGCTGATCGATGAAAACGTGAGCGAATATGACACCAACTTCAAGATGAACCCGCCATTGCGTTCGCGTTCAGATCGTGAGGCTTTGCTCGTGGGACTCGAAGATGGCTCCATCGATTGCATTGCCACCGATCACGCACCGCACGCCTGCAATGAAAAGAACCAGGAGTTTGATCACGCGCCGTTCGGCATCACCGGCCTGGAAACAGCTTTGGGATTGTGCCTTTCTGTTTTGCACGGCAAAAAGAAGATGCCGCTGCGCAGGATTATCGAATTGCTCTCCTCCAATCCTGCACGCGTGATTGGCCTGCAAGGTCGTGGATCACTGGCTGTCGGCGCACACGCCGATGTGACCTTGTTCGACGCCACCAGGAAGTGGACCTACAAGGCCGCTGACTCACACTCCAAATCAAAGAACTCTCCGTTCGACGGCTGGGCTATGCAGGGGAAAGTCACGGCCACCATTGTGGGCGGCGTGACGAAGTTTCAAGCGAAGTAAAACACCTTTCGCCGCAGATGACCGCAGATCGACGCGGATCAGAGAATGAATCGGCGGTCAATCATTTCTAGTGCCAAGATTCTTGCCCGGGCTTGAGAAGTTAGTGGCGTTCATTAGGAGTTACAACTTTCTGCGTTCATCTTCGTATATCTGCGGCTAAACTGCCTTAAAGCTTTCCCGCTCCCCCGCCGATAGAGCAACGAGCATCCCCTGAGTTCGAGAACGAGCACTTGCGTCGCGGAGAGTGACAACATTTGATTTCTTTAAAGAAATACCTGGACATGAATCCTGCCGTTCACGCGCAGCCCGAACCGGCTTCTAGCGAACAGGTCAAGGCGGCGCTGGAGTCATATCGCTCGGCGTTGCTGTCTATCGGCAAAAACGGTGCCCACGCTCTTCCCGCCGTGGGTTCTGAGATGCAGCAGTGCCTTGCTTCGCTCGAAAAAAGGCTCGCAGAAAATGTTACGCCAGCAACCATGAAAGAAGTGGAAGCCCAGGTGGAGCAGCAACTGGAGCAATGGGGCGATCGGGCCGCAACATATTTCAATTCCAAAACCGGCGAAGTGAAAGAGATTCTGATGGTGATGGCCCGCACCGCCGAATCCGTGGTGGAGCGCGACAAGAACTATACCGGCCGGTTCACTGATTTCACCACGCGACTGCGGACTATTGCCAATCTGGAAGACCTCACGCAGGTACGCGCATCGCTGATGAAAGGCGCCACTGAGTTGAAGACGTGCGTTGACCAGATGGCACAGGACGGACAGAAGCTTGTAGCACAGCTCAAGGCCGAGGTCGCCACGTATGAAACGAAGCTCAAAGCTGCCGAAGATCTAGCTCAGCGCGATGCTCTTACCGGCCTGTCGAATCGTCGCGGCGTGGAAGAACGAATCGTTTCGCGAATCGAGCAGAAGAAAACATTTTGCGTTGCGGTGCTCGACATTAACGGGCTGAAACAGGTGAATGACACGCATGGCCATCAGGCCGGGGATGATCTGCTGAAGCAGTTTTCTCAGGAACTCAAATCCGGTTGCGGTGCTGTGGGCGCGATCGGGCGCTGGGGCGGCGATGAGTTCGTGATTGTTTTTGACGGTGATTTCAGCGATTCATCCACGAAAATTGAGCGCTTGCAAAAATGGGTCTTTGGTGAATACACCCTTCATCTCGTCCCCGATAGCGCAGAAGTCAGGGTCAATGTTGACGCGTCAATCGGTCTGGCTCAGTGGACCGCCGGCGAAACCATGCAGCAGGTCATCGAGCGTGCCGACGCGGTCATGTACAAAGAGAAGCAGCTCGCCAAGAAGAGGAAGCAGTAGCGCTCCAGATTGTCTGCAGCGCCAGCGCTGGACCGCGTAAAGCTCTCAATCGGGAGACTTAGCCTTGGTACTGCCCCCGAATGATTCTCGAAACGATAGGGATCCCTCGCTCCGCTCGGGATTTCAAGAAAAAGCTTTGCCCGCGAATTTATTTTTGAAATCCGCGCAATTGCAACAGCTTACGAAATTATCCCCATCCGCTTGCCCACCTTCTTCAACACTTCCAGCGCGCGTGTGAGCTGGTCCTGCGTGTGTGTGGCGGACATGATTGTACGGATGCGGGCTTTGCCTTCTGGTACTGTTGGAAATGCGATGCCGGTGGCGAAGACGCCTTCCTTGAACAGCTCACGGCTGAAGTCCATGGTGAGTTTTCCGTCGCCGATGATGATAGGAGTGATGGGCGTTTCACTGGTCGGCGTGTTCTGTCCGCCGATGTTGAATCCCAGTCCGCCAAGCTCCTTCTTGAAGAAACGCGTATTGGCCCAGAGCTGGTCCATCAGTTGCGGCTCTTCTTCCAGAAGATCAAACGCCGCGATACATGTGGCTGCCACGGATGGCGGGTGCGAGGTTGAGAACAAGAATGGCCGGGCGCGGTGATAGAGGAAGTCGATGAGATCTTTGGATCCGCAGACATAGCCTCCCAGCGCTCCGATGGCCTTGGAAAGTGTTCCTACCTGGATATCCACGCGGCCGTGGACGTTGAAGTGGTCAATGGTGCCGCGTCCGTTTTTGCCGAGAACTCCTGAGGAGTGGGCGTCATCCACCATCATGATGGCGCCATATTTTTCCGCCACATCGCACAGGACAGGCAGCGGGCCGATGTCACCATCCATGGAAAAGACGCCGTCAGTGATCAGCAGCTTGTGGCCGGGCTGGTCTTTGATTTCCTTGAGCAGTTCTTCTGCATGCGCGGCATCTTTGTGGCGAAATACTTTGATCTTGGCGCGGGAAAGTCGCGCGCCATCAATGATGCTGGCATGGTTCAGTTCGTCAGAGATAATGAAATCGTCTTTGCCCAGGATCGCCGAAACCGTTCCGGCATTCGCCGTAAATCCGGATTGAAACACCACGCATGCTTCCACGTTTTTGAACTTCGCGATCTTTTCTTCCAGCTCCATGTGGATGCGCATGGTGCCAGCGACGGTACGCACGGCACCTGACCCGACGCCGAATTTTTTCAAGGCATTCATGGCCGCTTCCCGCAGTTTGGGATGCGTGGTCAGGCCCAGGTAATTATTGGACGCGATGTTGATGACGTGCTTGCCGTCAATGGTGCACTCGGGCGCCTGCTCATCTTCCAGCACACGCAGGTTGAAGTGCGTGCCTTTGGCTTTGAGCTCGTTCATCTGGTCGGTAAGAAAAGACAGCTGCTGGCGTGTGGTCTGAGTCGGCATGATTACTATCCTCTAAGGGCGTCTTTTGCGCGCTGCGCTTGCCACAGGTGGCGGCGCTGGTGGGCGGCCACCACATTGAACAATGAATACATGTTATAGCGAAGTCGCTTGTTGAAGAGCGAGGTTATAAAAACCTTGTCGAGCGCTCGCCCGTTCCACAACTGCATTGCATTGAGGAATTCCTGCTGGCTGGCCAGGAAATCCGGGAGCACCCGTCGCGCATCGTTGAGCCTTGGTTCCAGACTGGGGAGCGTCTTCGCTTTGGTGCGATACGGCGGTTCCAATATCCATTTGAGCATGCGGCCGCGAAAATCCATTTTGTAGGGACCATCTCCCGCCGGTGCTCCCGCCAAGGCTGAACTCATGATCGGCAGGTACAGTGCGGTTGTCGCAGTCAGGTGCGCGACGCACTCGGCGATCGACCACGCATCATCTTTGGCGCGGAGGTTTACCTTGTTTTCTGAAATCGAAGCGATCAGCTTTTCTGCATCTGCCGAGCAGGCGTTGAATTGCCGGCGAAGATCCGCCAGTTGAACGTGTTCGGATTGAATGGAGGTTGATGCCATATTGCTCATTCGCTTTCATCCGCAGCGCTTCGCGGCTAGCTCTTCTTCGGGATCCCATTCGGATAGAGCAAAATCTTACTCGCCTCGCCCGTCCGTAAGCGATCCATGCCTTTGCTGAAATCAGCCATCGGCATGCGATCGGTTATCACCGGATCAAGATCAAGCTTACCGGCTTTCAGCAAAGCGTTCATCTGGTACCAGGTCTTGTACATGAGGCGGCCGTTGATTCCCTGCACCTGTGCGCCTTTGAAGATGATATCTTCAGCCAGGTTGAGTTCCATGGGCTTGGACGGTATGCCCAGCAGAGACGCGCGTCCGCCAAGGCGCAGGATCTTGAAGCCCAGGCGAATCGCATCGGGATGGCCGGACATTTCCAGAATCACATCTACACCCGTGCCGCCGGTCGCGTTCATTACATTCTCGTAGACATTGTCTTTTGCCGGATTGAGAACGTGGTCGGCCTTCATTTTTTCAGCCAGCTTGCGGCGATGATCATTTACTTCCAGCGCAAATACTTCGCTGGCGCCACAGGCACGCGCCACGGCGATGCAGAACAGCCCAATCGGCCCGCAGCCAATAATCGCAACCGTCTTGGCGGCAATCTCGCCCGCCAGTGTGGTATGAACGGCATTCCCCAGCGGATCAAGCACGCTGGCATAATCCGGCGGGACCGCAGGGTCAATCTTCCAGATATTCGATTCAGGAATGGTCACGTATTCGGCGAAGGCGCCATTGGCGTCAACGCCAATGATCTTCACGTGCTGGCAGATGTGGGCTTCGCCGGTACGGCACTGGTAGCACTTGCCGCAGGCAACGTGCATCTCCGCGGAGACAAAGTCCCCTTCTTTTACGGATGTCACGTTCTTTCCGATGGCTTCGACGTATCCGCAGAATTCATGACCCGGGATGAGCGGCGGCTTGATGCGATTCTGGGCCCACTGGTCCCAGTTATAGATATGCAAATCAGTGCCGCAGACCGAGGCGACTTTGACTTTGACCAGGACATCATCCGGGCCGAATGTTGGGCGCGGCATCTGGCGCACTTCCGCGCCCGGAGCAGCCTCCGGTTTTACTACGGCAAGCATGGTTTCAGACATTCAGTTCCCTGTGTTTGCGGCGAATGAAGAAGGCAAACTCCTCATTTTACCAAAAGGGATGGAGTGCCTGCTTCCAATGGATAAATATGCGCCGAGTGTTGGCACTAGATTGCATGGTGATCAGCAGGTTGCGAAGCAGCCGCGCCACGAGCTTTGCTGCTGGCAGATTTGACCAAAACTGGTTGCTTGATCCGGGTAGAGCCAATCGTCTATTGGGGTTCGACGAGTTTGAGAGAAAGCATTACCCTGATAATAATTCATATTGTCTGGTACCGAACATAAAGATTACTAAACCATGATCAGGCGCTTCAGGTAAAATATTAACTAAACGGTTAATTAAATGCGAGCAGCACTCAAGCCCAATAAATCCGGCTCCCGGGGCGAACCGGAGAAGACGCGCGCGGCGATCCTGAAATCAGCTTTGGAAGAGTTTGCCCATGAAGGCGTAACCGGCGCCCGCACGGATGAGATTGCGCGCCGTGCCGGCGTAAATAAAGCCCTGCTGTATTACTACTTCAAGGACAAAGACGGCCTCTACGCCGCTGCACTGGAGCAGGTATTCACGGGCCTGCATGATCGCGTGATGGCCGTGCTGGATGATCAAACATTGCAGCCCCGCGAAAAACTGTTGAAGTACGTGGAAGCGCACTTTGATTACATGGCCAGCGCTCCGGTTTATCCCCGACTTGTGCAGCGTGAATTCATGCGCACCGTGGGTAAAGCGCTTTCCCCGGTTGCCAACCGAATTCTTGAGCACTATGCCAAGCCCATTTACACCAAGATAATTGCCCTGCTGCAACAAGGAATAGAAAGCGGTGATTTCCGCGCGGTGGACCCCATGCAGACCATGACGTCGATTCTAGGAACCATCGCTTTTTATTTCATCAGTCTTCCCGCGCAACATGCCATGTTTGAAGGCGACCCGACATCCCCCGAGCGGATTGCATCCCGCAGGATCGCGATTTTGGACTTTGTTTCCGCAGCAGTTTTCAGTTCACCGAATTTGGGCCCCCAGTCAACAAGTTGAAAAAAGGATCATGTGAGCCAGAGAAATAAATTTTTTGCCTTCCTGGGTTTGTTGCTGGTGATTGCTGCTGCTTATTTCTTTCTCGCTGCCGACCACTCGAATGACCTGATATTGATCGGTACCGTTGACGCCAACCAGGTGGTGGTAAGTCCCAAGATAACGGGACGAATCGAACGGCTTGCCGTAGATGAAGGCAGCGTGGTCAAAGCGGGAGACACTATCGCCGTGCTGGACGCGCAGGAACTTACGGCAGATCGCCAGGCTGCGGAAGCATTGTTGGCCAGCCTCCGTTATCAGGTGGCCCAAACGCGCGCCACAGAAGAACAGACCTCGGGCGAGACATCCAGTGGCGTGGTGAATTCACAAGCACGGCTGCGAGCAGCACAATCCACTCTGGCCCAGGCGCAGGCTGATCTACAGCGCGTTGAAAGCGATACGCGACGTTCCGTTGCGCTGGCAAAACAAGGCATCAATTCACAACAAGCGGCTGACCAGGCAGAAGCGCAGTTGAAGGCGCAACAGGCATTTGTGCGGGCAGCAGAAGACCAGGTAAACGCAGCCAGGGCCGACCTTGTAACGGCGCAGGCCCGCACGCATCAGGCCAACGCAGCCCAAAGTACGGTAGCCGCCACGCGAGCGCAGCAACTCAATGCCAAAGCGCAACTGGAAGCCTCGGAGGCCCGGCTGGGATACACCAAGGTGATTGCCCCGGTAAGCGGTATTGTCACGGTGCGTGCTGCGCGTGAAGGCGAGGTGGTAAACGTGGGAACACCCATCGTGATCATCACCGACCTGAGTGACACCTGGGTGCGCGCTTCCGTACCGGAGACGGACGCGACCAACATTGCCATCGGTGATCAGTTCAAGGTTCGCCTGCCCAACGGCGCAGAAGTCATGGGCAAAGTAATCTTCAAGGCGCCGGAAGCAGACTTTGCCACACAGCGTGACGTCAATCGTCGTAAGCGAGATATCAAGACCATCGCGCTCAAGCTCTCGGTGGAAAACAGCAGGCAGACGCTGGTTCCGGGCATGACAGCCGAAGTAGTGGTGCCCAAGTCCAAGCTTGGCGGCGCCTGATGGCGGAGACCAAGGCAATCCGCGTAGTGGATATCGTGAAGCGTTATGGGAACTTCACCGCCGTGGATGGTGTCTCTTTTGACGTGAGTGAAGGTGAGATCTTTGGCTTGCTGGGGCCAAACGGTGCGGGAAAATCCACGCTGATCCGTATGATGACCACCCTGCTGGAGATCACCTCCGGCGCGGCTTACATTGAAGGCCATGACGTGCGCAAGGAGCCCAATCTGGCGCGACGCTGCATGGGTGTGATTCCCCAGGCCATGACCAGTGACGGCGATCTCACCGTCTGGGAAAATCTCAGCATCTACTCCAAGCTTTATAGCATTCCCGCCGCTGTGCGGGAGCGGTCAATCAACGAGCTACTTGAACTGGTTGACCTCACGCAATGGCGTGATGCTCCAGCTAAAAATCTTTCCGGAGGCATGCGGCGCAGGCTGGAGATCGCACGCGGGCTGGTGCATCGTCCGAACATCTTTTTTCTTGATGAGCCCACCACCGGCCTTGATCCCGTATCGCGCGTAGCCGTATGGGAGATGATTGGCGAGATCAAGAAGAAGCGCAACCTCACCGTGCTGATCACCACGCACTACATGGACGAAGCTGACCGCCTTTGCGATCGCATTGCCATTGTCGATCATGGCAAGCTGGTGGCGCTGGATTCGCCACGCGCGCTCAAGTCCAGCATTCCAGGTTCCAGCGTAATCGAAGCACAATTCACCCATGTTCCCGCGGACTGGAAAGACCAGCTCTCCAAATTGCCTGCCGTGAATTCGGTGCAATCAGAAGGCGCGGAAACATACCGCATTCTCACCGACGACGGCTCCCGCACCACCACCGACCTGGTCGAGATGTCCGTGCGCGAAGGCGTGTCCATCAAGTCGCTGACCGTTCAGACCACTACGCTGGATGACGTGTTCGTTCACTACACAGGACGCCAATTGCGTGACCAACTGGCGGACGCGCCGCTCTATCAATCGCCAGTGGCGTGGGGAAAATAAAAAATGGCGTTCTTCCAGAGCGAACGGATGATGGCCATTGTGGAGCGCGATTTGCGCAAGTTCTTCCGCTCACCGGCCCTCATGATGGCGGCCATGGTCTTTCCCCTGGTGCAGCTCATTGTGCTGGGTAATGCCTTTGGCGGCAAGATTCATGACGCCAAGCTGGGCATCGTGAATGAGGACAGTGGGCCGCAATCGATACGCGTGATCGAGGCCCTGCGCGCGGTGCAAAGCAATGCACGCACCTTTCAACCGATTATCTACAACGACGAAAAACAGATGGTGGCCGATGTCCGCAAGGGAGACCTGAACGGCGGCATCGTGATTCCCCCGCAGTTCTCGCGCGACGTCTATGCGCATGCCCGGCCGCGACTTGGCCTGGTGCTGGACAACACCGACAATTTCCTGACTTCCACCTTTGAGCAGACGATGGGCGATCTGGTGGCGTCACTCAATGATCCAGACGTAAAGCCGCGCGTGACGCAGCAGATGGCTCTGGAAGTAGTGGAGCTTTATCCCTACATCGAATACATCAAGTACCTGCTGCCCGGGTCGATCACCCTGGCGATGTTTGTGAGCGTAATGATCGGCGGCGGCATCGTGTACATCGACGACAAAGCCCGTGGCGTACATGAAGGCTATCTGGTGACACCCATCACCAAGGTCGAACTGGTGGCCGGATTGAACGTAGCCGGCGCATTGAAAGCCATGGGCGCGGGCATGGTCCTGACGGTGATTGGATCGTTGATCGCCGGCGTGGGTACCAGCTTTCTTCCAGCCAACTTTTTGTGGCTTATTTTGCTGATCGCCACCACGTCATTTGCGTTCATCGGCATGATGTTCCTGATGATGGTGCGTGTGAATGATCCGCTGATACCGCGAGCCGTCTTCGGCATTTTAAATACGCTGCTGTATTTTCCCAGCGGAGCCATTTATCCCACGCAGGCTTTCCCCAAATGGCTGCAAGCCATCGCTTTTGTTGATCCATTTACTTATTCCGTCCATGGGTTCAAGGCGGTACTGTTGAAAGGCGTGGGACTGGCTGCAATCTGGCCCGACCTGCTGTATCTTGGAACGTTCGCGGTAACCATGTTTGTTTTATCCACCCTGCTGTTCAAACGCACTTTGTAAGGACTCATTATGGGATTGATGGATGCACAGGAATACGATCCGCGACCGGCTCAAAAACGCTGGCGGATCATTGGGACAGCGGTCATCGCCATTCTTGTGGTAGGACTGGTCTGGTGGTTTTTCCGCTTCTATCCGGAAGAGCAGGTGATCCAGAAGTTCTTCCAGGCCCTGGAACGCAAGGACTTTGACACGGCGTACGCGCTCTACAACGCTGACCCGGACTGGAAGCAACACCCACAAAAGTATGACCGTTATACGGAACCGCAGTTTCTGCTGGATTGGGGGCCATCCGGCGACTACGGCGTGATTGCCAGCCATCATGTGGATTGTTCGCTTGAGCCGCCCAAGAAGGCGTTCTATTCACCGACCGGGGTGATCGTGGTGGTTACCATCAATGGCCGCGCCACACCCGTCTCCATGTGGGTGGAAAAGAAGTCCAAGACCATCAGCCTGTCACCACAGGAAGCGGTCTGCAGCGCTCCCAAATAGGGCCGGTTTATGCCGGACCAAGGTTTCTGGCAAAAGAAAACGGAACGCCCATAACGAAGAAGAACTGCCAGTAAAGGCAAGGTTCAGCTTCGGGCGTTCCTTATTCCTACCCGAGATAGGGTAAAAGCTACTTCTTGGTTGCGTCTGGGGTGGCTGCCGGGGCTGCTGCATCGCCCTTCGCGCCCTTCTTGCCTTTTTTGCCGCCCTTTTTGCCGCCCTTTTTCTTTGCCATACCATCATCCTTCTTGGTATCAGTGGCAGCGGCGCCCTTCGTGTCATCAGTCTTCTTGGTATCCTGAGCAAAGCCCAAAGACGCCATCATCAAGCAGATCGCCATCAACTTAGCAGTAATCTTCATGTCTCCCAAATCTCCTTTATTCTCTTCTCTTTTAGTTACGCGAGCCAAATAGGCCCGTGCTCAAATGCCGCCGAATTATAAAGACTTAGGGGCAAAAACTGTAGGGAATTAGGTAACTTGTTTGATTACCGGCTTAAGTGGGGAAAAACCGGGGCCAAACGGCGATTTTTTCGGGATCAGACAGGCAAAGAGCCGCTTTTAGGTCGGGTTGATTTGATCGGCCGCTCTTAGAACCAGCCCTCGCGAACCTGGAACTCAACTTTTAGTGGCTCGACATTGACGTCCAAGGTCCAAATTTGATTTCAGATATCGCGCTTGAGTTATGGTCGACAACAAAGGATCGTACGTTCTTGAATCCGGCTTTTCCGGCAATCGCAACGACATTCCCCACAACGGATATTGGCAACCGGTTATCAACAAGGCAAACTACAGGAGTCATTTCTCCGTATTTCTCGATAGCCTTTCCGTAGCCTCTGAGCGGATCAGCCACGATCATCCCGTCAATTTTATACACAATTCCGCTTGCGGATGGGGCCGCAGAGAACACCAACTGCTTGCGGTTTTTCTGAGTCCCGTTTTGTGCAAGGGCTGAAGCTCCCAGACCCAGAATGATCATTTGGACGACTGCAAGGATCCTTAGACTGTGAGCCCGCTTGCGCATTGCCTACTCTCCTGTATAACGACGGGAATGAATCGGGTGTGAGGTCGGATCGCGTTTATTCCTTGCTGGGAGCAGCCAGAGCGTTGATTGCCTTTTGCAGGGACGCTTCGTCTTCCACATTTTGAGCAGTCTGAGCGCGGCCAATCTGGCGCATCAAGCCGGTCAGGACCTTTCCAGGGCCAACTTCTATGAATGTTCTGGCTCCTGAGTCGATCAGTTTTCGAATGCAGCCCAGCCATTGCACAGCGCCCGTAACCTGACTAACGAGCGCCGACCGGGAGTCCGCGCCTGTCGTCTTGGGACTGGCGTCAAAGTTGGCGATGACAGGTACATCTGAGTCGTTGAACCGAAGCCGAGTGAGATCAGCAGCCAGGCGGTCCTGCGCAGGCTGCATCATGGCACAGTGAAATGGCGCACTCACTTGGAGCATGATGGCCTTCTTGGCCCCGCGCTCCTTTGCCAGATCAGCAGCCCGCTGTACGGCTGCCGTGGCGCCGGAGATAACGATCTGTTCAGCCGAATTGATGTTCGCAGGCGATACCACCTCGCCGTTAGCCGCGTCGGAACAGACTTTTTGAAGCTGATCGAGCGGCATGCCCAGAATCGCCGCCATGGCTCCCTGGCCTGCCGGTACGGCATCCTGCATGTACTTACCGCGATTTCGTACCGTACGCACGGCATCGGCGAAGTCCAGCGTGCCGGCAGCCACATGGGCTGAGTACTCACCCAGGCTGTGTCCGGCAACAAATTGCGGGACAAGACCTTTTTCCTGAAGCACCCGGCAGACAGCTACGCTCATGGTGAGAATGGCCGGCTGGGTGATCTCTGTCATCTTCAGTTGGTCATCTGGACCTTCAAAGCAAAGCTGAGAGATGGAAAAACCAAGTGCGTCATCGGCTTCCTGGAAAGTATGCCGAGCCACGGGATACAAGGCGGCCAGTTCTTTACCCATGCCGGCAGCCTGGGATCCCTGCCCGGGAAAGAGAAAAGCAGTCACGGATGGAGTCATGCGTGTGTTTGTTTCCGCAGAAGCTTTTGCGCCCTGGGCAGCTTACGCTTCAATGCGGCTCAGCCCTTCCTCAATGCGTTCATTGATACCAGATTCGTGGTACTGCTTGGCTACGCGAATGGCATTCTTGATAGCGTTGGCGTTGGAAGCGCCGTGCCCGACAATCGCCACACCTTTAATGCCGAGCAGGGGAGCGCCACCGTATTCGGTGTAATCGAGCTTTCTGCCGAAGTTGGTGAAAGCCTTGCGCGCCAGCAGCGCGCCCACTTTCGAAGTGATAGTGGAAGTAAGCGAATCGCGCAGCAAAGAGCGTACGGCTTCCACCAGGCCTTCAGAGATTTTCAGCGCGACGTTGCCGACAAAACCGTCACAGGCAATCACATCAACGCGTCCGTTGTAAAGATCGCGGCCTTCCACGTTACCCACAAAGTTGATGGGTAGTTCTTTCAGAAGAGCAAAAGCCTGACGGGTGAGTTCATTGCCCTTGCCTTCTTCTTCGCCTACAGAAAGCAATCCAACTGTTGGCCTGGCTGTGCCAAAGATCGCGCGACAGTAAATTTCACCCATGATGGCGAACTGGGCCAGATTCTGAGGCTTGGAATCTACGTTCGCGCCGACGTCAATGAGAATGGCAGGCTTGTGCTTGCCGACCGAAGTGGGAAACACATTGGCAAGCGCTGGACGGTCCACGCCGGGCAGAGTACCCAGCACCATCTTGGCGGCCGTCATGGCAGCACCGGTGTTGCCGGCTGTAACAAAGCCAACCGCCACCTTGTCTTTGACCAGACGCAGTCCAACCAGCATGCTGGAATCTTTTTTGGTCCTGACCGCCTGCACCGGCTTCTCATGCATGGTGATGACTTCCGTGGCGTTCACCACGTCAATGCTCATGCGAGAAGCGGACGGGTGGTTTGCCAGCTCCTGACGAAGCTGCGCTTCCGGCCCAACCAGCAAAACCTTTACGCCGGGGTAATGCCTGGCGGCCAGCAGTGCTCCCTCAATTTCAGGCTTAGGAGCACGATCTGAGCCCATTGCATCAACCGCTATGGTTATTTCCACGGATATTCGCGCACTATTTGGATTCTTTGACTTCCATTACTTCGCGGCCCTTATAGTAGCCGCACTTGGGGCAGACGCGGTGCGGCAATTTCCGCTCGTGACAATTCGGGCACTCGGAAACGGAAACGGGAGTCAGAAAATCATGGGCGCGGCGAATCGAAGTGCGAGCCTTCGAATGGCGCCGTTTTGGATTTGGCATGGTAATTCCCTTTCAATGAGCCGCCCGGCACTTGAGGCCAGGGCTCCACTACTTTGAAACTTTTATTGCTGTAATTTCTTGCGAATATCTTCCAGCGCTAACCAGCGCGGATCAGACGCCGGGGAAGCGCAATCACAGCTTCCCGTGTTCAGGTTGGTGCCGCAATGCGGACACAGACCTTTGCAGGTCGCATTACAGACTTGCTTTACCGGGAGCGCAAGAAGAATCTGCTCTTTCAGCACATCTTCCAGCAACATTCCTTCACCCGTGTAATATCCGATCTCAGTTTCAGCCTGGTTGATGGAATTTTCCTCGCCCGACGTGTCCACACCTTGCGGACGGTAGATCAAGTCAAACTCTTCAGCCACTGAATTCTGCACCGGCTCAAGACAGCGAGCACAGAGAATCTCAACATTGGCGGAAAACTTCCCTACCAGGCGAATGTCATCCACAATGTTCTTGCCGCCCCGATTCTCCCGAACCATTTCTGCGCGACCTGATGCTTTCAGCGGGGAAATTTGAGTCACGCCTTCCTGTAACTCAAAAGCTCCAGAAGGATAATTCTCATCAAATTCCAATCTCCGGAGCTCTAGATCCTTTACTTTTATGAACATACGAAACTCCGGAGCTTTGAACCTGAACTTTGCAGGGATTACGCAGGAGACTACTAAGAATAAAGGGCTTAGAAGAGAGTGTCAAGGTTGGCCCGGCGGCTTGGCAGCCGCCGGATCAAAACAAAAAGTTTACAGATTACGCGGATCAGTGCCTGTGGCGCCCTGAACAGCGTCTGCCGCCTGATTGCCAAAACGCTCCGCCTGTCCACGAATTGCTGAGACGGTGGTGCGTACGCGATCTTTACCCTGGTCAACCAGATCGAGCGCCGAATCTTTCAAGTCGCCCGCGCGTTGCTGCAGATTGTTACGTGTTTCTTCGCCGCTCATCGGGGCAAAGATGATTCCGAGTCCAAGTCCAATTCCCAATCCCGCTAAAAATGATTTCATGCGTCACTCCTGAGGAACAGTTTTTTCACAACGATTTAGTGTCATACACCACCTATGAAGATGCGTCGTGTCTTCCAGAGTTTGGCCGGATGCTGCAATGTTAATCAGCTCTCGGCAATGGGACATCGCCCCATTCCAGAGAACCGTACCGAGAAACCGTTGTGAGGTATTTACGTGTAAACAGCCACCCTAGAAGTTAGGCAACTGTTGCTTTCCACCGGAGAGCTTGCTGGTTGCAATCTGGCCGGCGGCCGATTGTGGATTTTCCTTCTGTATCTGCTGATACAGGTTCGCGGCCTGCTGCGGGTCCGTTGTCTCATACATATTCGCCATCTCAAGCTGGGCAGCCGCTTTGGAAACGGTTTCCGTAGGATGGTCAGCCAGGTCTTTGTAGATACGCGCGGCGTCAGACTGCCGGTTGGTGGAACGATAGAGTGAGGCCAGGGCCATCTTGGCCATGGCCGCTACCTCTTTGTCACTTGATTCGCCTGAAGCCTTGAGTTCCTGTTCCGCCGCAGCGTTGTCACCCGCCTGCATAGCGGAAACACCTTCCATGTAGCGAGCCAGTTTGCCCGGTTTGCTCATGGAATAAGTGTCAGCCACATTCTTGAAGGCCTTCTGTGCGGCCTGGGCCCTGGCCGTCGCACCCGCGTAGCTGCTGGTATCGCCCGGCATGGCAGGCGTTCCGGCAGGACGTATGGGAGCATTGAAGATGCGCATGGCTTCACCCAACGAGAAGTTAGCTTTGTCGCCCTGCTTATTGATCCATGCGAAAATTCCGATGCCGCCAAGAATCGCAACAAGCGCGACGACAATGCCTACAACCAAAGGGCGCTGATGACCGGCTGCCCAATGAGCAGCTTCCTGGGCCGATTCGGCGAAACGATCTTCTTTTAACTGGCGGCGGGTGTAACCTTGCACATGGACCTTCTTATGGTGGGATAAGTGTATGTGAAGGTTGAGTTTAGCAGGGTTTCGAGGCAATCGTCAACGCGCGTGAATGACCCTGAACTAGGCAAAGAATTCATTTCCGTTCTCCTGTCATGGCATTACACTGAAAGCAGTGGCCACTCACCTGGTAGTGACTGCTTTTGAGCGCGGGGGCTGGTCTTGTCGCAAAAAAAAACGGCCGCGAAACGTGTGGCCGGAAAGAAAAAAAAGACGGTGAAGAGCACGGCGAACCAGAAGAAATCCGCTGATCTCTGGATTGCGCCAAAGCCGACTTCCGCCAATGGCGCTACACGCAAATGGAGCGAACAGCCGGCGGAGCCCGCTGGTTCAAGATTGCTGGAATTGGCGGACATCGCCCTGGGTTTCAAGAAACCGGATAACTTCCGCAAAAGGCGGTCCGGCGTACTGAAACAAAAACCGTAAGCTCTTTCCCCTTCACAACTTATCCGGAGCAGGCGGTGCAACCGAGCCGCGCATCACGGCTTCCAACTGAGTACGGGATCCCCTCACAGCAGCAATTCTGGTTTAGTTCAGGCCCCTTTGAGGTCCCCTCGTGATTAATGGAGTCAATGATGCGAAAGCTTGCGATAGCAGCTCTGGTTCTTGTGGTATTGATGGTGGCAGCGGCGTTGATTGTGCCGCACGTGATCGACATTAACCAATACCACTCGCAAATTCAGGAGCAGCTGCAAAAGCGCCTGGGACGACAGGTTACGCTGGGCGAAATGAGCCTGGGACTGTTCCCTCCCTCCTTTCAAGTGAAGAACGCCGTCATCGCTGAAGATCCGCGTTTCAAAAGCGCACAGCCATTTGCCAACGTGGAGAAACTCTCGATCAGCGTGCAGCTGCTCCCGCTTCTGCACAAGCAGGTTGAAATCAGTTCCCTGGAACTAGACCATCCGCACATTGAATTGATCCGTGACGCACAGGGTGCATGGAACTTTGCCACTCTCGGCCAGGAAGCGAAGCCTTCCGCCGGACAAAAACCAGAACCACAGTCACAACCAGCAGGACAACTGACGCTGGCCGAGTTGGCAATTACGGATGGACAAGTGGCCATCACTGACCTGCAAAAGCATCAGTCGCGCGCGGTGTATGACCACATCGATGTCAACGTGGCGGACTTTGCACCTAACCAGCAGTTTTCCCTGAAGGTTACTGCTCATCTTCCCAGTGACGGCAAGACGGCCGGCAACAGCAAACAAGCGCTCTATCTGCAAGGCAAGGGCGGTCCCATTCAACAGGCGGACATGATGAACACGCCGTTCGATGGCTCGCTCAAATTGGACCAGGTGTCATTATCGGCCGCGCAGAAATTCCTCAACTCACAGGGGCTGGAAGGAATTGATGGTCTCATCTCCGGCGATGCAAGCGTGAAGAATGCGTCGGGAAAGCTGGCGTCTGCCGGCAATATCAAGTTCGAGAATCCGCATATTCACAGCGTTGACGTTGGCTATCCCATCACTCTGGACTACGACCTCAGCGACGATCTGACCGCCGATGTGATCCAGATCAACAAAGGCAACATCAAGCTTGGCTCAACGCCGATTACCGTGGCGGGAACACTCAACACAAAACCAACGCCTGCGCAGATTGATATGAAGGTGACGGCAGCTAATGCGTCGATCCAGGAAGCAGCGCGACTGGCCTCTGCCTTCGGCGTGGCGTTTGGCAAAGGAATGGACGTTAAAGGAACCGTGAATGCCAACGTGCAAGCGAAAGGTGCCACTGACAAGCCAGCGCTTAACGGACAGCTTTCCGCGCATGACCTTGTGATCAGTGGCGGAGAAGTGCCGCAGCCAGTCCACATATCCAATGTTGACCTGGCCTTCACACCAGACACGATTCGCTCCAACGACTTCACCGCTTCCACCGGATCGACCAGTGTTGGCGTCAACTTTGCAATGGCGCAATATACGGCTCCCAACAGCACCGTGAACGCCGCGCTGCGGGCCAACAATGCCAAGATCGGCGAACTTCTAAGTATCGCCAAGGCTGCTGGAGTGAGCGCAGCCGATGGCATCACCGGCGACGGACTGCTCAGCCTGGATGTTCACGCACAAGGGCCGACAAGAAATATGTCAGCGCTGGTGTTCAATGGGACAGGCAAAATTCAAAGCGCGTCTCTGAAGCTTCCTTCGCTGACCAAACCTGTTCAGATCAAGAATGCTGACATTGCCTTCAGTCAGAATTCGGCGAACTTGAAAAACCTGGCCGCATCGGTTGGATCAACCAACGCCACCGGCCAGCTAACGCTCAAAGACTTTGCGGCTCCGCAGGTCCAGTTCGGCTTGAATGCGGACAAGATTGATGTGGTGGAATTGCAGAGTCTTACCACTACGCCGGCAGCACCCGCCAAGAAAGCGGATTCTCACAGCTTCTGGCAAATTACTCCGCGTGCAGACGCGCAGGTTCGGCCAAATGCCGCCGCCGAACCCAGCTTTGTCACGAAGATGACGGGTACAGGTACGGTTGCCATTGGGACCATCACTTACAACGACCTCATCCTCAACAACGCGCATTCGAACGTCACGCTGGACCATGGGCTGATCAAGCTCAACCCGCTGACAGCAGATGTGTACAACGGCAAAGAAGTCGGCAACGTCACCATTGACCTGCGGCCTGCGCAGCCGATCTACAACGTTAACTTAAAAACGGAAAAGGTCGACGCCAACAAGCTCATCTCATCCGTCTCTGACGTCAAACAAACCTTGTACGGATTGCTGTCGAGCAACGTGAATGCCAGCTTTAGTTCCAGTTCGGCTGATGCGATTGCACGCAGCCTGAATGGATCCGTGGCCCTCGACCTGAGCAACGGCAAGCTGATGAAGCTTGACCTGCTGCACGAACTTGCTTCCGTGGGCAAATTTCTGGGCTCAGCGGTTCCCTCCGCTTCGCAGGGGTTCACCAATCTTGTATCCCTGACAGGGAATTTCGACGTAAAGAATGGCGTGGCCACCACCAACAACCTCAAAGCTGCGATTGATGGCGGCACCATGGCCGCTACAGGACTGGTGAATCTCGCAGACCAGTCACTGAATTTAAAAGTGACGGCAGTTCTGAACAAGGTTTTGAGCCAGAAGGTGGGTGGCAATCAGATTGGCGGATTCATGAACACCGCTCTGGCGAATAATCAGGGTGAACTGGTTGTGCCCGTTATCGTAACCGGCACGTTCCAGCATCCGCAGGTTGCGCCGGATGTCCAGCAGATCGCGCAAATGAAATTACAGAACCTGCTGCCAACGTCAAAGAACCCCGGCCAGTTAACGAACGGTATCCTTGGAAAAGTTCTGGGCGGCCAGGATGGAGCGGCGGCTAATCCAAATGGTGGCAACGGCACGCAAGGCGCAATTAACGGAATCCTTGGCGCACTGGGCGGAAAACAACAACCACCGCCGCAGCAACAGCCTGCTCAGGCACAACCACAGCCACAAGGTTCCACCGCGGCGCCCACCCCAACACCTGAGTCCGCGCAAGATGCGGTAGGCGGTTTATTGGGCCAGGTCTTGAACCGTAAAAAGAAGCCGACGCCGACACCCACGCCGCAGTAGGGATAGTTGGCTCGTTATCCACAACAGCGAGGGCGGCTGGGTCACACATTCTGGGAGAACGTAGGGATCCCTCGCTCCGCTCGGGATTAGAAACTAAACCGTTCCCCAGCCACCGCCGCCCGGCGAAGAGATTCGCACGCGCGAACCTTTCTTCAGCGCGACGCTCGTCTTGCCGGGTAGTGGACGAACCGTTCCATCGCGATCAATGACTTCGGTTTTTCCCGCGGAACCATCGCTGCCTCCGCTCAAACCGTAAGGGCCGCGACTACGACGGTCAGCCAGCAGCGTGACCTCGGCATCACTCAACAATTCCACTTCGCGAACAATCCCATCACCACCGCGGAACTTCCCTGCCCCGCCGCTCGATTTGCGAATGGAATATTCGGTAATACGAAGCGGGTAGGCATACTCCAGCGCTTCCGCAGGTGTGTTCAGCGAATTCGTCATGTGTGTATGGACACCACTTACGCCGTCACGATCAGGACGCGCTCCCATTCCGCCGGCGATGGTCTCGTAATAAGCAAAGGATTCACCTGTTCGATCGTCGATGCCGCCGATGGTGAGATTGTTCATGGTGCCGGATGATCCGGCAGGCACGCGATCCGGCATTGCCTTGGCGAGCGCACGCAAGAGCGTATCCACGATGCGTTGAGAGGTCTCTACATTTCCTCCAGCAACGGCGGCGGGTGGACGCGAGTTCACGACAGTTCCTGATGGCGCAATCATTTGTACAGGACGCATCAAACCCGCAGCGGCCGGCACGTCTTCCTGAAGCAGGCAGCGGAAAACATAGAAGCAGGCGGAAAAGGCGATGGCATCCACGGCATTGATGCTGCCGGCGACTTGAGGTGCGCTGCCGGTGAAATCAACGGTCACGAACGGCTTGCCACTGGCAGGCGGAGCGAAGGTTACCGCAACTGCGATGCGTACAGTTCCGGAGCCTGCTCCATCATCATCAAGGAAATCTTCGGCTTCGTAGCGGCCTTGCGGGACTTTACTCAGAAAGGCGCGCATCAGCTTTTCCGAATAATCCTGCAATTCATCCATCACCTGCTGGACGCGCGGCAGGCCGTACCGTTCGGCGATATCCAGCAAGCGCGCTGCGCCGGTATGGCAGGAGGCAATCTGCGCGTTCAAGTCTCCTTCGCGCTCAGCGGGTGTGCGAACGTTGTTGAGAAGGAGCCGGAATATATCCTGCTGAAGTTGCCCGTTGACCATCAGCTTGATGGGAGGAATGCGGATACCTTCCTGATAGATTTCACGGCAGATGCCCATGGATCCAGCGTAGGTTCCACCGACATCGGCGTGGTGCGCACGCGACGCAACGTAGAATGCCGGCTTTACCTGAGCCGACTTTTTGTTGCTCTTGCGAGGGGCCGCTTTCGCGGGAAGAAATACCGGCGCGACCAAAGTGATGTCCGGCAGGTGAGTGCCACCGCAAAATGGATCGTTCAGAATGGCAACGTCGCCGGGGCCGAGGGTGAGCGCGTCAACCGCCGCGCGTACAGACATGGGCATGGAGCCAAGATGCACGGGCATGTGATCACCCATGGCGACGACTTCCCCATCGCCATCAAAAACTGCGCAGGAGTAATCGCGACGTTCCTTGATGTTCGGCGAGAAAGCCGTACGTCGCAGGGCCGCACCCATCTCTTCCGCAATGGAGTGGAACAGGCTCTTGAAGATCTCAAGCTCAACCGGATCACGCATACACGGCTAGTGTACTTGGAACAGAGTCCGGCGAAAACCAGCTACTGGACTTTGAGTTTGAGCGAGTAGTTCCCGTTCTGCTCAACTTTCAAAGCATCTCCCAGTGGAAGATAAGGCTTGAGAATTTCGGGCTTTGTCCACTGGAGTTCCCAGCCATTTTCTATGGCGAGAACTGTGTAGTCACCGGGTACGACGTTGGGGAGCATGAAGGTCCCGTCGCTGTCACTCTGGTCACGCCGGAAGAGAACCTGGTTATGCCTGGGATCGCTGGGCACGGCGACGATCATGACACCGGCTAGCGGCTGGCCATCGCGCAGGGCTACACCGGTGATCAGTGCCTCGCCTTTGGCGATCGTGATCTCCAGCGTGAGCGGAGTTGCGCCCCGGATGACAACGGTGCGGCCATAGACTTTGGCGCCTGCCGTCACGATCGAGCGAATGAAAGACGTTCCTCCGCCATTGATGGAGATTTCGTAACTGCCAGGGGGAACGTTTTGCGTGAATTCCACTTCGTGATTTTCAGCAATCGGCTGAAAAATATTGCGTCGTGCCTTGAAATCGTAAAGCTGAATGAACGACCGGCTCGCCAGCGAAGCTCCGGGCTCAAGCTGAATTTTGGCCTTAAGCGGGGCAAACGACATTGTCTTGCCTTCATCCACCACGTCATTGCCAACCGCATTGATCTCTCGCGCAGAGGTAGTCTCAGAGGATGCGACCTTGCGAACTCCGGGTTCAACCGGATTGTGAAGGTCGGTGAACAGAGTGTATTGTCCCGGCGCCACGCCCAGAATCTCCACTTCACCGGAAGGCAAGGGCCGCACTTCAGACATGACGTGTCGCGTGCTTCCATCGGGCATCTTGCGCTCCAACCGGTAGTTGGCAGGCGACTCAGGTGTTCCGGCGGCTGGAATTTTCATGTGTATGGCCGGCCTGGGCTGCAAGGTGAGATCAGCAACAAATTTTTCACCGCGCGTGAGATGAATCACGCTGGCTGAAGCCGCTTCCGTGACGCCGGGGAAATAGGTAAGCGGATAAGCAAGGTCTAATGGATTCGGAGTGTCCGGCTCGCTGGGAATGTGCATGGCTCCGCCCAGGCCAACAACCCCTACTGACGAAATAGATCCACTCTGCACGGAGATCATATTCGGGAAATAGTTCACTCCGCGATGTTGCGGCCGCTGCGCGTACCAAACGGTACCCTCCACCGAAAGCAGGTAATCACCGGCGGGAAGATGGCCGAGATGGTAGCCACCCTGATCGTCAGTTATGCCCTGGGTGCGCAGTCTGGTTGCCTGGGTTCCGGCGGCAATGCCTGTCTGATAGAGCATGATCTGGGCGCTGCGCACCGGCTCCCCAGCTTCGTCAGTGATAGTGCCTTCAATCGCGTTTTCGCGGGCAATTCGAAACATGAGGCCACTGGAATTTGTATCCGGCCCTACCGCGATGGAAGAAGAATACTGATCATGCTGGTTGAATGCCTGGAACACATAGCCGTGAGCCTGCGCGGAGAGCGAATACTTGCCGGCTTTCAAGCCTGAAAACGAAAATAGCCCGTCTTCAGCCGTGATGACCGTGGTGAATGCATCGCGCTGGGTCACAGAAGCAACAGCGACACGGGCGCGAGCCACCGGCTGGTTTGTCTGGATGTCCACCAGCCGGCCGTCGATTTTGAAATCGGAGCGCACGGCTGGTTGAGCAAGAACAACCGTAGACGTAAAGCACGAACATGTAACGCACAAAATCATGCAAGCGAGGAATCTGCTGAGCACGCTTCAGTCTCCAGTCCGGATCACATCGAGGACGACGTTGCTGGTCTTGCCCGGATATAGGGTTACGGACTTTGCTTTCTTTGCGTAGAGAGCCAGTTCTTCGGCATCGTTGATGTCAATGTCCGCGGCGTCATCGAAAGCGAAAATCGTGTAGTCTCCGGGCGGCAATTGTGAGGTTGTGGTGCTGTCTGAGGTGAAAAACGCCCGTATGTTTGCGTTTATTTCAGAGTACGCATCAGTAGTGGAGACAATCGCGATCATGCCCTTCGTGTTTTTTTCAGAGCGCACAGAGAGATTCACCGTAGCCAGATCATCTCGTAAAACTGCTTCAATGGCGGGAATCTGCCCGGTTTCCGGAACCACAAGTTCGTCGCGTAAGAGATCAGTGCCGCCACACCGCAGTGAAGCAACATATCCAGCGCCGGTGACCATGGCTGCAGTAGCCTGCACTCTATACTTTCCCGGTTGCAAACCGTGCAAAACAAGAGGTTCGGTGGCCGGAGGAGCCCAGTTAGACCGGATCACACTCCTGCCGGATTCCACGGGGGCAAGCACCAATTGCAGCGGTGGATAGTCAGAGCAGTCAGAAGTGTGAACTTTACCGTCCATGGCGCCGTAGGAACAGCTGTTGGAACCGATGCTGGCGGGCCTGGCGGTCAACTCCTTGCGAACATGCACCGGCACTTCAAGGCCGCGCGAAAGCACCAGGCGAAGCCCCAGCAACTCCTTATGCACGCTCATACGCTGATGAATCGCGGACATGTTTCCCGCATCGTCCGCGGCGCTCAGCCGCAGCGTGTAGTTGCCGGCAGGAACTTTACGAAAGGTGAAAATCCCCGTCTGCGGATCAAATTCGTCCGCGCTTAGGATTACCTGCTCCTGCCGATCGACGAAAGCTGGCGGCGAGAGCTGCTTCAGCTCTTCCGGCCTGGTGATGCTGCCGGAAACCCTGTAGGCGGGCCTGGGCGTAATGGAAAAATTCAGTTCGAGGCGTTGTCCGGCAGCCACATTGATCTGCTCGGCGTTCGCTTCCTCGATAGCGGCGGGATAATAGATCACAGGTGGGTAGGCTTCATTGCCTGGTGCGGATTGAGCACCAAGAATTCGCCGCGTGACAAACCCTGCCTGCACAGCAACAACGTACCTGCCCGGCGTAAGATCTGGGACCCGAAAGCTACCGTCTTCGTCAGTGCGCCCCTGATGCATCCCAAGACCGCGGTATAGGTTTGAGCCACCGGCCGGCCGCTCCACGCGGATCGACGCACCCTCCACAGGCTCACCGTCCTTACCCAGAACACGACCGAAGATTACGGCTTCCGGTGTAAGCTTCACCACCAACTTGGTGGAATCGGAACCTACCAGGAAGTTAATGGTCCTTTGACTAAAGGCACCACCCCGACCCTGGAAGTATCCCGGCTTGCGCACCAAGAACTGCGCACGTCCCTCGGGGACGCCGTCAAAGGAGAAATCGCCATCAGGACCGGAGAGAAGAGATTTTTGGCCTGAAGTGCTGCTCCATTGCACTAACGCCCTTGGTATGGGACGCCCGGTGACGGCGTTGATGATGATTCCTTCGACTTTATATTTCTGGGGATCATCCGCGGCTGGATTTCCGATGGCGAACGCGGGCCAATGACCGAAGAAGGCCGCAACCATGACCAGGCACCGAAAATAGCGCCACATAAATTCAGACCTGCCTTAATAGTATTGAAGGTAGATCAAAGCTGACCTGAGCGCAATTTAAAACCATGTAAAGCTATAGGTCAAAACTAGAACGGTGGAAAGGGTGGTGTCTTGCTGGGGATGGTTTTGCGGAGCGCCACCGTCCCGAGCTTTGATCACAGCACATTAATGTCGCGCCAGCAAGTCTGCGGCGATGAAAACAAAGAAAACCACGGCGATGACGCCGTTCATGGTGAAGAACGCCGCATTCAGCTTGCTGAGATCGTCTTGGGAAACCAGCGAATGCTCATAGGCCAGCAGGCAAGCGACAACGACCAGTCCAGCCATGGCGATCTTTCCCAGCCCAAAGCTCAAAACCAGCGCAACTAAAAGTGCGAGCATGGTTAGATGAAGCACGCGCGCGAGAACCAGTGCGCGCGGAACTCCAAACGATTGCGGGATGGAATTGAGACGATACCGCCGGTCAAAGTCGATGTCCTGGCAGGCGTAGATCACGTCAAAGCCTCCGACCCAGAAAGTCACGGCGAGGGTAAGAATTAAAATCCGGGGATCGAGGGAGCCACGCACGCCGATCCAGGCGGCAGCGGGAGCAATTCCGAGAGCAAAGCCCAACACCAGGTGAGACCAGCGGGTAAAACGTTTGGTGTAGGAATAGAGCAACACCACAGCCAGCGCCACGGGCGAAAGCCACAAGGTCAGGCGATTGAGCTGGGCGGCGGCCAGAACAAAGACCACGCAGAAAAACAGAACGAATGTGGCGACAAATTTCGCTGACAACGTACCGGCGGGAATGGCGCGGGTGGCGGTGCGAGGATTGGCCGCGTCAATCTGCGCGTCAGCCAAACGATTGAAAGCCATGGCGGCCGAGCGGGCCGACACCATGCAGACGATGATCCAGAGAACCTGGGACCAGGCGGGCAAACCTCCGGCAGCGAGCATGGCGGCACTGAGAGCAAATGGAAGAGCAAAGATGGAATGCTCCCACTTGATCATTTCCAGAGCGGTTCTGATGTTGGTGAACAGGGGCACCGAATATTTTATCGAAGTCTATTGTGTAATACCCAGAAAAGAAAAACGGCATGGCGGTGAAGCCATGCCGTTGATGCGCGTTGACGCCAGGTTATGGTGCGCAACCCGGCTTTTGCGGAGCGTTAGCCGAAGTGAGCACGCCGGTATTCGGATAGCTGTAAGCACCGTTAATTGCGTTGGACGGTGTGACGTCAGCAAACCACTGAATGAGAGCTTCATTCTGCGGGTGATACGTGACGCCGTTGGTGGTGATCGGAATTACCGCGTTGGCAAGACCTTCAATGACATCACCAGTTTCAAGATTGTTCTGGCAGTTGCCATTAGGAGCGAGCCACCACGGCGTTGCGTTGTTCACGAAAGGATCATTAAACGCTTCCGACAACTCGTGGCTGACGGCGGTTATATCGTTGAAACCGCCCCCGAAAAGACCGGGAGATATCCAGCTGGAGTAATCCATCACGTAACGCTTTTCCCGGAAACCGTTCAGCGGACCGCCCGGCTCCACGTCATAGGTGTGAAAGCCAAGGATGCAGCAATTGTTCACAGTGTTGACGAAAAGGAAGACATTGGGGAAAAGGAAGGTGGACATGTCTTTGGTGGTAATGTCACCGGCATTTTCCGCAGCGCCCATTACCGTTGTGGTGTCAGTCTCGGTGGGAGGGAACAGAGCGTTAATGAAGGTGCCTTCATTAACCAGGATGAATGCGCAGCAGGAACCATCAGCGTTCACGGCAAACTGGTAAGTACCGCGGATGAGAACCATCGTTTTTGCTGGAGCAACGCGGGGGCGAAGCAGTGTATGCCAGGCGGGATCGGCCTTGTTGAAGAACTCGGCACGCTGCACGGCATCAGTAAACTGCGTCGGCGCGAAGCTGGAGCTATAAGAGCTGTTGCTGAACACGGGAGAGTTCAGGGAAGGCTGAACAAATTGAGTTGCGTCTGAGATCAGCCGGTGGCCATTGAGAGAACGAGGTGAGCCGTCCGCATTGCGGAGATCGATGTTAACCGGAACGATGGGGGCTCCGATAATCGTGGTACGGCGGCGGCCTTCATCATCGCCACCTTCAGATGAGCTGAAGGGAGAACGGCCGATCATGGTGTATTGCCATGTGAACTGGCCCTGGCGGGGATCTGCATCATAAAAATAGCTGCTGAAGTTGGTGAGCGAATCAATGCCAAGCACGCTTCCGGTGGAACGGCTGCCTAGCACTCCACCTGCACCGATGGAAGATCCACGCGCGCTCAATGGCGATGCATTGTTGAGATAAGTTGTTGGCAGTTGGTCATCGTCGGTTTGGCAAAAAGCAAAAGCTGGCACAAGGAGAATGAGCAGTAACAGGGAGAGGGTAACTTTCATGTGGTGAGACTCCAAGATGATTGAGTTAGGGCCCGTCTCGCCGGTTTTATCTAACTGTCTGAAGAAAGGTCTTTCCGGCGAGGAGCAGGATTATAGGCCAGCCACTCACGCCGCTTCAAGGGGAATCGGTTAGTCTAGCTGTCAGGAGCAAGGATTAAGAAAGATTAAGAGCAGCAATTTTGGGTCCGAGAAAGCTACGACCTAAGCCGCGAAGCCTTGTTGCCCGATCATGGGGACAAAACGGCAACCTTCCAGAATCCGCAGTGAAGTGATGCCATCGGGGAGTTTTACCAGCAGTTGCAGAACCTGATCCCCGGAATCGCCTACGGGAATGATCAATCTTCCGCCAACAGCAAGCTGATCAATCAGAGCCGGAGGGACGGAAGGTGATGCCGCCGATACCACAATCACGTCATATGGTGAGGATGAAAGCCAACCAAGGGAGCCATCGGCAATAACGATCTCGATATTGTGATAGCCGAGCCTTGAGAGCGTGGATTGCGCCGCCCTTGCGAGTGCGGGCAGGCGTTCCACAGCCACGACCTCCGCCGCTAATTCCGCAAGGATCGCCGTCTGATAGCCGGAGCCTGCGCCTATTTCCAGAACACGAGCATTCTCCGCTATTTCCGCTGCCTGCAACATGGCCGCAATGATGTACGGTTGGGAGGTGGTCTGTTGCTCGGCGATGCCAATGGGGTGATCTATGTACGCTTCCTGGCGCTTTGCCAAATCAATGAATTCATGGCGGGGAACTTTACCCATGGCCCGCAGCAGGCGTTCGTCTGTGATTCCCCGATGGCGCAGTTGCTGCTCCACCATGGCGGCGCGTTGGGCGACAAACGATTCCTGAAAATCAATACTCATCGGCTATTTTTTGCGGCGGCGAATATGAACGTCAAAGCCCAGCACGCCGTTCTGGTCCCTGACCGCTACGATGGAAACATTCTTGTCAATGCTGTATTCCACCTGCACCACCGTCTCAGTGGATTGCGCCAGACTGGTGATGTAGGTCAACGTGATGTTGTTGTTGATCTGCTGCTCCAGCGTGACACGCGCGCTGGTGTTGTTGGACGTACCCACATAAAGAGGATCGATCTTAACGCGGCTGGCTCCAAGCAGACGCTGGACGCGATCACCCACGGCAGCATTCAGGGCCTGGCCCAGAATAGCGTTGGAAGCACTGTTGTCCTTGCTGCCGGGGGCCTGGGACGCACTGTAAACATCCTGGCCGCGCGTCCGCCCGAAGGCGAGAAGCGAGATGATGTCACCATTGGAGAGCGGCGGATCTGAGCGGTAGGTCATGCTCATGCCCTTGCCGCCGATGGCGCTGCCGTGGAGTCCGATGGTTATGTCATAATCCTGCACACGAGCTGACATCTCAATGTTAACCACCGGCTCGATGATAAGAGGATTGCTGAAACTTACGTCTCCGCGTTCCAGACGGTACTTGGTGCCGTTGAAGAAAACGTCACCTTCTGCGATGTTAACGCGGCCTAGAACCGCGGGACGGGCCGCAGATCCACGCAGGTGAAGGTCAAGGTCACCGGAGAGTTTTGCCAGAGAAGTTTCCACCTGGAGTTCAGGAGTGGAATTGATGTGGACGTCAAGCCGCATATTGTCCAGAAAGGGATTGAGCGTGGGCAGACTCTGCGACTTTCTGGATTGCGCCAGATATTGCGCAAAGTCAAAGCGCGGATTCATTCCGAATCGAGTGACCGTGACATCGCCTGACAGAAGAGAGCTTCGGGCCGATCCGCTGTAGCGCAAAGTGGCGTCAGCGGAAGAACTCACGCCGGGCGGATAGCGCAGGCGAATGTCTTTGCCATTAGCAGTCAGATCAAAGTAAAGGCCGTTGCGGTAGGCCAGAAATCCGCCGAGGCTCAGTTCGCCGCCGCCGGTCTGGGCGCTCAGTTTTTCAATCTGTACGCGGTCCTGGGCAAAGACCAGCGAACCATTGATGTGGCTGAGACCATTGGGCACATCGACGATGGAGATGCCGGCGTCGGCGAGATCAATGCGTCCGCTGAACTGCGGATGCACCATGTTACCGCCGACATTCACGGTAAATGTAGCGGGACCGTAGGCGATGATGTCAGGGTTATAACCCTGAAGAAGCTTGAGGTTCACGCGACCGTTGGACCGGAGCTCAAGAATATGGTCGCCGGAAACCCCGATACCGCCGAGCACATTCACGTCAGTGTTTTCACCCACCAGATGAAAGCGGTTGAAACGGGCGAATTCACTATCCATGGAAAAGCGCACAGGCCCGTCATTCTGAAGCCTGACGTTTTCCAGTTCAGCAGAGAGCTGGTCGGCTTCGCCGGTAATGATCAATTCACGCGGACGCCGGAACGGGCCATGAATATCGATTGAGCCGGCGACCGACGAATGTCCCGTAACCTGGCCCTGGAGATAGGCGTGGATGAGGGGATCGAAATCCAGGTGCGAAAACTTGAGCTTCATCTGGCCAGGCCAGTCACCGCGCATCTGGATGGTCCCGTCCATATCCAACTTGGCGTTGTCAAAATTGGAGCGGCCGCTGAGGACCAGGTCGGCGCCGCTGGTTTCAGCATTGATGTCCGCGTCACCCACCGACTCATGGTTCAAAACCATCTTACGAAGTTGCAGTTGACCGGCGATCTGCGGCGCATCGGCGCTGCCGGATCCGGTGAAGTGGAATCCGGCATTTCCTTCCACCGTGAGGCGCGCCAACTGGAATAATTGCATGTTGGCAAGATCAATGTTGGCGCCGGTCAGGTCGAAACGGAAATTGTTGTCAGAGAAGTTGAAGCCCAGGAGGCCGGTTAGCTGCGCACCGTTGTGGGCAAGAAAAATGTTGCTGAGAAGAAGATCATGCCCGGCGAAATCAACCTGCGTCTTGAACTGGCGAAATGGTTCGCCCCACGCGGTCATCCGGGCCATTTGCACGTTGCCGGTGCCATGCAGGTTGGTTGCCGTCCCGGAGGCCTTGATGTCAGCTCCGAGAATGCCTTGAACCGGATAATGGAAGCCAATGAGCATCTGCACATCTGAGACGTCAGCGTCCTGAATGTGGAGGTTGGCGTTCACCTGGCTGAGATGATCATCAAAGACGCCTCTTTGCAGAGTAGCGCTGGTGGAAAAATCCACCGCCGCTTTGCCTCGGCGCAAGGTGCTGTGCTGCAGGCTCACCAGGCTGGGAGAGTAAGAGAGGTCGCCGACGAGGGAGTCCCAGTGGATGCGCTCTTCTTTTTCGACCTTTCCCGGTCGGGGCGGCTGGGCAGAGATCTGCAAATGCGTGAGTTCCGTATCAAAATTTCCCAGCTCAAGCCGCCCGTGAGTGGAGAGCGCTTCCAGACGTCCGGAGATGGAGCCATTGTAAGAAGCGCGCCCTTCCAGGAGAACTGGGATTCGTGTACCCGGACTGAGGGCGGCCAGAGCCGGGCGCAGCTCATGCAAGTCAGTGGAGTTGACTGAGATTTTTGCCTGAGCTTTATCGGAGCCAAGCTGGCCGGTGGCATTCACGCGAATCGCTCGCGTAGACAGGTTGAGTGCAGGGACATCGAACGTACGATTGTCACCGTGATAAGTGGCCTGAAGGCGGCCCGTGACAGGCACCTGCTGAGGCGTGGCACTCTGCGGAGGATCCACTTCAAGGTTGAAGGCCGCAACTACGTTGTTCGGCGAGCCTGTCCACGAAGTGTTGATCTTGCCGGAGGTGAAGCCTACGAGCGGAATCTTCTCCAAAGGCAGCGTTCTCTTGTAAAACGCAACCGCCACTTTGCTTATCTCGAGTCCGGACAACTGCAGATCAGCGGTTTGCTTGAGCGGTGCTTTGGGCTTTGGCCTGCTGGATTTGCCGGTGATGTTTGCGCTGGCCTGCGTGGCCCAGTTGTACAGTTCAAAATCACCCTGAACGTTTCCGCCAAAGGCATGGCCCGTGATTTTTGGGATGCTCAATTTCTCTCCCGTGATGGAAAAAGGAGAAATCCCGGATATATCAGGAATGTGCAGTAAATCGTCCTGCCATTCACCGTCTCGCAGGGATGCATTTCCCTGAGTTGAGAAACGATTGTCCTGGTAGCGGAAGAAGCCTTTCACATCGCCGTGGCCGCCCTTGATTTCAGTAACCTTCAGCAGCTTTGCAACGCCCAGCAAGTCCAGCGACGCCTGGTATTGCAATTGCACATCCGGATGATTGAAATTGCGCAGGTCTCCGCTTGCCTGAACGGTGGAGCGAGCGGTGCTCACGCGCAGGGACTTGATGACAGCTTCATTACTGCGCAAGAGCAGTTGCAAGGCAATATCGCCGCGCTGGGGAGCAATGTCACGCCAGCGTGCCGATAGCAGAGACATGGAGATTTTGCTTTCGTAGCCGTGTTCCTGCGCAGAGTACGTGATGGCCGCGTCCACGCTCTCACCGGTGACGGCGAAAGGAATCTGTTCCTGATTAAGGATCAGGGTGCCGTTGCTGATTTCAACCCGATTGATGGAGAGATCAAAGAGATGCTGTGATCCGTTCTTTGCGGCAGCAGAGCCAGCCTTATTGATCGCCTCCGGCTGATTGGTGGTGCCGTCTGGATAAACGATCAGGTGCACAGCAACGCGATCAATGGCGAGGTTACTCAATGCCACTTTGGGCGAAAAGAAAGAAAGAATTTTTACCAATACGCTAATACGATCCACGCGGGCATACGGCGCTTCATTGGCTGCTTCCAAACCGTGGATGGTGAGCCCGCGAACTTCAATCTGCAAGGTGGACAGCTTCCATGAAAGTGACTCGATCTCAACCTTGCCGCCAGTCATGTGCTCAAGTTCCAGGACTACACGGTTGCGCACGGTCTGCTGGAAGGATGAGCTGTTCAGATAGATCAGAGTGCCCACACAGAGCGCGATGAGAATGGCAGCGGCGATCAGATAAAACCTGCGACGGCGACGGGTTTTCACGGGTGGCGGCGCCACGATGGTACTCATGGTTTAGACCCGCTGGAGGACCCGGCCGGAACTGGAATCATCTTCTCTATGTGCGCCTGGGCGCGCAGAGTCTCCAGCCAGCGATTGAGCATGTCAGTAATACCCTGCTCAGCCAGAATTTTTTCAATTTCCCCGGAGACCGAAGCCATCGGTGGCTCGGAGGCGCCACGGCTGCGCACTTCCGGAAGGAATTTCTGCTGGTAATAATTGTTGATGTCAGTCTTATCAATACGGACCAGGCCGCGAAAACGAAGATCGACAAAGCGAAGCGTGCGAACTTCCGTGACCAGACTGTCTTCAACATCCTGCTGGGTCAAGCCGTAAGCGGCGAGAAGGGACTTCCACCCATCGTCATTCGCCGCGCCGGGAAGTTGCGCCCGCACGGACTTCACCTGGTCCGCAAGTTCTTCCGGAGTCGGAGCCAGCATTTCAGAATGGGGTATCTGCTGGTCAAGCAACGCCCGATCCACCAGGCGGTCGAGGGCCGCTGCGGAGTCCGCCGGACTGACCTTATCCAGTGATTTGCCCTGCATCAGGAACTCAACGCGTACGGCCTGATCGAGTTCGCTTTCCAGAATCACGCGCTTGTTCACCACGGCAACCATGCGGTCCACTACCTGGGCATTCGCACAGGCAGCGAAAGCAAAGACAAGCACGAGATGGAAAGCACGACGCATTTAGAAAGTCTGGCCAATATTAAAGAAGAAATTGAAATGCTTGAGCACCTGTGATGATGGTACGGCGGGCGAGGGCGGAGCGCCAATGGGGAAGGCCGGAGGATTCAGGTTGTAACCCATGTCAATACTCACGGGACCGACCGGCGTGCGATAACGAATGCCCGCCCCCACAGCCTGCGAGTTGTAATTGAAGTTGCAATTCTGACCCGTGGGATTGAGACAAGTGGAACGGTTGGGCTGAGAGAACTTGAAGATGCTATTCACCATGTCACCGCTGGTGGCAAAGACGTTCCCCATGTCATGAAACAGCACAGCACTCAGGTTGTCACCCACATAAGGAAACGGCAGCGGAGGAGTGCGAATCTCAAGGTTGTTGACGAAGAGGGCGTCGCCGCCGAGAGGAAATCCGGTGGAGAGATCGCGCGGGCCAGCCTGATTGATTCCGAAACCACGATGTGAGGTGCTTCCGCCGGCGAAGAAACGTTCCGGCAAGGGAACAAAGCTGGTCTGTCCAAAAGGCTCTTCCACGCCAATACGCGTGGAGCGGGCAAAGACCCAGCGGCGCTTGTGAAACTGGTAATAGGTTGAGTTCTGCACGACCACGCGGTCGAAGCTGGCTTGCGAACCGAAGATGCCGGAGGCCACGCCGGTGTCAAAAGTATTGAACGAGCCTTTACGCGACTCGATGGGATTATCACGGGTATCGCGGATGTAGCTGAAATCAGGCAGGCCCACGCGTACCGGCTGCGAGAACAGCGGGATATTATTGGGATCTATAACCAGATTGTCCGTGCTCACGCGACGATAAATGAAGCGATACAGAAAGGTGCTGGCCTTGCTGTAAACCTGCTTGATTTCCGCGGCGCCTTCCAGTCGCTTTGCGGTGAAGGTTCTTACGTCATTCGTCTGTTCGTAAAACGTAGTCAAGTTGAGGGACAGGTGCTCATTGTCAAAAACACGCGGGTCTTCATAGCCGAGCAGGGCCAGTTTTTCCAGATTGCCGAAACGTGTCTTGAGCGTAACGGTATGATCACGACCGCGGAAATTGAGTCGCGTGATATCGAAGGAGACGCGCGGGCTGACTCCGGTTGATCCGGCTGGATTGGTGTCGCCGGAAGGCTGGCCGGTCTGGACTTCAAGGCCAACACCATAATTAAAGGTGTAACGCTTGGCTTCACTTAGCTGGTAGTTGACGTTCTTGTGGGTGGAATCGCCGTCAGGATTCTGCACCGCCATATTCACTTCATTGAAGATACCCATGTCATACAGGCGGCTTTGGGTGTTCAACATCTTCTGCTGGCTGAGCGGCTCGCCGGTGCGCACTTTCATTTCACGTTCCACGATGAACGGGCGCGTGTAATTCAGTCCGGAGATAAGGACCTTGTCCACGAAGATTTCCTGGCCTTCAGTGATTTTATAGGTCAGGTTGATCCTGGTGGCGTCCTTCGGGTCCTGGGCGCTGCCATATTCGAACCTGACGTTGGGGAACCCGCGATTGAAATACGCATCCATGACCTGGGTCTGGTCATTGACCACCATGGAATCAGAGTACGGCTGACCTTCAGCGGCGGAGATTACGCCGCGAATCTCATTGGCGGACAAGGCGGAGTTGCCTTCGATGGTAAGGTTACCGACCGTGGTCTGCGCGCCTTCGGCAATCGTCAGGGCAACCTGCATGCGTCCTTTCTTGCCTTCAAAGTCGTCTTTGACCACGGAAGTGACCTTCACCTGAAGAAACCCGTTATTCATGTAAAGGTTCTGGATGGACTGAATGTCACGGGCCAGAATGAACTGGCTGAACAGGCCGTAAAGCAGCAGTCCACCGGAAGGCTGCATGGCCATGCGCTCACGAATTTCTTCACGGCTGAAATACTTGTTCCCGGTAATCACCAGATCAGCGAACTTGTGACGCTGGCGGCGATCCACGTTATAGACGACTTCGCGGCGCTGCTCTTCACCGGACTGGACCTGAGAGTGGGTGACCTGAACGTCAAAGTAGCCCTTGGTCTGGAAGTAGTCGCGCAGGTTGCGTGCTCCTTCATTGATCAGATCGTCATCCACGGCGTTTTCTTCATAAATGGGAACCAGCTTCTTGATGACGCCACGACGCATTTTTACGCCTTCCACTCTAACCTCCACGGACGGGCCGCGGGATATGGCGAAGGTGTAATCCAGGGTATTGGACTCACGATGGTAGTCACGCTGCGTGAGAGTGACCTGCGCTTCCAGACGGTCTTCACGCTGGAAATGGCGGCGCAATTTTTGCAAGGCGCGGGTGAGATGCGCGGAGGTCACACGATCACCGGGGTGAAGGTGGGATATCTCCATCACTTCATCGATGGTGGTCTCAGCCTTGCCCGTCACAGTGACGACACCAACATGAGCGGGCGCGCCCTGTGTGACGACCAAGAGAACTTTTACCTGCTGGTCGTGGGAGTCCCATTCGTAAAAGGGCTTGACGGTGGCGTGATAGTAGCCGTTTTCCTGCAAGGCGCGCTCCATGCCCTGAATGCCGGCTTCAATTTTGTCATCACTAAATTGCTCGCCCAGAGAAATCTTGCTGGCGTTCACAAGCTGGTTGTTGGAGGGCGGCGTGGGTGCGCCTTCCACGCGCAGCGAGCCGAAGAAATAATTTTCACGGGCGGAAAAAGTCAGGACAATTTCGTTCTGCGACGTTTTTTGCGCTTCCACCTGAATTTCAGAAAAACGTCCGGTGTTATAGAGGACCTGAACCGATTGGCGAACTTTGTACTTGTCCAGTGGCTCGTGCGCCTTCTGCGGCAGCAGCGGCTCCAGCCAGTCAGCATGTTCCACGGCGGGGCTGATGATCTCAATGCGGGCCACCTTAAGTCCCTGAAGACTGTTGAGACTGGGAGTTGTTGTGATGGCGCTCAGGGAAGGAGGACTTTGCGAGGGCCGGTCCGCTGGTGTTGCGGGCGACAGGGGGACAGAGGACTGGGGGACAGAAGACTGGGCGGGCGTGGCGCTATTGGATTGATCCGGGCTCTGAGATGGGGGCTGGGCCGGGAATTGATCTGGAGTTTGGGCTGGGGCCATAGGGGCGCACACGCACACACATAACACCATCGCCAGACATGCTGGAACGAAACGCGGCAATCCAAGCCCCTTGTTTGTAGAGTTTTCTCTAACTACTTTGATGGCAGCAGCTCTCACGTTTGTTGCACATGAAAGCAGCGCAGGGGAGTAAACGTCCGCCGGACCTGAACTTTGACCCTTTCCTGCTAACCATATAATAAAAGAAGGATATGCAATTTCATGATCGATATTCGCGGCAGGTACTCTTCCCGGGAATAGGGGCGGCCGGACAGGAGCGCCTGGCGGCGGGGCGCGTGGCCGTGGTCGGCTGCGGCGCCACCGGAACATGTGTGGCTTCCCTGCTGGCACGCGCGGGTGTGGGCGACTTGCTGATTATCGATCGCGACTACGTTGAGCCAAGCAATCTACAAAGGCAGACATTGTTCGACGAAGCGGATGCCGCTGAATCACTACCGAAAGCCGTGGCAGCGGCAAGGAAGATTGCGGCCTTCAATTCCGAAGTAAAAGTCAGGGCAGAGGTAACTGACCTGACGCCGGAAAACATTCGCAAACTACTGGACGGCGTTGATCTGGTGCTGGATGCAACGGACAACTTTGAAACCCGCTACCTGATCAACGATTTTGCGGTGGAACAAAGCAAACCCTGGATCTACGCGGCCTCCGTAGCTTCTTACGCTGTGACCATGAACATTATTCCGGGCAAGACGGCATGCCTGAGTTGCATCTTCCCTGCCGCTCCGGAAGGCACGGTGGAAACCTGCGATACGGCGGGCATCCTGAACAGCGCGGTGAATCTGGTTGGGTCGATACAGGCGACTGAGGCGTTAAAGTTTCTGGTTGGCGCCAATGCTCAATTGCGCCGGACGCTGCTTTCCTACGATGTATGGAGTAACGATCGATCTGAGATGGCTGCGGACAAGCCACGCCCCGGATGCCAGACATGCGATCAGCGGGAGTTTCCGTATCTGGCGGGCGAAAGGCGTCCGCAAATCACGCTTTGCGGACGGAATTCGGTGCAAATACATGAGCGCAGCCGTCCGGTAAATTTTGATGAAATGAGCGCACGGCTCCAGCCCCATGGAACAGTGAAACACAATGATTTTGTCTTGAAATTCTGGCGTGATCCCTACGAGATGACGCTGTTCCCAGATGGCCGAGCGATCATTAAAGGCACTGACGACACGGCCGTTGCACGCAGCCTTTATGCGCGATTTGTGGGCAGTTAGATTGCCCAAGCCAATTCAGACCCGTATCGGTAATTTCCCCTAGTCCAGTGGCATCCCCTTCCAGGCAGTGACATTCCAAGCAAGCTGAGCAGGATTTCAGCTTTGGAGTGTTTTCATGTTTCCCAGGGTCCGGTTAGCTCTCATTCTCTGCATTTTCATCTTCACTGCGTTTTCAATCACAACGTCAACGAGCGCATGGGCGCAGTATGCAACCCTCGGTCCAAATGGAGGCGTGGTCCTGCTGAACGCGCCGGGCGTGGCCTTACCCGCTTCTCCTGCTGCACCGAAAGCAGGGATTTCACTGGCGGATAAAACCGGCATCAGCAACAATTCGCCCGACACAACGGAAGTGGCAACGGTGGGTTCAGGTGGCGCGCTCTATAACGGGGGTGCTGTTGGCAACGGCAGCGCGCCTTATAACGGAGCCGCGCTGGGGACAACAGAGGTACCGGCCGGCGGGGCGGCGAATGGTGCAGCGGTAAGACCTAAACGCGACCTGGGATATTCCGTGTTCGTGGGCGAAGGCCCCGTTAACGGAGCGCTGAAGCCGGCATCCGGCGGGCCAACGCTGGCTGAAATTGCCGCGAAGTTGAAAACTTCACAGAAGAAGAGCCGGCGGACCTATACGAATGCCGATGCACAGCGGATCAACGACAACCAACAGCTAAGGCAGGTGCACACCAACCAGCCGAGCAATGTGCCTCCGCCGCAGCCCCGGTAGGGGATTACCGCAGAGGTGCAGAGGAACACTGAGGCCGGCTGGGGTCAGGAGACTTCCGCGCGTGGGCCTAGTGTGCGTGCAGCGGTGAAAGACGAATAGGCCGCAGCGGCGGCCACGATGACGTTGGCGACCACCACCGGCATGGCGCCGATGAGAAAGCCATACGCCACCCACATCAGCGCGGCTCCGGCTTGAATTCGCCGCAGCATGGCTGAGCTGCGTACGAAATACGAGCAGGAGAAAACAGCAGTGGCAAGCCAGCCAATCCAGTCAAGTGATCTCATTGAGTGTTTTTATTCCTTATTTTCTCTTGCTGACGTAAGCGCACACGCAGGCTTGCCTGTGCTCCACGACCATATAAGTTAATCGCGAAGGTAGGGATCCCTCGCCAGGCTCGGGATTAAAACACAAAGACTTCAGATTGCAGCCGCATCGGCACGGTCGCTCTTAGCAGAGCGCAGCGTGAGCCAGTCTGTGCGGGCACGGGCCCATTCGCGAACCAGGAAACCGTTGCCTTCAAAGAACTCATGGATTTGTGGCTGCTCCCATCCCGCCACTTCTTCGAGAATCGGCACCAGCATGGCTAGCGCATTGGAGCTGAGCACGGTACGTTTGGCGATCTGCGTGACATCGCGCGTTTCAGAGACGGCGATAGTAAGGCCGGCATCGCGATTGACGTGGAGCATGGCATGCACGTCAGAACTGCCGTCACCGGCGTACACGACGCGATCTGATCCGATCTGCAATTCCTCTTGCAGCTGAACCAGGCGTGTTACTTTGCCGTAGCCGGCAGTTACGCGGACGATGGTTTCAATTTCACCGCTGGGTGTGTATTTAAATTCCGTGCCGTAGATATGATCGGCCGGAACAATTCCCTCCAGGGCTGACTGAACTATTTCTGCAGGCGCTGCCGAGAGCACATAAAAGTTGAAATGATAGCCGGGGATTCCCTTGTCGAGAATCTTGTACAACAGCTTGATCTGCTCCTTGAGTGGAATACGTTTGCCCGCCTCAATCAGATGTTCACGCCTGACATGGCGGAACTGTGGGTCATGCAAAAGCAGGTAAGACAACTCCGCGCCCTGCTGAACCAGGTTCAACCTGGCCATGCCGTTCGCTTTGCGCTCAAATTCCTGCGCTGGGATACCCAACAGCTCGCTGAGCACAAAACCGGAGTCATTAAAGCTCAGCGTCTGATCAAAATCACTGGCAAACAGATATTCTTTCATTGTCCTTGAATTCGTTGTTTTTAATGTCATCTACCAGATTAGATGTGGCTAAGGCAGATTCGATGTTAATTGATGTTCATATTTGCGCATGGTCGCCTGAAAACGCATCCAGCGCAGCTTGAAGACCAGATAAGCAAAGAAGCGATAGGTGGGCCAATTGTTTCGCATAATCTAAGCTAGTGCGTGTTTGCAGGGAAGTCCAATCGATTAAACGAATGCACGGCATTTGCATTGAAGCAATTTTTCACGACGCGATAACAATTGAAAAAAATGTCCGACGCGACCGACAAATTGATTGAATTTTGTTTCGATGGGATTCTGATTCCAATCAATATCCAGGAGGCGGAAGCCGCGGCGTTTCCTACATTGGGAGCAGGCTAGAGGCGAACAATTGAACAGTCACTTGTTTAAAAACGCGTTTTTCACTCACAACCCTGTACTGAGATCGCGGTAGGGATACCAGTTGCCTGGTACCCCCCGCACAGACCCGGACGGGCGCTCATTAGCGCATCCGGTTCTTATCTTGGATGACTGGCAGC
>Ga0209863_10000016_pt1 | contig 113625 bp, 98 predicted proteins | sample OrgsoiDNA2013046_FD_185796 | JGI IMG/M metagenome (GOLD analysis project Ga0209863, IMG submission 185796) | Permafrost soil microbial communities from the Arctic, to analyse light accelerated degradation of dissolved organic matter (DOM) -... | ecosystem: Environmental > Terrestrial > Soil >...
ATAATAATATGATGATCCGGTCAGACAATGCAACCGGATTGTTTACGATCTCTGACCTCAGAAATGTATGGGTCATGGCAAATGTTTATGAGTCCAATATTTCATTTGTAAAAATGGAAGACAGCGTCAACATCACTACGCTTTCCTATCCCGGAAAAATATTCCGTGGCAGGATAGACAAAATCATGAACGTACTCGATCCGTCCAATAAAGTAATGAAACTTAGAATCGTTTTGGGAAACCCGGGTTACCTGCTGAAACCTGAAATGTTTGCCAGTGTGGTTGTGAATACAACCGATAATAAAAAAATGATCAGCATTCCGTCCCGCGCCCTGATATTCGACCACAGCCAGTATTATGTACTGGTATATAAATCCCCCGCTGATATTACGATCCGTCCGGTTCAGGTTTTAAATACCGCCGGAGAACGCACATTTATTTCGGAAGGTCTTACGGAAGGCGAACGCCTGATTGGGACAGAAGCCTTATTAATTTACCAGGAACTGAACAGCTAGTACAAATCTGAAATAGATGAATAAGACGCTTAAAACGATTCTGGCTTTTTCGCTTAAAAATAAATACTTCATTTATTTCGCTACAATCATCCTGGTCATTTATGGTGTAATCACTTTCATCAATATGCCCATTGAAGCATTCCCGGATGTGACCAATACGGAAATCACCGTGATAACCCAATGGCCGGGACGGAGTGCAGAAGAAGTTGAAAAATTTGTAACCATACCCATTGAGATCGGGCTGAATCCGGTAAACCGCAAAACAAGTCTCCGCTCTACCAGTATTTTTGGCCTCTCCGTAGTGAAACTGATTTTTGAAGATGATGTGCAGGATACATATGCCCGTACCCAGGTAAATACGATGGTACAAAGTGTACAGCTGCCAGACAATATCGTGCCACATGTGCAACCCCCCACGGGGCCTACCGGTGAAATATTCCGTTATACACTGGTCAGTTCCTTCAGGGATCCCCGGGAACTCAAAACGCTTCAGGACTGGACGGTTGACCGGGAACTCCGCTCCGTTCCGGGAATTGCAGATATCGTAAGTTTTGGCGGCACCGTGAAATCTTATGAAATCCAATTGAACCCGCGCAAGATTGCCGGACTTGGTATTACCCCACTGGACGTATACACGGCTGTAAACAAAAGCAATATCAATATCGGTGGCGATGTGATCAAGAAAAACAATCAGGCCTATATCGTGCGGGGCATTGGCTTGTTAAATGATATCAATGAAATCAAAAATATATTAATATCCAATATCAACGGACTTCCGGTATTGGTGAAAGACATTGCCGATGTACAGGTATCCGGCCTTCCCCGCCTGGGCGAAGTCGGAAGATCGGATGCGATTGATACCGGAAAAACGCGTCGTGTAATTGATGATGGCGATGCGGTGGAAGCGATCGTGCTCATGCGTAAAGGAGAAAATCCGGATAAAGTTATCAAGGCTCTGAAATTAAAAATCGGAAAACTGAATGATCGCGTATTACCACCCGACGTAAAAATCGTTCCTTTTTATAACCGGGAAGAACTGATACATTATGCCACGCATACTGTGATGCATAATCTCATTGAAGGTATTCTGCTCGTAACCCTGATCGTATCCCTGTTCATGTTCAACTGGCGAACGACCCTGATTGTATCCATGATCATTCCACTTTCCTTATTGTTCGCCTTTATATGCCTCCACCTGATGGGCATGTCCGCAAATCTGCTTTCGCTGGGAGCCATTGATTTCGGGATCATCATCGATGGGGCGGTGGTTATGGTAGAGGGATTATTTGTTATGCTGGATGCACAGGCAAAGATCCACAACATGGAGAAATTTAACAAACTGGCCAAGATGGGCATGATCAAGAAGAAAGGTTCTGAACTGGCCAAGTCCATATTCTTTTCGAAGATCATCATTATTACGGCGCTGCTGCCCATTTTCTCATTTCAGAAAGTGGAAGGAAAAATGTTTTCTCCCCTCGCTTATACTTTAGGTTTTGCATTACTGGGGGCGCTGATATTTACGCTGACCCTCGTGCCGGTACTTGTGAACGCGTTACTGAATAAAAATGTAAAGGAAAAACACAATCCGTTTACGCACCTGATGACGGGCTGGATCATGTACGGATTCCAGTTTGTATTCCGAAACAAAAAATTAGCCCTGGGTATTGCCATTGCATTTGTTGTTGTTGGATTTTATGCATTCAAATTACTGGGATCTGAATTTTTACCAGAACTCAACGAAGGCTCTCTCTGGGTAAGGGCTACCATGCCATATAGTATTGCGCTGGAAAAATCAGTACAGGTTGCCAATCAGATGCGTGGGATAATGATGCAGTTCCCGCAGGTGAAAAGAGTTGTTTCGCAAACCGGCCGGCCTGACGACGGAACGGACGTGGCCGGATTTTATAATAATGAATTCGATGTCGCTTTATATCCGCAGGAAGAATGGAATCCCAAAATATCAAAGGATGAAATGATTAAACAGATGCGTAAATCTTTGTCTGTAATACCCGGCGCTGAACTGAACTTTTCCCAGCCGATCATGGATAATGTGGAAGAAGCCGTGTCGGGCGTCAAGGGGTCTATCTGTGTTAAGATATTTGGTGATTCACTGGATTACATGGAAGAAAAATCGGATGAAGTAAATAATATACTGAAAAAAGTAAAAGGTATTACGGATCTCGGCGTGATACGGAATATCGGTCAGCCGGAGTTGGATATTGACCTCGACCAAAGCCGGATGGCACTCTATGGGGTTTCGACGGCAGATGCCAATGCCGTAATCGAAATGGCTATTGGCGGTAAGGCAGTAACCCAGTTGTATGAAGGTGTTCGCCATTTTGATATCCGCATTCGTTTTCCGGAGGAATTCAGAAGATCTGACGAGGACATCGGGAATTTACAGGTACCCACTTCATCCGGGTCGAAAGTGCCCGTAAAAGAAATAGCGACCATCACCCAGAAAACGGGGCCCTGCCTGATTTTCCGGGATGACAACGAAAGATATTCCGCCATTAAATTTTCCATTGAAGGAAGAGACATGGGATCAGCCATAAAAGAGGCGCAGGAAAAAGTAGAAGAACAGGTAAAACTGAAAAAAGGGTACGACATGGTGTGGCAGGGAGATTTCGAAAATCAGCAAAGGGCATCGAAGAGACTGGCAGAAGTGGTACCCATCAGCCTGCTGCTCATATTTCTGCTTTTATTCATCATGTTCGGAAATCTGAAAGACGCCGGGCTTGTTTTTTTGAATGTACCGTTTGCAGTAGTCGGAGGTATACTTGCCTTACTCATAACAGGAACCAATTTCAGTATTTCGGCGGGTATCGGTTTCATCGCCTTATTTGGCATATGCATACTGGAAGGTGTATTACTTACGACTGCATTCAAACAAAATCTGGAGAGGCTCCGTGGTGAAAACCCTTTGTATACAGCGGTAAAACGGGGTGTGAATTCGCTGATCCGCCCCGTACTCATGACCGCTTTCATGGCAACCATCGGATTGCTACCCGCGGCCATGTCGGCTGGCATCGGTTCCGAAAGCTCCAGGCCACTGGCCCGGGTAGTGATCGGCGGGCTTATTTGCGCCACGATATTTTCATTACTTATTTTCCCCGTTGTCTTCTTCCTCTCCTATCGGGATATAGATACGAAACATCAGGGTGAGCCTGATGACGTTGTGAGAGCGAAAGGGTAATAAATGTGCAAATGGGATTTGGTAATATAACTGCTGAATTCAGATACTAGATCCATTCTTCCCGTAGGATGTATTTTCAATTTGCACATCCGCATCCCGCCTTTGGCGGGACACATTTGCACATTTACAAGGTTCTAAACTGCAAACGAAGTACCACACCCGCAGGTTTTGGAGGCATTGGGATTATTGAAACTGAATCCGCGCGCATTCAGTCCGTCTTCCCAATGAATTTGCATACCGGCAAGGTAAATGCTGTGAGCAGGATTCATTATAAAAGAAAGGTCGTTGGATACAAAAGACTGATCCACTTCCTGTTTTTTATCAAATCCCAGAATATAGGAAAGGCCCGAACATCCGCCGCCTTTCACACCGATGCGAAGAAAATTATTTTTATCGAAACCGGGTTCATTCATCAAACGCCGGATCTCTTTTACCGCCTGCTGACTGAACTGCAGCGGGGACTCCACCATTGTTTCCATGATGCAAAAGTAAGTAAAATGTGCCGATGTGCCTGTGTGCCAATGTGCCAGTGAATTCGTCGGAAAAGCCAAAATTGAAGAACCTATTTGTAACCAATTAAATTAATTCAATTGGCACATTTGTACATTTTCTCAAGACAACACCTTCTTGGCTTCAAAACTCAGCGCGTCTGAAACAATATGATGCATGGAAGCTTTTGGATTTTGCATCATCATTTCAAGCAGGCTTTTATTCAAGTCCTCACCGCTGGCAGTTGCAGGCAGGTAAGATGCAACCTGATTGATGATCAGCAGATTTTGCTCCTTAAAATTTCTGATGGCATCCCAGGCTTCGGGGCTAACATAAATCTGCTGGGTGATATTATGATCGAATTCCTGCCGGATGGTTTGTACCAGCAGATTTTGCATTTCACGAACATTCAGTCCGGGTTGGTTACTTCGGCTGATCAGGCTGGGCAGCGAAATACGGTCCGTAAGAAGAATAAGTCTTTCATAAGCCTGTAACTTCTGTGGTGTTACCGTACCGGCGCCCCCGGTTTTCGAAGTGGACAGGCCTTTTTTTGCATCTTTGCGCTGCATCCAGAAAATATAAGCCAGTGTGCCGGACAGGATAAAAGCTATTGCTACGGCTATATACATTTCAGTGTCGTTCATTTCAGCATTTTATGTACTAACGAAAATACGGAAAGCAATATTTCCACAGCCTTAAATAATTGTATAGCCCGGAAGGAAAAATTCGGGTACTTTGCTTAGTTTGAATCTGATCCATGGATAATAGAAAATATACCGATTCAGGAATTGAAATAAATCCTTTATACAAACCGGAGGATGCAGGAGTCCCCCTGGAAGATCCGGGAGCATTTCCCTATACCCGTGGTATTCGTCCGGATATGTACCGGTCGAAATTATGGACCATGCGGCAATATGCCGGATTCAGTACGGCTGCTGAAAGCAATAAAAGATATCATTACCTGCTGGGCCAGGGTGTATCCGGACTCAGTGTTGCTTTTGACCTGCCCACCCAGATTGGTTATGACAGTGATCATGATCTGGCTGAAGGAGAAGTCGGAAAAGTAGGCGTGGCCATCGATTCCATCCGGGATATGGAAGAACTATTTTCCGGTATTTCCCTGGAAAAAATTACGACCTCCATGACGATCAATGCCACAGGCTTTATTCTCCTGGCATTTTATGTTGCGCTCGCAAAAAAACAGGGCGCTGATTTAAAAAAAATATCCGGCACGGTTCAGAATGATATCTTAAAAGAATACGCTGCAAGAGGAACATATATTTACCCGCCCCGCCCTTCCATGCGCATCATCACCGATATTTTTGAATGGTGCGGAAAAGAATTACCGAAATGGAATACGATTTCGATTTCCGGCTATCATATCCGGGAAGCTGGCAGTACGGCCGTTCAGGAAATTGCTTTTACCCTGGCCAACGGGAAGGCATACGTGAAAGCGGCCATTGAAAAAGGCCTCGATATCAATGTTTTTGGAAAACGACTTTCTTTTTTCTTCAATGCACATAATAATTTATTTGAAGAAGTGGCGAAGTTCCGGGCGGCCCGTAGGATGTGGGCCCGCATCATGAAAGAACTCGGAGCCACAGATCTGCAGGCAATGATGCTGCGTTTTCATGCACAGACCGGCGGAAGTACCCTGACGGCCCAGCAACCGGTAAATAATATAACGCGGGTAACCATCCAGGCGCTCTCCGCTGTGCTGGGAGGCACGCAGTCTTTACACACGAACGGATTCGACGAAGCATTGGGCCTGCCAACGGAAGAAGCCGCCGGCATCGCCCTGCGAACGCAGCAGATAATTGGTTTTGAAAGCGGTGTGACGGATACCGTGGATCCTTTGGGTGGAAGTTATTTTATAGAATCCCTGACCAATTCCGTTGAAAATGCTGCCTGGGATCTGATCCGGGAAATTGATGAGATGGGAGGAAGTGTGGAAGCGATCGAAAAAGGATTTATTCAGGATGAAATTGCTAAAAGCGCGTATGATCATCAACGAAAAATTGAGAGCAAAGAAAAGATCATCGTGGGAGTAAATGCGTTTGCTTCCGCAGAAAAGGATCAGGCCAATATTTTCCGGATCGATGATTCCATCCGGAAAATCCAAACAGAAAAGCTGGCCAGCCTTCGCAGAGAAAGAGACCCTGCCAAATGCGACCATATCCTCCAGCTGCTGAATGATCAGGCTTCTTCCGGCGAAAACCTGATGCCTACCGTTATGGAAGCGGTTGAAGCAAAATGTACACTGGGAGAAATCGCAGATACACTACGTGAGGTATTCGGAGAATACAGGGGATAATTATTAATTATTAATTCCTCAGGGGTTGTGCCTGTTAAATCAATGGTTATAGAACCCGTCGTATGAATAACAGCATATGCGACGCCGTTAATAACCTCCGGCAGGGCTTCGTAATATTTAAAAAGTTTAATCCCGGAAAAGAAATACAAACTACTTTCATGCTTTATTTTATTTAAATATGAAACCATTTTTAAAAGATCTTTTTAAAGGCCAGGACTACGATGAAAAAAATTTCTTCCTCATTGCAGGACCCTGTGTGGTGGAATCTGAAGAATTGCTGGAAACCGTCGCTTCCAAAGTCTCTTCCCTTTGCATAAAAATGGGTATCCCTTACATTTTTAAAGCTTCCTATCGGAAAGCCAACCGGACCAGTTCCGGTTCCTTTACCGGAATTGGCGATAACCACGCCCTGGCCCTGGTTCAAAAAACCGGCAAAAAATACAAAGTACCGACCACTTCCGATATCCATGCCCATGATGAAGCGGCTCCGGCAGCGGTTTTCGTGGACGTGTTGCAAATTCCGGCTTTTCTCTGCAGGCAAACAGATCTCCTGATAGCAGCTGCGGAAACGGGGAAAGTAATCAACGTGAAAAAAGGTCAGTTTCTGAGCGGACCCGCCATGAAATTCGCCGCAGAAAAAATAAGAAATGCTGGCAATGAAAAAATAATTTTCACAGAAAGAGGCAACACGTTTGGCTACCAGGATCTCGTCGTTGATTACCGCAATATTCCCTGGATGCAGGAACACGATGTTCCGGTTGTGATGGATGTAACCCATTCGCTACAGCAACCGAATCAGGCAGCCGGGGTGACGGGTGGAAATCCCAAAATGATTGGCACGATTGCCATGGCAGCTATTGCATCAGGGGCAAATGGATTATTCATTGAAACACACCCCGACCCAACCCATGCCCTGAGCGATGGCGCTACGATGCTGCGACTGGAATTACTGGAAGGGCTACTGTCCCGTTTAGTGAAGTTGAGGAAAGCAACCATTGGTTGACGGATGACGGATGACGGATGACGGATGACCGATCATTTAGGCTTCAAACGGATTGCGTTTCGCCGCCGTGATATAGCGCTTAATATTCATCCAGAAAGCCAGAACAAAATATACGATCAGCGGAGAACCCATCGTGATAAAGGAGATGTAAATAAACCAGGTTCGTATACGGGAGGTGGCAATTCCCAAACGGTCTCCGATGGCTGTACAAACTCCGAACACCTGCCACTCAATGAATTCCTTCATCCTGTTCATACATGCAATTTAAAAAAAATAGCCTAAATCAGCAAGTGCTGCTTAGGCATTCACCCAATTTTTCGGTAAATTTGCAGTGGAAAATGCTTCTGTTCCACCCCCCAATAACTAAAATTAGACGATCATGGTTTTCGACCTGGATTTAATTAAGAAAGTTTATGCTGAAATGCCTTCCAAAATCGCCGCCGCTAAAAAATTAACCGGAAAAGCCTTCACATTGTCCGAAAAAATCCTTTACACCCACCTTTATTCGAAAACCATCCGGGATTACACACGTGGAAAAGATTATGTTGATTTCGCACCGGATCGAGTAGCCATGCAGGATGCAACCGCCCAGATGGCCCTGCTACAATTCAGTACCTGTGGCCGGGAACGCGTCGCAGTTCCTTCTACCGTTCATTGTGATCACCTGATACAGGCAAAAACGGGTGCCAAATCCGATCTTTCGACGGCCCTGGATGTAAATAAAGAAGTCTATGATTTTTTGTCGTCCATCTCCAATAAATACGGGATCGGTTTCTGGAAACCGGGTGCAGGCATCATCCATCAGGTAGTGCTGGAAAATTATGCCTTCCCTGGTGGTATGATGATCGGAACGGATTCACATACGCCCAATGCCGGTGGTCTCGGAATGATCGCCATCGGTGTAGGCGGAGCAGATGCGGTAGATGTCATGGCCGGCCTGGCCTGGGAATTAAAAATGCCTAAACTGATCGGTATTAAACTCACAGGGCGACTGAATGGATGGACTTCTCCCAAAGATGTAATTTTGAAAGTAGCGGGTATCCTTACTGTAAAAGGAGGAACCGGCGCAATCGTGGAATATTTCGGGGAAGGTGCCGAAAGCCTCAGCGCAACCGGAAAAGCAACGATTTGTAATATGGGTGCAGAAATCGGAGCAACCTGCTCCCTCTTTACCTACGATTCAAAAATGTCGGCCTATCTGAAAGCCACCGAACGCACGGAAGTGGCCATGCTGGCAGATAAAGTGCAGGATTGCCTGCGTCCGGATCCCGAAGTGTACGCTGATCCCGCCGCTTATTATGACCAACTCATAGAAATCAGTCTGGATGAACTGGAACCTCATGTAAACGGACCTTTCACACCGGATCTTGCATGGCCCATTTCAAAATTTGCTGAAGCGGTTAAAACCAACCAATGGCCCGAAAAACTGGAAGTGGCCCTGATCGGTTCCTGCACGAATTCTTCCTATGAAGATATCAGCCGCTCTGCTTCGATTGCAAAACAGGCTATTGAGAAAAATCTTGAAACAAAAGCAGAATTTACCATTACGCCCGGAAGCGAACTGGTCCGTTTTACCATAGAGAAAGACGGATTTCTGGATACTTTTGAAAAAATCGGGGGCGTGGTCCTGGCCAATGCCTGCGGACCCTGTATCGGACAGTGGGCCCGTCACATCGACGATCCGAACCGGAAGAATTCCATCATTACTTCTTTTAATCGGAATTTCGCCCGCCGCAACGACGGTCTTTCTTCCACGCATGCCTTTGTTGCATCTCCTGAAATCGTTACGGCTTTTGCCATTGCGGGAAGCCTTGCATTCAATCCCTTAAAAGATAAATTAACCAACAGAAAAGGCGAAGACGTAAAACTGGATGAGCCATCCGGTTTTGAATTGCCACCCCGTGGATTTTCGGTTGATGATCCCGGTTACCTGCCTCCGGCAGAAGATGGAAGCAAACTGAAAGTTATTGTAAAACCCGATTCACAAAGATTACAGCTGTTGGAACCCTTTACACCCTGGGAAGGTATTGATATCAAAGGATTGCGTCTGCTCATCAAAGCAAAAGGGAAGTGTACGACAGATCATATTTCCATGGCAGGTCCCTGGTTAAAATTCCGGGGACACCTGGATAATATTTCCAATAATATGCTGATCGGTGCTGTCAATTTTTTTAACGAAAAAACCGATTCGGTTAAAAATCAGCTCACCGGCGAATACGGACCGGTTCCTGCAACTGCCCGTGCTTATAAAGCCGCCCATATCGGAACCATTGTCGTGGGTGATGAGAATTATGGTGAAGGATCTTCCCGCGAACATGCTGCCATGGAGCCCCGTCATTTGGGCGTACGCGCCATTCTGGTAAGATCATTTGCGCGTATACATGAAACAAACCTGAAAAAACAAGGCATGCTCGGATTGACATTTGCCAATAAAGCAGACTATGATAAAATACTGGAAGATGATGTTATTGATATCAATGGCCTCACCCGTTTTTCACCTGGTCAGCCGCTGACAGTTGTACTTCATCATCTCCATGGAGATCCGGAAGAAATCCTGGTTAATCATACCTATAACGAATCCCAGATTGAGTGGTTCAAAGCGGGTGGCGCATTGAATGTGATCCGGGCCGAATTTGCAAAATAAGTATGGAGGTAACAACGATTTCTTTGGGCGGGAAACGGAAAGATTCCGGATGGAAATCAATTGTTTTTTTGTGCTTTGCAGTGATCATCATCCGCGTTTCTTTTACAGGAATCATGGGACTTATGCCGCAGGATGCCTATTATTATTTTTACGCCCGGCACCTGGATCTCTCTTATTTTGATCATCCCCCGATGATCGCCTACCTGCTCCGTTTTTTCACGACCCTGCTTGGGGAAAAGGTTTTTGCTCTGAAGCTTGCGGATACAATCGTGACTATATTCACAGTTATCGCTTTTTATCAGCTGGCAAAAAAATTTCTTGGAGGGGATAAACCCTGGAAAGCCACCACCCTGCTGATTTCCACTTTTATGATCAGTATTCTTTCCCTGATCTCCACGCCCGATGTTCCCCTGTTGTTATGCTGGACGCTCAGTTTGAATTTTCTGCAGGAAGCGGTCCTGAAAAAGAAAAATATATATTGGGTATGGGCTGGCATTTTTTCCGGACTTTGTTTCGATTCCAAGTATACCGCCATATTCCTGCTAGTGGGTCTGCTCGGTTTTTTACTGGTCTCTAAACCCAACAGGAGGCTGCTTTTCTCCCGCTGGATGATCCTGTACCTGTTTTGTTTTGGGGTTACAATCCTGCCTGTTGTAATCTGGAATCTGCACAATGGATTCGCTTCCTTTAAATTTCAATCAGAAGGCCGTGTGCATGAAGGCATTCAGATTGATCCCAATGGTTTTTTTGGAGTGATCGGCCACCAGTCCGCCATCCTGCTCCCCTTTCTGTTTTTTTCTTTTTTTTATTTTATTTACAGGATCCTGGGCAAATACGGGATGCGCTTTGAAAAAATTCCGGAGGACCAGTTATTTCTGTTAAGTTTTTTTGTCCCGCTTTTTTTCGGATTCATTTCCCTTTCCTTTTTTTACTGGGTAAAATTAAACTGGATCATGCCCGCCTATATTTCAGGGATCATCTGGGTGTGCCGTTTCTGGAATAAAAAATGGATTCGTTTTCAGCTGATATTTTCAGTCATCCTGCACGCCGTACTGGCAGTAGAAATCATATTTTATATTGTTCCGATCCGTTCAGACGATACCTGGTTCGGGTGGAAGGAATTTTCTGAAAAAGCGAAAACGGTACAAAACCAATATCCGGGGTCATTTATTTTTTCAGCCGACGATTACAAAACATCTGCCGTATTAAATTTTTATTTAAAAGAAATGGTGTATTCAAAAAATGTGGTCGGCGAACGGGCCCTGCAATTTGATTTTATAGGAACCGACCTGCATGACCTGAACGGAAAAGACGCCATTTTTATTGATTCCAATCCCCGGTTTCATGATCTGAATAATGAAAACAAATCGCTCCCGGTTTCATATCATGATTACTTCGACCAGATCATTCCGCTGGAACCTATTTTAATTAGAAACAATAACCGGGTGGTAAGAAAATTTTCAGTTTTTCTTTGTAAGAATTACCATTCAAGGCCGAAAGCCTAAGGCCGAAAACCTAAAACCAATGTTCAACTCAGTAAGTGTGAAAATGAACGAGGGCGATCCCAATAGCCAGTGGTCAACGAAAAAGTTTTAGGCTTTAGGCTTTGGGCCTTAGGCTTTAAATATTATATTCGTTCAGTATGAAAATATCCATGAAATTCCTGATTCTGCCTGTATTTATTTTTTTACTGGCGTGCTCCTCCGCTAAAAAAACGACTTCTTCCAAACCGGAAGAAGAACTGGCATTGCCGGAACTTCCTTTATCTGAATTGGATATTCCCATTAGAATAGCAGCGGCACCTGTACTGGCAAAAGCCGAGCAATTGGTTCCTTCTGAATTCACATCAGACGCGTGGCCGGATTATATGCATCCGACCTGCGATTTCCGATATAAATATCGTTTTGTCAGAACCAGTCTCCAGCTTTCCTGCGTTAATAATATAATAGGCATTCGTTTTGGCGGCAATTACCAGGTGAGTGGCAGCAAATGTTTATGCACCGCCGGCATTCCGGTGACTCCCTGGATCTACGGCAGTTGCGGCTTTCCTCCGCAACCCCTTCGGAAAGTAACCATGTCCCTCAGTTCCGGTCTGCAATTTCTTCCGAATTACCAGCTCCGTACAACAACCACCATTCATAAAATTCAACCCATTGATAAATGCGAGGTTTCAGTTTTTTCTACCGATATCACCCAACTCGTAATGGACAGTATCCGTTCTTCCCTGGTTTCTTTTTCAACCGCGATGGACCAGACCATTTCAGGCTTAAGTTTCGCAAAATTTATAACGCAGCTGAAGGATAGCAGTTATCGCAAAATCGCGATCGGACCTTACGGATATTTTTTACTCAACCCCACCGCCATCCGCATCGGACAGCTGAATTACGTAAAAGATAGTTTTTCCATTTCGCTGGGCCTGACCTGCAAACCCCAGTTTGGTTCTGATCCGGTGAATCATATTCCGGTACCGTCGTCGATGCCGGCATTATTGCAAACTGAAAGCCGGAATGGAATCCGGCTATATATGAATATGAATTATGACTATGATTTCCTAACTAAAATACTGCGGGACAGCCTTCACAATAAAGTGTTTGAAGTAAATGGAAGAACCATCGTCGTAAAAGATGCAAGTATAAAAGGCATCGATCATCATCAGATTGAACTGCGCGTCGATTTTGCAGGTAGTAATCATGGTAGTATTTACATTTGGGGGACTCCTTTACTGGATACCGCAAAACAAACGCTGAGTTTACCAGATATTCAATATTCCATGGCCGGGGAAGACCTGGCCCTGAAGATTGGCAGGAGCCTTTTTAGAAATAAAATTCGAAAAACCATTCAGGGCAAATCCTACCTGGACATTACGGCCTGGGTGAATGCCAATAAGCCGCTGTTTGATCAAATCCTGAACCGCGAATTCATAAAAAATCTGTATTCCTCCGGAACCATCCGGGAAGCTAAAATCATTGGTATCCTGACCACCCGTCAAAGCATTCAAACCCAGGTTTTTATATCCGGAGAACTAAAAATATTGGGGGGCAACCTTTAACATAAGATTTACGTAATTTAGTAAAGCTGAAGTGGTTGCGCTATTAACTTCACCTTCGCAAAAGGCCTTGTACCATTGATAAACGGTAACCAACACATTAGCGCATTAATAGCCGGTTGCAGGCAGAATGACCGAACCAGCCAGAAGGAATTGTATGAATTCCTGAAAGGATACGCCATGAAAATTTGCTATCGTTATCAGCATAACCAATACCAGGTAGATGAAATCGTTAATGAAGGTTTCACAAAGTTTTTTAAGAATATCCATCAGTTTGATGAAAACCGGCACCTGGAGATCTCCATGGCCCTGAAGGGATGGTTTAAGCGGATCCTGGTAAATACATGTATTGATTATTATCGTAAAAATTCCGCTTACCGAAATGGCCAGATGTTATCGGAAGAATCAGAAAAAATTGCTGATCACGGGGAAACCGGTTTCGATAAAATTGCGTATAAAGAGATCATTGAAGCGATCCGTTTATTATCTCCCGCTTACAGAACCGTTTTCAATCTGTTTGTCATCGAAGGGATGTCGCATGAGGAAATTGGAAAACATTTGGGAATTTCTGTAGGGGCTTCCAAATCGAATTTATCAAAAGCAAGAGAAAATCTTCGAAAGATACTAACCAAAAAAGCTGATGTGAAAACGTATGTCGAACCTATCTGACAAAGAAATTGACCGGCTGAGCAGGGAAGCGGCGGATTCATTCGAACCCGACCATTCCTCTTTGTCCTGGAGCAGGCTCGAGCAAATGCTGACAGAGCAGATGCCTGAGCGGCCGCCTGACGGGTTTCGTTTTGACCGGATCAATCCATATATATGGGGACCGGCAGTTGTGCTGTTCGCAGGAATCTCTTTTTATCTGATTAAAACCAAAATGTATAGCCAAAATTCTACACGGACGAGTCAGTCAGCCATCAAGCCAGCCACCTCTCCACCTGCTGAAAAAAGCAGCGCGAATGGGATGGCAACCTATGCTGACAGTTCGTCTTTGTCTTCTGATGCATCCGCTTCGAAATCACGAAACGAAAATGTTACGGATACTAAAAAACCACTTTCGCCTACTGCGAAAAATAAACAGGTTTTGGCCAATACGGCTGACGCCGTCAGAACACTTAGCGGGAACGGGAATGAATCCGGAGCCCGCTCATTGAATGGTTTATCCATCCGTTCAAATACGGCAGCAAAAATAAACTCCGGTAAAAAAGTTTCGGTATCGAATTCGATGGTTCCAGCATCATGGACAGCCGCCGGTACAGCGCCAGACGTACTTTCCAATTCATCAGGTACCGGAGCGCAAAATAAAAACCGTTCAAAAGAGGCGGCTCTTCCCTCATCCGCTGTGTTCGGAATAACCTCAGCCGGTAGGTACGATGCCAAAACAGACAATTCCGGATTGAGAAATCCATTAAACCTGCCTTCCACTGTTAATTCCGGCTCCGTGCCAGGTCAAGTAACGGGTAATGATTCCCTGTTGAACCGGATCAGCTCTGTGAATACCCCGATTCCACATAAATCCCTTCATATAAATCGTTCCCTGAATTTCGGTTTTGCTTTCGGGCCTGATTATACCGATGCAGGGGGAATTTCCAATAATCAGTTTGGTAATAATATCGGGCTCACGGTGGGATATTACTTGACAAACAAACTTTCTGTAAATACCGGGATTTTTTATTCAAATAAATTTTTCTGGTCACCCGGTTACGGGCCCGGAAATCCGGCGCAGCAGGGGCCGCCAGGGGGGGGTTATATAGCGAACTCCACGTTTGCAGCTCCCACGATAGAGTATGTAAACGGAGCCTTTAATTTATACCAGCTTCCGCTGAGCCTGCGCTATGATTTTGCAAAAAGTGACAAATCAAAGTTTTTCGTGAATGCCGGCTTTTCTTCTTATTTCATCATAAACCAGGCCTATATTTATTTTTCCCACAGCGGTTATCGGCCTTCGGCCTGGAAGAGAACCGACAACTCTCAGCAGAACTACTGGTTTGGAACGGGTGACCTTTCCTTCGGTATAGAAACGGATATGGGGAAAGGTTTTTCTTTTCAGGCCGAACCCTTCCTGAATTTACCGCTCAAACAAATGGGGCTTGAAAACGTGAAGCTCAAATCCTATGGGATCATGCTGTCTTTCCGGTATGCGCCTGTACTAAGCAGAAGAAAAAAATAATGAGGTTTAAAGCCCTTTCTGCTGATCGAACCAAACGGGACGGGTTTCATTCCATATCCCGTTATAGTTTATAAAAATTTCTTCCCCTTTTTTTATGGTGCGAACCGTTTTAATCCGGATAACAGACGCTGCAAAATCCATTTCATATTCCGCATTCGAATGATAATCGTGATTGTATACGGAGACGTATCCCAGCGCCACGCAGCATCCTGATTCGTTTTTACCCCACAGGAAAATATAGTCATGCAATAAAGTCTGATCAAGCAGGATTCTTTCTTCTGAATTCATGACGATGACGGGTGAATCCTCGATAACCGTTCCGGCTTTCAGGGAATCCGAAGTAAATACGCCCCGGCCCCGGTTCAGTGAATCAGCAATATATAAGCACGGTAAAATCATAATACCCTGAATAATCCATGAAGTTGTTAAGGAGTCATTTACAAATGCAATTTATCAAGGCTTCGCTGTAAATTTGAAGGATGGCCGTAGAAATTGAAGAAATCCCGCTGAAGTTTTTGTTTTTGGAGAAACTCCAATCCGGCGATGGTCAGGAACTGCACGCTTTTCTGGATAATCAGAATATCAGCGATGTAGCGGAACTCATTTATGAATTTCCTGAACATGAAGGTGAAATTCTGGGGAATCTGAGCATTCACCGGGCCGTGAGCACATTTAAAATCCTGGATTTCCCCACGCAGAAACGCATAACACAGGAACTCTCCCCTTCTAAAACAGCTGAATTACTCAACGGGCTGCCAGCGGATGACCGGACTTCCTTTTTGGAAGACCTGCCCAGCGAAGTGGTGAAAGAACTGATTAAAACACTGGATCCGGAAGAGCGCAAGATCACGCTGGCTCTGCTGGGTTACCCGGAAAGCAGCGTAGGGCGACTCATGACGCCCGATTATATTGCGGTACAAAAAGACTGGACAATACGCCAGGTCATCCGCCATATCCGGGACGTGGGCAAGGATAGTGAAACGATTGATGTGATCTATGTCGTGGATGAAAAGGGTGTTTTTATAGATGACATTAAAATACGGGAAATCATTCTTGCGGACCCGGACAAAAAAATTGAAGACGTTATAGATAATCGTTACATATTTCTTAACGTGGATGATGATCAGGAAACGGCCAGTAACGCTTTCAAAATGAATAACCGCATGGCGCTCCCGGTGCTGGACAAACATAAAATCCTGTTGGGAATCGTAACCATCGACGATGTGCTCTGGGTAGCTCAGGAGGAATTCACGGAAGATATCCAGAAAATAGGCGGTACCGAAGCGCTGGATCATCCTTACCTGGAGACGCCGTTTTTCCAATTGATCCGCAAACGAGTGGGATGGCTGATCATTCTTTTTCTGAGTGAAATGCTTACGGCGACTGCCATGGCTTATTACAATGATGAATTGAGCCGGTGGCTGATCCTGACCAATTTTATACCCCTGATCATGTCAAGCGGCGGCAACAGCGGCTCCCAGGCATCCACCCTGATCATACAGGCGATGGCTCTGGGTGAAGTGACCCTGATGGACTGGTGGCGGGTCATGCGAAGGGAAATACTTTCAGGCTTTATGCTGGGTGCTATACTGGGCCTGATCGGTTTTATTCGGATTTTTGTCTGGCATCTGCTGATGGTCCGTGGAATATTTAAAGACATTTATAAATCACACTGGGATGCCATCGCCTTATCCGTGAGTTTTTCCCTGGTCGGTGTCGTTCTTTGGGGAACACTAACGGGAAGTATGCTACCAATCATATTAAAAAAACTGGGAGCCGATCCGGCTTCTTCTTCTGCCCCATTCGTTGCGACCCTGGTAGACGTCACCGGCCTTATCATCTATTTCACCGTTGCATCCATTTTTATGAAAAATATTTTATTTCCTTAGAGCGGAAATAAAAGAAGCTAAATATCATTTTTAAAAATTCAATATGTGTGGAATTGTAGCTTATATCGGTCCGAGGGAAGCATACCCGGTTATCATGAAGGGCTTAAAAAGACTTGAATACCGGGGATATGACAGCGCCGGTGTTGCGTTATTGGATTTTGAACACGACCTGCGGGTATATAAAAAACAGGGCCGGGTTGCGGCACTTGAAGAAAGTATCATTGGAAAAAACCTTCATGCGAATGCTGGCATTGGCCACACCCGCTGGGCTACCCATGGGGAACCCAGCGACCGGAATGCCCATCCACACCTGTCTGCCAGCGGAAGACTGGCCATGATCCATAACGGGATCATTGAGAACTATACGCAGCTTAAAACAGAACTGATAAAAAAAGGGTATCATTTTAAAAGTGATACGGACACTGAAGTACTTCTCAATTTCATTGAAGATATCCAGGAGAATAATCAATGCAGTCTGGAAGAATCCCTGCGCATTGCACTGAAACGCGTAACCGGTGCCTATGTAATCGTGTTGCTGGACCGCGATCATCCCGACACCATCATAGCTGCCAGAAAAGGCAGCCCACTTGTGATCGGGATTGGGAAAGGAGAGCATTTCCTGGCTTCTGACGCTTCCCCGATCATTGAGTATACCAAAGAAGTGGTTTATGTAAATGACTATGAACTGGCGATCATCAAATGCGATGAACTGATTTTAAAAAACCTGGGTAACGAAAAAATCACACCCTTTGTACAGAAACTCGACCTCGAACTGACCGCGATCGAAAAAGGCGGTTATGATCATTTCATGCTCAAAGAGATTTTTGAACAACCGGATACTATTTTTGACTGCCTGCGCGGAAGACTGGATGCGGGGAAAGGAACCATAACCATGGCGGGGGTTCAAAACAATCTGGAGAAACTCAGCCTTGCAAAAAGAATCATCATGGTCGCCTGCGGTACCAGCTGGCATGCGGGACTGATCGCTGAATATATATTTGAAGAAATCTGCCGGATTCCGGTTGAAGTGGAATATGCATCTGAATTCCGGTATAGGAATCCGGTGATCCATCCGGGGGATGTTATCATCGCCATTTCGCAAAGTGGTGAAACGGCCGATACCATTGTTGCCATTGAGAAGGCGAAAGAACAGGGCGCCTTTATTTTCGGTGTGGTAAATGTAGTTGGCTCTTCCATTGCCAGGATTTCCCATGCAGGTGCCTATACTCATGCCGGACCGGAAATCGGCGTGGCCAGTACCAAGGCTTTCACGGCCCAGGTGGTGGTACTGATCATGATCGCTTTGAAAATTGCATACGAAAAACAAAGCATCCCGGAAGAAAGATATATGAATCTGCTTTCTGAATTGCAGGCCATTCCGGAGAAAGCAAAAGAATTACTCCGCTCATCAGAACATATCCGCGGCCTGGCTGAAAAATATAAAAACGTGGGAGATGCATTGTACCTGGGCCGTGGGAATAATTTTCCGGTGGCGCTGGAAGGGGCTCTCAAACTGAAAGAAATTTCATATATCCACGCGGAGGGTTACCCGGCTGCCGAAATGAAACACGGACCGATCGCCCTGGTGGATGAAAAACTGCCCGTGGTTTTTGCTGCTCCTAAAAGCGCCTATCATGAAAAGCTCGTCAGTAATATCCAGGAAATAAAAGCAAGGAAGGGAAAAGTGATCGCCGTCATCAGTGAAGGAGATGAAGTAATTTCAAATATGGCGGATGATATCATGACGGTACCATTAACGGATGAACTGATCTCTCCCCTGCTGTCTGTTATTCCACTGCAGCTGTTTGCCTGCTATCTGGGAATGGCGAAAGGACTGGATGTTGACAAACCCCGTAACCTGGCAAAAAGTGTAACCGTAGAATAAATTTATGAATCAGATCATCAAAACACCGCTCCGAAATCTCGGCTATGATTTTATTCCTCCGGAATTTCTTCCGGAAGGAAAAGATGAATATTATTTACGAAACGAACAACATGTATCACACGGGTCTTATCGTCATCTCAAAATGGATGAAGTGGAAGAACTGAAAAAAAACGGGAATAAATCAGATGACTGGAATCTGGTGATGGTTACGGGAAATTTTTTACCTGATCTTATCCACCAGTGCAACTTCTATGGATTGGTGCGGATTGGCATTCTGGAACCCTATTATTTGGAATTCCACAACCTGCGCAGCCCGGTGGGTTTATATAACAGCACCATCATCAGCTGCGATATCGGGAATAATGTGGTTGTTGATAATGTAAATTACCTGTCGCACTATATTATAGGCAACGACGTAATGCTCATCAATGTGAGTGAAATCGCAACAACGGATCATGCAAAATTCGGAAACGGAATTTTGAAAGAAGGGGAACCTGAATCCATCCGGATCCAGCTCGAAGTATGTAATGAAAACGGAGGTCGCAGCATAATTCCTTTCGATGGCATGTTACCGGGAGATGCCTGGCTCTTCAGCAGATTCCGGGACGACCTGGTTCTGCAGGATAAACTCCGCTTGTTCAGCGACCAGGAATCAGACAAAAGACGGGGCTATTACGGGACCATTGGCGATCGGACGGTTATTAAAAACTGTAAAATAGTAAAAGACGTAAAGATCGGAACGGATGCCTATCTGAAAGGAGCCAATAAATTAAAAAACCTGACCATCCATTCTTCTGCAAAATCAAAAACACAAATTGGGGAAGGCTGCGAATTGGTGAATGGGATCATCGGGCATGGCTGCAGAATATTCTATGGTGTAAAAGCGGTTCGTTTTATTCTGGCTTCCAATTCCCAGCTGAAATACGGCGCAAGACTTATCAATTCTTATCTCGGAAATAATTCTACCATATCCTGTTGTGAGGTTTTGAATTCCCTGATATTTCCAGCGCACGAACAACATCATAATAATTCATTCCTGTGCGCCTCTTTACTCATGGGTCAGACAAATATGGCCGCCGGAGCAACCGTGGGTTCTAATCATAACTCAAGGGGCGCAGATGGCGAATTGATTGCGGGCCGCGGATTCTGGCCAGGGCTTTGCGTAAGCGTGAAACACAATTCGCGTTTTGCTTCCTTTATCATTTTGGCTAAAGGGGACTATCCGGCAGAGCTGGATATATCGCTGCCTTTCTCGCTGGTAAGTAATGATGTGTCGAACGACGAGCTCGTGATCATGCCGGCATATTGGTTCCTGCACAATATGTATGCGCTGGCAAGAAATGCCTGGAAATATGGCGACCGCGACAAAAGGATGGAAAAAATTCAATTGCTGGAATATGATTATCTGGCACCTGACAGTATTGAAGAAATCGCTTTCGGAATAGAAAAACTTCAATTGATCGCCGCCAGGTCATGGTTGAGACATCAAAACCAGGCCACCATTACGAAAGAAGATATTCACGGGCCTCGGAGTATTTTCTCAGATGAACCCGCTTTAATAAAAGAGGGCAAAAAACTTTTAGAACGGAATGATCCTTCCCTGCATTCCGTTCCGTTTATGGCGGAAGGATTTGAAAACAGTTCCCGCAAAGTACGCGTTATTAAACTTTTAAAAGCTTACGCGATATACAATGAACTGATTATTCATTATACCATCGAACAGATCCTGGCTAGTTTAAAAACGGGTCCATTTGATCTTTTGGAAGCATTTCAAAAAACCCTGCCGGAAAATAAAAAACCAGCATCCTGGGTAAATGTCGGCGGACAACTCATTCACAAGTCATCACTCGATACATTAATCTCGGGTATTCATCTGAACAGGATACATGGCTGGAAAGATATTCATCAATTCTATCTGACGGAGGGGGAAAATTATCCGGCCGATAAATTACATCATTCCCTGGATATTCTCTGGCAGGTGCATGGAATATCTATTAAAAAAGTAAACCGCGTTGACTTCAAAAAACTCCTCCAGCAAAGTGTTGTCACGGCAGACTGGATTTCCAAAGGGATATTCAGTTCCAGAAAAAAGGATTACGGGAACCCGTTCCGAAAAATGGTTTATGAAAACCAGGCAGAGATGGATCAGGTGGTTGGCAAACTGGATGAAAACAGTTTTATTAAAAACCAGGATAGATTATTTTCGGAATACCAGGCTACCGTCGGAAATCTTATTCAAACATGGAATTTGGATTGAACCATCAGTCATTTTTAAATAAGAGGGAATAATTTTTTCCTGCAGCATCAAATCCACGGAATATATAAAAACCGGTTGAAAATCTATCCGGATGCAGAACCAGATAATTTTTTCCTTTGTTCAGCTGAATAATTCCCTTTTCAACCGGGCATCCGCTGATGGTAATGATTTCATAATTCCAGGTATCAGCTGATGAAGAACGGATCATTACCTGACCGGATCCTCCGGGATTACCGGCGGGTAACCAGCTTAGCCGGGTATTTTCACTTCCGGTTTTGAACCGCACAATATTTCCCGCATATTCTTTCCCGTGATTATCTGTCATCCTGATCCTGAAATAATGGTCTCCGCTTTTTATGTCAGCGCTGTCTGTCCAGGTATAATAAGATTGAAGATTCACTGCCGGAATATTCACCAAAGCGATCGGCTGATTACCGGTTACCTCATATAAATCAAAATGATCGGCTATTTCAGGACTACTGACCGTCCAGGTAAAAACCGGTTTACCGGAAATTTCATTCACATTCAGCTTCAGGATTGTCAGGGGAAGAGGATTTTCAAGATCTATTGTACTAGCCAGCGTATAAGCAGTCGAAGTAAAATCTGTATTACTACTCAGTACAGAACCCTGGATGGCATTTCCTGTGACTGCCGTATGACCGGCATCTTCCCATTGTTCAGCATAAAACCGGGCCACATTCAGATAATCAGGATCCGTTACACCGCCACTTTGAACAGAAGCATACGACAATTCAATTTTTGCCTGGATGTTGATAAGCCCGTCTGCGACAACCTGCCAGTATTCCAGTTTTGAAATATGATCAAGGCCTGTTCCCAGATTCATGCCAACAGAAGCAGGATTTTGATGCATGTATTCCACCAGATAATTTCCGCTTGCTTCTTTTAACTCAAGCCAGCGAAGGTTTCCATCCTTACCAACCGGGAAAAGAAAATGATCCTGCCCGGCAAGTCCTATTTTTCTGAGGGGCCCATCCACGCAGGAGCCTGTAAGCAGGGAGCTGTCAATCCCGATACTGCAGAGGCTATCCAGGATAAGCAGGCCGGCAGATGAACTGTAAATGATCCCCTGAATTAATTCCAGTTTCCAGGGTACCACCAGCGTAAGGCGGAGTCTTGCCCCGTTCATATTATTCATCCGGAATCCTACCTGGTTCAGGATCTGTCCGGCCATGGCAATTTCCTGTAAACGGCTTCCATTCAATTCAAGGAAAGGATTACCGTTCGTTGTTTCTGTAATAGTTGCTTCGGGCGACTGATAAAGATCTCCTTTCACTCTTAGAACCGTATTATTTGTGCCACCCCCCGAGAGATTCAGCCTGCCCCCTTCCTGAATAAAATCCCCAAGCACCTGAATATTTCCGTTCGTTCCACTCAGGTTCATGTTCAGGAATACATTGGAACCCATACGAAAATTTCCGTGAATGAGCAGGGGATTCGCTCCGGTACAGGTATAGTTCACAGTATCCCCGTATGCACTGGAATGCAATTCGAGACTACCATAAATCCTGTTACTGACTGAAATGGTGTATGCCGCTTTGGGCACGTCAAAATCGAAAATCCCCTCCTCCGTACCCGGGGCCGTGGATAGAAATTTCAGGATACTGTTTGCGTGGGAAGCCCGGGTCTGATGTATATAGCGGGCTCCGTCACGGATGATCATGGAATCTGCAATCAGCAAGGATTCACCTGAAGAAAGTCCGGATGCATTGCGGAAAATAGCGCCGGCGTTTAATTCGATTCCATAACCCGGACCCGTAACCGAAAATGCATCCGTCATATGATTGGTAGCTGGTAATATCAGTTCGATATTCCGGCCTGGTGAAGGATTGATTTGTATGGTTTTCAGAATGACCGCCGTATCCGGAAGGATAACCTGATATGAAACCGGCAGATCCCCGTTATCCAGCAGAACATCGTCTGTCGGCAGGGGAATGGTTTGGCCCGACCAGTTCAGGGGATTGGACCAGTAGGAATCTCCCCCATATCCGGTCCAGGTTCTGGTTTCAGCCAGCACCCATGCCGGCAAAAAAAGACTGAACAGGAACAGTTGGCAGATAATTGTGCGGGCAGGGATCAGTAAACGCATCTTGCAAAATAGCAGATGCCTTCAATCGAGTCAATACCATTTTGTGGGAGTATGGGCAAAAAAAATCCTCCCGGTTTTAGCGGGAGGAGATTCATTCAGATGAAAATTATTTCTTCAGAGCTTTTTTAGCGCTATCTGTAATAGTCTTGATAGCAGCTTTCGCTGTATCAGCTACGGCTTTAACGGTAGAATCAACTTTAACTGCAGTAGAGTCCATTACTTTTGCCGCGCTGTCAACTACAGCAGCTGAAGCAGCAGAATCGGTTTTGGGAGCATCACTGCTGCCACCACCGCAAGAAGTTAAAGCAGCAGCGATAACGAGAACAGTCAGGAACTTTTTCATGTAGGTTATTTTAGTTTGCGGCAAAACTAAGCATTTTCAGCTTATAAACCAATTTCTTTAGCATTTTAAGGGCTGATCTTATTTTTTCCTGAAATAAATCCGGATGGGTACGCCCTCCAAAGGAAAGCTTTTCCGCATCTGGTTTTCGAGGTAATTCCGATACGGCTGTTTGATATCGTCGGGATAATTGCTGAAAAAAGCAAAGGATGGCACCGGTGTGGGTAACTGGGAAACGAATTTAATTTTTATGGAATGACCCCGAACCACAGGTGCATGATAGCTTTCCACTGCTTTCAACATCACATCATTCAATTTGGAAGTGGGGATTTTTTTGCTCCGGTTTTCAAATACTTCCAGGGCGGTTTCTATCACTTTGAAAATTCGCGTCTTCTCCTTGGCGGAAATGTAAATGATGGGCAGGTCGGTGAAAGGGGCAAACCGTTCTTTGAGTTTTTCAGTGTAGTCCCGGGATGTATTGGTTTCTTTATCCACCAGGTCCCATTTATTCACAACGACTACAAGTCCTTTCCCTTTTTTAACCGCGAGACTGAATATATTCAGGTCCTGGGCCGTGAGCCCTTTTTCAGCATCCAGCAGGAGCAGACATACATCTGCTTCATCCATGGCCTTGATGGCGCGGATCACGGAATAAAATTCAAGGTCTTCGTGCACTTTCGTCTTTCTCCGGATTCCGGCCGTATCGATCAGTATAAATTCTTTCTGGAATAAATTGTAATGGGTGTGTATGCTGTCCCGAGTGGTACCGGCAATTTCGCTCACGATGGTCCTTTCACTTCCCACGAGGGCGTTGAGCAGTGAAGACTTGCCAACATTCGGCTGACCGATGATGGCAAATTTCGGAAGGGTTGCTTCGGATTCTTCTTCCCCGGGCTCTGCCGGAATGAGATCTGTAATCGCATCCAGTACCTCACCCGTTCCACTTCCGCTCATGGCAGAAATAAAAAAAATATGGTCAAAGCCCAGACTGTAAAATTCTGCTGCTTCGAGCAAACGATCGCTGTTATCTACTTTATTCACCACCAGGAACACTGGTTTAACAGACCGGCGCAGGAGGTCAGCCATGGATTCGTCCAGGTTCGTAATGCCGGTGGCCGTATCCGTCATAAAAATGATGGCATTGGCTTCTTCTACCGCAATTAAAACCTGTTTTTTAATTTCCTGTTCAAAAATATCATCGCTTTCCGGAACGAACCCTCCGGTATCAATCACGTTGAAGGTTTTTCCATTCCAGTCCACGATACCATATTGCCTGTCCCTCGTTACACCGCTGATATCATCCACGATGGCCTTGCGCTGTTCGAGCAGCCGGTTAAATAATGTGCTTTTACCCACATTCGGTCTTCCTGTGATTGCTACCGTAAATCCGGACATGTATGAAAAATATTATGATGCAAAATTAATAACCATATTCACGCAACTGCCATTCATTGTCGCGCCATTTTGGGCGAACCTTTACAAAAAGTTCCAAAAATACCTTTCTGCCGACAAAAGCTTCTATCTCTTTCCTTGCCTCCGTTCCCAGTTGTTTTATCATTTTGCCGCCTTCACCCAGTAATATACCTTTTTGTGTTTCGCGCTGCACAATGATATCGGCCTGAATCTTGGTCAGTGTATCCTTGTCTTTATATTCCTGCACAAGTACCGCCGTATGATAAGGAATTTCATCTTCATACATACTGAAAATTTTTTCACGGATCATTTCTCCCACAAAAAATTTCATGGGCCGGTCGGTCATTTCATCCCCGTCAAAAAAAGCTTCCCCTTCCGGCAGGTGTTGTATTATCCGGTCCAATAAAATATCCGTGTTGATTTTCTTAAGTGCAGAAATGGCCAGGACCTCCGTGCAATATTTTTTATCCATGAAATATACTTTCACGGCATCTATCTCATCGCTGGTCATCCGTTCGCTTTTATTGATGAGGACCAGGGCCGGCACTTTGAGGTGCAACCCCGAGAAGATCTGGTCATTCTCTTCCAGGTTGTCTTTCCCATCCAGTAACAGCAGGGCGAGGTCAGTGTCAGATACAGCCTGTTTTACCGTATCCATCATTTTCTCGTGTAACTTATACCGCGGATCAATGATCCCCGGAGTATCGGATAGAACCAGCTGGTAAGCCGGGTCGGTGAGAATTCCTTTGATCCGGTGCCTGGTTGTTTGAACCTTGGGTGATACAATGGCCAGCTTTTCTCCCATCAAAGCGTTTAAGAGGGTGCTTTTCCCGGCATTGGGCTTTCCAAATAAATTGACAAATCCTGATTTCATAAACGGCTGCAAAGGTAACCATTCAACAACCAATGAGCGGTGCTATATGTTGGTTACAGGGCTTATTAACAGTATTTAACGTAATTTTTTTGGGTGTCCCGAATATAAGTTCTAATTTCGTTGTTTAAACATTAAATAGCAAGATATGGCAACCACTAAATGGGTCCTGGACCCTACACACACAGAAATTCAATTTAAAGTTCGTCACCTGATGATCACCCATGTGACCGGATCATTTGGAAAATTCGATGCTTCTGTTGAAACGGAAGGAGACAATTTTGAAACATCCCGGATAAAATTTATTGCGGAAGTGGATTCAATAACGACCAATAATGCACAGCGCGACGGGCATCTGAAAAGCGCGGATTTTTTCGAAAGTTCCAAGTTTCCTGAATTGTCTTTTGTGAGCACAAAATTTGAAAAAATCAGCGGCGAAGAATACAGCTTAACCGGCGACCTGACATTCCACGGAGTAACAAAAAACATTAAACTGCATGTGGAGCATGGCGGTGTGATTAAAGATCCCTGGGGCAATACTCGTACGGGTTTTACCCTGGAAGGAAAAATCAACCGGAAAGATTATGGCCTGGTATGGAATGCAGCTACTGAAGCAGGCGGTGTGGTACTTGGAGAAGATGTAAAACTTCATGCAAGTGTTCAATTCGTAAAAGAGGCATAAATATTCAACAGGGACTTCAATATATTTGAGTCCATGAAAATATGGTTCCCACTGTTATTTACCGGATCTGTTTTTTTCTGTAATGCGCAGAGGAATGCAGATCCGGCTGTTTTCGGCAATGGCATCAAAGCAGAAAATCTTCAAAAACATTTATACCAGATCGCGGGTCCGGCATTTGAAGGAAGAGAAACAGCTACTCCGGGCCAGCGTAAAGCGGCGGCATATATTGAAGATTATTTTAAAAGCCTGGGGCTCCGGCCTGGCAATAAAGACAGTTTCCAGCTTTCTTTTCCGGTTTATCAGGATAGCCTGATTTCTTCCGATATCCATATAAACGGAGTGCCATTCCAATTAAATAAAGATTTCGATATCCACCCTGCAAACGCCCACACTTCTTCATTCGGATGTTCCGAAGTTGTTTTTGCCGGATTCGGCATCTCCGATTCCCTGCGGGATGATTATAAAGGATTACAAACGGCCGGTAAAGTGGTTCTGGTGCTCGACTCATATCCTCCCGGGTATATTCAGACGCATCTTGAAAGGAGGAGTTTTAATTCGTTTGCCAAACAGGATGCGGCCCAGCAGCATGGCGCTATAGCCATTATGGTCGTCCGGGAAGATTTTCCGCATCACGCCGGGAATGAACCGGACAAGATGTACCGCCAATATTTTATTCCGAAGGTCCGGCTCAACAGTTTTAATATTTCTGAACATATGGCCCGGTCCATCATGGGCGCAGACTATGACTTTTCAAAAAATGGACAGCCCAAACCTGCTTTGTATTATGCAGATGTATGGCTCTCATTCAGGAAACAGACCAGCATGATGCAAAGTACAGACGTGCTGGGTTTCCTGGAAGGAACCGATCTGAAAAATGAGTTTCTTGTGATTTCAGCGCATTATGATCACCTGGGTAAAAAAGATTCTGTTATATATTTCGGAGCAGATGACGATGGATCCGGCACAGTGAGTCTGCTTGAATTAGCGGCCGCCTTTTCCAAAGCAAAAGAAGCGGGTAAGGGTCCCCGTCGCAGTATTTTGTTTCTCGCCAACTCCGGTGAAGAAAAGGGACTTTGGGGATCTGAATACTATACGGATCACCCGGTATACGCATTGGACAGCACCACGGCAGATCTCAATATCGACATGATTGGCAGAAAAGCAATAGACAAAAAGCAGGGGGACTCCAACAACTATGTTTATATCGTCGGGGATAATAAGTTAAGTTCTGACCTGCACCCGATCAGTTTTGAGATGAATAAAAAATACACAGGTCTTGAACTCGATTATAAGTTTAATAATCCCAAAGACCCCGAAAAAATATTTTACCGCAGCGATCATTATAATTTTGCCCGCAAGGGAGTTCCCATTATTTTTTATTTTGACGGCATTCATGCGGATTATCACAAACCTTCTGATACGCCCGATAAAATAAATTATGACCTGTTGGTAAAAAGAGCGCAACTGGTATTTTATACGGCCTGGGAAATGGCCAACCGGAACAAAATGCTGAAAAGGGATCTTCCGCCGGTTAAGGCGGAACGTTAGGAATGTTCCACAAAAGAATAGCCCCGGTAAACACATGTTCACCGGGGCATGAGAATTCATTTACTTAATTTTTTGGTACTTCTGTGGGTGCCGCTTTGGGTGGTTCGTTCAAGCCATTTTCAAATTCCTGCTTCACATTATTTTTTGCATCATTGAATTCACGCATCCCTCTCCCCAGTCCCTTCATAAATTCAGGAATTTTTCTTCCCCCGAACAATACAAGCACTGCGATAACGATCAGGATCCATTCACTGCCTCCGGGCATCGATAACAATAACAGTTGATTTGTCATAAAAATCCGATTTTGAAATATAAAAGTACCTTTTAATCATCACCTGTGCAAACCCGGTTGCCGGGAGGACTGTTGACCATTTTCGGTTGGCGCCTGCCTGCCGGCAGGCAGGGTTGGGTTTGGCCATCCGCCGAAGGGCCAGCGAAGGCAGATGGTAATCGGATTTATTCGGAAGACGATGTAAATCAAGGGGGTGCGGCACTAAAGCCTGGTTGGGATTGAAAAAGGGTGGAAGTTACCTGAGTTTCCCGGTACATATAATCTTTAGTAAAAACGGGCTCCTATTTCAAAACCCGATAATCAGAGAATTATTAGTAATTTACCTGCAACGATTACTCACATTAAATTGCCTGGCATGAAAAAAGTCTCTGACATCTTTCTTCATAAGGAAAGAAAAATTACTGCCGTCCCTCCTTCAACTTCCGTATTGGAGGCCCTTCAGATTATGTCTCACCAGAATATCGGTTCGGTCATGGTGATGGATAACCAGACCTACCTGGGAATTATGACAGAAAGGGATTATTCCAGAAAGGTTGTTCTGAAAGGCAAATCATCCACGGACACACCGGTTTCAGAAATTATGTCGAATGACCTGCCGGCCGTGAATCTCTACGATAGTATCGAGCATTGTATGCAATTAATGGCTGATAAAAATATTCGCTATCTCCCGGTATTTGAACAGGATAAAATTTTCGGGGTCGTTTCGATTCATGATCTGATCCGTGAAACAATCCAGCAACAACAGGAAACCATTTCACAGTTAAAAGATTATCTGCACGCGAGCATGTAACCAGATACCTTATTACCTGCGCACCAGCATGGCTTTTACAAGACAAAGACTTCGTACCATTACGAAGTCTTTGCATTTTAAATCCCCTCAGGCAGATCAGGAAACAGGATCCGGACACTGCAGAACGGCCGGCCATCGGTCATCCCTGCCTGCCGGCAGGCAGGCTTCATCCGTTGGTCAGCCTCTCCGACAATGAATTCAAACGCTCTTCTTCCGCTACTACCCGTTCGGGTTTCCCATTCACAAGGCTCCATTTGATCAGTCTGATAAACCCGTCACAAATTTCAATGCCGGTAATTGTACCATCGTCAAAGCAGCAGCATCCGGAATTAAAATAGGTTGGCCTCATGTTACCGAACGACTGATTCACATAACCATATTCCCGTTTCCTCCGCGGGATCTCCGCTTCAATTTTTTTCAGGGCATCTGCGTCGTTCAGGGTCCGGGCTTTTTCCAGGTTCTGATACAGCCTTTCCAGATGAGTCAATGAATTAAAGACAGGTTGATGTGTATGACCCGTAATGAGTAATATTTTTTTTTGGGCTGCACTCCATTCGTACATATAAATATTATGAAGTGTTTTTAAATTATTATTCGCGGAAGGATCGTTGGTATTTATCTTGAGCAGCTTTTGGAGCGGGCCCCAGATATAACTTACAAACCATTTGCTGAAAGCATTTCCATCACTTTGTTTATCTCCCTGGTGTCCATGGGTGCAAAAAATATCGAGCCCTTCTGAATGAGGAAAATCAACCCGCACCAACACACCAGTGAATATCCCGATCGCTTCCCCATAAATTTTCTTTAACCAAACCGGAACCAGCGGATCATTATCCCAGAAAAGATCATGATTCCCGAAAACTTTGCAGTACGCATCCCGCATTATAAAAAGTTTCTCCTTTTCAAAAACAGCCTCATTGTGTTTGGCAATGGTAAACAGGGTATTTTCCCAGAGTTCTTCACAATCTCCCAGGTTGATATAATAGAAGTTCTCATTATTGTAATATTCAAGCGCTGTCAGATATGAATTTTCACAGATGGCAAAGTCATCTGCCCCGTCACGGGCACCCCGGTGCTGGTCACTGAAAATAATAATGCGCTGTTTAACGGCATCCAGGTTTATGCGCTTTACTTTTTTAGTTTTGGGTTTGCCGGCTTCCGCATACAATTCAGTGAGTGCTTTCATCACGGCTTCTTTATCCGGCGCAGAAGAAACTTTCCCCGCCAGCCAGGTAACGGGCTTCTCCAGCACGAACCTGAGCGCTTTCCGAACAGATCGAAGCAGGCCCGAAAAAATCATATCCGAAAAATTTATCTGCTGATGACGCGGGTTACCCCATTGTTGAAGCCGAGCACCAGTTTACTGGCGATACCGATAAACAATCCATTATCCACTACACCTGTAATGGCATTTACCGATTCATGTAACGCCGGTGCGTCTTTTATTTCTTCAAATGCGCAATCAACTATATAATTTCCATTGTCAGTCAGATAGGGTTCCGTTCCGTTCATTCTTCTTTTCGGATCACAGCCTAGTAATTGCAGCTTTTCAAATGTTCTTTCCCATCCAAAATGAATCACTTCCACCGGAAGCGGAAATTTTCCCAGCATACTTACCCATTTTGATTCGTCTGCCACCACAATCATTTGCCTGCTATTGGTCGCCACGATTTTCTCGCGCAACAAAGCACCTCCGCCTCCTTTGATGAGTTGCAACAGGTCGTTTACTTCATCCGCACCGTCAATGGTAACATCAATCGATTTGACGGTTGAAAAATCCACAATCGGTATGCCCAGGGACCTCGCCTGTTCCTCGGAGCGAATGGATGTTGCGATCGCTTTGACTTTCCATTTATCCTTATTTACCTTTTCTCCGATTTTCTCTATGGCCCAGTAAGCGGTGGAACCGGTACCCAGGCCGATGGTCATCCCGTCATCCAGAAATGATACCGCTTTTTCTGCAGCCAGTTGTTTTGCATTCATATAAATTTTTTATGAAGGTGTTTCAGGGTTAACTTTTTCATGTAACAGCACCAGATCTGCCATATCGATCGTAATGGGAATCATACCCACCTGCACCACCGCTTTTTTCCCCCGCAATTCCCGGACGGTTCCCAACTGGTGGCTTTTTTTCAACCGGACCTGGTCTCCCGTCTGAATATTTCCTTCCACCTCCGTATATTTCGCGTCGAATTTCTTTTTTAATTTTTCCGTAACCGGTTTTTCCTTTTGGTTGAACAATAATGCCTGCATCTGACTGATCACTTCCTGTTTGTTCTCCGCTTTTCGCCAGTCGAATATAATCTGTTTCAATTTTCGTTCCATTTCTTTCAGGTAACCAATGCGTTCGGCGGAAATTTTATTCTGCTCCTGCAGGATCTGCAACTGTTGCTGGTGTTTTTCCTTATGCAGGGTTTTTTCGAGTTCCGTTTTTAATTTGGCATTTTCTTTCAGCATTCCCTGTAACTCCTTGTCTTTTACATCAAGGTTACGCAGGTCCTGCTCGGTCCGGTTAAGCAGTTTATCCAGCCTGAAATGTTCTTCATCCACCAGATTACGCGCATTTTGGATCAGATCGGGATGCAGGCCGATCCGTTCAGCAATGGAAAAAGTATATGAACTACCCGGTTTTCCAATAATCAATTGATATAATGGCTGCAAACGCTGTTCATCAAAAGCCATGGCCCCGTTCAAAATACCGGGTGTTTTATTGGCCATCACTTTGAGATTCAGATAATGTGTGGTCACAATCCCAAATGCGTGTTTTTTAACCAGCTCCTGCAGGATTACTTCTGCGAAAGCCCCGCCCAGGTTGGGATCGCTGCCACTGCCCAGTTCATCAATAAAAAAAAGGGTTCGGCCATTGGCCTGTTCCATGAAATATTTCATATTGATCAGGTGTGAACTATAGGTGCTCAGTTCAAATTCCAGGCTCTGCGTATCCCCGATGTGGATCATGATCTGTTTAAAAATTCCCAGTGTGGAATCCGGATGAACCGGAATCAGCAACCCCGATTGTACCATGAGTTGTAATAATCCGACCGTTTTCATGGTGACCGTTTTCCCGCCTGCATTAGGACCTGATATGACGAGTATCCGGTTCTTTTCATCCAGCTTTATATTGACCGGTATGGTTGGTTTCTGTGATTTTTTATGATAAAGAAAGAGCAGGGGATGGATTGCCTGGATCAGGTGAATATGGGATCCGTCTTTCAGATTTGGATGAATGCCATGGATGTCAATGGCCAGCCTGGCTTTCCCGTTAATAAAATCATATTCCCCTGCAATATCAAGGTAATTTTGTAATAGCGGGGCGTATACAGAAAGCCTGGTCGTCAAATCGCGCAGGATGCGGTTCACCTCCCTTCCTTCCGCGTTTTCAAGCGAAAAAATTTCATTGTTAAGACCGATCGTTTCCTCCGGTTCGATAAAAGAGGTTTTACGACTGTCGCTTTCTCCATGAAGAATTCCTTTTACCTGTCTTTTATGTTCTGCGAAAAGCGCCACTACCCGGCGGCCGTTCAAAAAGGCTTCTTCGGTTTCCGCCACAAAACCGGATTTGTTGAGCTTAGCTACAATCCGGTCGAATAAGCGGCGCAGTTCATTACGCTTTCTGTATAATGACATCCGGATATCAGCCAGTTCGGGAGAAGCTTTATCCCGTACCTGGCCATTTTCTTCCAGAATTTCATCGATAAACTGTATAATGGATTTTTCGTAATAACTGTCTTTAATAACCGAAGCCAGACCTGAATAAGCGATCCGCCGCTCCCGGTCGAACCAGTGAAAGACCTGTCGCAGGGCATCGGCCAGTTTCCGGATCTGGAGAAACTGATCCCCGCTCAGCGCCGCCCCGGACAATGCCAGTAATTTGATTTCGCGGGAAAGATTAAGACTGTCTTCATTCGGAAAATACTGGCCCTGTTCCAGGAGGGTTTTAAATTCACTGGTTCTTTGCAATTCTACCTGTATAAATTCAAGACGCGTATGGACCCGGAGCGTAGCAGCTTTTTCCCTGGCATAGGCAGATTTGCATTTTTCAGCGAGTAAATCCCTGATTTTATCAAATTCAAGCTGTCCCAGGGCGGATTCCGGAAAAAATCGTATCATTCAAAACAAAGTTAGTTAACGAACATTTAAATGCCTTCAATTGTCATATATCTGTCAATCCATCCCTTCACCTCCAGCGTATATTGCGTAAGAAAAAGAATGAAAACCATTATGTTACTATCTATTTTATGCAGTGTAATTTCGCTGGTTTCCTGCAATCCATCATCATCACAAAATATAGCAATGACCGTAGAGACCATCCCGGTTGGCCTGAAAACAGATACCGCCACCTTCGGAACCGGCTGTTTCTGGTGTACGGAAGCCGTTTTCCAGGAATTAAAAGGTGTTTTAAAAGTTACATCCGGATATTCCGGGGGAACCGTCAAAAATCCTTCTTATGAAGAAGTCTGTTCCGGCACCACCGGTCACGCCGAGTGCCTGCAGGTGATTTATGATCCCAAAGTGATCAGCTTTGAAGAATTACTGGAAGTATTCTGGGAAGCCCATGATCCGACCACGCTCAACCGTCAGGGAAACGATGTAGGTACCCAATACCGCAGTGTGATTTTTTATCACGACGCCGCACAAAAACACAAAGCGGAAGAATACAAAGTAAAACTGGATAAAAGCGGCGCTTATAACAATCCGATCGTAACGGAAATTACACCCTTCTCCACTTTTTATGCTGCTGAAAATTACCACCAGGATTATTTCCGTCTGCATGGCAACCAGCCTTATTGCACTTTCGTGATCCGCCCCAAAGTGGAAAAATTTGAAAAAGTGTTTAAGAACAAACTGAAAACGACGGCGGCTCCATAGGAATACCAGGGTTCTGTCAGATACCCGTTGTAAACCTTGAGATTGAAATTGACCGGATAAAAATTCAAAAGTTTTTCTTTTTTGGCTTCTGGAACCGAAAGTTCTTATTTGTGAACAGATATCCGATTGTCTTAAATGAATTTGAGGTGGAATATAAAGATCCTGATAACGGAAATGCATTTTCCTGGTACGGATCAACTGTTAAAAAATATAGCTTAAAACAAATTCAGGAGAACGAAAAATTAGTTCATATTGAAATAAGTTTATCGAAGGAGGAGCTGAAAATCATAATCGAACAATTCCTGAACAGAATACAAACACCCTTCGCAGTGGAATATTGATCCCTGCTTCCACATTTCGCCTTTATCACTTAAATTCGTCAAAATATTGCCTCCATGAATCTGCACGAATACCAGGCCAAGGAACTGCTCAAGAAATATGGCGTACCCGTTCAGGAAGGCATTCCGGTGGATACGGCAAATGCCGCCGAAGAGGCATACAAGCAGATCAAAGTGAATACAGGCAACGCGTTTGCCGTGGTCAAAGCCCAGATTCATGCAGGGGGTCGCGGAAAGGGAAAGATCAAGGGAACGGAACAGCGTGGCGTGGCCGTAGCCAAAAACGCAGAGGATGTACGCAATTTTGCTTCCAATATGCTGGGCGGAACCCTGGTAACCATCCAGACCGGTGAGGCCGGCCGGGTTGTACATAAAATTCTCGTAGCGCAGGATGTATATTACCCGGGCGCCAACCCGGTAAAAGAATTTTACCTCTCCATTTTACTGGATCGTTCCAAAGGACAAAATGTTTTCATGTATTCTACGGAAGGCGGTATGGATATTGAAGAAGTTGCCCATAAAACGCCGGATAAAATATTTAAAGAGTGGGTATTCCCGGGTGCCGCACTTCAGAGTTTTCAGGCCAGAAAAATTGCCTTCAACCTGGGTCTTTCCGGTGAAGCGTTTAAGAACTGCTTAAAGTTTGTGACCAATCTGTACAATGCTTATGTGGGTCTCGACTGCAGTATGCTCGAGATCAATCCCCTCTTCAAAACCAGCGACGAAAAAATCATCGCGGTGGATTGTAAAATGAACCTGGACGATAACTCTTTAATGCGTCATCCCGATCTGGAAGGCATGCGCGACATCGGAGAGGAAGATCCCACCGAAGTGGAAGCCGGAAAGTATAATCTCAATTTTGTAAAACTCGACGGGAATGTGGGTTGTATGGTCAACGGGGCCGGACTGGCCATGGCCACCATGGATATGATCAAACTCAGTGGTGGTGAACCTGCCAATTTCCTGGATGTGGGGGGAAGTGCAAATGCACAAACTGTGGAAGCCGGGTTCCGCATCATTTTAAAGGATCCAAAAGTAAAAGCCATCCTCATTAATATCTTCGGAGGCATCGTACGCTGCGACCGCGTGGCCCAGGGTGTAATTGACGCCTATCATTCCATTGGTACCATTCATGTGCCCATCATTGTGCGACTGCAGGGAACCAACGCAGTGGAAGCAAAAAAACTAATTGAAGAAAGCGGGTTGAAAGTGCAGTCCGCCATTTTACTCAGCGAAGCGGCTGCCCTGGTGAACAAGGCAGTTGCCTGATCACTCTTTGGCTATTCCATCCGGACGCTTTTTACCGAGCACTTCTACTTTGACGTGTGCAAGACCATATCCGGTATATTTTAATTTCCTGGCGGCTGCTTTACTCAGGTCTATCAGTCGCTTATTATTTTTATGCATCCGGTCCGTGATACGCAAAACAACAGACAGTTTATTCCGGGTATTGGTGACACGCACCCATTGATTCAGGGCAATGATATTACTGGCTGCCGATAATTTTTTCTGGCTGAATATTTCTCCGTTGGATGTTTGTCTCCCTTCAAATTTATTCGCATAAAAACTCGCCGTTCCGAAGTGTATTTTCTCTTTACTGGTTTCCCTTTTTGATTTTTTTGATTTCCTGTGTTTAACGGAAGAAGTGGCCGTTTCCGGAGTTTGCTGCGCTTTCAGTATCCCCAGGGATACAATAAAAGTCAGGAGGAGAATGAATCTTTTCATGCCGGCATTTTAAAGCATAACGCGGAACGCTTAACGCGAACTCATCATTGATTGGTATTCTGTATATAAGCAACCTTCAGTAATAAAATTAAAAATTTAAATGCGTTAAGGGTTCCGCGTTTAGCTTTAAGTTTAGAAAACGCTTTTATTGGCAAAATATTTTTGAATCAGATTCCTGTCCTCATCATAAATATCCTCGTAAAACTGGATTTTACCATCTTTCCCTTCGCAGGTAAAATAACGGATATAAAGTGGCAGTTTATGAAATCCGCTGAACATATGCTTTTCACCCCGGGCAATATAGGCTTTGATGGTATCTTCCGGAATTTTCAATATACCTGCTGAAGTGCTGTCGTTCCGGACCAGGTAATTAGCGAGTTTGTCCCAGTCTTTTACACGAATACAGCCGTGACTGATGGCACGGTATGATTTCCCGAACATCCAGCGCACATTGGTATCGTGGATATACACACTGTACTTATTCCTGAAATTAAATTTGATAACGCCCAGCGAATTATCGTCGCCCTGCCGTTGTTTTAACTGATAGGGAAAATGCTTTTTACTGAGCCGGTACCAATTGACCGTCCGGGGATCTATGACGCTGTCGTTCTCATCAATGACCATTAGATTTTCTTTCGCCAGGAAATTCGAATCCTTTTTAATTTTGGGCAGCATTTCCTTAAAAATAATACTGTAGGGCACGGTCCATTGCGGCATGGTAATAAAATTCGAAATCTCACTGGTCAATTGAGGGGACCTCGTAACCGGGCCGCCGACAATCACTTTGGAAGAAAAAACGATGGAATCGTGATCGATCACACGCAACGAATATCCCGGCAGGTTTACTAAAACATAAGTTACCGGTAATGAATCCGGCAGTTGTTTAAAACGGTCCAGTGTAATGGCAATGCGTTTGAATTTTTCCAGGTCGGTATTATTCAGTTTATCAACCAGTGAATTGGAAGTCTGGCCGGTGATTTTAAATTCATATTTCCTTTGAAAACGGATAATCGCAGACCTGAATTTCGCGTAATTCATCGGTGGTACCGTATCGGCGATATCCCCGGTCTCCACCAGCCGTTTTTGCAATAAATGGAAAAAGGAAACGGAATCTGTATACGGATACGGCAGGAAAGTATAAGGCCCAAAAGAAGCGGAATCCAGAAATGAGCCAATATAGGCTTTCAGTGAATCATAACGTTTTGAACGGGGCTCCAGTTCATGCAGAACCTGCGAGACATTGCCGGTTTGCAAGGCTTCATTTAATGCGGAGGTATAGAAATTATTTTGCAAAATGGTATCGGTACGCAGGGTAACCGTGTCATAAGGGATTCGTCCCTGCTTCAGGTCCCTGACCATCTGAAAAAACGCGTCGGTCAGCAGGAGATCCTTACGCGCCCAAAGCGCGGCATTCCGGGCCGCGTTGGTATCCAGGGCAAAAGCACGGTCGATAAATGAAAGCATGTTATAATGATAATCATTGGGGAAAAGACCCCAGAGACGGCTGTTCTGGATAAGATTGATGAAGGATTTCCCTTCCGGTGTGGTCTTGTCGTTCCTGAACCAAATGGGCTGGTATTGACCGGACTCATACAAACTGTCCATCAGGGGGGCAAATGTGATCGAAACAGAATCGTTCAGCTTCCCCAGATGTGCCGTCAGATAATCCAGGGTATGATGAATATCTTCTGCCGCATTTTCGGTGAGTTTTGCCGGATTTACGACGATATCTTTTTCCGGTGCCCGGTCTACCTTATTTTTACATTGGACAAAAGAAATGGCGGTTGTGAGAAAAATCAGAAAATACGATCTACATTGTTTCATCTGCATGAACAGGGTTTGAATATTTGCACCGAAGGCCTTTAAAGAAACAACTTATTGGATGAATAACAAAATAATGAAGGAAGCCTTAATACATACTGTTTGGACAGGGATTTATCTTCTGATTTCCGGCTCTGTTCCGGCCCAAAATCTTCCGGTAAGTCCGAGTGGAATGGAATACATTAATAGTGTTACATTATATAATAAAAGCCTGGAAGGACATCCGGAAAAACAAATGGTACCGCTTTCACAGATTCCGGGGGTCATCCTGGATTTACGATATGCAACGACTGATAATTTCATGCACAAAAAATTATATCCAGACAACCCTGCGTCCACATACATGAGAAAACCGGCGTATATGGCCCTGGATTCTGTAGCTATGGAAATGGTCAAGCGGGGCCTGGTCCTGGTAATTTTCGATGCTTACCGGCCTTACTCTGTAACAGAAGAACTGTGGAAAAAAGTGAAAGACGAACGTTATTCCGCAAATCCTGCAAAAGGAAGCGGACATAACCGGGGTATTTCGGTGGATCTGACACTGGCGGATTCGAAAACACATAAACTGCTGCGTATGCCAACCGAATTCGATGATTTTACGGATTCCTCGCACCAGGATTTTAAAGGAGCTGATAAAAAGGCCATTGCAAACCGGGAACTATTGAAAGGGGTTATGAAAAAATATGGTTTTATCCCCCTGTTCTCTGAATGGTGGCATTACAGTTGGCCGGAAACAGGTGATTTCGAAGTGCTGGATCTGAGTTTTAAGCAGTTGGACGAGTTGCAAAAGAAATAATTTAATTACAACGATTCCCTTCTTTTTTCACTGTATTGTATACTGCGGTCATAAAAAAATTGCCTCCCCCTAATTTTTTAAAACGCGGGGGATTTTTTGTTCCAGCAGTAGAAGATCCGCGAGCACCAGGGCAGTAACGGCTTCCAGTACTACCGGCACCCGGAGGGCAATACAGAGATCATGGCGGCCTTTTACTGAAAAAATTTCCCTTGTGCCGGTTTCCCGGTTGAATGTTTCCTGTTCTTTCGGTGTTGAAGAGGTCGGTTTCACAGCGATTCTGAAAATCAGTTCATTTCCATTACTGATGCCACCCACCACGCCCCCGGCGTGATTTGTAATGGTTCTGCCCGTTTTATCGGCAATGGCATCATTGTGTTCTGATCCGAACATCCGGGCAGCGGCAAAACCGGTTCCGAATTCAATGGCCCGGATAGCCGGAATGGAAAACACAGCATGGGATATCAGTGATTCCACACTGTCAAAAAAAGGTTCTCCCAGGGATGCAGGCAGGTTTTGTACCCTGCATTCCACGATACCTCCTACGGAGTCCTTGGCATCAATGGCTTTTTGAAGTCCGGCGTCCAGGTCTTTCAGACCGCCGATTTCCTTTATTTCTGCCCTGACTTCTGTCTGCACAAATTGTAAGATTTTTTTTGCAATCACTCCCGCAGCGACCAGGGCAACAGTAAGCCTTCCGCTGAAATGACCGCCTCCCCGGTAATCTTCATAACCGCCGAATTTTTCATGCGCCACAAAATCTGCATGTCCGGGCCTGGGGATAGCTCTTAATTTTTCATAATCTCCCGAACGCGTATTATTATTTTCAAAAAGAATGGTAATGGGGGCACCGGTGGTTTTGTTATTGAAGACCCCGCTTTTAAAAATGGGCAGGTCCGATTCCTGCCGCGGTGTTGTGCCTTTCTGTATACCCCCTTTTCTTCTTTCAATATCAGGAATGAAATCATCGGCAGTTAATGATAACCCCGCCGGACAGCCATCCAGGATCAGTCCGACGCCTGCCCCATGCGATTCACCAAAAATGGTCATTCTGAATAATCTTCCAAATGAATTCATATTAAAATATCTTATCTAAAACATGAACAGAAACGCCCAGACTTGAAAGATCATCAAAAAAAGCCGGATATGATTTACTGATCGCGTCTGCTTTCTCAATGCGTACAGGGCCTTCTGATCTTAAAGCGGCTACAGCTGTTGCCATTGCAATACGGTGGTCATGTCTGGAATGAACCGTGGCCGATTTTAATTTCCCTGTTCCTTTTACTCCCATCACATCTCCGTTGAGCAGGATATCAACGCCCAGTTTGCCAAATTCTTCCTGTAAAGTAAGGGCCCGGTCACTTTCTTTGTATGCGAGCCGGCTGACACCGGTAATAAAACTGGCTCCGTGGCAAACAGAAGCCAAAGCGACCAGGGGTGGAAAAAGATCAGGACAGTCTGTGGCATCAAAATGAAATGCCTTCAATTTTTTTGAATATCCGCCTTCAATCCGGATTTCATTTTTGCTTACCTGCACGGTTGCACCGGCATCCAGTAATGCCTGTAAAATGGATTTATCCGCCTGTGTTGATTCCGGATCGAGCCCCCGAACGGTTACTTCCCCTGCTATGGCGGCCGCCACCAGCAGGAAAGCGCCCCCGCTCCAGTCCCCTTCAACTGTATATTCAATGGTGCCGGAAGGTTTTTCCCATGTTTCGGAAGAAAAATAAAAACTTCGATAATCCCGGTTCTCCGGAACCTTTAAACCGAAAAAGCGCATAACCGACAGCGTCAGGTCTATATAAGGCCGGCTTTTCAGGTTATTTACCTGAATAGAAACGTCTTTCGCATCTGAGGCTGAATATGCCATTAAAAGACCTGTCAGAAATTGGGAACTCAGTGAGCCGTCCGTTATAATATCTGCCGGAACCAGGGGACCTTTCAACTGAAGCGGCAACCTGCCCAGATTAGATCGCGAATCCACCCCCAGTTTTGGAAAGATTTCATCGAAAAAATTCATGGGTCTCCCCAGCAGGCTCCCTTCACCTTCAATGGTCATGGTATGTGCGTTCATTGCGACCAGCGGCGCAAACATTCTGATGCCCAGTCCGCTTTCACCACAATTCACAAAATCACTGATGGGTTTAATCCCTTTGCTTTCGATAAATAAAGAACCGTCCGGATTATTTTTTACGGTGGCACCCAGACTTTGAATGACGCGCAGGGCTGCCTGTTCGTCATTGGAGGAACCCGGATTGATGATACGCGTTTTTGTTTGCGAAACCAAAGCCGCGGCGCAGGCCCTTTGCATGGAACTTTTGGAAGCCGGCGCCTGGAGACTGCCCTTTACAAAGGATGGGGAAATCGTAACGTTCATCGTATTTTATCTTGCACGGGCAATTGAATAGAGCAGTTTTTCCAACTGGGTCATCGGAATCGGTTTAATTACCGCCTTACCCAGTTTTTCAAGCAGCACATAATGCATGATGTTCCTCAATTTTTTTTTATCCATGCGCATGATCTCGACCACTTTTCCGAAATCCACCGGTATATCAATTGGTAACCCGTATTGCTGGAGAAGACTGGTCACGCGGGCTGTTTCTTTAAAATTCAGCATCTCCTCAGATATCAGGCAGGCGGCTTTAATGCCAACGGAAATGGCATGACCATGCGGAAGATTATAAACATTTTCAACGGCATGACCAAGCGTATGACCAAAATTCAGCAGCCTGCGTTCAGATCCTTCAAATTCATCTTTCTGTACGAAGGACGATTTGATCAACACATTTTTGCGGATGAGTTCGGTCAGAGCTATTTTATTCTTCCGGTAACTGTTGATGGAATTTTTTTCGAGATCCCGGAAAAGGGCTGCGTCTTTGATCGCGGCATGTTTGATCACTTCTGCAAAACCGTTCACCCATTCCTCTGCCGGAAGTGATTGTAAAAGAGAGGTATCATAGTATAAAAATCCTGGTTGCCGGATAATGCCGACCATATTTTTATAATGCCCCACATCAATCCCGTTTTTTCCCCCAATGGATGCGTCCACCATACCCAGAATGGAGGTGGGAACAAATCCAAATGGAATTCCGCGCATATATACCGAAGCCACATATCCTGTGATGTCAGTAACTACCCCTCCGCCCACACCAATCAGGGTTGTTTTCCGGTCTGTTCCAAAACTGATCAGCTGATCAATGATCTGATCAACGGTTGATTGCACTTTAAATGATTCGCCCGCGGGTATCTGAATAAATTTCAAACCCTTGAATAATTTCTTATGATGATCGTACACATGCTGGTCAGTAATAAATATGGACCTGTCTTTCTCCACCAGCTTCCCGATTTGTGCAAAAGATGCATCAAAATAACAGGTCGTTTTGGAAGCGGAAAATGAAATAATCTTTTTCAGCATGATTCGGTTTTTATCTAAGAATTCATGATTTTATTCTGGTGATTTATACTTTCCATATGAACGGCGTCAAAATATTTCGTGATGAATTCCTGGCTCAGACCGAGTTTATCGCCCTTTTTGAAAGCCCTCTCCAGAATGGCGTTCCAGCGATTCGTTTGAAGAATCGTGATATTATTGTCTTTTTTATACTGTCCGATTTTTTCGGAAATTTTCATTCTTTCCCCGATGATCTGCATGAGTTCATCATCCAGCTGGTTGATCTGCTGCCTTAATTTTTCCAGGTTCGCATGGTATTCTTCTGAAGCGACGTCTTCCTTGCGCCAGCGAATGGCCGATAACATTTCTCCCAGTTTAGCTGGTGTGATCTGCTGTTTGGCATCACTCCAGGCTTTATCCGGATCCACATGGCTTTCAATGATCAGTCCGTCAAAATCCAGGTCAATCGCCGTTTGGGCAACTTCCTGCAGGATGTCGCGACGGCCGCAGATATGGGAAGGATCATTGATGAACAGCATACCCGGATGACGTCGTTTCATTTCAATGGCCAGATGCCACATGGGGGCATTTCTGTATTCCGTATTTCCATAAGAACTGAAACCCCGGTGTATGAGGCCGATTTGTTTAATTCCGGCTTTTGCAACGCGTTCAACGGCCCCTATCCAGAGTTCGATATCGGGGTTTATGGGATTTTTTATAAGTACGGGCACATCAACACCCCGGAGCGCATCCGCCACATCCTGTACACTAAACGGATTTACCGTAGTACGGGCCCCGATCCAGAGAACGTCTACATCAAAATGCAGCGCATCTTCCACCTGTTTGGCGGTCGCTACTTCTACGGCTACCGGAATACCGGTGATTTCCCTTGCTTTTTGCAACCATGGAAGTCCCTTGGTTCCGATTCCTTCAAAGCTTCCCGGACGGGTTCTGGGTTTCCAGATTCCGGCCCGCATGATATCCACTTTCCCGGTTTCCTGCAATTGAACAGCGGTCTGTAATACCTGTTCTTCGGTTTCTGCACTGCAGGGACCGGAAATGATCAGGGGACGTTTTATCCACGCGGCCTGCGTGACTTCTTTCATTGATTTTGTAGCAGTTACCATTGTGTTTGATTTCGAAATTATAAAATACCTGAAATAATGTGCAGATGTGCTAATGTGTACATATTAATACAGGTAATTAATTTATCAGGCGATTCATTTTAGATTTCGATGTTCCATTCAATTTGCACATCTGCACATTAGCACATTTTACCTGCTGTTCGCATCATTCATCCTTATCCTTCTTCCCTTATAATTTTTTCCGTCAATCGCCTTGATCATCTGATGAGCTGATTTTTTATCGATCTCTATCCAGCTGTTCATTTCCTTCATATCAATTTTACCTAAAACATCCTTCCGAAGATCACTCATATCGAGTACAAATTGCAGGAAGCTTGCCTTATAAAAACCATCCTTGGTTCCCAGGTTTACAAATAGCTTTACAAAATCTCCATCCCCTGGAGAAAAACTCGAAGCGGGTCGGGAAGGTGCTCCCCGGCTTCCCCCGATCGGTATACGTTCTCTCTGGCCGCTGCGCACCGGTCCTTCCCGGTCCCTTTGTACTGCCCGCACATTCAGGTCCTCGGCATTTTCATAATATTTCAAAAAGCGGGAGAACTCTTTGGATGCGACTCTTTTCAAAATCTCCTCTTTGCTTACATCAGCAAATTTTTCTTCCAGCATGGGAACATACGTTTCATAGTCCCCGTGACTGATATCGGCGGACAATAATTTCTCCATAAAATGAAAAAACTGTTTGCGGCAAACATCTTTGCCCGTAGGAATTTCAACTTTATGAAATGGCACCTGTACCATTCGTTCGATCTGCCGTATTTTTCCAAGTTCCCTTGAATTGATAATAGACAAACAAACGCCCGTATTGCCTGCCCGGCCGGTCCTGCCGCTTCTGTGTGTATACACTTCCACATCGTCCGGCAATTCGTAATTGATCACATGGGTGATACCGACCACATCGATACCCCGGGCAGCAACATCAGTTGCGATCAGCAATTGTAAGGACTTTTCCCTGAATTCGCCCATCACTTTATCGCGCTGCTGCTGGGTGAGATCCCCGTGGAGGGCATCAATATCATATCCTTCGCGGGTGAGTTTTTCAGATATATTCTGTGCATCCGCTTTCGTTCGGGTAAAAATAATCCCGTAAATACCAGGATTAAAATCAATCATTCGTTTCAGCGCTTCATACCGGTGATGCGCATTCGTAACAAAATACTGGTGATCCGTATTTTTATTTGCGGTATTTTTTGTTCCCACGGTAATCTCCATCGGATCCTTCATATACTTCCGGCTTACCCGTTTGATTTCAGCCGGCATCGTGGCACTGAATAACCACGTGGCATCGCGTTTGGGTGTATTCTGAAGAATAAATTCGATATCATCCTGAAATCCCATGTTGAGCATTTCATCGGCCTCATCCAGCACGACATATTTGATCTCTTCCAGATTGATGGCTTTTCTTTCAATCAGGTCAATCAATCTGCCGGGTGTGGCCACAACGATCTGGACGCCCCTGCGGAGGTCACGGATCTGCATCCCGATGGAAGTTCCGCCGTAGACTGCCAGAACCTGTACACCTGTCATAAACTTTTTAAAAAGCTCCAGTTCTGAAACGATCTGCATACAAAGTTCGCGGGTCGGACAAACCACAAGGGCCTGGGGGAAACGATTCTCTACCTTCAGGAGATGCAAAAGGGGGAGTCCGAATGCGGCTGTTTTACCGGTTCCCGTTTGCGCCAGACCGACAAGGTCTTTTGTGCCACTGATTAATACCGGAATGGCTTTCTCCTGAATGGGGGTGGGCTGGGTATACCCTAACGCTGTTACAGCCTGTAACAGATTCTCATGTAACCCAAGCCCTTCAAATGTACTCATACGGTTCTAAAATTTTGCGCAAAGGTACGTTTTTAGGCTTAAAGCCTAAGGCTTAACACTTAACGCTTTATAAACATCATTTCTTTACCGATTCCATTTTCGTCTATTTTATGCTGCGATGTTTTAATTATTCTGCAGCTCCCTTTTCAATCCCTGAGCCTTCGGCTTTGGGCTTTAGGCTTTGGTCTTTAGGCTTTAAACCCTACTCCAGGATCCTGCGTATTTTGTTTGCATTTTCCATCAGCTCCATCAGGTAAGCATAGTTTTCCTTTTCCAGACAACTTTTGAATTTGCGGAGTTGCATGATATGTTCATTTAAAACATCCAGCACGTTTTCCCGGTTTTGCATGAAAATGGGTCCCCACATCGCCGGACTGCTTTTCGCCAGTCGGACTGTACTTTCAAAACCACCACCGGCCAGTTCAAAAATGGCATCTTCTTCCCTTTCCTTTTCCAATACTGTATTCGCCAGGGCAAAGGAGGTGATATGAGAAATATGACTTACATAAGCTGCATGTACATCATGACTTTCCGCATCCATGTTCACCAGCGACATACCCAGGATGGTATAAATTTTTTCAACCAGGGCCAATGCTTCCGGATCAGATTTTTCCCTTTCACAGATTACACAGGACCGACCGCGGAAGGCATCATGCACTGCAGCTTCCGGACCGCTGTATTCAGTTCCCCACATCGGATGTGTGGCTACAAACCGTTTCCTGTTCGGATGATCCGATACAAATTCACAAAGTGCACGTTTGGTTGATCCGGCATCGGCCACAATTTGGTTTGGGGTCACCAGATCGAGAATGGTTTTCATCACAGGCAGTGTTACATCTACCGGAATGGCCACGTAAATTAAATCACTTTGTTTGACCGCTTCTTCGAGCGATAAAACTTCATCTATGATTCCCAGTTTCAGCGCTTTCTGTGCAGTTGTACCGCTTCGGCTGACGCCGATCACTTTTTTAACGAGGTTGTGATCTTTCAATGCAAGGCCAAAAGAGCCACCGATCAACCCCACTCCAACAATGGTAACTGTTTCAAACATGTTGCTTTGGTTTTATAAGCCCTGCTTTTTTAATTCTTTCAAAACTTTCCAGCATCTTTTCCTCGGATGCACACAGACTCACCCGTATATAATTATTTCCGGCACTTCCAAAAATGCCTCCCGGGGTAATAAAGACTCCTGCCTCATACAACAAAAGGTCACTCAATGCGTACCCGTCGTCGATGCCTTCCGGAACTTTTGCCCACACAAAAAGTCCTGCCTGCATTTTTGAATAATGGCAGGCCATCCCATCTAGCATTTCTTCAACTATCTGTTTTCGCTTGCGATATAATTTATTTACTTCATCATACCAGGAAGCGGGCAGGGAAAGGGCTTTGGCAGCAGCCAGCTGAAGCGGAAGAAACATTCCGCTATCCATATTGCTTTTAAACCGCAGCACATTTTCTATATGCTGTGCCTTTGCCAGCATCATGCCGATCCGCCATCCGGCCATATTGTGCGATTTGCTTAGTGAATTTAATTCAATTACATGGTCACCTGCGCCTTCGACCTGCAAAATGCTCATGGGTTCGTCATTCAGAATAAAACTATACGGATTGTCATGTACGAGTAAAACATGGTTCCCTTTGGCAAAGGCAACAAGTTGCTCAAAAAGTCTTCTGGTCGGTAACTGTCCCGTGGGCATCTGTGGATAATTCACGAACATCAGTACCGATTTCTGGCCAGCCTGCTTCTTTTTTATCAGGTCTTCTAATTCCGCAAAATCCGGAAACCAGTTATTTTTTTCCCTCAGCTCATACGCACCGGGTACCGCACCGGCCAGTTTTGCCGCACTTTGATAGGTCGGATATCCGGGATTCGGGATCAGCACAAGATCACCCGGATTTATATAGGTCATGCAGATATGCATAATGCCTTCCTTGGATCCTGCCAGCGGAAGAATTTCCTGATCCGGATTTAAATCTACACCATACCATTGCTGATACCAGGCAGCCATGGCTTTTCTTAAAACCGGAGATCCTTTGTAACTCTGGTAAGCATGTGTATTGGCCTTGGAACTCTCCTGCTGCAATACACTTATTACATCGGGATGCGGCGCCTGGTCAGGGCTGCCAATACCCAGGCTGATAATGTTTTTTCCACCGCGGTTGAGTTCTTCAATCTCCCTCAGTTTCTTAGAGAAATAATATTCCCCAATTCCGTTTAATCTTTCAGCAGTATTCATTTTATAGGCTTAACGCGAAACGCTCAACGCATAACGCTATTAATTAATTCATTTGCATTTCATTTTTCGGTCATCGGTCATCGGTCTTAGCGTTAAGCGTTAAGTCCTTTACGGTATACACCATATATTTTTAACTCAGAAATGGCCGGTTGAATCATTCGTATCACATGATCAAATTCACGGGTATTTTCAAATTCCATATCCGCATGGAAACTGTATTTCCAGTCGCTCCCGGGAATGGGATAAGACTGTAATTTGCTGAGATTGATACCAGCTTCGGCGATCAGGGTCAGTACTTTCGCCAGACTTCCCCTCGAATGATCTGTTTGGAAGGTAACGGATGCTTTATTTGCGTCTTTCACTATTTCTGCATTTTCCTTCCTGTACAGAACCAGGAAACGCGTATAATTATTTTTCATGGTATGGATATCCGGCGCGAGCATTTCCAACTGAAATAAACTGGCAGCCAGGCTGCTTGCAATCCCTGCTATATGTTTGCTTTTCCGCTGATGAATATGTTTTGCACTCAGCGCTGTATCTTCCGTTTCAACCAGTTTCCAGTCATACTGATTTAAAAAATCCATGCATTGCAGGATCGCTATCGGATGTGAATGCACTTCCTTGATATCTTTCAATGTTATTCCCGGGTTCACAACCAGGTTCTGACGGATTTGCAAATAAATTTCACCCACAATGACAAGATCACTTTGGCGGAGCAGCGAGTAATTCGGAAGAATACTGCCCGCAATGGAATTTTCTATGGCCATCAAAGCAGCATCGCAAAGAGTGGGGTCGGCAGCGGATTTTACCACATCCTGGAACCGGGCACAGGCCAGGATATTGGTTTTCTCCCCAAAAAAAATCCGGACCGCTTCCTCGTGAAAACTTCCTTCATATCCCTGAATGGCTACTCGTTGAATCGGGTATTGCATATGATAAAAAAATCCCGGTTTTTGACCGGGATTCTATTGTTAAGATTTATAATTATTTGGTAGTTAACAAAAGCATACCCGGTTGCTTCTAAAATAGAAGAAAAAATAAAACCCAAAATAACGGTATGCTTTTGCGATTGACATATATGTAGTCAAAAATAAATGATTCCGGCGATTCAGCAAATTTATTTTATTCCCCGCAGGCCGTGGTTCAACTATTCAGTCTTCGTTCCAACAGGGAATTCACAAGTTTGAAAAGGTGAAAGGGCTTGTAGATCCTCCAGTCAGGCTGTTCAATCAGACCAATATACCGGTCCAGTTTTGCCCTTCTGAAGTCGTATTGGGTCTGTTCCGGCATATTAATGCAGACCACCCATCCCTGATGTTCCTCCGTTTCCTCCAGCCATTCTTCATAATAATCTTTATCGCCGCTATGAAAATTCAATACGTTTTCAGCGATCAGGATAAATTTAAAAATTCCGGCTGCCATGAATTTATCTGCCATTTCCCTTTTCAGATTCATGATATCATTTTCTATTGCATCGTTCCATTCACCAATTAATTCAATGATTACATATTTTTCCTCATAGTCTGCCAGGAGCACTTTCAGGTAGAGTGTTTTCGATCCGAATTCATCCCATTGCGGATGAATCAGGTAATTATAGATGGCCTGTGTAAATTCAAATTCTGAATAAATGCGGCCGAAAAAAGGAGATCGTTCATCTTCTTCGCTCACATAAATGTGACGCCAGTTATAATATGGTTCTATATTGTGCATTTGTAAGGCTTAAAACATAAAGCCAAAGGCTTATAACTCTTTTATAATTCATTTCACAGACCAACACAAATTTACTCCCCTATTCTCACACTCTCACACTCCCATACTTTTACACTCTCACACTCTCACACTACTTCCTCCTGCTTTCACTTGCTTTTTTAACACTTCCGTATTGTAACAGGAGTTTTTTTGCTGCCTGATAATCCGTGATGCCCGTTTGATACATCAGCATATGGGTGCCCCGTTCGATCAATTTTCTGTTGGTGAGTTGCATATTCACCATTGAAGTATCTTCCACCCTCCCAATCCGGATCATCACCGTAGTTGAAATCATATTCAGAACAAGTTTCTGGGCCGTCCCGCTTTTCATTCGCGTGCTGCCGGTAACAAACTCAGGACCCACAATCACTTCAACCGGGTAATCAGAAACCCCGGCCAGCGGTGTTCCCGGATTACAGGTTACGCAACCGGTCATTATTTTATTTCCACGGCATTTCTCAAGAGCACCAATCACATAAGGCGTCGTACCGCTGGCAGCTATTCCAATGACCACGTCCATTTCATTCACTTCGAATTCACAGAGGTCCAGCCAGCCCTGTTCCCGGTCATCTTCTGCATTCTCCACCGGCGTACGTATAGCTTTTTCACCACCCGCAATCAGTCCGATGATCAATCCATAGGGCATTCCAAATGTGGGTGGAATTTCACTGGCATCCAGAATGCCCAGCCGGCCGCTGGTACCTGCTCCCAGATAAAATAAACGGCCACCGCCCAGCATTTTGCCTGTAATTACATCCGTTAATTTTTCGATCTGCGGAATTGAATGTGCTACCGCCAGAGGAACCTGCTCATCTTCCTTATTAATAAAAGTAAGTATCTCCCGGGTACTCATTTTTTCCAAATGCCGGTAAGGCCCCTGCTCTTCTGTTACTTTTTCGAAATCCATTATTTGGTTTTATGATATGCAATCAGTCCTTCCATGGGTTTTGCCAAAATTCTTCCAGGCTTCCAGCCAAAAGTGTTACAAAGTTCTTTCAGAATATCCTGAAACCCAAATGCCACACTGCCAGTGAAACAGACGGGCATCTTACCGGATTCCGGATAGTGCGCCAGGTGAATGGAAAAAAAATCCCAAAGTCCGTCTTCGATAATATTTTCTATCATATAATGCCCCCGGTTTTCGGCCAGAAACAGGGTGAAAGAAGCAATATACCGGTTGGGTAATGGTTTTTTATAAACAGCATCCAGGATATCCGATGCAACCAATTTGTACTTCTCATAGAACTTCGCATGAAGATCTTTGTCAAATGTTTTATATAAATAATACTGTAGTACTTTCTTTCCGAGATAGGCGCCGCTTCCTTCGTCACCCAATACATATCCCAGACCGGGGCTGTTGCGAACAATCTTACTGCCATTATAATATCCTGAATTGCTTCCCGTGCCCAGGATTCCCACGATGGCTTTTTTTCTTCCGCAAAGCGCGCGGGCTGCTCCGGTCAGGTCATGATCCACTTCAATCTTTGCCTCCGGGAACAGCTTTTTTATAGCCCTTTTAACTAGGGCCCTGTTTTTTGCAGCGGCACAGCCTGTACCATAAAAATATATGTGGGACGGGGTCTTTTTCTTAAGTGCCGGTAATAATTCTTTTTGCATCATGGCTTCGAGCTGCGATTCATTTAAAAAATACGGACTCGCCCCCTGTGTATATACAATCTGTTTCCGCCCGTTCGAAATATAACACCATTCACATTTTGTAGAACCACTGTCTGCAATCAGTATAGCCATAAGTCGATATTAAAATTCCTGAGCGAAGGTATTAAAATCAATGTGCAAGTGTGCAAATGTGCAAGTGTGCAAATGAACTTAATTCAGGAAAAAATTTAAAAACAATAAGTCTCTGTATTCAGTGACCTGAAGTCTATCTTATTTGCACACTTGCACATTTGCACATCTGCACATTTAAAAGACTTTCTTTGCTTAATTTGCAACCCATTACGTGAAATCAAGTACATGAAAAAACTGAACTTCTGGCTGCCCCTTTTTTTTGCGCTGGTTATGATCCTGGGCATGATCATCGGATTCAGGCTTTACCCGAGTACGGTGACCGGTGGTCTTTTTAAAACGGGTAAATTAGGCGCTGTTCAGGAAGTGCTGGATATCATCAGAAATAAATATGTGGATTCCGTTCAGGATGATACCCTGAGTGAAGATGCGATCCAGGGAGTTCTGTCCCACCTGGATCCGCATTCTTATTATATTCCGGCTGTAGATCAGGTTGAAATGAATGAGGACCTGCAGGGTAATTTCCAGGGGATCGGGGTGGAATTTCAAATCTTCAGCGATACTGTAAATATTACCAATGTGCTCCCGGAAGGTCCGAGTGATAAAGCCGGGCTCCAGGTTGGAGACCAGATTGTTCGTGTGAATGATTCTGTCGTGGCAGGGAACGGCATTACCGCAGAACGGATAAAGAAACTATTGCGTGGGCCCGGTGCCAGCCTGGTGACCGTTACCATGTTCCGGAATCATTCCCTGAAACTATTCCAGATCCAGCGTGGCATCATCCCTCTTCCTGCACTGGATGCTTCTTATATGCTGAACAGCGTATCCGGATATATCCGGATCAATAAGTTTTCAAGAACCACCTTTCAGGAATTCCTGGCAGCCCTCGAATCACTGGAAAAACAGGGCATGAAAAAACTGGTACTCGATATCCGGGGCAATGGAGGAGGTATTGTGGATGAAGCTGTAAATATGACTGATGAGTTTCTTGGCAACGACGAGCTGATCGTTTATACGGAAGGAAGAAAAAGCCCCCGAAAAGAATACCGTGCCCAAAGGCCCGGCAGTTTTGAATCTGGTAAATTGATACTGCTGGTTGATGAGGGCACTGCGTCCGCCAGTGAAATCCTGGCAGGCGCATTACAGGATTGGGACCGGGCCACGATTGTCGGACGCCGCACATTTGGAAAGGGACTGGTTCAGGAACCTTTCGAGCTGAATGACGGGAGTGAACTGAGGCTGACGATTGCCCGTTATTACACCCCACTGGGACGGAGTATTCAAAAGCCCTATAATAAGGGCAGAGAAGCGTATAATGAAGAAGTGATCGATCGTTTTCATAACGGGGAAGTGATTCACGGGGATACGGCCAGCATGCATGCGGGACCGGTATTCCGTACGCCTGCCGGAAGACAGGTTTACGGGGGTGGCGGCATAACGCCCGATCTTTTTGTTGCCCTGGATACGACAAAAATATCAAATGAGGTAAGCGCCTTATATTTAAGCGGTACCCTGAATAATTTTATTTATGAATATTATATTCTTCACCAGGCAGTATTAAAACAATTCCAATCCGTTGGGTCATTCTATACCGGGTTTAATAAAAATGCCGCATTATGGAATGATCTGACCAGCTTTGCCATAAAGGATTCCATCGACCTGCGGACCATTGGAACTGGAGACCGCAATCAGGTCGAAATCCGTGTGAAAGCCATGCTGGCCAGGTTAGTCTGGCGTTCCCCCGGTTACTATTACGTGATGAATCAAACGGATCCCGTCCTTAAAAAAGCGATGGAGTTGTTGGAATCCAACAACCCCATGCCCTCTGCTGTAAAATCACACTAAAACGTCTTATGGCTGATCCGGGAAATTTTTCCTTTCAATTTTATATGAAAGGATCAGGCCGATTCCACCGCCGATAGCGATCAGGGCGAAATAGATCGGTACATTCGGGTCATCATTGGACCCGTTAAAATTATGTGAACGGGCACTTAATAAAACGAAATTGTCCAGAAGATAAGCCAGGAATAATCCTATGCCAGATCCCACCAGCAGCAAACCCCATTTCAGGTTGCGGAATGGCGCCGGACGACGCTCCTGTTTCATTTTAGGGTCAAGGCCTTTTTCAATCATGGCCATGTTTTCGCGGGCATTGAAATAACGAATACCAAATATTAATGCACAAATTGAAAGACTGCTAAGGATTAGCCAGAAAAATACCAGTTGATCGGGTCCCATATACTTGTTTTAATTTTTTACAAATGTTTTATACCGGATAAGACGTCAGCTTGTGCATGCAGGTTACAGGGAATCATGGGTAATTCCTGAAATTCCGGGCCTTCCATGTTATTTTTACCATTGGCACATTGGCACATTGGCATATTGGCACATTAAAAAAGTACCTTGGTCTGTAACCTGACTCCTATTATTAACGTCTTATACAGGTGACTATAACCGGTTTATCAGATGAACAGTTCATTCACAGGATCCTGAACGGGGACTCCTCTGCTTTTGCATCATTGGTAGATAAGTATAAGAACTATGTATTTACGCTGGTTCTGCGCTTTACTGAAAACCGCGAAGATGCAGAAGAAATAGCTCAGGACGTTTTTGTAAAAGCCTACCGGTCACTGGCCGATTTTCGCGGAGCGTCAAAATTCAGCACCTGGTTATTTACGATCACCCGCACAACCTGTCTTAGTTTTTTACGTAAGAAGAAGTTGGATACACTGTCTTTAGATAATGAAAGGACAGGTCTACAGGTTGAAAACCGGGAATCCGGGTTCTCTGCAAACGGGGTGGAGCAGAAATCAAAACATGCGATGCTCCATCAGGCCATTATGATGCTGAGCGTGGATGATGCCCAGGTATTGAACCTGTTTTATAAAGGAGACCAGACCCTGGAAGAGATTGGCAAAATCATGCGGTTGGATCCGAATACGGTGAAAGTGAAACTTCACCGGGCAAGACAGCGTCTGAAAGAGAAAATGGAAAAATATTTTGCTCATGAGCTACGGGAAATACATGCGGATTAGGAGAGATCAAAATTATTTATTGGAAAATTCCTATAATAAAAGAAAACACATGGAACAGGAAATGGAAAAACGTCTTTGGGAATTTATCGATGGCCACTGTAGTGAAGAGGAAAAGACAATCATACATCAACAACTGGCGGAGAATCCGGTCTGGAGCAGCAAATACAATGATTTGAAACAGGTGCACGATATGCTGCAAAAAGAAGAGCTTGAAATGCCCTCTCTCCGGTTTATGAAAAATGTGATGGAAGAGATTGCCCAATACCAGGTGGCGCCAGCCACTAAAAATTATATTAATAAAAACGTGATCCGTGGCATTTCGGCATTTTTCCTGACCATGATTGCCGGGTTATTTATTTATTTCGTAGGTCAGGTCCATTGGAGCAGTCAATCTACAGGGACTTTCGTTCCGGCTTATTCCCTGGATGCCAACAAACTGAACTGGGGCAAACTGCTCAACAATTCTTATGTCAATATTTTTATCGGCATCAGTGCAATTCTTGGACTGATCCTGGTGGATAAATATTTACAGGCAAAGAAAAACAAGACACTACCGGAACACTGAACAAAGGCAGGACTCCCCAATCCTTTGTACATTTGAAGGATGGATATAAAAAATAATATTCTTGAAACCATCGGCGATACGCCGATCATCCGGTTGAATAAAATTACCAGGGACCTTCCCTGTCCGGTAGTAGCAAAAGTGGAATATTTCAATCCCGGCAATTCCATCAAAGACCGGATGGCCATCAAAATGATTGAAGTGGCAGAAAAGGAAGGGAAACTCAAACCTGGCGGGACCATTATCGAAGGTACCAGTGGCAATACCGGCATGGGACTCGCGCTGGCAGCCTGCGTAAAAGGTTACAAATGTATTTTCGCGACTACGGATAAACAATCCAAAGAAAAATCAGATATTCTAAAGGCGGTAGGGGCAGAAGTCATTGTTTGTCCCACGAATGTTGAACCTGAAGATCCGCGCAGCTATTATTCAGTCGCCAAACGACTGGCAAAAGAAATCCCCAATTCATTTTATTGCAATCAATATGATAATCTTGCAAACCGTTTAGCACATTATGAAAGCACCGGTCCGGAAATCTGGAAACAGACGGATGGACAGATTACACATCTGGTTTGTACTGCCGGAACCGGCGGCACTGTTACCGGAACTGCCATGTACCTGAAAGAAAAAAACCCCAATATTCAGATTTGGGCCATTGATGTATTCGGATCCCTGCTCACTAAATATTTTAATACCGGTGAAATTGATATGAATGAAGTGCATCCTTATGTATCAGAAGGATTCGGAGAAGATTTTGTGCCACAGAACTACGATATGAAAGTGATTGATCTTTTTGAACAGGTAACGGATAAAGCAGGTGCTATCATGGCCCGCCGGTTAGCCAGGGAAGAAGGATTGTTTTGCGGATACAGTGCCGGTAGTTGTTTGCAGGGACTGATGCAATTGAAAAACAAATTGAAAAAAGACGACCTGGTCGTTTGTATTTTCCACGATCATGGCAGCCGGTATGTTGCAAAAATTTATAACGATCAGTGGATGATGGAACGTGGATTCCTTGACGTAAAATCCTTTCGGGACATTGTCAATGGCCGGGGTATCCATTCATTGGTCACCCTGACTGCCAACCAAACGGTTGGAGAAGCTGTAGACCGGATGAAAGAATTACATATTGAAAATATTCCGGTGGTTGAAGAAGGAATACCGGTTGGTGCGGTAAGTGAAAGCGGGCTTTTCAATTTTATGCTGAGCAATGGCGCGGATATCAGGCATAAAAAAATTCTGGAAGTGATGGAAGCTCCTTATCCGGTCGTTGCTTTTGATACACCGGTAGAAAGAATCAGCGCGCTCATCAATAAAAATACCGGCGCCGTGCTGGCCAGGGATGACAGTGGAAACTTTCATATTGTTACAAAGTATGATGTGTTGCAATCTTTTACTCATAAATCTTAAAGCCCAAATCCTTTTAAATTTTTAATCATGTGTTTCGGCTAAGGAAGTGCTTTTACTTCCCACACGTAAATGCGCGAAACCCGTATTGATTGGTATCAAGTTGCGATGCGGCAATCAGATATCAATAGCTGGCATTTTCATTAATCATTGATTTTAAGGCTTTAAGCTTCCAGCCTGGGGCTTAAAAGGGTAATTCTACGAATCCTGTTTTTCGTTAATCTACCTGTTTCAGAGTAATTCATGAACTGTTAAAATCAGGCAAAAAGGCTATTGTTGTTAATATGTGTATAAGTTAGTTTTGTTATCGAAGTTGATTGATAAATAATCAATCAGAAACAATATCCTAAATCCGACCAAAGTTCTTTTATCCAATATCCGTTAGAATTTCCAAAGCGAAATCCGATATCAGTCAACTTCACTTTTTTCTTATCCCTTGAATGAACCAGTCCGATCCAAACTGAAAAACACCTGATCCTATCCTTCGAGAAACCGTCCAATCCGAACTGAAAAGCACCTGATCCAGTCCTCAGAGAAACCGTCCAAACCGTTGAAAGAACCTGATCCTGTTCGAGAAACCAAACTGATCCTGACCCGAGAATCAACCTTATTCTGAAATCCAATCCTGAGGAAAGCACTCCTGAAATCCAATGATCCCTGGGAAACCGGCAGCAGTTCCAATCACCTTGAACAGAAACCAACTGTCGCCGTGCCCTCCTGCTAAGTTTACGTCCAAGCTTAGCAGGAGGCAGCTCCTCGGAAAAAACGCAAAGCTCAAAGCATAAGGCTTAATGCTTCTACAGATTGTTGCTCCTACCCTTTTATTTTCCTTTCTTCTCATATTCCCTTTCTTCTCTTTTACTATTATTCAGATAAATCAGATTGCTACCATCCTTCGTAAAGCTTTAATCTTTGGGCTTTAGATGTAAAGAATGATCTTTACGGAAAGACCAAAGAAATGCTTTTTCCATTTGAAGTACATGCGCCGGATAATAATCAGGCGAATAAGCCTTCCAGGAAAAAACCCATTTTCCCCATAAACGAACCCCTTCGACAATACCTCCAGCAGCATGGTCGTGAAGTGAAATTACCAGTTTCTTATGCTGACCTTTTACACGTGGCATATGCGGTTCCCCTAAAAGATAAAAATGGGAACGATAGTTTATGGGAAACGGTTTCCTACGATATGCAGCACTGGCAATATATCCGGGAAGGACTCGTGAAAATGTATGCGATCCTGAAAACAGAAGGTGATCTTACTTTCAGTAAACACCTGGATGTGGCCCGGGTCGATTTCTGCAGTTTTGCCAATTCAAGTCCCTTCAGAATACGCATTGTAAATAAATTCAACGACAACTACGACCACTTTTATATAAAACAGGCAGATGCTTCGCGTGTATATGGCCTTGAACTGGAACATTTATTGTCTCCAAACCGGATCAGTTTTTTTACACATCAGCAAACACTGATAGAGGACCATATCCCCGGTATTCCCGGAGATATATTCATCAGTAATTATTTGCAGGAACCGATCACGAATCGGATACGATTCGCAAAAGAATTCGTCAAGTTCAATGAACGCTGTTTTGTCCGCCTGCTGGGAGATATGCGATCTTATAATTTCGTAGTGGACATTACGCCGGACATAGAAGATTTTCAATACCGGATCCGGGCCATAGACTTTGATCAGCAATCATATGAGGGCAGAAAAAATATATACCTGCCTCAGTTTTTTAAAGAAAATAAGGAACTTGTCGGGATCTGTATAAAATATTTAAACCGGGATTCCATCACACAGTACCAAACGGAAGAAAGAACCATGATGGCTTTTCGTGTGGCTTCTTCCCGGTTCCGCCTGATGCATTTATTAAATATCATGTCTACCGACAATATATCCAGTCCGGAGAAATTAATTCAACTGCGGGAAGAACTGGCATTGGAATTTCAGGCGCCCGTATTTCTTAAATCCCGTTCCATGGGGCAACTGGTAAAAAGGCAGTTAAAACAAACCCTGCAGAAAAATCTGGCTCTGATTCAAAAAAACCTGGGAAAATTCCAGGACTGAAAAATTTCTAAAATTCATATTCACATTGGAAGAAATTTTAGTGGTTTTTCAATGAACGGCCCGGCTGGTGCAGGACGGAACCCTTATCTTTGCGCCTTACTGAAAAAATAATCCCATGGGAAAATACAAATCCGGCGTTTTATTCGGCGACGAACTGGAAGCCCTTTACGAGGATGCAAAAAAGAATGAATTTGCTATTCCTGCTGTTAATGTAACGGGTACAGATACCATAAATGCGGCAATGGAAGCAGCGGCAAAAGTGAATTCGCCCATCATCATACAGTTTTCCAACGGGGGCGCGCAGTTTGTTGCAGGCAAGGGAATGCCGAACGATAAATTACAGGCCAACATCTACGGAGGTGTTTCAGGTGCTTTGCATATTCATACCCTTGCAAAATATTATGGTATCCCGGTTATCGTTCATACGGATCATGCGGCCAAAAAATGGCTGCCCTGGATCAGTGGTTTGCTGGATGCCGGAGAAGCATATTTTAAAGAAAAAAAACAACCCCTGTTCAGCTCTCATATGCTGGATTTATCAGAAGAGCCCCTGGAAGAAAATATTCATACTTCCGTTGAATTTTTCAAAAGGATGAAACCGCTCGGAATGGCCATTGAAATTGAACTGGGAGTAACCGGCGGAGAAGAAGATGGAGTTGATAACAGTGGTATTGAAAATGATAAATTATATACCCAGCCTGAACACGTGGCTTATGCTTATACGGAGCTCAGCAAAGTAGGCAGGCTATTCGGCGTGGCTGCTGCATTTGGTAATGTACATGGCGTTTATAGTCCGGGTAATGTGGAACTGCGTCCGGTGATCCTCAAAAACAGTCAGGATTATATTGAAAAGGAATTGAAAACAAAACCAAAACCTGTATATTTTGTTTTCCATGGCGGAAGCGGCTCACCCCAGTCCCAGATCCGGGAAGCCATCGGTTATGGCGCTATCAAGATGAATCTGGACACCGATTTACAATGGGCTTTCTGGGAAGGCGTTCAAAAATATTATAAGAAAAATGAAGCTTATCTGCAGGCACAGCTGGGAAATCCGGAAGGTGCTGAAAAACCAAATAAAAAATTCTATGACCCCCGCGTCTGGCTTCGCAAAGCGGAAGAATCCTTTATCAACCGCCTGCAGACCGCTTTCGAAGACCTGAATTGCATCAACAGAAACGCTTAACGTCTAACAACTTACGCTTGACGCCTTAACCACCCACAACGCAGTTTAACCACACATAAAAGCGTTATGCATCAGGCGTTAAGCGTTAAGCCTTTTTACTTATTTTCATCTCATGAAATCAACCCTAAGCTTGTTCATATGCCTGGCATCCGCCAACTTTTGTTTTTCCCAGCAAACACCGCCTGCACCTGCAACCAAAAAAACAGTAACCGTTACGGGTACGGTTGTTTCACCTCCGAAGAGCAGCCCGAAGCCGTATAAGGAGGTGATCACAGAAAAAGCTGTTACCCAATCGGGATTGTTCACCGTGCATAAAGTAGATGACAAATGGTATTTCGAAATTCCGGATTCCCTGTTCAACCGGGAAATCCTGGCCATTACCCGTTTCGATAAATCACCTGCCGGAAGTCGCTCCTATGGCGGTGAGAAAGTAAACGAGCAAACCATCCGCTGGGAAAAAGGTCCTTCTGACAATGTTTTTTTACGCGTGATGACGATCATCAGCGTGGCACCGGATTCTTCGCAACCCATTGCACAGGCAGTCAGAAATTCAAATGTTGACCCGATCGCGGCAGCATTTGACGTCAAAGCTTACGGTAAGGATTCTAACAGCGTTGTGATCGACGTGACGGATTTTTTCAGACTGGATAACCAGCCGGTCAGTCTGAGCCCTGACCTGAAAAGAAGGTATAACCTAAGTGGTATTTCATCCGACAGATCTTTTATTTCCTACATACACAGTTATCCGCTCAATACAGAGGTGCATACCCTGAAAACTTTCAGTTCATCACCGGCTCCATCAGGAATGGGCTTCGGTTCATCCCCCACATCTCTGCCAGCGGCAGATGTTGCAGGGGCCGTTACCATGGAATTGAATAATTCATTCATACTGCTACCCCCCATCCCTATGCGCAAAAGATTATTCGACCCCCGGGTGGGATATTTTGCAAGTGATTATTCAGTCTATAATGATAAACAACAAAAAGTAGAAACCAACACTTTTATTCATCACTGGAAGCTTGAACCAAAGGACGGGGATCTGGAAAAATATAAAAAAGGCGAATTGGTTGAACCTAAAAAACCCATCGTGTTTTATATCGATCCGGCCACCCCAAAACAATGGAGACCCTACCTGATTGCCGGAATCAACGACTGGCAGTCAGCCTTTGAAAAAGCCGGATTTAAAAACGCTATTCAGGGAAAAGAATGGCCTGAAAATGACAGTACAATGAACCTGGAAGATGCCCGGTATTCAGTAATCCGGTATTTTGCATCTGACATTGAAAATGCATATGGTCCCAATGAAGCGGATCCAAGAACCGGAGAAATCCTGACGAGCAATATTGGATGGTACCATAATGTGATGAAACTTCTTCACGACTGGTATATGATCCAGACAGGCGCTGTAGATCCCCGTGCCCGCAAAATGGTTTTTGACGACAGCCTGATGGGAACCCTGATCCGCTTTGTTTCGTCCCATGAAATCGGACATACCCTCGGTCTCCGGCATAATATGGGAAGCAGCAGCCAGACTCCTGTTGAAAAACTCCGGGACAAAGCCTGGGTGGAAGCAAACGGACATTCAGTTTCAATTATGGATTATGCCCGCTTTAATTATGTTGCGCAACCGGAAGACCAGATCGGACCTGCGGGATTATATCCCCGGATAGGGATATACGATAAATGGGCCATTCAATGGGGATATAAATTAATCCCTGACACGAAATCTGCGGATGAAGATAAAAAAATACTGAACCGCCTGATCATTGATAGCCTGAAAGCAGATCCCAAACTTTGGTTTGGAGGGGAAAGCCAGAATTTTGATCCCCGGGCGCAAACAGAAGATCTGAGTGATAACGCGGTGAAAGCAAGTGAATACGGGATCCTCAACTTGAAAAGAATTATCGTACAGTTGCCCGTTTGGACCCGGGAAGAAGCAGATACCTACGACAACCTGGAGGATATGTATATCCAGCTCATCGGACAGTTCAGCCGGTATATGAACCACGTCACAAAAAATGTAGGAGGAATATATGAGACCTTTAAAAGTGTGGAACAGCCAGGAGACGTGTATGAATCCACACCGAAATCCATCCAGGAGCAGTCTGTTGATTTTCTGCAAAAACAATTGTTTGAAACGCCATACTGGCTGCTGGATAAAAATATACTGAATAAGATCAGCAGTCCTTCCACTTCAGAGATGATATCTAATACGCAGAGCAGTGTATTAAATTCACTCCTGTCTTCCTCCAGATTGTTCAGGATGGAAGTTATATCGGACCGATTTGGAAAACAAACGGTTTATGGCCCTGATGACCTGGTAACTGAACTGGAAAAAGGGATCTGGAAGGAACTGAATGGCAATCAGGCCATCGATCCGTTCAGGAGGAATCTTCAGAAACAATATGTAGATGCACTGATTGCCCTGATGAATCCCGTTCAGCCGGTGATACCGCCCGGATTACCCCGCGGACTTGTTATTTATTTCGGCGCAGATATTAAAAATACGGATATACCTTCCATCGCACGCGGCCATCTTACGATCTTGCGTAACCGAATACTGTCTTCCGCGAATCTGTCAACCGATAAATTAAGTAAATATCATTTGCAGGATTTGGCTGAAAGAATCAAACAGGCCCTTAGTCCAAAATAATCAGTATGTCGTTTTGATGACCGGCTTTGGTCCAATGGGATCGTGGAAGGCCACTGTTTCATACATACAGCCGCCCATCATGCCGATCAGGATCAGCGCAAAGAAGATTAACCATTTTTTGTCAGTTCGTGTTAGATTGGGCATGATGCAGTAACGAAACTAAATAATAAATTATTAATTGTCAATAGTTAATGAACGATATAGGATGTTACGCCCCCATTCAGCGTAAACCATTGACAATTCATTTCATTTGACCAGCAGATCGGCAATAGGCACACCGATATTTCCATTCGGCGCCTGGATATGTAAAAGTGTCGCCAGTGTTGGCGCGATATCTGTCATATGAACCAGGGAGGATGAAGTGCCCGGATGAATATCCCATCCCATAAAAATCAGCGGGATATGGGTGTCATAGGGGTTCCAGCCACCATGCGTTGTTCCGGTTCGTACTTCACTTTCAAGCCATCCCGGCTGAAAAATAACCTGCACCTGTCCACTGCGTTTATAATTATACCCATTGACGATCATCGTTCTGATAAGGTCCGGAACCGGTGCATCCCTGCTCTTTTCCATATCAACGGCAAAACTAACGCCGGGTTGTTTTTTAAGATAATCGACGGTAAGTGTTTTAATTCCATCCAGGTCCGCGTTGGCCGCTGCTATTTTATCCAGGTCGAAATTGATCTGGTAATTTTCTCCTGATCGGATGGATTTGGAAATGCCGTATTTCTTTTGGATGAGCTGATCAAGATTGGCAAGTATATTACTGGTTGAAAAATAATCTGCCGGTATCCGGTTTTCCTGGGAAAAACCCTCTGCATGGGCCACGCCATGATCTGCCGTAAGAAAAATCAAATACTGCCCCTTCCCTATTTTCGCATCGAGCACAGAAAGGAACGCAGCCAGATCCTGATCCAGCCGCAGATAAACATCTTCTACTTCGACAGAATTCGGCCCGAATATATGACCTACATAATCCGTGGACGCGCAGTTGATGGTCAGGAAATCGGTCGCTGGTCCGGCCCCCAGTTGATACGCGTCCAAAACAGTCTTTGCAAAATCCAGCGTGAGTGAATTTCCAAAAGGTGTGCAACGGAATGAACCCGGATCTTTTGCATAATCGGCTTTTACAGGATGGGGAAAAACGGAAGCCGTTTCGCCCGGAATTCTTCCTTCATATACTTTACTGTCTATATCACTTTCAGTATAAGTTTGAACAGGATATAATGTTGTCCAGTCGTTTTTGATATATCGTTCTATATTTTTTTCTTTATTAAATTTTTCAACCGCCGGCGGCAGTTTATTCATATAATAGGTACTGCTGATAAAACTTCCGCTCTCATCATCCAGCCAGAATGCAGCATTCGCCGAGTGTCCGGCAGGAAGAATGGATGCGCGGTCTTTTAATGAAACACCTACTATGCGCGATTGAAAATTGGTAGCGATGCGCAATTCATCGGTAATGGTTGTTACCAGGAGTTTTCTCGGAGACATTTTACCAACAGGAGAAGATTTGATTCCAACCGCCTCCACCGTACTATCGTCCGTACAATAAACACGCACCCCTGTTAATTGTTCCGTCCAGTTATTTCCCGTTATTCCTGTAACAGAAGGAACAGATCCTGTAAAAATACAGGTATGGCCTGCGGCCGTGTAGGAGGGTAAATAATTTATATACGCATTCTCGCAGGAAAAACCTTCTTTCAACAGCCTTTTAAAACCCCCGTCGCTATACTTACTGTAATATCGATACAGGTAATCCCAACGCATCTGATCCACTACAATACCGATCACCAGCCTTGGCCTGGAAACAGGCGCAGCAGCAGGCTGGGCCCATACAACAGTTAGCTGGAACAAAAAGAAAACAATGGCAGTAAAGTACTTCCGCATGAACTGGAGGTTTGATCAAAGGTATCTGGATTTGCTACTTGCCCGGTAGGGTAAATGCATTATTTTTGCGTCTATTTCAAACTAATGTTCCAGGATTATGGCAGATATTTTTGAAAAGCTTACCAGGCATCAGGGACCCATTGGCCAGCACAGGGAAAGGGCTCATGGTTATTTTGCATTTCCAAAACTGGAAGGCGAAATTGGAAACCGGATGAAATTTCGCGGAAAGGAAATGATCGTATGGAGTCTGAACAATTATCTGGGACTTGCAAATCATCCCGAAGTAAGAAAAGCAGATGCTGAAGGAGCGGCTGCCTTTGGTCTGGCAGCTCCCATGGGCGCGCGTATGATGAGTGGCAACAGCAATCATCATGAGCAGCTTGAAAAAGAATTATCTGAATTTGTGGGAAAAGAAGATACCGCCCTGCTGAATTACGGTTACCAGGGAATGGTAAGTATTATTGACGTTTTGTGCGGCAGGCATGATGTGATCGTATACGACGCGGAGTGTCATGCCTGTATCATTGATGGTTTACGTTTACACGCAGGCCACCGTTATGTTTACAAACATAATGACCTCGCGGATTTTGAAAAACAGGTTCAACGCTCCAATGCCCTGATTGAAAAACAGGGAGGTGGCGGCGTGCTGGTGATCACAGAAGGTGTTTTCGGTATGGCCGGCGATCAGGGCAAAATCAGGGAAATTGCGGCATTAAAATCCAAATATAAATTCCGCCTGCTGGTGGATGACGCACATGGGTTTGGAACCCTTGGGAAAACAGGCGCAGGAGCGGGAGAAGAACAGGGCGTGCAGAAAGATATCGACTTGTATTTTTCCACTTTCGCAAAATCCATGGCTTCCATCGGCGCTTTTGTATCCGGGGAAAAACCTATTATTGATTATATCCGTTATAATATCAGGAGTCAGATTTTTGCAAAGAGTCTGCCGATGCCCCTGGTGATTGGAAATCTAAAAAGACTCCAGATACTCAGGAATAACCCTTCATTGAAAGAAAGACTTTGGGCAAATGCCCGGAAACTTCAGGCCGGCCTGCGCAAAAAAGGATTTGATATCGGCAAAACGGATTCCGTGGTAACTCCGATCTATATGAAAGGAGATATTCCTGAAGCGACTGCGATGGTTATGGATATCCGGGAGAATTATGGTATTTTCTGCTCTATTGTGGTTTATCCCGTCATTCCTAAAGGACATATTATTTACAGGCTGATACCAACCGCCATACATACCGATGAAGACATAGAAGCCACCCTGGCAGCCTTTGAAGCCACTAAAAAGAAACTCGACACCGGAGACTATAAAGTAACCCATATTCCCGATATGGCTGAGGCATAAGGAGTTATGATTAAACTGTAAATATTTGATAACCAGATATTTATAAGAGACTGAAGCAGGTTTTGAATAAAAACCTGCTTTTTTCGTTTTTAACAGGGCATATGCCGAATAGTAAGATCCGGGTTGTATTTTACCAGTGAAAGAGCATAATTCGAGTCCAACCCCATTAGATCTAAAACCGATGCTCCTGAGCAGAACCATATTGACTTTGATCACAATGGCCACATTCCATTGTTATGCCAATGACAGTATTCCCAAAAAGGACTCCAGCACCGTTACCATCACACTTCAGAATGCTGCTGATAAACTATCCAAAATTGATTCCGTTTTTGTCATCTTTGACAGGTATGATCTTCGGGGAGCCGGTGTTGTAAAACAGGTTTTTTATCCTGATTTTGACAATAAGATCCAGGTCAGTTTACCCAAAGGAAAATATTATATCAATATCTTTTGCCTTGGGATATATAACAAAGAAGGCTTTGACCGGATCATTTCGGCTAAACCCAATAAAAATCAAAAAATCTTCCTTCGGCTGCAACAATCTGCCCTGTTCCAACTGGGCCTTGCCCGTTTGCCGGATGATCATTTTGATCCTTCCCATCTGGCCATTCTCAATTATAGCAGTAAGTAACCGGCATAAAAAAGCCTCCTTGTTGAAGGGAGGCCGCACTAATCAAATACCATTAACCATTAAACCTTATCCTATGAAAAGTCAAATATATATTTTTAGGAATTGTATTCGTGTTAGACCACTGGTAAATTTTAAGAACAGGGTTTTAATTGACGCATATCAATTTAAAATCGGCTACATTGTAATTCAAGAAAACGGTTCATGCGGAAAATAGTTGTTGCCATAACGGGTGCAAGCGGTTCCATCTATGCAAGTATACTGATTGAAAAATTATTGTCGATCCGGACCCAATGGGAGACTGTTTCCATCGTAATGACGAAAAATGCCCGTCTCGTGTGGGAAACGGAATTAAATAATCAGTCCTATAAGGATTTGCCTTTGGATATTTTTGAAACAGACGACTTCTCCGCGCCTTTTGCATCCGGATCTGCACGCTACGACACCATGATCATCATTCCCTGTTCCATGGGCAGTTTAGGAAGAATAGCCACCGGTGTTTCTTCCGATCTGATTTCCCGGTCTGCCGATGTGATCCTGAAAGAGAGAAGGAAGTTGATTTGTGTGATCAGGGACACTCCATATAATCTCATTCATATCCGCAATATGGAAATCATAACCCTTGCCGGCGGTATCATCTGTCCGGCCTCCCCATCATTTTACAGCAAGCCGGTTTCCATTGAAGCTGTAGCGGCCACTGTGGTGGACCGTGTAATCGATTTGGCAGGATTTGATTTGAAAAGTTTTCGCTGGGGAGGGAATGGGTGACGCTGCCTGCCGGCAGGCGGGGATGATGGTTGACGGATGACGGTTGACGGATGGCAGTTGGCAGGAATGCGTTTATACCAGATTGTTAGGCGTTATACTTTAGTTTTAGGCCTTAGGTTTTAGCCTTTAAGCTTTCGGCTTATTGGGTAAGATTGACCTCTTCAACGCCCGGATGCTTGGATTTGTCAAATATAAAACTGGCGTCCGTTAAATTTACATTTCCATTCAGGCTGTTGATCGTATATAAATAACGGTTGCTGCTTTTGTCAAGCATTTTGCCTGAACTTGGCAGTTTCGTTTTTTTATCGATGTATAAATAGATCTTATGAAAATTCTGATTTTTATCTATGGGTGTCATTTCAATTTCCACGACTGTTTTCGCACCCATTTTCTGTTCTCCATTCACCTTATATAAAAAATCCTTATCGTACATGTTGGTAAATAGTCTTTGTGGAGATAAGGTGGTGGAATTCGGATCTACCTTCGTGATGGTTACTTCATTGGCCGATTTATCAAATGTCCAAATGGTTTTGCCATCACAATAAATCTCCTGCCCGTTAATTTTCATGATATACCGGGTACCTTTCATGTAGAAATTTGCTTTTTTTATTCCCTGGTTACCGCCCTGTGCATCCTGGATCTCAATCGTCAATACGGCCTCCAGGGATTTATATGATTTTATTTTCGCCGACGCCTGATCCAGAATTGTTTTTGCTGCCGGATCGCTGGTTTGGGAATAACCGGCTGATATCATGAAACATCCCGCTAAAAAACTGAGTACCCCTTTCATACAGGAAATTTGATAATAAAGGGGGCAAGATATGCCATTCAAATTGCAATCGTTATGCCGCACCTGTTAAAAAGGCCCCTGATCATCCGTTTAATTGTGTGAGGTATACGGAAAGTTCGGAATCTGTTTTTATAATCACTTCCCGCGCCTTGCTTCCCTGGTTGGGTCCGACCACACCGGCAGCTTCCAGTTGATCCATCAGCCGGCCTGCCCGGTTATAACCCAGTTTCATTCTTCGCTGAATCAGCGAAGTGGAACCAACCTGGTTTTGTACGATGAGCCGGGCTGCTTCTTCGAATAAAGGATCCCGGTTATTGGAATCGAAATCTTTATCGCTCATTTCCCTTTCATCCACGTATTCAGGAAGGAAAAATGGTTGGGGGTATCCCTGCTTCCCTATAAAATCTGCGATTTCCTCCACTTCCGGAGTATCTACAAAAGCACATTGAAGGCGGGTTATCTCGCCATTATAGGAAACCAGCATATCTCCTTTCCCGATCAGTTGCTCCGCTCCGCCTGTATCCAGAATGGTTCGGGAATCTATTTTTGATGAAACCTTAAATGCAATTCGTGCAGGGAAATTGGCCTTGATGGTTCCGGTAATAATATTTACCGAAGGTCTCTGCGTAGCAATGATCAGGTGTATCCCGACTGCCCTTGCCAGCTGCGCCAGCCGGGCTATCGGCATTTCGATTTCCTTTCCTGCCGTCATGATGAGGTCCGCAAATTCGTCGATCACCAATACGATAAATGGCAGGTACTGATGCCCTTTCTGCGGGTTCAGTTTTCGTTTGATGAATTTTTCATTGTATTCCTTGATATTCCGGGTACCCGCTTCCTTCAGCAGGTCATAACGGTTATCCATTTCAATGCAAAGTGCATTCAGTGTATAAACCACTTTTTTGGTATCCGTAATGATGGGCTCTTCTTCTCCCGGAAGTTTGGCCAGGAAATGTTTTTCGATGATTCGGTATAAACTGAGTTCGACTTTTTTGGGATCCACCAATACCAGTTTGAGCTGCGACGGATGCTTTTTATAAAGAAGTGAAACGAGTATGGCGTTTATACCGACTGACTTACCCTGTCCGGTTGCACCAGCCATCAAAAGATGGGGCATCGTAGAAAGATCTACAATAAAATTTTCATTATTAATCGTCTTTCCAATGGCAATCGGCAGATTGAATGAGCTATTCTGAAACTTATCGGAAGCCAGAAGCGTGCGCATACTAACGATGGTCTTCTTCACATTCGGTACTTCAATACCGATGGTTCCTTTACCGGGAATCGGGGCTATGATGCGGATGCCCAGTGCAGAAAGGTTGAGTGCGATATCGTCTTCCAGGTTTTTTATCCGGGAAATTCGCACTCCGGGTGCCGGAACTATTTCATAGAGTGTGACTGTCGGCCCTACCGTTGCACTGATCTTCTGAATATCAATATCATAATTTTTAAGCGTATTTATAATCTGATTCTTATTTGTTTCCAGTTCAGCCGGATCCTGAATGATCCTGTCATTACCATGCGCCTGCAATAAATCCAACGGAGGGAATTTATAGGATATCAGATCAAGCATGGGTTCATAATCTGGCATGATATCCGCTTTCCCCCCATTGTGCACCTGACTGATTTCGTCAGACTTCATTTCAGGTATTTTTTTGATCTCTAATTCCAGCGGATCTGTTTCCGGTATCGCTTTTTTAGGAAGTTTTAAAACAGCAGGTATAAGCGGAAATTCTTTCTTGACAGGTTCTTCCGTCATAAAAGGAGATTTCTTATCTGCAACCGAATCCTGGGTTTCGATGATCAGTGGAAAATCCTCTTCATTTTTTAATTTATTTTTTTTATTCTTTACAACAGGTTCTTCAATAAAAAGGAATGCCCCTTCTTCCGGATCGGTTTCCGGAACTGCAGTTGCCCCTTTATTCCTCTCCGGTATAGATGGCAACCTGAATTCCGGATTAAACCGCCAGATAAAATAAGCCAGCGCACCGGCAAATAAAATACAGGCTGTTCCGATCTTACCAAGAAAACGCATCATCCAGTCACTTGTCATATCCCCGAAAGCACCTCCCCAGGGAAATGAAGCCCCGCGGCATACGAAAGCCAGCGTGGTGGATAAATAAACCAGCCCGATCAGCACATACCGGAGGTTTCGTTTAACAGAGAAATATTTTTTTGCGAATAACCAGTTGATCCCGGTAATGAAAAAAAACGAGCAGATGAAATAACTCGCGATACCGAAACCCTTATAAAAGAAAAGGTGGGAAATATAAGCGCCCAGGTTGCCCAGGAGGTTGGCTACTTTTACTTCATGGGAAGGAGTCAGGATGGAAATCCCGCGAAATACCTTATCCTGGTCTTCCCGCCAGGTAAACAAGTAGGACGAAAAAGCAATAAATAAAAAAACGGAAACCAATAAAAAAACCGCCCCGGTAATCTTGTGGGTCCGCTCATCCCGGATTACCTGGGAAACAGTGAGCCTGGTATCCTTTTCTGTTTTCAGGGAAGAGGGTCCGGAGTATTGGTTTTTCTTTGTCTTTGAACGCTGAGCCATGACGACAAAGATAAGTTAAGAAAACCGCCCCTTCCAAATACCAACACTTAAGAAAATCCATCCCAAAATAAATCCCAGACCTCCCAGCGGTGTGCAAATTCCCAACACGACAGGAACGGATCCGCCGGTTGTCAGGATGGCTGAAATAATATACAACGACCCGCTGAAAAGAAGGATGCCCGATATAAAACAAACGCCGGCACGATGGATCCAGGCTGAGTGAAATTTTTCACTGAGGATACCAGCAGTCATTAAAGCGAACACATGATAGAACTGATAACGTACTGCCGTTTCATATATTTCCAAAACGTCTTCCGTGATGTGGTGTTTCAATTGGTGGGCCAGCATCGCGCCCGCCATCACGGCCAACGCACCAAATATCGAAGACAGTATGAGAAATTGTTTATTCATGATGCGGAAAATTTGGAGTCCGGGAATAAAAGAATCAGCGAATCAGCAAATGAATGTTAAAAAAGTTGTCGTTTGATTTTTTAGTTCGTTAATGATTTGACGGCAATTTGTGTATTTCTTAACTAAGGAATTCTATTTTCGAAAGCCCGGATTACTGCAGCAGGCCAACCAGATTTTCAAGGTTTACCGTTTCTTCATGCACCATCAGATCAGCCTGTTCATAATACATTTTGCGTTCACTCAGTTTCCGGATGATATAGGCCCGGAGGCCGGCTTCTGTAATTCCCCGAAGCAGGGGTCGCGTTATTTTTTCTTTAAGGAGACGTTGATTTAATGCTTCCAGCGAAGTGTTCAGCCAAAGTACTTTTCCGCTTCGCTTCATAAATTTAATATTATTGAAAAAACAGGGTGTACCTCCTCCGGCAGATAACACAAATTTTTCTTCCCGTGTTACCAGGTCCTCCAGCGTTTGTTTTTCCATATAACGGAAATATTCTTCGCCTTTGCTGGAAAATATTTCCGAAATGTTCATGCCTTCATTATTCACGATAACTGCATCCAGATCGTAAAACGGGATTTGTAATTTCTCCGCTAACCGGGTTCCCCAATGTGTTTTACCAGAGCCCATAAACCCTATCAGAAATATACGCATATGTTGCAGGAGTCTAATAAGAAATTCGAAAACAATTGTCGTATTTCGTGGATCGTATATCGATTCACGATTTACATAAACGCATTAAACCCGGTAATGTCCATTCCGGTGATCAGCAAATGCACATCATGTGTGCCTTCGTAAGTAAGTACGCTTTCCATATTCATGAGATGCCGCATGATGGGATATTCACCCGTAATGCCCATACCCCCCATGATTTGCCTGGCTTCTTTAGCTATATGTGTTGCAATTTCACATCCATTCCTTTTTGCCATCGAAACCTGCGCAGGGGTGGCTCTTTTTTCATTCATTAACACCCCAAGCCGCCAGTTCATTAACTGGGCTTTGGTTATTTCAGTGATCATTTCCGCCAGTTTTTTCTGCTGGAGCTGAAACCCGCCGATGGGCCTTCCAAACTGAACCCTTTCCTGACTATACCGAAGGGCTGTATCATAACAATCCATGGCGGCCCCAACAGAACCCCAGGCAATGCCAAACCTGGCTTTGGTTAAACAACTCAGCGGACCTTTCAATCCCCGGATATCAGGAAATAGGTTTGCTTTGGGAACTTTAACCTGGTCAAAAACCAATTCCCCGGTGGCTGAAGCCCGGAGACTCCATTTTCCATGTGTGGTCGGAGTCGTAAATCCTTCCATTCCTCTTTCAACCACCAAACCCCGGATATCCCCCTGATCATCCTTGGCCCAAACGACGGCTACCTGCGCAAATGGGGCGTTGCTGATCCACATTTTACTACCGTTCAATATAACATGATCCCCTGCGTCCCGGAAATTACTGAGCATACCACCCGGATTAGAGCCATGATCGGGTTCCGTGAGACCGAAACACCCAAGCCATTCCCCGGACGCGAGTTTGGGCAGCAGTCTTTTCTTCATTTCTTCCGTGCCATAGGCATGGATCGGAAACATGACAAGAGAACCCTGAACAGAGGCGGTAGACCGAACACCGCTATCCCCCCTTTCCAGTTCCTGCATCATCAGGCCATAACTGATATAATCCAGACCGCCTCCTCCATACACTTCAGGTATGGTCGGCCCAAAACAACCGAGTTCCCCAAGCTGCTTTACGATATGCTGCGGGAATTCTGCTTTCTGTGCGTATTCTTCAATGATCGGACTGATCTCTTTTTTAACATAGGAACGAACGGATTCGCGAATCAACTTATGTTCCCCGGTCAGCAAGTCGTCCAACTGATAATAATCCGGACTTTGAAAAACATCTGTTTTGGAAGCCATATTCATGAAGTTGAATGCGAAAATACCTATTTAAGCCTAAAGCCTAACGCTCAAAGCCTAAAGCCAGACACCAAACAGTAAACCATTCACTATAAACCGTTTACCCTTCACCGGACATTCAGAAGATGATATAATAAAGATCAGATGCAACATCCTGCTTTTCTTTGTGTACTTAATATAGAAATAATATCAGGCTATTGGAGTTGAGTGCACCCATACAACATGATGAGCTGGTCGAACGCTGTAAACGGGGTGATCCCCGTAGTTATAGCGAACTGTATCAGAAATATTCCAAAGCCATGTATAATACCAGTCTCCGCATTGTGAATCATACGGCCGATGCGGAAGACGTGTTGCAGGAATCTTTTATAGATGCGTTTGCCGCGATTGATGGATTTGGATATAAGTCAACATTCGGAGCCTGGCTGAAAAGAATTGTGATCAATAAATCCATCAACGCCCTGAGAAAACGAAAAATGGACATCATCGATATAGAGAAAACGACCGCGCTGCATTTACCTGAAGAAGAAAGTTATGATGAAGACAGTTTACAGTTAAAAGTGGAAGAAGTAAAAAAAGCCATGAAGGAGCTGCCGAACGGATACCGAACGGTTCTCAGTCTTCACTTATTTGAAGGATATGATCAGGAAGAAATCGCAGGCATTCTGCAGATTTCACATGCTACCGTAAGAACACAGTATATGCGTGCTAAACAAAAATTATTACTAATCATAAAACAAGGAGGCTTATCATGAGTGGCCCGTTAGAAAAATTTATACTGGATAACAAGGAGGAATTCGATGCAGATGCACCGGATCCCCGGGTATGGGAAAAGATCAAAGAAAAGATGAATCCTGAAACAAAAAAGGAAACGCCCGTACGTTCCCTGCCTTTTAAACGCTGGATGGCTGCTGCAGCAGCCGCCATCGTGGTGGGCGTTTCCGTAATTATTTATTTTTCCGTGCGCCAGAATAATCCGGAAATAAATATAGCAGGAACAACACCGGCTCCTGCTGATTCCACCAATCATCTGCCCATTGTAACTACACCGGCTGATACGTCTTCCCAGATTGCTAAAAAAGAGGGGATCATTCCGCAAAAAACAACACCGGATAATCAACCGGCAACGCGTGATGACGAACAAAACAAAGAGATGTATTACTATGCGAAGCTGATTGAACTCAAACACGAAGAACTCAAAACACTCGAAAAGGATGAACCGCTCCTGTACAGGCAGTTCGCCGGAGATGTGCAGAAACTGGACAGTGTTTACCATTCACTCAAAACCCAGCTACCGAACAATTCAAACCGGGAACAGGTAATCGAAGCAATGATTTCAAACCTTCAGCTTCAGATCGGATTATTGAACAAACAACTGGACATTATCAAACAAATCAAACATTCTAAAAAATCAGCGTATGAAAAAGCATATAAATCCGTTTAAAGGCCTAGTCTTCTTCGCCTTTGCGGTAATCCCTTTACTGGGCCGGGCCACGGGTGGCGATAATATTGAAAAGAAACGCACGATCTCCAAAACATATACCGTAACCGATGATGACCGGTTATCCATTGAAAATTCTTTCGGCAACGTAACGGTAACTACCTGGAATAAAAATGAAATCCAGGTTGACATTGAAATCAGTGTGCACGCATCGTCAGATGAACAGGCACAACGAATGATGGATCAGATAAATGTTACGGACAACCAGGGTGGCAAAAACATCCATTTCAAAACGGCCATTGGTAATATGGGAAAGAGCAATAAAAACAATGACAATGAAGGCAGCAGAAAATTCTATGTGGATTATAAAGTGAGTATGCCTTCTAAAAACCCGTTGAACATAGAAAATAGTTTTGGAAAAATAAATATCCCGGATTTTGCAGGGACCGCCAGCCTGACCAGTAAGTTTGGGGAGCTGACTACGGGAAATATTCCCAATGCCAAATTGATACAGGTGGAATTTGGCAAAGCGCAGATCGGCAAATTAAATAATGCAGATGTTATTTTTAAATTCAATAGCAAATCGTCTGTAGCGGGATTAAATGGTAATTCAAAAGTGGATGTGCAGTTCTGCGGCCAGGTTGATCTGACGATCGATAATAATTTTACGGACCTGGCATTGTTCCAGTCTTATTCATCGATCAATCTGAAAGTAACCGATAAACTGTCGGCCCGGTTCGATGTATATACGAACTTCGGCAGTTTTGAAAACAAAACAAATTTTGATATCGAAGCGGAAAATGAAGACGGTAACTCCGGTCCGAAATTCGATAAAAATTATTCCGGATCTGCCGGCAGTGGAGCCGGTAAAATCAAAATCAAAAGCAGTTTCGGAAGCGTAAGGCTGATGGATATAAATGATAAATCCACAGAAAAAGATAACGACGAAGACAAGGATGATGATAAGACGAAAGTGGATATGTGAATTGTGAATTGACAATTAACAATTAAGAAGGAAATTTCCCATTTCATCCGCATATGACTTCGCAACAGCTCCTGCTTTTTCAGCAAAATCCTCTCCTGATCCGGCATATATGATGGCCCTGCTCGCATTCACCAGTAAACCGGCGTCTTTATTCAGGGCCTTTTCGGAAATCTCTTTCAGACTTCCTCCCTGAGCACCCACACCGGGAACCAGGTAAAAATGGTCCGGTGTAATCGCCCGGACGCGGGTGAACCAGTCAACCTGCGTTGCACCGATTACAAACATGAGGTTTTCGGTTGTACCCCACCGGGAGGCTTTCCGGAGAACGGATTCATAGAGCATTCCGCCGGCATGCGGCTGCAATTCAAAATCTGACGCGCCCTCATTGGAAGTGAGTCCGAGCAGGATGGTCCACTTTCCCTCATATTCCAGGAAAGGCCGCACACTGTCTTCTCCCATATACGGAGCCACCGTTACCGCATCAAAAGAAAGCGTTTCAAAAAAAGCGCGGGCATAGAGCGCCGAAGTATTTCCGATATCCCCCCGCTTGGCATCCGCGATTTTGAAATGAGTGGACGGAATATAACCGGCAGTTTTTTGAAGTGTTTCCCATCCGGTGGCGCCGGATACTTCATAAAAAGCCGTATTGATTTTATAAGCAACGCAATGAGCCCGGGTTGCGTCAATGATTCTTTTATTGAATTCAAATACAGGGTCCGGATAATTTTTTAACAATGAAGGGACTTTTTGCGGATCGGTATCCAGGCCCACACAGAGATAACTTTTTTTCAACCGGATCTGTTCAATAAGGGTTGCCCGGGTCATGAATTGATTTTATTATTTTTATCTACTGCAACTGCAATTTCCCGGGCATCCCCCCCCTGTTGGTTCAGTTGGGAAATGATATTTTCCCGGGATTGCTTATCCCTGTTCTGACTGAGTTTAAATACATGCCGGATAGAAAGCACTTCCATTTCAAATGCCACAATGGCCTGCATCATCTTCTCCACATAGGCCGGATCCATATGCTGAACCAGTGAAGAAGAACCGGGTTCCTCAAAAGTTTCGGTCAGCCTGGTCAGTAATTGATGGAGAAAACCGGTATCCTGGAACCGTATCAATCCGGCTGCGTGGACGGACTGATAATTCCATGTACTGGCAGATTGTTTATTCGAATACCAGCTGGCACTCACGTATGTATGTGCCCCGGAGAACACTACCAATGAATTCGGATTCTGATAAAATGCGTTTGTATGATCCTGTTTTTTCATGAAATGCCCCTGCAGGAATAATTGATCGCCCCGCTTTTCAAATAAAAAGGGAATCTGGGTAGCTACCGGTTTCCCATTCTCATCTGCTCCACAGATCAGGGCAAAGGGGTGCGCCTTCATATAAGTAAGGATATCTTCCGGATGGGCTGCTTTGAAATAAGGTATGTCGTACATAGATAAATTTATGCAATCACCCGTTCGGCGCGCTTTTCTGAATTTATATGGGCATTGATCATGGCAATACTCCGGGCTGCGTTTCCTGCAAAATCCTGAAATGCTTTTTTTGCCGTCAGGTCTTCACCAATCATCACGGGTTTTCCTTCATCGCCCCCTTCCCGGATGAGCTGAATCAGCGGAATCTGTCCAAGAAAAGGAATATCATATTCTTCAGCCAGCCGTTTCCCGCCGTCCTTTCCAAAAATATAATATTTGTGCATCGGCCCTTCTTCACTTACAAAATAACTCATATTTTCCACCAGTCCGATAATCGGTGCCTTTAATTGTGCCTGGGCAAACATGGCAATGGCTTTTTTTGCATCCGCGAGTGCAACATCCTGTGGGGTGCTTACCACAATAACACCCGTTACCGGAACGGATTGAAGAAGTGTGAGGTGAATGTCGCCGGTACCGGGCGGCATATCGATCACGAGATAATCCAGTTCATCCCATAATACTTCGGAAACAAATTGTTTAATAGCGGAGCTGGCCATCGGTCCGCGCCAGACGACGGCATTTTTTTCATCGATCAGTAAACCAATGCTCATTAGCCGGATACCATATTTTTCCAATGGTACAATCATTCCTTTCCCGTTGACCGTTTTCATCAGGGGTCTCTGGCCCCGCACGCCGAACATGATCGGCAGGCTCGGGCCGTAGATATCTGCATCCATTAATCCCACTTTTGCACCATCTGCTGCAAGGGCCAGGGCAAAATTTGAAGCCACGGTACTCTTGCCCACCCCGCCCTTACCACTCACAACTGCAATGATATTTTTAACATCCGGAAGCACTGTTTCCCGATCTGTCCGGTTCGAATTCATTTCTGCAATAAAATTGACATTGACCTGGATTTCATTCCCGATCAAATCGTGTATGGCCTTTACACAATTATTTTTTATAAGGTCTTTTAACGGACAGGCCGGTGTGGTGAGAACGACCGTAAATGAAAGATCATTCCCGTTTATAACAATATCCTTTACCATATTCAGCGTAACCAGATCCTTTCCAAGGTCCGGATCCTGAACTGTACTGAGTGCATTCAACACATTTTCAACCTTCATGCGCAATATTTTGTTAAAAAGAAGAAACTGGCTGCAAAATTAGTCTATGGGAACATTAATTTGTTAGTGATTTACGGTTTATAAACTTTAATTTTGGCGCAGTTTTGAAAAAAATTCTATTATACTTCCTGTTCGGTTGCCTGCCCTTCGCCCTGCATGCCCAATTTGATAAACTGAAGGATTCTGTCGTACAGTTTTACGGCGTGGTGATGACGGCTGATAGTCTGCAGGGCATTCCTTCTGTAAGTATCATCGTGAAAGGCCAGCATCGCGGAACTTTTTCGAATGAGGAGGGTGTGTTTTCGATTGTGGTGATGAAAGGTGACCAGATCGAATTCAGCAGTATCGGGTATAAACCCCGTCTGGTGGATGTCCCCAAAAACCTGGAGGGCAATCAATGGAGCCTCATTCAATTGCTTGTAACAGACACCCAATATCTTCCGGCAACGATCATTCGTCCTCGGCCCACCCGGGCACAATTCGACCGGGATTTTGTAAATACCCAGGTTCCTGACGACCAGATAGAGATCGCCCGTCAGAATAATGACGCGGTCAAACGAAGGATCCTGTACCGCGGATTGCCCTCTGATGCAAAAGAAGCAGCTAATTATTATCTGAAACAGAACGCCATCAAATATTCCTATACGGGTCAGGCGCCGCCTCAAAATATCTTTAACCCGCTGGCCTGGGCCGATTTTATCCAGGCCTGGAAACGGGGTGATTTCAAGAATAATAACTGATCGCTCTTTTGGGCGAATGCACAATGGATTACCCCCAAACGATCGAATTTCTTTTTACCCGCCTTCCGCTCTTCAGCAGAATCGGGGCAGCTGCCTATAAATCTGACCTGAAAAATATCCAGGTACTGAGCGAAATGCTGGGGCATCCGGAAAAAAAATTTAAATCCGTTCATATCGCGGGAACCAATGGAAAGGGTTCTACCAGCCATATGCTTGCTGCCATTTTACAAAAGGCCGGTTTTAAAACCGGACTCTATACGTCTCCCCACCTCCATGATTTCAGGGAACGGATTCGCATCAACGGGCAAATGATCCCGGAAACCGCCGTCACAGGATTTACCGAACGCATCCGGCCATCTATAGATCAGCTGGAACCATCCTTTTTTGAAATTACCGTCGCGATGGCTTTTGACTGGTTTGCCCGGGAGCAGATAGATATTGCCATCATCGAAACGGGACTGGGTGGCAGACTGGACAGCACAAATATTATTATCCCGGAAATATCTGTAATAACCAATATCAGTTTTGATCATATGGACCTCCTGGGGGATGAACTCGCCCAGATAGCCTTGGAAAAAGCAGGTATTATCAAAGCCGGAATCCCGGTGGTGATTGGGGAAGAACAGGAAGAAATTAAAGATATATTTCTCCGGATCGGAGCAGAAAAAAAATCCCCGGTTTATTTTGCCAGTCAGAAAAGATTTGCCGGAGAGTGGAGTCTGGAAGGACATTTTCTGAATGTGCAACTGACCGAAATTCACAATAACACCAAGAAAAATTTTCTTCTTGACCTGCCGGGGCTATACCAGCTGAAAAATATTGTTACTGTAGCCGAAGTGATTTCTCTTTTGAATCAGAAAGGATACAATATTTCAGATACCGCCATTCAACAGGGATTAAGAAATGTAAAATCATTAACGGGTTTTCACGGACGCTGGGAAATTCTGCATGAAAATCCCCTGGTGGTGATGGATGTTGCGCATAATGTGGAAGGAATGAAAGCCATTTCGAATCAGATTGAAAATACGGCACACGAAGAATTGCATATCATCATAGGCCTGGTAAAGGATAAAGAGATAGAAAAAATACTTCAACAGCTGCCCCTGATGGCCAGTTATTATTTTACCCGTGCGCAGATTCCCCGGGCATTACCTGAAACGGAACTCGCCGCCCGCGCAGAAACGGTTGGATTGAAAGGCCAGCACTTCCCCTTTTTGAAACAGGCCCTGGAAGCTGCCGTATTAAACGCCCATCCCAAAGACCTGATCCTGATTTGCGGCAGTGTTTTTCTTGCAGCGGAGGTCAATATCAAAGAAATTTCATTTTAGCCAGCGCATAATAGAGGGCGGTTACGTGCATGCTCTGTATAATCTGATTTTCAGCCAGTAATTTTTTTACTTCTTCCACGCTGAATAAATAAACTTCTATTTCTTCGTTGTGATCCAGTTTTTGTTCCTGTTCATGGTGTCCGCCGGTAGCAAGAAACATGTGCATCCAGTTATTATTGGTGGAAGGATTCGAAGAAGTTTTTCCCAGGTATTCATACTTTGTGAAGCAGTATCCGGTTTCTTCCATCAATTCTCTGGAGATGGCTATTTCCAGGGAACTATCCGTATCATCCACGCAGCCACCAGGAATTTCATAACAGGTAACATCCAGGGCATAGCGGTACTGCCGTTCCACAATTATTTTTCCGTCTTCCGTAAATGCAACAGCCGTAACCCATGTCGGAAATTCATAAACATAATATGGATCTATAATTTTCCCTTCCCGGGTTTCACAAACATCTTTTCTCACCGTTCCCCAAACATCGTGTGAAATATATTGGGAAGAAATTTTTTTCCAACGGAGGTCCTTCATGCCTATAGATTATTCGTTTTCCTGAATTCAAGTATATGAGCTGTATGATGTTTCCCATGCCAGCTGTACATGCCTAGCAGAAACCAGATACTTACTGGCGCCGGTTTACCGGGATAGTTAAATGTACGGCCCCATTGTTCCGCATTCAAATCCCGGATGGCTGCATAAAGCCGGGCATGCAGTGCATGCAATAATGTAATAGAAATATTTACCGGCAAAACTTGCACATCGGCGAGTTCGGCCCAAAGTTTTTCCTCATAACTTTTTACGGTCAGGTTTTCTTCCGTCAATGCCAGCTTAAAACGGATATACGCATTCATATGGCTGTCTGCCACATGATGTACAAGCTGCTGGATCGTCCAGCCACCCTCCCTGTAAGGGCTATGCAGTTGGGCCACGTCCAGGTTTTGGATGGCATATTCGAGTTCCGCCGGCAGCTGAAGGATATTATTCAGCCATTCCTGTTTTTGTGAATCGGAAAAAGCCTGCGGTTCGTATCGGCCGATCGGGTATTGGGGATCAGGCATGGTGATTGGTTTATGGTTTATGGTTTATGGTTTATGGTTTATGGTTTATGGTTTATGGTGGATGGCAGGAAACTATCGATGACGCCTGCCTGCCGGCAGGCAGGGATGACCGACCTCATTTGCACATTTGCACATTTGCACATTTGCACATTAATTACTCGTCCCGCAATGCCTTACCCGTCAGGTTAATGAATACATCTTCCAGATTCGCCTGTTTCACTTCCCTCGGCCTTTCAAATCCGGTCGCCACTAGTTTATCAATCAGCTGATCCGGTGTATCCAGGGCTATAATTTTCCCAGTATCCATAATGGCAACGCGGTCACATAACACTTCGGCTTCATCCATATAATGCGTTGTCATGATAACGGTTGTACCGGTTGCACGAATATCCCGGACCAGGTCCCAGAGATTCCTTCTTGCCTGGGGATCAAGCCCTGTGGTCGGTTCATCCAGAAATATTATTTTTGGCTGATTGATCAGTGTCGTGGCAATAGAGAAACGCTGTTTCTGGCCTCCGCTGAGTTCCTTGTATTTTGATTTGGCTTTATCCGTCAGATTTACTTTTTCAAGGAAATCGGATGGTTTAATATCCCGGTTATACAAACCGGCAAACAACACCAGCAATTCAATCAAATTCAAATTCGGATAATACCCAGATGTTTGCAGCTGAACACCAATGCGTTTCTTGATCTCATTGGGATTCATGTCAAGATCAATGCCGTCCACAAAGATTTTTCCCGAAGTTTTCTGGCGTAGTGTTTCGATAATTTCCAGCGTGGTGGATTTACCGGCTCCGTTGGGGCCCAGTAATCCAAAAATTTCTCCCTGGTATACGTCGAAACTGATTTGCTTTACCGCTTCGAATTCACCGTATTTTTTTGAAAGGGACTGAACTGAAATGATGGCTTGTTTTTCCATGGTGGGCAAGTTACGGCAAGCGCATTAAATTCAGATGACCCCGTCGTTACCTTGAAAAAATCTGGGTAAAATAAATATCTCCCTTTTTATCCACGGAATATCCAATCCCGGTAAGCGTAAAATTCCCCTCTATATTTTTTTTATGCCCCGGGCTATGCAGCCAGCCATCCACCACTTCCCGGGCTGTCATCGGGCCGGATGCCACATTTTCCCCCACCTCCACACTGCCCAGCGCTTTTTGAATGGCTTTGGCCCGTGCATTGAAACCATCGTGGCCGAATGAAACTTTTCCAACCGCCATATCATGACTGTGTTTAGCCGCCAGAGAAGATTCCAGCCCATTCATTTCAAGCAGGGGCAGGTTGTTTTTTGCCCGGTCGTCATTCACATATCGTAATATATCCGTTTCCATCGTTTCCGGATATTGTTCACCTGAAACAGGATGAAATCCGGAAAAAAGGATCAGTAAAAGATTCAGTCTGCAAAAAAACAAAACCATGGGTATTTAAAATTCTGCTTAATATACAATCGATTTTTGAACTTGCGAAAGAGAGGCGTTTTTTTAACATAGTTATTGCGATCCGGAACCATATTATCTTTGCGCCTTTGCTAAACATATACCATGAAAGTTTTCAAATTCGGAGGGGCCAGTGTGGATGCTGTTTCCCGAATCCATAATATTCCCGGCATTCTGAAAAAATATGCATCGGAAAAACTGCTGATCGTTATTTCCGCTATGGGTAAAATGACCAATTCGCTTGAAAAAGTAGCGGATTCATTTTATGCAGGAAATCAAAAAAAAGCGCTGGATCTGTTTGCAGAAATCAAACAGCATCATATTCAAATGGCCGACTCTCTCGTATCTGTTGATAACAACGGGCTTCATCTGATGATGAATAATTTTTTCACGGAAGTGGAATGGTTGCTGCACGACAAACCGGTGCGGCCTTTCAATTATTATTACGACCAGATCGTTTGTATCGGCGAACTCCTCTCCACTTCTATCGTAAGCAGTTTTCTCAGAACAACGGGTATCCCCAATCATTGGGTGGACGTCCGGGATATTTTTGTCACCGATGATCAGTTTCGTGCCGCAAATATTGAATGGGAAAAAACAAATGCCCGTGTCAGGGAACAAATTCTTCCGTTATTCAATCACACCCATATTGTGTTAACCCAGGGCTTTATCGGGTCTACTGATGCCAATGAAAGCACGACCCTGGGAAGGGAAGGAAGTGATTATTCTGCTGCTATTTTTGCCAATATGCTGGATGCGGAAAGCCTGACGATATGGAAAGACGTAGAAGGGGTAATGAATGCCGATCCGAAAGCATTTCCGGATGCCCGCTATATCCGGGAACTGGGATATGACGAAGTGATTGAAATGGCATTTTACGGAGCCCAGGTGATCCATCCAAAAACCATCAAACCCCTGCAAAACAAAAATATTCCGCTCCAGGTAAAATGTTTTCTGGATCCACATTTACCAGGCACGCTGATTTATTCCAGACATATTCATGACCTCCCGCCCATCATTGTACTGAAACAAAACCAGACACTGATCCATTTTCGCTCAAAGGATTTTTCGTTTGTGGGAGAAGAAGGTACAGCCCGTTTATACAACATGCTTTCCGCACTGCATATTCAGGCGAACCTGCTGCAAACAGGCGCTGTCACCCTGCAGGTCTGTGTGGATCATATTCCTGAAAAAACTGAAAAACTGGCCATGGAAGCCTCTCTGTTCTTTGATGTTCAGGTTGAAAACGGACTTACCCTTTTAACGATCCGGCACTTTCAGAAAGGTCTCCTGGAAAAAATGACAGAAGGAAGGAGAATCGTTCTCCAGCAGTGGTCCCCCGATACAGTTCAGACGCTAATGCGTTAAAAGAACCAAAGCCTTGCTCAGGGTGCTTCCACCATGATATTTTGCTTCAGTTTGATGGGCACTGATTTTCCCTGGCGCAGAGCCGGCGTCCATAAAGACATGCCGGTAAATGCTTTCTCGATTTTCTCATTCATCTTGTCATTGCCCCCGCTGATGGCATTTGCATAAATGGTTTTCCCGTTCTCATCAATAATAAATTCCATTAATACAAAAGCTTTTTTCTGTCCGGGTTCGAGTTCTTTAATCATATCCGCACTCAGTTTGTCGATAAACAATTTAAAAGCGGGGTTGCCGCCAGGATAAACAGGTAATTTATCAACGGAAACAGCAAGTTCCGATTCGGGTATCGGCTGCTCGGGGTGGTATAGTATTCTGACTATACGCGTTTCTGTTTTAGGAACTGCGGGAACCGCTATATCTTCTATTATATATTCGCCTTTTGAATTTACGATCACCGGTGGTACCTGGTGATTTTTTTCAAAATAATAAAATGCATTCTGCATGCTTTTCTCAAAGGGAACGAATTCATTAAAACCCTGCAGAAAACGATTCAGGTAAGCAACACTTTTGGGGTTATCAAAATTGACAGGGAAAATATGAACGGGAATATAATCGAGTCCCATGTCTTTTGCATGGGCTGCTAATACATACAGTTCTTCAATCTGCCCGTCTGTAATCGGTATACATCCCGTTGTAACACAACTTCCGTGAATATAAATATCACCTCCCGGCTGGGAAAGGTCACAAAGCATCTTGTCTGATGCATTCGGATAATTCAAACCCAGGGATAAATGGTAGAGACTGCGCGGATTAAATTCATTAATATAATAAAATCCTTCCGGAACCTGATAATCACCAGCCATTCGTTTGGGTCCGAGTGAACCGGCCAGAGCGCAGATCTTATAGGTTTTAAAAAGTTTATATTTCTCAGAAGACCTGTTTTTTACCCAAACCTCCATTTCACTGTCGTATTTAAAAGAACGGATATATACGAACCTGGCGGGCCAGACCAGCTGTTTTGCCAGAAACTGCTTTTGAAGGGTGTCTTCCTCCCGGCTGATCATTTCACTGATTTTGGGAAAAGTCTTCTGATAATCCAGAAAATGAACGCTATAACCTGAATTCTGAGAAAAAAGGGGTGAAAAACACAGATTTAAACAGAAAAAGCAGACAGCTGACGGGTAAAATCGGATTTTCTTCATGCAAAGAGAAATAATATGCCTTCGTACGGATAAAGTTACTATTTAAACAAAAATTCGGCCATATTATTATACATATCCTGTGAATAACGCGTGAAAACCAGATTGTTTTATCTTCACGCCATAATTGGGAAAATGCTCAAAATTGGAATATTAGGGGGAGGCCAGTTAGGAAGAATGCTTTTACAGGCTGCTGCCAACTATCCGGTGGAGACCCATGTGCTGGAAAATGATCCGCAATGTCCGGCTGCGCACCTTTGCCATCATTTCACACAGGGGGATATTCGGAATTTTGAAGACGTTTACCGGTTCGGAAAAAACCTGGACGGTCTTACGATTGAAATTGAATCCGTCAATGTGGAAGCCCTGGAAAAACTGGAAGCGGAAGGGGTTAAAATTTTCCCTAAGCCTTCTGCCCTGCGTATCATCCGGGACAAAATTTTACAGAAGCAGTTTTATAAGGAACATGATATTCCGAGTGCCGCGTTCCGGGTTACGGAAAAGAGGGATGACCTGAGAAAATATTCCGATTTTTTTCCTGCGGTTCATAAACTGGCCTGGGGTGGTTACGATGGCCGGGGCGTTCAGGTTTTGGAAAGTGACCGGGAACTTCAACTTGGATTTGACCAGCCTTCCGTTCTTGAAAAAAAAGTGGATATACATAAAGAAATATCCCAGATCATTGCCATCAATGCAGCCGGACAAACCGCACTGTATCCTCCGGTAGAAATGATTGCAAACCCACTGCTGAATCAACTGGATTACCAGATCAGTCCGGCAGAGGTTCCGCAGCAGACCGCCTGGAGGATAGAAGCCATCGCATTGAAAGTGGTAAAGGATTTAAAAACACCCGGTATTTTTGCTGTAGAACTGTTTATTGATAAGAATGGAGATGTGCTGGTAAATGAAACGGCCCCGCGGGTGCATAATAGTGGGCACCATACGATTGAAGCCAATTTTAGTTCACAGTTCGATATGCTCTGGCGGGTCATGCTGGGCTATCCCCTGGGTAATCCAAAACATATTGTTCATGCGGCCATTGTAAACCTGATTGGAAGTGAGGGACATTCCGGTGAAGCCAATTATGAAGGAATCGATGAAATTCTCAAAATGGAAAATGTTTTTTTGCATCTCTATGGCAAGAAGGAAACGAGGCCGGGAAGAAAAATGGGGCATGCCACCATCCTGAGTCCGGAAAAAGCCGACCTGGTTTACAAAGCAAAAAGTATAAAACAGAAAATGCGCATCACTTCACTTCAAACACAAATAACAGTATGAACCAGGTGGCCATCATCATGGGCAGCGAAAGTGACCTGCCGGTCATGCAGCCAGCGGCGGAAATACTGAAATCATTCGGCATTTCCTTTGAACTGACCATTGTATCCGCACACCGTACCCCACAGCGCCTGGTCAGTTATGCAACCAAGGCCAGGGACAGGGGATTTAAAATAATTATTGCAGGAGCCGGTGGCGCGGCTCATTTACCCGGTATGGTGGCTTCGCTTACTTCCCTGCCGGTGATCGGGGTTCCCATCAAATCCTCCAATTCATTGGATGGGTGGGATTCTATATTGTCCATTCTGCAAATGCCCAATGGCATTCCGGTTGCAACCGTTGCACTGAATGCAGCTAAAAATGCGGGCATCCTGGCCGCCACCATCCTCGGTGCCTTTGATGAAAAAATTTCTGAAAAAATTTCTGCCTACAAAAAAACACTCGAAACAGAAGTGATGGGAAAAATCGCAAAGATGAAAAAAGACGGATGGGAAAATAATTTCGATTAAAATAAGACAGTCGGCACATGGAAGAAAATCTGTATAGACGAAGGGATTTTTTAGGCAATGTGGTGAAAGCAGGTGCCGCCGGCATACTGATCAATCCCTTGCTGGGCAGTTTTTCAGCGCAGGAACCCCTGACTGTTTCACAGGTAATAGAACGCATTATCGCCCAGGTGCCGGGTGGAAAAATGAATGATACCGTGGATACCCTGAAATCGGGGTCAGGCGATATGGTCGTGACAGGGATCGTAACGACGATGTTTGCTACCGTAGAAATAATCCATTCCGCTGCGAAAATGAAAGCGAATTTTATCATTGCCCACGAACCAACTTATTATAATCATCTGGACAATATAAACTGGGTTGAAAACAATAACATAGTCAAAGAAAAAATGGCGCTGCTTGAAAAATATAAAATAACTATATGGCGCTTTCACGACTACTGGCATAGCATGAAACCCGATGGCATTCTGCATGGGGTGTTGGCAAAAATGGACTGGTTAAGTTATAATCCCAAAGAAGAAAATGTTTTTCAGGTACCGGCACAACCCGTGCTGACCATTTTTCACCAATTGAAGGACTCACTTAAAATCCCCCATGTGCGTTATGTAGGTGACTTAAGCGGTATGTGCAGTATCATCACCCTGTTGCCTGGCGCCGGCGGGGGCCACAATCAGCTGGAGACTTTTATAAAGAGCAAATCAGACCTGCTCATCGTTGGTGAATGCAGTGAGTGGGAAACACCTGAATATTTCAGGGATGCCATTGCGCTTGGGAAACCGGTATCCCTGATCGTTCTGGGCCATTCATTCAGTGAAGAACCCGGAATGGAATATCTTGTGAAATGGCTTCAATCCCGGTTTCCGGCAATACCTGTAAAACATATTGCCTCTGGCGAGCCCTTTACCTGGTCTTGTTAAAGTTTAAGGGGTAAATCCCCTACCCGGCGCTTAACGCAATGAATTAATTATTTTCTTCCAGGATAATAAACTCCTGTTCCAATCCCAGGGAATGCTGATAAAGAAAATCAAAGAAGGCTTTTCCATATTCTGCGTACCAGGGAATAAAATTATCAATCCGTTCCTGGAGATTTTCTAATGGGAACAGGGCTCCCCGGATTTCATGGATTTTACGCCGCACTTCTTCATGATTTTTCTTTTCACCCCGTACTATCTTTTTTTCGAGTTCTTCGAGTTTTTGAAGTGATTGAGCCGACAATTTATCCACGTGCTGTTCCAGCGTTTTATCAACCGCTCCTGAAATTTCTTTTAAGCGTGCATAAAATGCGCGCATTTCATTTAATTCTTTATCCAGGTTCAGCTGCTTCGATGAATGATGGCGAACGAACGTTTCCATCAGTGATTCTTCCGGTCTAAAAAAGTCTTCAACTGATAATCCGGCTTTCTCTATTTTAAATCGCCAGTTTTTTTTAACCAGTAAAAAAGAATTACGCAGGACCAGCACCGGAAAAGGAACCCGGTAATGTTTAAAAAGAGGCTTGAACTCAAGCCAGTAGGCGGTTTCACCACCGCCTCCGACGAAGGCAATATTTGGCAGAATGGTTTCCTGGTAAAGACCCCGCAGAATCACATTCGGACTAAACCGTTCCGGAAAATTCGCCAGTTCTTTTTCCAGGTCTTCAGGAGAAAAATGATATGGAGTGTTCAGCACAACAAAACGCCCGTCTTTCCATTCCAGTCGCTCGCGTACATCATCCCTGAGGTAGAAAAGATTTATTTCCCTCGGATTCGCCTGTGCGGTAAATTGTTTCGAGAGCTGCTGAATATTTTGTTCCGTGATGGTATATGGCAAATGATTGGTCAGGTCATCTTTGAATATTCCGCGCATAGCAGATTTGAGTAAATGATGATCAGGAATCAAAACAACCAATCCATAGGATCCGAACAGGTGGTGCAGCAATTTCAGCGTTGCCTGTTGAATATTTTCTGCATCCTCGTAACAATCCTTCAGCAGCTGAATCAGTTCGTCGCCATGGGCATGCCCGGCAAATTCACCTTCAATGCGGAGAATAATTTTTTCCAGGCCTTCCGTTTTCATCCTTCCAACTGCTCCGGTTTGTTTTGTATCCCAGCTAAGTTTTTCATCACCCAGATATATATGCCCCAGTTCATCCAGGTCTGCGTCTTCAGAACCCATATAAAATACGGGAACGAATTGTTTACCCGGAAAGCGGGCTGCACAGTATGCGGTCAGTTTTATGACATGTAAGATTTTATAAATGAAATATAAATTTCCTGTAAAGATGGCTGGCTGATGCGCCGTGGTGATGGTAAAAGTATTATTGTCAGAAAGGATTTCCAGATTATTAACCACCGATTCCGGCAGGGCAAGTCCCGCGTATTGTTCCTTCAGTACCCGGACGAGCAGATTTCTGTCCGTTGGAAATTTCTCCCGGTCCCGCATAGACGCTTCGATACCCTTCAATGAAAAAGGATGTGCATAGAATGACTGAAGGAATTCATTTTCATTCAGATATTCTATAATGATCCTGGAAAAATACCCTGTTTGCTGATAAGGAACCGTTCTGGCAGTGAAGTTCATGATGAATTACTGGGAATAAGCTGCAGTTGTTAAGGGGTACCAAACAGCCAAAGACCTGTTTTGTTCAATTTTCAGAATCCTTTTCCACTACCACACCTTCCAGATCAAAATCGAAGGCTTTCGTCATCTTCACCCGAACAAAGGAACCAATCTTCAAAGGTGAATCCGCATGAATAATCACTTCGTTATCTACCTCAACAGAATCGAACTCTGTTCTGCCCAGATACCTCCCCGATTCTTTTTTGTCTATCATGGTCTTGAAAACCTTCCCGATTTTTTCCTGGTTTTTTTCATAGGAAATTTCCTGCTGGACTTCCATCACATCCTGCGCACGGGTCTCTTTTACTTCGGCTGGCACATCGTCTTCCAGTCCGTGGGCAGAAGTTCCTTCTTCATGTGAATAGGTAAAGATCCCAACCCGGTCAAAACGGTGTTCGGTGAGGAAATCCTTCAGTTCTTCAATATCTGATTCCTGTTCGCCAGGAAAGCCGGCGATGAGCGTCGTGCGCAGGCATATGCCCGGAACTTTTCCCCGGATGGCGTGGATCAGTTCAGTCATTTCAGAACGCGTAATCTGACGCTTCATGGCTTTCAGCATCGCATCACTGGCATGCTGGAGTGGCATATCCAGGTAATTGCAGATATTCTCCCGTTCGCGCATCACGTCCAGGATTTCCAGGGGAAATTTACTGGGATATGCATAATGCAAACGGATCCATTCCAGCCCTTTTACATCCGCCAGGCGGTTGAGCAGTTCAGGCAATAATCTTTTTTTATAAAGGTCCAGTCCGTAATAAGTGAGTTCCTGTGCAATGAGCATCACTTCTTTCACACCCATGCGCACCAGGTTTTCTGCTTCCTGCAAAACGGCTTCGATGGGTTTGCTGATATGAACGCCCCGCATGAGCGGTATGGCACAGAATGCGCAGGTGCGGTTGCAACCTTCAGAAATTTTAAGATACGCATAATGCTGCGGTGTGGAGAGCAGTCGTTCTCCAAGCAGTTCTGCCTTATAATCCGCATTTAGTTTTTTCAGGAGCAGGGGCATTTCCATAGTGCCATACCATGCATCCACTTCAGGGATTTCCTTTTCCAGGTCATCGCGGTAGCGCTGACTCAGGCATCCAGTAACATATACTTTATCAAGGCTTCCTTCTTTTTTAAGCGCTACCTGTTCCAGTATGGTGTTTACGGATTCTTCCCTGGCTTTATCAATAAAACCACAGGTATTCACCACCACAATATTGTTACCCCGTTTTGTAAGTTCATGGGCTACCTCTATACCACTGGCGCGCAGCTGACCGCTGAGCACCTCGCTGTCCACCATATTCTTACTGCATCCGAGGGTAATTATATTTACTTTATCCCGCCGGATAGATTTCGTTTTCATGAAAGTGCAATTTACGTTATTAGGATGAAAGCTTAAGGTCCAAAGCTTAAAGCTCAAAACCTTTAATAAACATCCATCCTATTAATATATTTCTGACAACTACCGTGTTTCTTAATATATAATTTTGAAATTGGTTTTAGGCTTTAAGCTATAGGTTTTAGGCTTAAAACGGTATCTTCGAAACCTATGAGCATGACAGCAGAAGCCGGTTTATTTCAAAAATTTTTTAACAGTGAAAAAGCCGGCGGACTGGTGCTGATTGCATGTACGGTGTTATCCCTTGCCATTGCAAATTCTTCCGTCAGTGAAGTTTTTATCCATTTCTGGCATGCACCGGCGTCGCTACACATCGGAAACATTCATATTCCTTTCCGGCTGGAGGAATGGATCAATGATGGACTGATGACCATCTTCTTCTTACTGGTCGGCCTTGAAATTGAGCGGGAAATATATATGGGGGAATTATCGTCCCTGAAAAATGCGGCATTACCTGTAATGGCAGCCATTGGAGGCATGGTTGTTCCTGCGATGATTCATTTTGCTTTCAATCACGGAAAACCGGAACAGGCAGGAATCGGTATCCCAATGGCTACAGACATTGCATTTTCTCTTGGAGTATTATCATTAATTGGAAAGCGTATTCCGCTTTCACTCAAAATATTTCTGACTGCCCTGGCGATCATTGACGATCTGGGTGCCGTGATCATCATTGCCATTTTTTACACTTCCACTTTTTCTTTCTTTTATCTTTCACTGGCCCTTGCGCTTGTTTTGATTTTACTTCTTATCAATAAGCTGAATGTTTTGTCACTTTGGGTTTATCTTCCGGCAGGAATCGGACTCTGGTATTTTCTTTACAGGTCCGGTGTTCATCCGACATTAAGCGGGGTACTGCTGGCTTTCACCATACCCTTTCGAAAAAATATGGAGCGGCCACCTTCCTATATTTTACAGCATGCACTTCATAAACCGGTGAATTTTTTTATTATTCCGTTATTTGCGCTGGCAAATACAGCCATTCATTTACCGGCAGAATGGAAAAGCGAAATCTTCAGTTCGAATAGTCTCGGTATAACTTTAGGATTGCTGCTGGGTAAACCATTGGGGATCGTCGGATGTAGCGTGCTCGGGATCGCTTTGGGGATTGCAAAAATTCCTGAAGGTATGAATACAACAAAATTAATCGGTATGGGATTGCTGGCCGGGATAGGGTTTACCATGTCCATTTTTATCAGCAACCTGGCGTTTCCTTATAATCCGGAATTAATCCAAAGCTCCAAAGTGGCGGTAATGATTGCTTCTGTATTAGCGGCAATCCTGGGATGGATCCTCCTGAAAGCTGACTTGCGAAAAACGGAAATTAAGGAAGCTGTTCTTTAAAAAGGCTGTCAACAAATTCGTGGCTGTCGAACAGCAGCAGATCACCAATTTTCTCCCCGACACCAATATATTTTACGGGTATTTTAAACTGACTCGCGATGGCCAGCACGACACCGCCTCTGGCAGTTCCATCCAGTTTGGTGATGGCGAGGGAAGTAACGTCGGTCGCAGCGGTAAAGTGCCGGGCCTGTTCCAGTGCGTTTTGTCCGGTGCTGCCATCCAGCACCAGCAATACCTCATGAGGTGCATCCGGCAATTGTTTTTTTATGACTCTTTTAATTTTACTGAGTTCCTCCATCAGGTGGGTTTTATTATGAAGGCGTCCCGCTGTATCGATGATGATCACATCCGTTCCCCTGGATAAACCACTTTGTACGGTATCAAATGCGACAGAGGCCGGATCGGCACCCATACCCTGTTTAACGATCGGCACACCGGCTCTTTCACTCCAGATATTCAACTGATCCGTGGCAGCAGCCCGGAAAGTATCAGCGGCACCGAGTAAAACACTAAACCCTGCTTTTTTGAAATTATAAGCCAGCTTACCAATCGTAGTGGTCTTCCCTGCCCCATTCACGCCGACCACTAAAATGATATAGGGCCTCTGTTCGGGTATGTCAAAATGGGGTGGGTTACCGGCTCCACTTTCTCTGAGCATCTGCTCTATTTCATCACGAAGTATTCCATTCAGCTCAGTAGTATTCAGGTATTTATCCCTGGCTACCCGTTTTTCAATACGTTCAATAATCTGTATCGTGGTCTCCACGCCTACATCTGCGCTTACCAGGGCTTCTTCCAGGTTATCCAGTACTTCCTCATCTACCGTGGTTTTGCCGGCAATCGCCTTGCCTAACCGGGTAAAAAAACTTTCTTTGGTTTTTTGCAGGCCCTCATCCAGCGTTTGCTTTTCCTTCTTTCCGAATAGTTTATCAAAAAATCCCATCCCGGTTTTTTTAAAAGATCCCTAAAGAAAAAAGCCGCTCCGGTAGGGAACAGCTTGGATAAAAAGTCAGCGTCATCAATTATTTCTGAGCAAGGTACTGCTTGATATTTTCCTTGTGGATAATCGCTTCCTTGAAAGTGTAGGCACCTGTCTTTGGGCTGCGTACAGCTTTAATCACTTTGGTCCAGTTCTTAGCTTCTGCGGCTGCTCTGGCATCTTTGGTTTTGATCGCGGTCTTTGCTGCTTTTGCCATGATTATTTAATTTCTTTATGAACAGTAACTTTCTTTAAAATCGGATTAAACTTCTTTAATTCCAGTCTTTCCGGAGAATTTTTTTTATTCTTAACGGTAATATACCGGCTTGTACCTGGTTTCCCGCTGGTCTTGTGTTCTGTACACTCCAGAATCACCTGAACCCTGCTACCTTTCTTTGCCATTTTCCTGAATTTATAATTTTAAGCTATCTGCTTTTAGATCTTTTCTCCTGCTTTACGCAATTTCTTTACAACGGCGTACAGGCCATTTTTGTTGATTGTCCGGATGCCTTCTGTAGAAAGTTTCAGGGTAACCCATTTATCTTCTTCCGCAAGAAAAAACCGTTTCTTCTGCAGGTTTGGTAAAAAACGACGTTTCGTCTTAATATTTGAATGGGAAACGCTGTTTCCTGTGATTGGACGCTTGCCCGTTAAAACGCACACTTTAGACATACTACCGGAATTTTGGACGGCAAAGGTCGGGAAAATCCCGAGATTTTCAAAGAAAACATCGGAGAATTCGGGAATTCGGGAATTCGGGAATTTGAAAATGTGGATAACAATAGAAAAGTCACTGGTTTTGGGGCTGAAAATGAAAACAGCTTGCTTTTGGATGCCAAATCGTAAGGTCTTAGGTGTTAATAAATTATGACAATTCACGAATTCCCGAATTCCCGAATTTTCAAATTGGTTTTCCTTTTACTTTGCACGAAAGGAAAGCATGTCTGACATGAAAAAAAGAACCATTCCCAGGGATATCAGCTGGTTGGCCTTTAACGGACGGGTTCTTCAGGAAGCTGCCGATCCGTCTGTGCCCCTTCGGGAAAGGGTGAAATTTTTGGGTATTTTCTCCAATAACCTGGATGAGTTTTTCCGGGTTCGGGTAGCTGCCCTGAACCGGATGAAGGAATTCAGCGGAAAAGGCAAGCTGAATATGCACATGGAAATTGCTCCGGATAAAATCCTGTTGCAGATCCAGTCCATCGTTTTGCAACAGCAGGAAAGGTTCGACGAAATCTGGCGGAACATTTACGCTGAAATGAAAAATGAGAAGATTTTTCTTGTCACGGAAAAAGATCTCAACAAAGACCAGCAGAAATTCGTCCAGAATTATTTTGAAGAAGAGGCCCGTGCCAATATCATTCCATTGATGATTCAAAGCATCGCCCAATTTCCTTATCTAAGGGAAAAATCACTTTATCTGGGGGTTGTCCTTTCCCGTAAAACAACCGAAAAAGAAGAGAAAAAATTTGCAGTCATTGAAATACCCAGCCGGATACTCGGCCGGTTCCTGATCCTGCCCTCCCCTTCTCCTGATGAACACCATATTATTTTACTCGAAGATGTAATCCGGTATAATCTGAAAAGTATCTTCAGTTATTTTGGCTATGAACGGCAACGTTCCTGGGTTTTCAAAGTCACCAAAGATGCAGAGATAGATATTGACAATGATCTGTCTACTTCCCTGATGGAAAAAATCGAAAAGGGTTTGAAAAACCGCCGCAAGGGAAAATTTGTACGTTTTATCTATGACAAGGAAATGGATATAGACCTGCTGGATTACCTGATCAAAGGACTTTCGCTGGCAAAAAAAGGAACGATCATTCCAGGAGGGAGAATTCATAATTTCAGGCATTTCATTGATTTCCCGGATGTGTTTACCAGGAAAGGGCAGCGTAAAAAACCTTTTCCGCATCCACTGGTCAGGAGTACACACCGCATTACGGATATCGTGCTGGAGCAGGATGTGATGCTTCATTTCCCGTATCATTCTTTCAATGCCGTGATCGACATGCTTCGGGAAGCCGCTATAGATCCGGATGTAACGGCCATTAAAGTAACCTGCTACCGCCTCGCGTCCAATTCAAAAGTAATTAATGCACTGATCAATGCCGTAAGGAATGGAAAAGAGGTAACGGTCATGATGGAATACCGCGCCCGTTTTGACGAAGAAGCAAATCTGGAATGGAAGGTCCTTCTGGAAGAAGAGGGTGTTAAAGTCATTGACGTGATTCCAAATATGAAAGTGCATTCCAAACTCTGCCTGATCAAGAAAATGAAAGGCGCCCGTTCCATTTATTATGGTTTTGTAAGTACCGGAAACCTCAATGAGAAAACAGCCACCTTATACAGCGATCATTGTTTGCTGACCTCCAACCGGAATATCATGGCTGACGTGAACCGTATGTTCACCTATATGGAGAAATGGAAAGAGGGCCACGCACCATTGAAAGCCTGCAAAACGCTGATTCCCTGTCCGGAATATCTCCGAAAAGAATTATACCGGATGATGAATACGGAAATCAAAGCAGCTAAAAATAAAAAACCGGCTTCTATAACCCTGAAAATAAATTCCCTGTCGGATGAAGAGTTGATTTATAAATTATATGAAGCAGCCCGTGCCGGAGTGGAAATCAAACTCGTTGTACGCGGGATATTCTGCATGATGCCTGAAAATAATAAATTCAAAAAACCAGTTACGGCAATCAGTATACTCGATGAATATCTGGAACATGCCAGGGTTTATATTTTTCATAACCAGGGTAAAGAAAAAGTTTATATATCTTCAGCCGACTGGATGGTGAGAAATCTGGATCACCGGGTGGAAGCAACCTGTCCAGTACTGGATCCAAAGATCCGCAGGGAATTGAAGGAAATTCTTGATATACAACTTTCAGACAATGTAAAAGCCAGGTGGCTTGATAATAATCTGCATAATCATTATAAAAAAGATCAGTCAAAAAAAGTGCGGTCACAGATCGAGATATACCAATACCTGAACCAGAAAATAAATAAATTACCCGTTCCGCAGGAGCAGGTGCCCGTAATACTAACATCAGAGTCAGTTCCTATTTAATCATCCAAGCCCATGATATTAGCGGCCATTGATATTGGTAGTAATGCAGCCAGGTTGTTAATCACAGAAGTTCACTTAATTGATAAAAAACCTGTTTTTGAAAAATTAAACCTGGTACGCGTTCCGCTCCGGCTGGGTTTTGATGTGTTTGAGATAAAGGAGATTTCAGAACTGAAAACCTCCATGATGCTCAATACCATCCGTGCTTTTAAATTCCTGATGGACGCGTATCTCGTAACCCATTATAAAGCGGCCGCTACTTCAGCCATGCGGGATGCGCATAACGGACCGCAGATCCTGGAAACACTTCTTCAGGCGACGGGTATCCGGGTCGATATCATCAGCGGAGACGATGAAGCAGCTTTTATTTACGAAAATCACATCGCTGAAAATCTGAACTCCGAAAATTCCTATTTATATATTGATGTGGGAGGAGGCAGCACGGAACTGACCTGTTTTGCGGATAACCGTCTTTTGTTTAAAAAATCTTTTAATATCGGCACTATCCGGCTGATTAAAAACCAGGTGACAGAAGCACACTGGGACCAGATGAAAGATTTCCTCAAAAAAGAAATGAGGAGTATGACGAAACATCTGACGGCCATCGGTTCGGGTGGAAATATCAACAAGGTTTTTTCATTGTCAAAAAGAAAAGACGGAAAACCGCTGCCCCTGGAACTATTGAAGGATTACTATAAAGAGCTCAATAGTTTTTCGGTGGCCGACCGCATGCGGTTGTATAGCCTGAAAGAAGACCGGGCAGATGTAATTGTCCCCGCCCTGCAGATATACGTAAACGTTATGCGCTGGATAGATGCAGAAGAAATTTTCGTACCTAAGATAGGCCTTGCCGACGGACTTATACAGGCGCTTTACCGGGAGCTGCAAACTACTTAATGTGCAGATGTGCAGATGTGCAAATGTGCAAATTGAATTGCACAAATATAATTTTGCTTTGTTAATAAATGGTTTTTTGAACCTGACACAGAATTTGCACACTTGCACATCTGCACATTTGCACATTACCCAAAGGACTATCTTTATACCCACAACCTAAAAAAATGGTTCCCAAAAAAATTACGACCCATTCCATTCAGACCATGAAGGCCAACGGGGAACGGATTTCCATGATCACGGCATATGACTTTTCATTTGCCAGGTTATTTGATCAGGCAGGCATTGATGTGATCCTCGTGGGAGATTCCGCGTCCAATGTAATGGCCGGTCATGAAACCACCCTGCCCATCACGCTGGACCAGATGATTTATCACGCCTCATCCGTGATTCGGGGTGTTTCACGGTCCCTTGTTATTGTAGATCTGCCTTTTGGATCCTATCAATCCAATTCAAAAGAGGCCCTGATATCTGCGGTCCGGATCATGAAAGAAACAGGCGCCCACGGCGTAAAACTGGAAGGAGGTGAAGAAGTAATGGAATCGGTAAAGAGAATTCTGGCTGCCGGCGTGCCGGTCATGGGACATCTGGGACTGACTCCTCAATCCATCTATAAATTTGGCACATATACGGTTCGTGCAAAAGAAGAAATGGAGGCCCGGAAATTAAAATCCGATGCGCTTTTGCTGGAGGAAGCCGGCTGTTTTGGACTGGTCCTTGAAAAAATTCCTGCACAGCTTGCGAAAGAAGTTGCTGAAACCGTAAGCATTCCGGTCATTGGCATTGGTGCCGGAAAATATTGCGATGGCCAGGTGCTGGTAATGCATGATCTGCTCGGAATTAATACGGAATTCAAACCCCGCTTCCTCAGAAAATATCTCAACCTGAACGAATCAGTTACTCAGGCAGTTCAGCAATATATACAGGATGTGAAGTCAAACGACTTCCCGAATGAACAGGAGCAGTATTGAGCCTTCGGCTCAATTCAATGTGCCAATGTGCCAATGTGCGGATGTGCAAATAAAATACATTTACTTTCCAAGGTCAACCGTCAACCATCAACCGTCAACCATCAACCGTCATCTAATAAATATCCGCATTCAAAATCTCATACAACTGCAAAAGGCTGTCTGCCGTTTTGAGCCTGAAGTACATTGATTTACAGGAACCCGTTCCCTCTGTTTCAGAAACCAGTTTTACCTTGTCGTAAAACATGGTTCTGAGGTGCTTTTTTTCCTTTTGGATCCGATTCCTGGCTATATAATAATCGGAAGAATTCCCATTATTTGTTTTCTCAGCCAGCAAGACCACGTGTTGATGGTTGTAATTGGATGATTCCAGGTCCAGAATCTGACAGGAACAGATCCGCCCGCCCGATTCTGCTGATTCCACAGAATCCGGACCTGATTTTTTATTCGTCAGAACCGTCAGGGAAGTTGACAGCATGGTATTCAACTCCATGATCTGATCAAACTGAATGGTAACTGCCCTTACCGGTTTGACAGAGCCAGTTCCGGCAAATAAGTTCAAGGCAGTAAAACATAAAAAAATAATAGCAAATGCAATACGGATTAAAGGGCGCATATGTAGGGTATTAATCAAGTGAACAATAGGGCTTCCCGGATAATGGAACTTGATTGATACCGGATTTCAGCGTTGGCAGAGATAAAAAAACCTGTGACAACAGGTTTTCAATGGATGGATTGGTTGTTCAAAGAATGCAAAAAAACCGGAAACCGCATAACTTTTGGATCATTTAATTTCGGAAAATACGGTCCTTTATGAATTCCTATATTCTACAGTTAAAAGGAATATTATTAATGATAATATATTGTTTTTTGATAACATATACATATTTTTAGGTCTGCAGGCCATCTGACATCATATTCAAGATTTTCCTATCAGTATTTTAATACCAAAACACCAGAATTATGAGAAAATGGCTAATCCTCTCAGGCCTTTTGTTATGCTCCGCCCTGATTTTTGCACAAACGACCATTTCAGGTAAGGTAACGGACCTTAAAACCGGCGCCCCCATACCGGGTGTTTCTGTTAAAGTAAAATTTTCAAAAAAAGGGACTATCACCAACAGTGAAGGTATTTTTACATTGACCGTAAATGCAAATGAAGAGCTGGAAATAAGCGGGGTTGGTTACAGGACCCAATCGGTCACGGTGGGCACGCAAACTAACATTTCTGTTGCCCTGGTACAGACTTCCACCGATCTGAGTGAGGTGGTCGTGACGGGAAACCGGGGTTATGCAAGGGTTAGAACAGAGAGTCCGGTACCTGTTGACATCATACATTTAAATTCATTGGAGCAAACCACCTCTTCCCCGAATCTGGAAACCCAGCTAAATATGGCTGTGCCTTCTTTTAATTACAATAAACAAAGTGGCGCTGACGGATCGGACGCGATGGATTTTGCCAGCCTTCGGGGATTGGGTTATGATCAGACATTGGTTTTGGTGAATGGCAAACGCCGGCATCTTTCTGCGTTTATTTCTGAGTTTGGAACCCGGGGAAGAGGAAATGGCGGTACCGATCTGAATGCCATTCCTGAAGCTGCCATCGACCGGGTAGAAATATTGCGGGATGGCGCATCCGCCCAGTATGGTTCTGACGCTATTGCAGGCGTTATTAATATTATACTGAAGAAAGACGTGAATAAATTCTATGCAGTGGTTGGTGTGAGTGGTTATAATGATAATCCCTATAACACTTTATACAATGTGGATCCCAGTCAGTATTACACCGGTTCAAAAATTGACGGTCAAACGCTCAAAGTGGACATGAACTACGGTTTGCCCATTGGAAAAAACGGAGGTTTTTTTAATATAGGGGCGAATTTCCTGACCATCGGCAAAACATTCCGGGCGCTTCCTGATACGAACTGGACATCCAATCCAAATTCTAAAAAAGTGGCCCCCTATCTGGCTGACTACAGAAGGGCTTTTGGGGATGGATCCATTACTTCCGGAGGTGCCATGTATAATTTAGAAATACCCATTGCCGACACAAAATCCACTTTTTATTCATTCGGAGGATATAATTACAAACACTCCAACGTATATGCATGGACAAGAAATTTCTATAACCATCCGGAAAAATTCCCGACCAACCCGGATGGGACATTAATATTCGTTCCTGGTATCATGAAAGTGGCCGGACCGGCTACCAGTGGTGCACCAGACCCGGACAATGTATATTATAATCCGCAAGAAGATGTTTATATAACGGATATGTCTTTTGCAGCCGGCATCCGGGGTACCACAGGTAAGGACTGGGACTGGGACCTCAGTAATGTAGTCGGTTATAATAACTTTCATTATTATGGCAATAATACTTTTAATGCGACGCTTCTGAATGCAGCTACCCAAACACGTTTTGATGACGGGGGATTTAATTTTTTGCAAAGCACCGCCAATCTGGATGTCAGCAGAAGATTTAAAACCATTGCTAACGGGCTGACTTTTTCATTTGGACTGGAATACCGGTTTGAACAATATAAAATATACAAGGGAGAACAGGCATCCTGGGATGCCTATCCGCCCAAACAAAAAACCTATGACAATATAGATCCGGCTGATGGACCCACAAGGGACGTCGCATCCGGTTCCCAGGGATTTCCTGGCTTCCGGCCTACGGATGAAGTAAATGCTACCCGTTCCAATGTGGGCGCTTACGTAGAAGGATCCATGGATGTTACCGACAAATGGCTGGTGGATGGCGCTGTACGATTTGAAAACTATTCTGACTTTGGCAACGTTGGTACCTTCAAATTTGCAACCCGTTACAAACTGACCGATAATTTTAATTTGCGGGGATCCATCAGCACAGGCTACCGGGCTCCTTCCCTGCAGCAGATTCATTTCAGTAATATCAATACCAATATTGTAAGTGGCAGCCTTCAGTATATCTGGCTGGCTCCGAATACGGATTCCGTGGCCAGGGCTGCCGGCATTCCACCACTAAAACAGGAAACGTCCACCAATTATAGTATCGGATTCGCCTGGAAACCGGCAAATAATTTTACGGTCACCGTCGATGCCTATCTGATCACCATGAAGAACCGGATCATCTTTACCGGACAGTTTCCTGCAACACTTGTGCAGTTGGCTCCCTATATTCCGGTACTATCCCCGCCGCTTAATTCTGTACAGTTTTTTGCGAATGCAGTGAACACAACAAATAAGGGTGTGGACATCGTTTTAGATTATAATAAAAGATGGGGAAATAAAGGCATCAAATTATTATTTGCGGGAAACCTTCAAAACATCAAGATCAATAATATAAATATTCCTGCACCGCTGAACGATACCACCTTTTCCCGCCAGACTTTCTTCAGCACCCGTGAGCAGGCATTCCTGATTGCCTCTGCTCCGAAATCAAAATTTTCACTGAATTTCGAATATGATATCAATCAATTTGCAATAGGCACCCACATCACCTATTATGGCAAGTTGTCTACACAGGGATATGGTTATTCTACGGAGGCAGGCGCAGCAGATGGTGAACCCGGGGGAGCCGGCATTTCGGATGCGGGTCTTGGATACTACCCCTATGTTGACCTGGACAACGGATCCGGAACCGTTCCTGAAAATTTTGTCTTCAATGCGAAAATGGTGACCGACCTTTATTTTTCATATAAGATAAATAAAAACATTTCAATAATTATTGGCGCGGATAATTTATTTAATGTTCATCCGGATATTTCCGCAACCACAAATGCTAAATCTGCATCCTGGGGAGACAGCGAATCCGGCGGTCCCTTCGATGCCGTGCAGATGGGTTATAACGGGATGAGATTATGGACCAATGTGGTTCTGCATTTTTAAAACGCTGATCTGAGTTTTTACAAACCATCCCGCCAAAAGCGGGATGGTTTTTTTGTTTATGAATTGCGCTGCGAATGTCCATACTGGTTGTTGGTCGCCGATTGCTGAATGGATGATGAACAAGTAATTTCATTGCCACATTTGCATATTTGCATAATTGCATATTTGCACATTTGCACATTTGATTAACTTGCGTCCTCAATCTCATCATATGGAATTTTTAAAAGAACTGGGTGTACTGCCACACAATGCCGGCAGCTCTACCGGAATGAACTGGTACGACAATCCAAAACAAATGATTGATTCTATTTCTCCGGTAGATGGAAAACATATCGCCACCGTTTCTGTAACCACGAAAGAAAATTATGATCAGATCATTCGTAAAGCACAGGAAGCCTGGTCCACCTGGAGAACCTGGCCGGCTCCGAAACGGGGAGATGTGGTGCGGCAGGTAGGTGAAGCGCTGCGTGAGAAAAAACATGCGCTGGGAAGCCTGGTGAGTTATGAAATGGGAAAGAGTCTGCAGGAAGGCCTGGGCGAAGTACAGGAGATGATTGATATCTGTGATTTTGCCGTCGGACTTTCACGCCAGTTGCACGGCCTTACCATGAACAGTGAAAGACCGCAACACCGCATGTATGAACAATGGCATCCCCTGGGCATCGTTGGCATTATATCCGCCTTTAATTTCCCAGTCGCCGTATGGAGCTGGAACAGTATGCTGGCCTGGGTTTGCGGCAATGTGGCTGTATGGAAGGGGTCGGAAAAAACACCACTTTGTGCTATCGCCTGCCAGCAGATCATTTCACAAATTTTTAAAAAGAATGATGTGCCGGAAGGAGTCAGTTGTATCATTACCGGCGGACGTGAAGCAGGTGAGTGGATGAGCGGGGATGAAAGAATACCTTTGGTTTCCGCTACGGGCTCCACAAGGATGGGAAAAGCGCTGGCTGCTGTGGTGGCATCCCGGCTCGGAAGATCCCTGCTCGAACTCGGCGGAAATAATGCCATCATCATCAGTGAACAGGCCGACCTGGATATTGCCGTATTAGGTGCTTTGTTCGGTGCCGTGGGAACTGCCGGACAAAGATGTACCAGCACACGTCGTTTAATTATTCATGACAAAATTTACGAAAAAGTAAAAGCCCGCCTGGTGAAAGCCTATGCACAATTGCAGATTGGCGATCCGCTGAACGAAAAAAACCATGTCGGTCCCCTGATCGATAAAGCGGCGGTGGACATGTATCAGAAAGCCATTGAAGCCTGTAAAAAACAGGGCGGCCATTTTGTAGTGGAAGGCGGGGTGTTATCCGGAAAGGGATATGAAAGCGGTTGTTATGTAAAACCCTGCATCGCAGAAGCAAAAGCAACATATGAAATTGTTGCCCAGGAAACTTTTGCGCCGATCTTATACCTGCTTTCATATGGGACTCTCAACGAAGCCATTCAGATTCAGAATAGCGTTCCGCAGGGTCTTTCTTCCGCCATTATGACCCTGAACCTCCGGGAAGCTGAACAATTCCTTTCCGTAAACGGAAGTGATTGCGGCATCGCCAATGTGAATATAGGTACCTCCGGAGCTGAAATCGGGGGCGCTTTCGGAGGCGAAAAAGAAACCGGTGGCGGGAGGGAAAGTGGCAGCGATGCCTGGAAATCATATATGCGCCGGCAAACCAACACCATCAACTATTCCACAAAATTGCCTCTTGCCCAGGGGATACAGTTCGATCTTTAAGGCTCAAAGCCCAAGGCTTAAAGCCTAAAACTCAGCACTTAAGGCATGACAACTATATATAAAATCGAGTATATAAGGGGGTCGCAAATTTACCTTGCAAAAATTGCTTATATGAAATGCGTTAGGCATTGAGTGTTAAGCGTTAAGCCTGTATAATATAATAATTCTCCAAACGTTTATAAGGGCAATGAACCAGAACCGGAAATGCCGTTGGATACTGATTATTTTGCTCACTTTTCTGGCATTTTCTTCTGTTTCCGCGCAGATCAGGCTGGCGGCGTTGGGGGGGATTCAGTCAACCGATTTTCTTCAAAAAAATTCAATCCCCGGATTCGACACTTCCAGTGGGAAATATTATTCTCCGAATACCGGATTTGAGTTGGGTTTCCTGGCTGAAATTCCGCTGGGAAAAAGTTTTTTTCTGCAACCCGGCATTCTGTACAGTACCAAGGGAAATCAATATGAACGGGCTTACGACTCCTCCGTCTATCAAAACGATACCCTTTATAACCAGCATACGCTCAATCTGAGTTATGTAGAGATACCCATGTATATCACCTGGAAAATCGCTTTTTCAAAAAATCAGCAAAGCAACTTTTACCTGAGTGCAGGACCCTATTTTGCTTTTATAAATGGTGCATCCCAGACTTATCAGAACCGGGTATTGCCATATAATTCAACAAAATATATTTATAGTTCCGGTACCGAAGACCTACCCGTCGGTTTAGCCACGGGTAAATACAAAACCTATGATATAGGTTTTACAGCGAAAGCAGGTTTTGAATTGGGGAACCTGCTCATTGGCGCCTATTACAGCCGTGGATTGACGAACGCTTATACGGCTGTTTACCCTTCCGGTTTTCATAATCAGGTAATTGGCGGGTCTCTGGGCATTTGGTTAAATAAAACCAAACCTGTTGCGCCACCAGTAAAAGATTCAGATAAAGACGGAACGATGGATCCGGACGATTCCTGTAAAACGATTCCCGGGCCTCCAAGATATCATGGCTGCCCGATTCCGGATGCTGATCTGGACGGAGTGAATGATGAAGAAGATTCCTGCAAAACAATTCCGGGACCAGCCCGCTACCATGGATGTCCCATACCGGATACGGATCATGATGGTATCAATGATGACGAGGATTCCTGTAAAAATATTCCCGGCTTTGCAGATTATCACGGCTGCCCGATCCCTGATCGCGATCATGACGGACTGAATGATGAAATGGACAGATGTCCCGACCAACCCGGTCCTGCTGATAACCAGGGTTGTCCGGTAGTCAAGGCGGATATCGTGAAACGGGCTCAGCTGGTGGCAGCCAATGTCATGTTCCGCACAAACAGTGAGCAACTGACTAAAAATTCATATCCGGCCATCCAGGAGCTGGCAGACAGTTTAAAAACAAATCCGGAACTGGATCTGGTGATTGAAGGATATACGGATAATACCGGAAAACCTGCTTATAATATGCAATTATCCCTGGAAAGGGCGGATGCTGTTAAAAAAGCACTTGTACACATGGGAATTGCAGATCAGCGGATCCAGGTTAAAGGCTTTGGGGAAACAAATCCTGTCGCAGATAATAATACGGCAGCGGGAAAGGCGCAGAACCGGCGGGTGGTTTTTGTGTTTCAATTAAAAAACCGTTAAAAACCTGTCGCAGATTAACATATATATTAAACATATGTTGATCTTTGCGGGTCAAAATAATTTAAAGCAACCGACGACCGATAACTACAAACCGATTACTTGTTATATAAAAACTGTATGAAGATGATCCGTATCAAAAAAAATGTTCTTACCCTGATCCTTCTTGTTATTTCCCTTGCGTCTATTGCGCAGGGAACGAATTCTAAAAAAGAACTCGTTAAAGGGTGGCACCTGCTCGACAAAGAAAAGGATGGGGTATACGGAATCAGTCTGGAGAAAGCATATGACTTCCTCCGGTTAAAAAATCTGAAAAGCAAACCCGTCGTGGTCGCCGTGATAGACTCCGGTGTCGATACTTTACAGGAAGATCTGGTACATATTTTATGGACAAACCCCGGAGAAATACCGGGAAACGGCATTGACGACGATCATAATGGTTATGTGGATGATATCCATGGCTGGAATTTTATCGGCGGAAAGGATGGAAAGAATGTAAAAAACGATTCCCAGGAAGAAGCCCGGATTTATTATAAGTTCAAATTTCAATTCGACAATAAAAAGGTACATCTGGATACCATGAGCGTTGTCACCCGCGAACATTATGACATGTGGGTGAAGTCAAAAAAGAAAATTATGGGCGATGGTACAGATGATGGCATTGATCTGTTCACCCTGAAACGGGTTGTGAGTGCCTGCGTTAAAAGTGACAGCGTTTTACAGAAAGCGATGGGTAAAAAAGAATTTACCGGTTATGATCTGGATAGTTTTGAGCCCAAAGACATGGAAAGCCATACAGCCAAGTCCGTTCTTCTTTTTCTATATAAGGAGGATCATATCATGGATATGACAAACACTGAATTTATCAGTGAATTCACCGAACAGGCTGACCGTGAAGAAAAGAAAATGGAAATAAAGGAAACAGCGCCCGGTAATTATCGGGGGGATATTGTACAGGACGATGAAAATGATATTAAAGACAGTATCTATGGCAACAATGATATCATGGCCGGAGATCCCATGCATGGCACCCATGTAAGTGGAATTATCGGCGCTGAAAGAAATAATGGCCTTGGAATAAACGGAATTGCAGACAATGTGCGGATCATGATGATCCGTACCGTGCCGAATGGCGACGAGCATGATAAAGACATTGCACTGGCCATCCGGTATGCAGTAGACAATGGCGCACGGGTTGTCAATATGAGCTTTGGAAAAAACCTTTCCCCGCAAAAATCCTGGGTGGATGACGCCGTTAAATATGCAGATTCAAAAAACGTATTACTAATTCATGCTGCGGGAAATGAGGCTGCGGATATTGATACGACAGACAATTTCCCAAACCCGAATTTCAAAAATTCAAGTCTTCAGGCAAAGAACTGGATAACCGTTGGGGCCAGCAGTGATCCCCTGGCTGATCCGGATTTTAACAGTTATACCGCTTACTATTCAAACTATGGTAAAAAAGAAGTAGATGTTTTTGCACCGGGTTCCCGTATTTACTCCACTTTACCCGGTGGAAATAACTATGGCAATCTCAACGGAACCAGCATGGCAGCCCCCGTGGTAACAGGTGTTGCGGCGCTTATCCTGGAATATTTTCCTTCCCTGAGTGCAGAAGAAATAAAATATTGTATTGAGAAATCTGCCTATATGCCAACAGTAAAAGCCAGAAAACCCGGATCTGAAAATGAAATGGTTCCCCTTTCTGAACTCAGTGCTTCCGGAGGAATCCTGAACGCCTATGGTGCTGTAAAAATGGCCTCCGCCATTTCAGAATCAAAGAAAAAAGAAATTTTAAAATCTACCCTGCAGAAGGAAAGAAATTAATCCTGGTCGGTGAATATATTCTGAATAGCAAATTGCTTTATAGTAATTTGCTATTTTATTATGCCCTTACCTCTCCGTCGTCTTCACCGGATCGCAGTGAGCAGTTTTTTCTTCCTGGCAGGAATCAGCTTCGCTTCCTGGGCCTCCCGTATTCCGGACATACAGGCAAAATTGCAGCTTAACAGTGCTGCCCTGGGTGGGGTACTTCTTTGCCTTCCCATTGGATTACTAACATCCCTGCCTGTTGCAGGCTTCCTTGTCGCCAGGTATGGTAGCCGGGTCGTCGTGATCGGGGCTGCTGTTTTATATTCTTGTACACTTCCCATGCTTGGCTTTGCAGGTTCCGTGACTCAACTTATGGTTACTTTATTTGTTTTCGGATTCGGCGGAAATATGATGAACATCTCCATCAATACGCAGGCTGTGGGTACAGAAGCGTTATATGATAAACCCATCATGGCATCCTTCCACGGCGTGTGGAGTATGGCCGGTTTCTCTGGTGCAGCTACAGGGACTCTAATGGTTCGGTTCCATGTAATCCCACCCTATCATTTTCTTTGTATAACAGGACTCGCCATGCTGATTCTTATTATTTTTTCCCGGAAATTAATCCGTCAGGACAGTAACCGGCATGAGAAGCAGCCGATTTTTGTCCGCCCCGATAAATCCCTTTTACATTTCGGACTAATCGCTTTTTTTTCCATGATTTGCGAAGGGGCCATGTTCGACTGGAGCGGGATTTATTTTGCAAAGATTGTCAGACCGGACCCAGCCCTGGTTACAGTAGGTTATACCGCTTTCATGTGCACGATGGCTACCGGAAGATTTGTCGGCGACTGGGTCGCATTCCGGCTCGGCATGAAAAGAATGCTTCAGTTAAGTGGATTGATGACAGCCTTCGGTTTATTGCTGGCCGTTAGTTTTCCACAGTTTATTACCGCCACCATTGGATTCCTCATTGTTGGCGCGGGTGTTTCTTCCGTTATTCCGATGATCTACAGTGCTGCAGGGAAATCTAAAGTGATGTCGCCCGGCGTCGCCATTGCAGCCGTGTCAACCATTGGATATTTGGGGTTTTTAATAGGTCCGCCATTCATCGGATTCATTGCCCAGGCAACCAGCCTGCGCATTTCATTTGGATTGATTGCAGTTATGGGAACCATGATCGTGGTGATTGCGAGTAAGATCAAGATCGAGTGAATGTGCAGATGTGCAATTGTGCAAATGTGCAAATGTGCAGATGTGCAAATGTGCAAATGAAATACAAATAAAAAAAGAGCACCCTAAGGGTGCTCTACTTATTTAGCGCGATTTTTTCGAACAATTCAGACCCATTTGCACATTTGCACATTTGCACATTAATTCTTATACACCACCCCTTTCAGCGAAATCATATCGTCCATCACATTGATGGTTTCTTTTAGATAGATATCCGATTTACGACTGTCAACCCATTGTTTATACCTTTCCCCCTTATCCTTGTCTTCGCTGTATTTAAGCGTATCCTGGGACAGGGTATTGATAACCATTGGAATCGTCAGCTTGCTTACGGAATCATTCTGTTTTACCATCGCACGGACCATTTTCTGTTCCTCCTGATAGGCCTTCAGATTTAATGGATAGGTTTTATCATTTTGTTTTTCCAGCCAGATAGCATTCTTTGAAATCGTAGTGAAAGCCACATTGGAATTCGTTCTCTCAGTACTGCTTGTCCGGATATTATTGATGTCATAGGCATACTTCCAGGTAGTATAGTCGGCCTTTGGTATTTCATCCCAGGCCAGTGCATCCGGCTGATCTTTTTCACGAATCTTATAATGTTCATAGAGATCCGGCAGAACGATGTCAGATGCCACACCACGCAATTGAGTGGAACCTCCATTGATACGATAGAATTTCTGCAAAGTCAGTTTTACGGATCCCATGGGGCCATCCAAATCATTCATTCCAACATTCTTATCCAATGGGATATTTCTTTGTACGGTTCCCTTACCATATGTACTGGTACTGCCAATGATAACCCCTCTGTGATAGTCCTGTATGGCAGCTGCAAAAATTTCCGAAGCAGATGCACTGAATTCATTTACCATAACGGCCAGCGGGCCGTCATATAGAACAGTTTTATCCCGGTCATTCAGCAACTGGTGTTTACCATCGCCGTCACGCACCTGAACCACGGGACCCTGATCAATAAACAAACCCACCATCTGTACAACATCATAAAGCGATCCCCCTCCATTATTCCGCAGGTCCAGTACGATGCCATCCACTTTCGCTTCTTTGAGCTTGACGACTTCCCTGGCCACATCTACGGAACACCGGCTCCCTTTCGGGTTATCAAAATCAGCATAAAATTCCGGAAGGAATATATAACCGATTTTACCCTTATCACTTTGAATGATCACACTTTTCGCAAATTTTTCATCCTGTACTATTTCATCCCTTACCAGGGTAACCATTTTAACGGAACCGTCTGCTTTTTTCAGGGTGAGTTTTACTTCTGTTCCTTTTGTACCCCTGATTATTTTAACAGCGTCTTCCACCATATAACTGGTGAGATCGGTGGGCTCTTCATTACCCTGACCCACTTTCAGGATCACATCCCCAACATTAACCTGCCCTGATTTCCAGGCCGGACTGCCGGTTACCAGACTGACAATTTTTATTGTTCCGTCTTCATCGCGGAGGGCCGCTCCGATACCATAAAAATGTCCGCTCATATCTTCATCAAAAGATCTTTTTTCAACCGGCGGAAAATAATCGGTATGCGGATCCATACATTGAACGATCGTTTCTACAAAAATATTGAACATGTCATCTTCCTTCGCTTTTAGGAGGAAACGATCATAAGACCGGTCAATCACTTTCTGAACTTTATCCCTTGCTTCTTTTTCGATTTGTTCGTTGGTCTTTGCGATATATCCCGGTTTACCTTTGGAAGTTTCCTGCTGATCCAGCAGTTCAGCATATTTCTCCAGTGTCCGGTACTTAATACTTTTTCTGACCTGTTCCCGCTGTGCGGCCGCGTTCAGGGGATATTCCAGTTTTTCGAAATCCAGATTGACCGTTTCCTGTTTATTAAAATCAAAAGGCTGTGCAAGAATTTCATGCCCCATGGTCTGGATATCCAACAGCCTCTTCCTGTATAACACGACAACAGCCGGGACAAATTGCACAGGCGCTTTTCCCAGAATTTCATCATCCAGCTGATTTTGAAATTTAGACAATTCAAGAATATCCGACTTAAGGAAGATTTTTCTCTCGTTATCCACATCCCCTAGGTATTTTTTAAATACCTCTTTGGAAAACTGGTCATCTATCGTTTTTGGGCTATAATGAATTTCCTGGAGCAGCTCACTCACATTTTTCAGGATCCTTTCATATTTGGTAGGCGGGTTGCCGGCAAAGGCAAAAGTCTTTAATGCGATCGCAATTCCCAGGGCCGACACCAGTAAAACAATGGGTAAATTCCTTTTATTCAACATATATGAAAACAGTTTTGACATTATCCAAAAATAACGATTATGGATCTTTATTGTTGTTGAAAAACAGAATATTAACCAGCTCTTACGTTAACGGCTATTAGTATGTACGAATGGAATCGTATGTTAATGGAATAAGCTTTAGACATTGTACAATTGGCGGTCGCGGTTGACAATTGGCGATTGGCTATCGGGGACAAAAAATGAATGGCAGATTGTCACATTGGCGTATTGGCACATTTTCCCTAAATTTGCTGCCCAAATGGTGGTTGTAGCTCAGCTGGTTAGAGCACTAGATTGTGGTTCTAGGGGTCGCGGGTTCGAACCCCGTCATCCACCCATTTTTCCCTTCGCTTTTTAAGATATCGGGATGGTTCCTGCTGCGAGCAGCCATCAACATGCATTGGCATTTCCGCTGGCACATTCATTGAACTTTAAAATTCAATTCCGGTTCAGTATGAATTTTTCAGCATGCCGTTTTTTAGCAGGTTGTCTCCTGTTTCTAACTACCCTCCATGCCATTTCCCAGGATACAACCCGTCCGTTTCATCCATTGATTCTTGCTGATTCCTCCCGGCCTGCGCTGCCCATCATTTCACCCGATACCATTTCATCACCGCCAAAAAATATATCTCAGCATTCTGTACCGGATACAACCCGTCATCACGCTCAAACCCATACCCCTGGCGATTCAATACCCGGCGTACCAGACTCCGCCTTTTTATTAAAAAGGGATACAGCACACAACCCCACCAGATCGTTTTCTCCCGGCGCAACAGGTCAGAACTTTTCCGCACGCCGCAATGGTAATGGCCGGCAATCTCCGGCGATCGGACATTTTTACGGTAGAATCGTGGATACAAAATCGAATAAGGGAATGGATGGCACTTCTGTACAACTTGTAATGACCCTCGTTGATACTGCCTCCCATAAACGCCGGGATTCAATAGTTCGTGGAGCTATTACCCCATCCAACGGAGATTTCAGTTTTGAAAACTTAGCCGTTTTTGGTAATTACCGGTTAAAAATAACAGCGATCGGATATAAATCGATCGACCAGAAAGTTGTATTTAATTTCAAAGATGCCCAAAGTACAGATCCGGATCAACGATTGGGTGCGGTTGACCGGGACCTTGGAAATATTAAAATGGAAATCGATCCCACCAGCCTGCAACAGGTGACGGTTACAGCAGAAAAACCTCTGATTCAGCTGGGGATAGACAGAAAGATATATAATGTAGAAAAAGACATTTCCGCTTCCGGTGGCACAGCGGTGGATATCATGAAAAATATTCCGTCCGTGGCTGTTGATATTGACGGTAATGTGACCCTGCGCAACCGCCCGCCGACTATTTTTGTGGATGGCCGCCCCACCTCGCTGACACTGGATCAGATTCCTGCAGATGAAATAGAAAGTATTGAAATCATTACCAATCCCGGCGCAAAATTCGATGCATCCGGAGGTGTATCGGGTATCCTGAATATTGTTATGAAAAAAAACCGGAAAGCCGGGTACAATGGCGCCATCCGCGCCGGTGTTGATAAAAGAGGCGGATATAATGCAGGCGGAAATATTAATATTAAAGAAGGAAAAGTAAATGTATTCGCGAGTGGTAATTTCAATCACCGAAAAACCATTTCACCCGGAACGACGGACAGGCTAACTTTTATTGACAACCCGGAATACCAGCTCCATCAGGTTGATAGTAATGTAAACAGCAGCCATTCTTTATTTGCGCGCCTGGGAATGGATTATTTTCTGGATAACCGGAATACATTTTCTATCTCCGGAACCCTCGTGCACGGTATCGGATACCCGACAACCAACAGCGAGATCACACAGGACACCATTTACAGCAACGGTTATTCTGACAGCTCCTACATGCAACGCTATTCCAATACCAATACGGATTTCAACAACCGCTCCGGCATGCTCAGTTTCAAACATAATTTTCCGAGATCCGGTGAAGAATGGACCTCCGATGTAAATTATACTCACGGGCAAACGACGAGCACAAACCAGACCAGTTCTTACCAGTATGATATACCAGGCGGACCTTTGTCAGGCATTTATAAACAGAAGCAAAACGCTTCCGGTAAAAACGAATTTATTACGGCGCAAACAGATTTCATCAACCCGTTTACAGAGAAATCAAAACTGGAAACAGGCGCACGAATTGCCGTTCGGAACATCGGGAATATCAATAATTTTTACACTGCGGACAGCGAAGGTTTTTACATATACCAGCCCTTGCTTTCATCTGATTATAATTACCATGATCAGGTGCTGGCAGGTTATATCCAATATTCAAACGGGGTGGGCAAATTCGGTTTTCAACTGGGCCTGCGCGCTGAAAATTCAAGCTATCATGGATCAAACAGTTATGCTGAAAAAGATACTTCAAATTCAGATGGATTAAAAGATACGGTTGGAATTTTCAGTAATAACTATCCGATCAGCTTATTCCCAAGTATTTTTCTGACGGAAAAATTGACTGACAAACAGGACCTTCAGTTAAATTATACCCGGCGCATTGACAGGCCCAGCTTCCTTCAGCTCTCCCCCTTCACGGATTATTCGGATTCCCTGAACCTGAGCCGCGGGAATCCAAATCTGAAACCCCAGTTTACGAATTCACTTGAAATGGCTTATCAGCTAAACTACCGGAAAAATACTTTTCTGGCCTCATTATATTATAAATACACAACCGACCTGATCACCCGGTTTCAGACCAAAGAATATAATCCCCTCACGGATTCCGTGGTGCTGGTGAATACATATATTAATGCAAATTCCAGTTATGTGGGCGGGCTGGAACTGATCGGGAGAAATAGTCTTACCCCCTGGTGGGACCTGACGACCAACCTCAATGTATACTCTTCTCAAATTAACGCCGGCGATTCCATTCAAACGGCCCCGGCCCAATACAGCTGGTTCGCCAAAATAAATATGACTTTTAAACTTCCGGAGAATATTACTTTACAAATCACGGGCGACTATACTTCCAAAACCGTGTTGCCGCCCGGTGGTACGGTTGGGCAGGGAGGTGGTGGAAGAGGTGGAACGGTCAGCGGGAATGCCCAGGGCTATTCCCTTCCGACCGGTGGAGTGGATGCATCTTTAAAATATGAATTCCTGAAAAACAAAGCGGCCAGCCTCACATTTAATATCAATGATATCTTTGCCACCCGCCGCTATGACGTTTACATCAGCTCTGCTTATTCAAACCAGCATACGGTCAGGTACCGGGATCCCCAGTTTTTCCGGTTACAGTTTAATTACCGCTTCGGCAAGGTAGATGTGTCACTGTTTAAACGTAAACCCAAACAGGAGGACCCGGATAATATACAAAATAATATCGATACCCCTCAGGTTCAATGAGTTAAGTAGTCATTTCCAGGTTAAACCCGCTCTGAGCCATTTTTTACTTTCAATGTTATACTGTAAAATTGCACGCCTTGAGGTCGTTAACATCATTTTGAAAAAGTATGGCGAAGAACTTATTGATCGTGGAGTCCCCGGCAAAAGCAAAGACAATTGAAAGAATTCTGGGGGAGGATTTTGAGGTGAAAAGCTGTTATGGGCATATCCGGGACCTGGAAAGGGCCGACATGGGTATTGACCTGAATAATAAATA
>Ga0209863_10000017_pt1 | contig 99038 bp, 88 predicted proteins | sample OrgsoiDNA2013046_FD_185796 | JGI IMG/M metagenome (GOLD analysis project Ga0209863, IMG submission 185796) | Permafrost soil microbial communities from the Arctic, to analyse light accelerated degradation of dissolved organic matter (DOM) -... | ecosystem: Environmental > Terrestrial > Soil >...
GGTTGGCGTTTGACGGTTGACGGTTGGCGGTTGACGGTCTTTTCGATGACCGATGACCGTTGGAGGTTGATTTTACTTATACTTTTTTATTTTCTTACTGTCTGCCTCTGTAGCCGGAAAAATGCTGATGGCCGCACCGCCGCCCTTGGCTAATTCGATTCTCAGCCTGGTATCGCTGTCAACAATAAACTTTTCAATCGTGTAGGCTTCCGGATTGTCTTTCCAGTCAGCATTCGCAGCATCCCGGTAAATAGTGGCGATATATTTATTTCCCTTGTCCAGAAATGTTAAGGGCAGGTCCGCCGTGCGCTTATTTTCATCTGTTATGGCACCCACAAACCATTTGGGTGATCCTTTTTCTTTCCGGGCAATATATATATAGTCACCTGGCTCTGCAGCAATAATATGTGTGTCGTCCCAGTCGGTGGTTACATCCCTGATAAACTGAAATGCGTCTTTGTGCAGGTCGTAATTCTCGGGAAGATCAGCAACCATTTGCAGCGGACTGTACAAGGTGACATAAAGCGCCAGTTGTTTGCACAGCGTCGTATGCATCTGACGAGTCGGGACATTTGCATGGTATCCTTTCATTTTGAAAATGCCTGGAGTATAATCCATGGGTCCGCCTATCAGCCGCGTAAAGGGCAGAATGGTTTCATGCTCCGGAGGGCTGCCGATACTGAATGCATTGTATTCATTCCCCCTTCCGGCTTCTGAAGCCATCCAGTTGGGCCAGGTGCGCTGCAATCCGGTAGGTCTGACGGGTTCGTGGGAATCCAGCATAACCTGATGTTCAGCCGCTTTCTGTGCCACGCGCAGATAATGGTCAATCATCCATTGTCCGTCGTGATGTTCACCACGTGGAATGATTCTGCCGACATATCCGGTTTTAACGGAAGTATATCCAAAGAGGTTCATGAATTTGAATGCGGTATCCATCTGGCGTTCATAATCTGTCGCCGAACCTGACGTTTCATTGTGCATGATCAGCTTAACATTTTTTGAAGAGGCATACCGGGTCAGTTCAACGATATCAAAATCAGGATAGGGTTTAGTGAAGTCGAATACTTTTTCTTTCCAGTTTCCAAACCAGTCTTCCCAACCGGTATTCCAACCTTCAACCAGTACACCCTGAATATTATTTGCGGAGGCAAAATCAATATAACGTTTGACATTGGCTGTTGTGGCACCATGTTTTCCGTTCGGAATGGGTTTGCCGTCTGCTCCTGAGCTATCAGGAAAATCAGAATATCTCCAGGTACTTTTATCTGTTTGCATTTCCCACCACACACCGGCAAATTTCATGGGTTTGATCCAGGAAGTGTTGGTAATTGCAGAAGGTTCATTGAGGTTCAGGATCATTTTGGAAGAAAGGATATCCGCCGCTTTATCACTTACAATAATGGTTCTCCAGGGGGTTTTGAACGGCGCCCGCAGGTAAGCTTTGTTGCCATACGCGTCTGGCACCAGGCTGGCACTCAGGGAATAATTTTTCGTGTTCACATGCAGCTGCATGGAGGAATAGTTTACCAGGGCCGCTTCATGAATGTTCAGATACAGGCCATCACCGGTTTTCATCATCAACGGAGTTTGAACTGCATAGGGATCCGGTGCCACCCGAACCGCGATATCTGTCGCGGATTCGACCATTTTCCTGTTGTCAATTTCGCTGATCAGGGACGTCGTATACAGATATTCATTGCTGTCGAAATCGCCGGGGATCCAGAACGTTTTATTATTTCCTGTCAGGTTAAACTGGGTTAGTTCATCGGTTACAATAAAATATCTCAAATTGGGTTGAAGAGGAAATTCGTAACGGAAACCCACTCCATCTTCAAATACCCGGAAGATCAGGTTGAGCCGGAAACCTTTTGCCCTGGTTGACTGTAGCCGGATGGTGAGCTCCTCATAATGATTACGGACATCTTTAGTTTCGCCCCATACCGTCTGCCAGGTCTGGTCAAATGACCTTCTTTCGGTTCCAATCATTTGAAAAGAATTATAAAAAAGGCTGTCCGTATTCAGCTTAAAGCCAAGCCGGGAAGGCAGGATAACGGGCTTGTTGTTATAAGATACTTCATAGATCGGGGTACCGGTTTTATCGAGTGAGAATACCAATTTAACCTTACCCAGGCCGGCGGTTTCGGCTTGCTGGGCATTTGCCTGAAAGAAAAGGCTCATCATGAGAAAAGAGATAAGAATCAGATTCCATTTCATATAACGCAGATAGTTTTAAAAATTTAAGATACATCTTTTAGCATAAAAAGGAGATCCGGACGGCCTTCATGGTCTCAAGGTTTTTTACCGCTGATCCACTACAACATTTAAAGAGTCCATTCACAAATACGAAATCTTTCTTATTCAGAGGCTTTTTTAATGTTTCAGCTATACAAAATACTTAGTTTACGGGTGCCTGTTATAGTTTATTTAAATTTTTTATTTCATGCAACACCGTTGATACATAAGTGCTTGGATTAGTCTACCTCTCCGGTATATATTAGCAGTACACTAAAATTATCCAACTCAAAAAACGATTATTTATGAAAACAAAATTAGCCGGTCTCGTGAGTCTGCTTTTGCTTGCCGCACAGATGCAGGTCAAAGCTCATGAAGGCCCTTTTACCGTAAATGAAAAACTAATTAAGGCTTTTCAGGCCGCATTTCCCCGTGCTGAAAAAGTGGACTGGAACGAGAGTGGTGATCATTACTTTGTCCATTTTAAGGATCATGAGATCTTGTCAGAGATTGAATATGATCATGAAGGGAACTTTGTTGCTTCAGAAAGGTATTATTCGTCAGTTGATATGCTGCCCATTCACCTGGCCTGGGTTTTACATAAGAAATTTCCGGAAAAAACTATTTTCGGCATCACAGAAACAAATACTGAAGCAGAAACATTATACTATGTAAAACTGCAGGACAACAAGGAGTGGATAACTATAAAAGGTTCCTCCGATGGCATCACACAGGTCGTAGAACGTTTTAATAAGCAGTTATAAGTGATTCGCCCTGTGAGGAATATTTTCAGGTAAACAGCCTTTCGGCTGTTTGCTTTTTTTTTGCCTGATCCTAAATCATAAACTGTCCGTCTAATGAATCCCTCTGAATGATTTTCTTGAGTTTTTTACACAAAACATTAAAATCATCCGGTTTAGTCATAAACCATCTGGCGCCCAGTTGCCTGGTTTTATTAATATCATTTTGATTCTTGGAGGTTGTGAAAATGATTATCGGGATATCTTTGAATTCAGTTTTATTTTTCAGGTAAACCAGACAATCAAAACCATTCATCACCGGCATATTCAGATCCATGAATATTAAATCCGGGGCAGGTGGTTCCTCGAGTTGTCTGAGGGCTTCCTGGCAGTTAGAGGCCAGTTCGCAGTGGAGTTCAGGACTTACTATCTGAACGGCATCCCGAAAGAAGAGCTGATCGTCCGGATCGTCGTCAATAAGCATTATCCTTTTCTGATCTTTCATGTCAGCTGTTGGTTTTGGTTTTTGTTAATTGATCTTCAGCTCTCCGATGAAATGGGAAAATACATAGAAAATATGGCTCCCGATCCGATCACTCCGGTAGCTGAAATAAATCCCTGATGATTCCGCATGATTTTCTTACATATTGCTAGTCCGATGCCTGTTCCTGCATATTCCTGCCTGCTGTGCAGTCGCTGGAAAAGTTCAAAAATCTGGATTTCGTGAATCGGGTCAAATCCGATTCCGTTGTCACTGATACTGATTTTTCGATAGAGCTGATCTATATTCACGCCCTCAAATAAAAGTTCTTTACCGGATATCTCTTCTGAAAAAACTTCAATTTTGTGATTACCACCAGGTCTTCTATATTTAATGGCATTTCCAATCAGGTTGGTAAAGAGCTGATTGATTTGTAAAGGTATAGCCATAAAAGAGGGCAGGGGCGGGCAGTCTATAACAATATTTTCTTTCTCAATCACTTCTGCAAAATCATTGATCACTTCGTTGTACACCTGGTTGAAATCCGTCTTTTCCAGCGAAGCCCTGATATTGCTGGTTTGAGAATAGGAAAGAAAAGCATCAATCAGATTTTGCATCCGGGAGGCCGCGTTGATGATGCGGTCAAAATAATCTCTTGAAGAAAGAGCCAGGGAATCCTTTTCCAGTTCTCCGATATGCTTGGAAAAAGCGATGATCTTTCGCAGTGGTTCCTGCAAATCATGACTGGCGATATAATTAAATGAAGCCAGTTCAGCATTTGTTTGTTCCATTTCACTTACCGTCTGTTTTAAGGCAAGATTTGCATAATTCAGGGACTGGGTTCTTTCAAATACTTTTTTCTCAAGTTCCTGCATAAAATGTTTTTGTTCCTGGATATCCGTGCTGGTTCCAATCCACATCTGGATATTCCCCCGATCATCTTTTTGGGGTATGGCCCGGCTGAGCTGCCAACGATATTCGCCATTAAAATTTCTAAAGCGATGTTCCAATATAAATTCCCTGCCGGATTCAATGGAAGCAGACCATCTTATCATATTTTGTTTCTGTTCATCGGGATGAACAATGGATAACCATCCATCCGACAGAAGGTCTTCCCTGGATTTTCCGGAATAGTCGAAAACAGCCTGGTTAAAATAATCCAGTTTTCCGTTTTTATCTGCCGTCCAGATCTGCTGTGGCATTGCGTTTGCGAGGAAACGGAATTTAGCCTCACTTTCTTTTATTTCTTCCAGTGCAAGGATTTGCGGGGTGATATCAATCGCAGTACCGTACATTCTAAGTACGTTACGGGTGTCGTCGGTAAGTATTTTCCCGTACACATTTATCCAGTGAATGGACTTATCAGGCCAGATGATTCTTATCTCGTATTTGAGCGATCCGGATATAAAAGAGTTTTGAACTGCTTCATCCCGAATATGTTTATCATCCGGATGAAAGCGGTTGATCAGGTCCTGATGTGTTACTTGGGCTGCATTCTGATAGCCAAAAATTTCAACCAGTCTTTCTGAACTGATGAAATTCTGGTTCTGCAGATCCCAATCGAAGGTTCCCATACGTGCAGCATCAATGGCGAGACGGGAGCGGCTTTCGGCTTCCTCTAATTGCCTGCGGGCAATTACCTGTTCAGAAACATCATAGCAAAAAATCAGTATGCCTTCCGTTTTTCCAGCAGCATTTTTAAAAACCTGGTTTATAAAATTGATATATAATTTTTCAACTCCCTTTCCACGATCAAGCTCCACCGGCATTTCCTTGCCGATAAATGGTTTGCCTGTTTTATAGACTGAATCGAGGATTTCATAATATCCCTGTCCGGCAACTTCCGGTATTGCTTCCTTCACTGTCCGGTTGATCGGATTTCGCCCACCAATTAATTCCAGGTAAGGCTGATTTACGAATTCAAACACATGATCCGGTCCTTTTAAGATGGCCATCATGGCCGGTACCTGCTGGAAGAAATTGTGTATGACTGCCTGTCCGTCTTCAGCCTTCATTCTTAACCGGGTCTCACTTCTCAGTCTGTAATAGGTGCCGGAAACCAGGAAAATGGCAACGAAAGAAAAAACCAGTGAAAATAAGGGAAGTAAAAAAGCGGACCTGTCTTTTTCCTGTATTTTCTGAAGTAGAAGATCGTCCTCGATATGTCTCATTTCAATAAAAAGCATTTGGATCCGGTTGAGCAGCGCCTGACCCTGGCTCGAATAATTTGATAGATCTGCCGAAAAATTTTCTGCCGTGACATATTCCGAATGAAGATTGTCCAGCCATTTTTCAAGGATGGATTTTAATTGCAGTATTTTAAAATGCTGGTCCTTATCGCCTCCGGTTAATGAATCCAGCAAAAGCATCATTTGAAAGGCCTGTGAAGAATCCCTGCTCAATAACAAGTTGAAAAACCCGTTCCTCGTATGAATGGAATCCTGTTCCTGCTTTTCTGCCAGTCTTAATTGCGAAAGGGTTTGACCCAGTTTAAATTTAACCAGGTTGGCATGTGCCACCAGGTTGGAGGCCTGATTTTGCTTGGTTATCCGCTGGTAGGAGATATATGAAGCAAATGCCAGAAAAAGGATGATTATGAGGAATATCAAATCAGATATGACACGACGATTTTTCATCTCAGTTATGACACGTCGATTTTTCATCCTTCCGGTCTGCATTATAGGACAAATTAAGAATTAAATCCAGTAGCACTAAATAATCGGAAACTTTAAAAATGAATATCTTTCCACATAAAACAGTCTTTCATGATCCGTATTGGTTTAATCCGTGAAACGAAAATTCCGGCAGACAACCGGGTGGCACTGATTCCTTCCCAATGCAAATGGCTGCAAAAAAATTTTTCATCCCTCAAGATTTTTGCGCAACCTTCTGCCGACCGCTGCTACAGCAATAAGGAATATGAAATGGCGGGAGTGGAAATGAAGGAAGACCTGAGCGATTGTGATTATTTGTTTGGTATCAAGGAGGTCCATGGCGACAAACTTATTCCCGGCAAAAAATACCTGTTTTTTTCCCATACGCGGAAGATGCAGCCCTATAACCGGGTTCTTTTCCGGATGATACTAGATAAAAAAATCACCCTGATCGATTATGAATGCATGGAACATGAGGATGGGCAGCGCATATTGGGTTTTGGATTTTTCGCGGGAATTGTAGGTGCGCATAACGGGATGATGGCTTATGGTAACCGAACAAAAAAATACGAACTTCCGAGGGTGTACAAGCAGCCCAGTTTCCGTCAGCTCATTCACGGTTACTTTGGGATTAAACTTCCCAATATTAAAGTGGTGATCACGGGATCAGGTCGCGTGGCGCATGGTCTGCTGGAAGTGATGAATCTTCTGGGAATAATTGAAGTGGAGCCGGATGAATACCTGTCCAGAAATTTTTCATACCCGGTATTTACCCAATTAAAGGGCCCCTTGCTTTACCGGCATAAAAAAAACAAAACATATAACCGGGAGGAATTCCATAAGGATCCCGGAGTTTATGAATGCCTTTTTAGATCATATGCTGAGCATTCAGATATTTTGATGAATGGAATATTCTGGGATCCACGGATGCCGCGCTTATTTGAATGGGAAGATCTGTTATCACCCCTGTTCAGGGTTCAGACTATTGCTGATATTACGGATGATATAGATGGGTCCGTGCCCTGCAATCTCGGCGACGGTACGATGGAAGAGCCGCTGTATGGAGTCAACAAAACATCCAGGGAACGCACGGCAGCTTACCAGGAAGGTTGCATTGATGTGATGGCCGTTGGAAACCTCCCCAATGAACTTCCGCGCGATGCCTCCCGTTACTTCGGAGAACAATTGATAAAATATGTTTTAGAAGATCTCTTTAAAGAAGGATCGCCAGTTATTCAGAGAGCGACGATGGTAGAGGAGGGAGTGATTACGGAGGAGTTTAAGTATATGTCGGAATACGCTGAACGCCAAACGCCTAACGCCTAACGCATAAAACTGCCAACTGCTTACCGCCAACCTTCACTCATAATAATCAGTCAATAGCTCAGTAAATTCCGAATTATAATTCCCGTTTTCATTTTTAATGATCAGTTCCCCAATGATCAACTCTTCCGGTTTTTTAAAACTGAATAAGCAAATGTTCCGGAATGGGTCATGGGCGGGGGTTTGACGGATGCTCAATTTTTCTTCCAGATAGAAACCCTGATCGGCAGCCAGTTTTTCAAAATATTCGCTCCTGTGAAAAGGCAGGAGGATGCCAAAGAAACCCGTTGTTTTCAGATGGGCCCGGATGGCAGTGATCAGTTCTTCCAGTGTCAGCGATTCATCGTGCCTGGCCTTGTTTATTTTCTCTGCGGGCGATTTAAGTTGGGATTCATAAAATGGCGGGTTGGTAATGATAAAATCATAGTCTGTAGCCAATGCATAAATTCGAATATCTCCTTCCAGTAAACGAATGCGCTCTTTCCAGGGACTGGCCAATATATTTTCCCTTGCCTCTGCGGCGGATTCCGGATCCAGTTCAATGGAATCTATCAGGCCATCTGATTTTTGAGCCAGCATAAGCGACAATAAACCCGTACCGGTTCCTATATCCAGTATCTTCTTTGAATTCAGTATCGTCTTTGGATTCAGTATCGTCTTCGTATCCGATTTCGTCTTTGCCTCGTGTAAGCGTCCGGCTGCCCAGGCTCCCAGAATGCATGAATCTGTACAGACTTTCATAGCAGATCTTTCCTGCTGTATGGTAAACTGTTTAAACCTGAAATAAGAATTGCGCATAATTGGATTTTACCAGCCGGCCCTTGCACTAACGGCGATGGATAAGGGAGAAAAGGATTGATCCAGGTATTTATAATACCCGGTCAGTGCGATCATCGCTGCATTGTCCGTGCAATATTCCATTTTTGGAATGAAGGTTTTCCAACCCAGGTTCCATCCGGTTTCTGTAAATTTCTTTCTTAATCCCTTATTTGCGGCGACGCCACCGGCGAGGCAAACATTTTTTATACCGGTTTGGGCAGATGCTTTTTTTAGTTTATTTAATAAGATGGACACGATGCGTTCCTGTATGGATGCGCAGATATCTGCCAGATTATTACTCACAAAATCCGGGTCTTTTGCTTTTTCATTCTGAATAAAATATAATATAGCTGTTTTGAGTCCGCTGAAACTAAAATTCAGTCCGGGAATCTGGGGTTCGGGAAATTTGAATCGCGCAGCATTTCCTTCCGCCGCATAATGATCGATCAGAGGTCCCCCGGGATATGGAAGTCCCATCAGTTTGGCCGATTTGTCGAAAGCTTCACCGGCTGCATCGTCCATGGTTTCTCCAATCACTTCCATGCGTTCCGGAGATTCACAAACGACGATCTGTGTATGACCTCCGCTGACTGTCAGGCATAAAAATGGAAAAGAAGGAACAGTTTCCGGATTATCTTTTCCTCCGATCAGGTTAGCCAGAACATGTGACTGCATATGGTGTACGGCTATCAGAGGAATATTCAATGAGAATGCGAGCGACTTTGCAAACTGGGCGCCAACGAGCAGGGATCCGATCAGCCCGGGTGCCTGGGTAAACGCGACGGCGTTTATTTCAGATAAGGCGGTATCCGCTCCCAGCAGAGCCTGGTCCACCACCGGAAAAATGTTTTGCAGGTGTGCGCGGCTTGCCAATTCCGGAACCACGCCGCCATAACGGGAATGGATATCCTGAGAGGCAATGATATTGGATAATATATTGCCGTCCCGGCAGACTGCTGCCGCTGTTTCGTCACAGGAAGACTCAATGCCCAGTATGGAAATAGCCAAGAATATAAATTAAGGATGCAAAGATACCTCAGATGGCTGAATTAGTTGGTAGACCGGATGGCGACAACCGGATCCAGCCGGGATGCAATCACAGCCGGGATAATGCCGGCAAGTATTCCGACGAAAAGACAAATACCTACAGCAAGACCGATAATGTCCAGCGGAATGAAAACTTTAAAATCGAATGTGTTGGAAAGGATGGCAGCCAGAATAAAAACGGCGATCATGCCGATCATTCCGCCGATTATACAGAGAAAGGAGGATTCAAGAAGGAATTCTGAAACGATGGTGGATTTTTTGGCACCCAATGCTTTTTTCAAACCAATCTGCGCGGTTCGTTCACGTACGGTAACGAACATGATATTGGCAACGCCAAACATACCAACAATCAGTGAAAGAGCGGCAATCGCCCATCCGCCAATATTTATATTTGAAAAAATACTGTCCATGAATTTGCTGAAGGACTCAATATCATTCAGCGAATAATTATCTTCCTGGTTGGGTGATAATTTATGAATGGTTCGCATGGCGCCTGTCAGTTCATCTTTTAATGCAGGAATGCTTACATTTTCTTTTCCTTCCACAATGATTTTCGGCTGTGCATCTTCATCACGGACCATCTGTTTCAGAAATCTGTAAGGCATGATAACGCAATCATCATATCCGAACATATCCATCATATTCTGCCCTTGTTTTTCCAATACACCGATTACAATGGCAGGCTTATCATTTTGCAGCCGGACTACTTTACCAACTGCCAGCTCAGATCTTCCGAATAATTTCTCGGCAACAGAGTATCCAATAACCAAAAAATTTGTTCCATTATCAAAATCGGTTTGTTGCAGATAACGGCCTTCCACTACATTTAAATGCTGTGTTTTCGAAAAATCTTCCGTCACTCCATAATAATTAATACCGTTCAATATGTCGGTTCCGTATTCAATCTTGGATTGAAGGTTGGTCAGATAGGAAGCATATTGAATAATAGGGACCCTGTCTTTGATTTGTTTTAGTTCTTCAAACTTTGGTGTCGGTCTTTTATAATACCGCCACCAGGGGTAGTTGTTATCGTTGCGGTATTCCCATTTATCGATGAACACGGTATTGGTTCCCAACTTTTTAATATCGTCCTGCACGGCGGTTTTCATACTGCTGATGGTAGCGAGCACACTGATGATACAAAAAATGCCGAAAGTGATTCCAAGCAGGGATAAAAATGTTCGAAGTTTGTTGGAACGGAATTCCTGAAGAGCCATTTTAAGGCTGGTAATAATAATATTGAAGTAACGTTCCAGGTGCTTTATTTAGAAGTTAAATATCGCGATAAATCATCGAAATTCTTCGCCGTCCATCCGATTCCTCACCAATTAACGATTTAAAAAATCTTTACGCGCCACTGGCGGCTGAATATTTTACCGGGAGCCAATTTTTCGATGCCTTCTTTTTGTTCCAGCTGCTGGTTGCTGCTCACGCTGTCGGCAATTCCGCACCAGGGTTCGATACAGATAAAATCGGCATCCCTGGCCGACCAGATGCCGAGGAAAGGGAATTCACCCATCTGGAACAGGACGCCGTGCTTCGTTTTCGCGGAAAGCAGAGAGATTTCCGAAGAGGTCGGATATTTAAATACCAGTGCATCCTGGTAAAAAAGTGATTTACTCAGATTAAGCCGGTTGCTATCTTCTAACACTGGAACGAGTGCGGGCAATAACAGACCATCCTTCGAAATGGGCCAGCGGGAAAGATTTTCAGTCTCTTCGAATTTCAAATAATAATCGGAAAAACTGGTGTCAGCTGTCAGCGGGAGGCGGAATGCGGGATGGCCCCCAACGGAAAACAGGAGGATACCGGTTCCGATATTGGATACCATGTACTCGGTGCTAAGTTCATCACCCATCAATTGATAACGTATACGGAATTCAAAATCGAATGGATAGCTGATTTTAGTTTCTGCATTGCTCTTTAACAGAAAGATAATTTCCCTAGGGCTTTGTTTTTCCACTTCGAATTCCATGTCCCGGGCAAATCCATGCCGGGGCAACTGATAAGATTTACCCTGGTAGGAATAAGAATTATTTTTCAGACTACCGACAATGGGAAAAAGTACCGGTGAGCGTTTGGACCAGAAGGCCGGATTTCCATTCCATAAATATTCAATCCCGAAAACCTTATTTAAAATGTTTTGAAGTTCCGCGCCTTTTGATGAAAGCCCGACACGTAAAACTTCATTCTCTAAAATGAACATGGGAATGATTTGATGAATGGAATTAAGACAAAATGATATGACAAAGTTAATGTCTGCCTGCTGCCGGAGAAAAGAATTATCTTGCGGCCTGATGAAGAACATTGTAAGTATTCTGTTGGTCCTGGCCGTTTTGAGTATGATTTCCTGCAGCAAACCAGAGGCACCCGAGTATCTCGGGTTTCGTGATTTCTCCATTGAGAACGTAGGCATGGATTCGGCTTTGTTACATACGCAGCTTGCATTTTACAATCCCAACCCATTTAATATGGAATTGAAAAGAGGGGATGTGAATGTTTTCCTGGATGATCAGCTGGCGAATCATTATGTTATGGATTCAACGATCAATATTCCTCAAAAAGATACATTTTATGTTCCCCTGAATCTTCGGGTCAGTCCGAAATTACTCGTCAACAGCGCGATCAAAATGCTGATGAACGGCAATAAGATCAAGGTAAAATTGTTGGGCAGTGTACGGGTTAAACGCAGTGGTGTAAGTTTTAATGTTCCGGTTAATTATGAAGTGATGCAGGAAATACGGTAAACGCCCAACGCGGAACGCTTAAAGCCTAACGCTTAAAACCAGTACAAGTCTAAAACAGGAAGCCTAAAACCCAATTGAAAATTCTAAAATCAAACATCGGCAAAATCCATCTGGCCCATTTAAAAAAAGTTTTGAGCGTTAAGTATTCCGCCCGTTGATCGTTGAGCATTCCGCGTTCAGCGTTAAGCGTTCAGCGTAAGAAGTATCGCCGCGATTTTCTCCTCGGTATCTGACTTCTTCTTTTTTTCCAGATCAATTACTTCGGGTTTCGCGTTCAGAACGAAGCGTTCATTTGACAATTTCTTATTCAGCGATTCCAGAAAACCCTGGTAATAGTTAAGTTCCTTTTCCAGCTCTTCTTTTCTTTTCGAATCATCTATTTTTTTCGGGCTTTCGAATCCGATCTGGTGAGATTGAAAAGGAATCACCTGAATGCCGGGATCATTGGCAAGCCGGCTGTCCGAAAATTCGATTTTTGCACTATTTAACTGTTTTCGGATGATCGAGTACAGGCTTTCACTATCACCGAAAATTTCCTTCGGAATCAGTAAACGGGTTATCGTTTCACTGTTCTTTAATTGTTGTTGCTGGCGGAAATCGCGGCCAACGGCCAGCAATAGACGAAGTTTTTCACCGGTTTCCAGAACATTCGCATCTGCGGCTGTTTCAGAACTCAGTTGTCTGATGCAAAGATCATCGCCGGCAGGGCGATCCTTAAGAAGGTGATAAATTTCTTCAGTTACAAAAGGTATGAAGGGATGCAACCACAACAACAACTCCTCGAAAAATGAAATTGTTTTTTCGTACGCGGCAGTACTTATCCGTTGCTCAAAACCGGGTTTCACCCATTCCAGGTACCAGCTGCAGAAATCGTCCCAGAATAAGGAATAGACGACCTTGAGTGCTTCACTGATTTTGAATTCTTCGTACAGTCTGTTTATTTCTGTCTTCGACTGGCGAAAGCGGTTCTCAAACCATTGAATAGCAAAAAGCCCCGGATCATTTTCAGTTATTTTTTTCCCGTCATTGTCCAACCTGTCTCCCCACATACGCACCAGTTTAAGTGCATTCCAGAGTTTGTTATTGAAATTTCTGCCCTGTTCCAGACCGGCTTCGTCAAACAATAAATCATTTCCTGCGGGTGCTGCGATCATAATTCCGAACCGAACGGCATCGGCACCGTATTTATCGATCAGCTGCAGTAGATCGGGTGAATTACCCAGACTCTTGCTCATTTTTCTTCCCTGTTTGTCCCTGACCATACCGGTAAAATAGACATCCGGGAATGGAATTTTATTTTCGAATCTGAGGCCGGCCATGATCATCCGGGCTACCCAGAAAAAAATAATATCCTGCCCGGTTACCAATACCGAAGCCGGATAATAATATTTAAAATCCGGATTACCCGGTTGCGTGATTCCTTTAAATACTTCGATAGGCCATAGCCAGGAAGAAAACCAGGTGTCGAGTACGTCTTCGTCCTGAGTTAACTCATCGTGAACGGCCAATAGTCCAAACTGATCCTGATATGCCTCCAGAGCCAGGGATTCATTTTCAGCGACAACAAAATTCCCATTGGTATCATACCATGCCGGAATTCTCTGTCCCCACCAGAGCTGCCTGGATATGCACCAGTCCTTCACATTTTCAAGCCAGTATTTATAAGTGGCCATAAACTTTTCACCCGGATGAATACTGATTTCTCCTGAGATCACGGCTTCGAGCGCCGGTCCTGCCAACTCCTTCATTTTTACAAACCACTGAGTAGAGATCCGGGGTTCCACCACAGCATGGCTTCGCTGGGAAAATCCAAGCCGGGTTGAATAATTTTCTTCTTTTAACAGAAGACCTTCTTCTTTGAGTTTTTGAACTATTTTTTTACGGGCTTCAAATCTGTCCATACCGACAAAAATTTCTGCTGCAGCAGAAAGCGTCCCGTCTTCATTTAAAGTATCGATGACCGCCAGTCCGTGTTTCAGGCCGAGATTATAATCATTAATATCGTGGGCCGGTGTAACTTTCAAAGCCCCGGTTCCAAAATTCATATCGATATATTCGTCCGTAATCAGTGGAACAGAACGGTTTACGAGTGGAACAATAATCCGTTTTCCCAACAGGTGATGATATTTCGGATCTGCCGGGTGCACGCATACTGCCGTATCGCCCATAATGGTTTCCGGTCGTTGGGTAGCAATAACTATATATTCAGAAGAACCTGCAATCAGATATTTTATATAGTATAATACTCCTTCCACATCCCGATATTCGACTTCCTCATCACTCAAAGCAGTACGGGCGGCTGGATCCCAGTTAATCATCCGGGCGCCGCGATAAATCATTTTGTTCTTAAACAGATCAACGAAAACCTGGATAACCGCTTTGTAAAAATGATCATCCATAGTAAATGTGGTTCTGTTCCAATCCACACTGCATCCCAGTCTGGCAATCTGGCCATATATAATGCTTCCGTATTTCTCCTTCCATTCATATGCATACTCCAGAAATCTTTCACGGGACAGACTGTTTTTATCAATGCCTTTTTCTTTCAGCATGGCTACAACCCGGGCTTCCGTTGCGATTGAGGCATGATCACTGCCGGGAACCCAACAGGCATTAAATCCTTTCATCCGGGCACGACGGACAAGGATATCCTGAACGGTTTCGTTCAGGGTATGGCCCATATGGAGTACACCAGTAACGTTGGGAGGTGGAATTACGACAGTAAATGGCAGCCGGTAATCGGGGAAACTGTTGAAATAATGGTTAGCGGTCCAGTGAGCATACCATTTTAATTCAGTTGCAGCAGGGTCATAATGTTTACTTAGTTCCATCCCGGGCTAATCATTTTTAGGATGGCAAAGTTAATCATTCATCAGAAGGGGGAATAAAGGGTGCTCAAAAAAAAAGTTTCCGCTTTTTTAAGTGGAAACTTTTTGAGGGAGAATATGAAGTCACCCTCACATATCATTGTAATAGAGGTTTTGAAATCAAATTCAGTGGCGGCGACAGTTACTAAGCAAACCAGTAAAGGTAAGAAAGCAACATTACCAGGCTGAGGAAACCAAAAGCAAAAAGAGCCGTCTTCACGTTCTCTCCCAGGTGAATTGAATGCATCAATTTTTTCATAAATGAAAAATTTTAAGTGAAACCATGTTAATAAAAAACATTTGTTTCAAAGGGGACTCAATAAATCAACATAGGGTGGTTTCTGGTACGATGTCGGATAACGCCGGGTGGACATGACATAATACGATTGGCGGGGTCGTATCGGAACAAATATATATCGTTTTTTTTTGAGATGCTAGTGTTTTGCCTGAATTTTTTGATTAAAACGGTTAAAAATGAAAAACTCCAGGCAGGCCGGAGTTAAAAATTAGCTCGTTAATGATCAAGGATTAATGCGTTGGTATTGAAGGGTAAGCCGTGAATTTTATATCAGGCGTCAGCGTTAATCATTAAGCATATGCCGAATTATGCCAGGGTGAAGAGGTAAGAAAACAGACTGATGGCGAAAAAATACAACACTGCAATAATCGCTGCCAGGGTTGCCTGCTCTCCAACTTGACCAATGTGAAGGTGTTTCATGAAATGGATTTAAGGGTTAAAAGGATATGGACTTACTAAATCGTGTTTTTTAGGGCACGAAAAAATTAATATCTGAAAACAGTTATTTTCTGGTCAACTGAAGGGTGATTATTCCTAACTTTATTAGCAAAATATTCTCAGGAGTTCAACCACCACCATGTATGCCATTGTAGATATCGAAACCACTGGCGGTTATGCTGCTAATAACGGCATCACCGAATTAGCTATTGTGCTTCATGATGGAAATAAGATCACAGAGCGATTTGAAACACTGATCAACCCACTCGCACCCATCCCGCAATACGTACAGGTGCTGACGGGAATCAATCCCGACATGTTGATAGACGCACCCGTGTTTTCTGAGGTGGCTGCCCGGGTTTATGAGATGCTGAAGGACGCCATATTCGTGGCTCATCACGTTAATTTTGATTATTCTTTTGTCAAATATCAACTGGAAGCCTGTGGATATGAATTGAATACCAATAAACTTTGCACCGTTCGGCTCAGCCGGAAAGTCTTTCCGGGACTTCCCGGATACAGTCTGGGTAAGCTTTGCCGGGAACTCGATATACCCATTCTCAACCGGCACCGGGCTGGGGGTGATGCGGACGCCACTGTTATCCTTTTCGAAAAAATATTGGGCACGGATACGAAGGGAGCGGTTCGCCATATGCTTCATGGCAAAAGTCGGGAACAATACCTGCCGCCAAACCTGCCTTCGGAACAAATCGCCGCAATTCCCTATACTCCGGGGGTCTATTATTTCCATAATCAGAAAGGCAAAGTGATTTACGTCGGAAAGGCAAAAAACCTTCGGAGCCGGGTTTGCAGTCATTTTTCAAACGATAGTCCGGGCTTGAGAAAACAGGAATTTCTCAGGAATATTTATTCCGTATCCTGGCAGGATTGCGGTACGGAACTCATGGCATTCCTCTTTGAATGCGTGGAGATCCGGCGTCTCTGGCCGGCATATAACAGCAGCCTGAAAAGATTTGAACAGATGTATGGGCTATATATTTACGAGGATCAGGCCGGCTATCTGAGACTGACGATTGAAAAGAAAAAGCAAAGTCTGCCTGCGTATTACAGTTTTAACGGGCTAGCGGAGGGCTGGCAGGTATTGCGCAGGCTGGTCAGGCAGTTTGATCTCTGTCCCAAATTAAGTTTCATCGAAAAAGGAAATGAACCCTGCAGCGGATTATCAGATAAGACATGCCACGGCGCCTGTGTTCATCAGGAATCTGCTTCAGATTATAACGATCGGCTGATGCAGGCTCTAGGGTCTCTCCGGGAGATGCTCCCTTCGTTTATGATCCGGGATCGTGGAAGACATACTTCTGAAGAAAGCTGTGTACTGATAGAAAACGGGCAGTTTTATGGTATGGGATACCTGGATAAAGAATTACAAATCCCGAACCTGCAAATGCTCAAAGAACAACTGACGGCTTATCCGGAGAATGATTATATGCGCGGATTGGTTTATAGTTTTGCAGAAAAGTGGCCGGAGAAGAAGACAAGTGTGGGAGTATGAGAGTACGGGAGTATGGGAGTGGAAAAGCTTTACGCTTTGCGCTTACAGAAGTTCTTTTATCAGTTTTAAAAATTGAGTGCGGGGAATCATGCGGGCACCAAGAGATTCGAGATGAGCCGTATATACCTGGCAGTCGATCAATTCAACGCCTTCCGATTTCAATTGCTCAACATACCGGATAAATGCATATTTGCTCGCATTGCTATGCAGGCTGAACATACTTTCTCCATAAAAAATTTTCCCCAGCCGAATCCCATATAAGCCACCAACCAGTTCTCCATTCAAACGCACTTCCGCACTATGTGCGTACCCCGCATGATGCAGATCATTATAGGCATTACGCATTTCTTCGGTGATCCAGGTTCCGTCCTGTCCACGGCGGGAAATTGCTTTACACTGGCTGATTACCGAATTGAAATCCCTGTTAACGGCAAATTCAAAACTCTGTTTTTTCAGCAGCTGTTTCATACTTGAACTTATTTTAAGTTCCGAAGGAAACAACACAAAACGTGGATCGGGGCACCACCATAATATATATTTGTTTTCGTACCAGGGGAAAACTCCACTACGATAGGCGTGTAATAATCTTTCCCGTGACAGATCACCTCCAACGGCAAGCAATCCATCTTCATCAGCCATTTCCACAGGTGGAAATTGTAAAGTTTCATTCAGGGCAATGAGCATGGGACAAGTATGAGAGTATGAGAGTATGAGAGTACGGGAGTATGGGAGTGAAGTTAGGAGTTGGAAAGAACTTCAATGGTCGCACCGATGCCCCGGTCCGTTATGGCATCGCACATGGGTTTTAGTTCATCATAGCTTCCCTGTTTCACGGCATATTTTCCCTGTGTATGAATGATCATCGCACATTGCTCAGCTTGTTCTGTTGAATGGTTACACACTTCAATCAAGGTCTGTATTACCCAGTCAAAGCTATTTACTTCATCATTCCAGACAACCAGACTATAAGGAGATTCCACATCCGTTAATACGTCTGTGTCAAAAGCCTGTTCCTCCACACTCCTGGGTTTATTAAGCTGCATTGCCATAGGTTAAAATTAAAACAATGATTCCTTTGCACAAAACGACAGCAGATAAGCTTTATGTAAAATGATCCAGGTCATACTCAAATCGTCGCTGATTCTACCCAAAATGACCCGACAGGGCGCTTCAAACAGAAAGAGCGGGGCTGGCGCGGCCTTTGAATAGTCTGATTATCTGATCATTAAAATTTTAATTATGAAAACGGTTGTTTTTTCTTCAATGCTTGCCCTTGGTCTGGGCTTATTTGCATGTAATAATAACGGTAATAACCACCAGGACACAGTTGACAGTGCCAAAGATGTTAATAAGGAAGTAAAGTCGGTTAAACCGGACGCATCGAATTTTGCAGTTGCAGCTGCCAATGGAGGGATGATGGAAGTGGAGTTGGGTAAAATAGCCGAGGATAATGCCAGTAACCCCAGGGTAAAATCCTTTGGCGCGATGATGGTAAAGGATCATTCAGAAGCTAATTCCACTCTAAAAGGAATTGCCGGCACATTAAATATCGCTTTACCTGATTCGGTAAGTGATGATGCCCGGAAAGAAATCAATGACCTGAAAAAGAAAAAAGGGAAAGATTTCGACAAGGCGTACGTGAACATGATGGTGGACGATCACAAAAAGGATATCGCTGAATTCAGAAAATGCGCCGACAATTGCTCTGATTCCACAGTAAGATCCTTTGCTTATAATACGCTTCCGGTTTTGGAAAAGCATTTGGATTCTATTCAGGCGATCGCGAATAAAAAACCTTAACGCGCAAAGCTTAACGCCTAACGCTTAACGCCTAACATATAACATTTGGAATCTGAGAAAGATTTGGTGAGTATTATTTTTTGATTTATCAAAATGTCATAGTAAAAAAGCGTTGAGCGTTGAGCGTTAAGCGTTAGGCTTGTATTAAATTTGCCTAAAATAACTGACCATGTCACTTACGAGAAGGCAAAATCAAATAAAGGATAATAATGATACCGGGTTTGGCGGTAATCCTGACAACTATGGCGGACGGTTCGTAAACAGGGATGGAAGTTTCAATGTCAGAAAGGAAGGAGTTTCTTTTTTTCAACGATTCAGTCTCTATCATTCCATGCTGAATATGCCCAGCTGGAAATTTTTTGGGGCCCTGTTTACTTTTTACCTCACCGTTAATTTCATATTCGGTTGCATATATTTTTTTGTTGGAACCAGTCAGTTTGTCGGTGTACTCGCAATCAGCCGGTGGCAGTTCTTTAAGGAAATGTTTTTTTTCAGTACCGAAACTTATACGACAGTCGGATATGGAAGAGTGAACCCGGTGGGAGATACAGCCAATTCGATTGCGTCCATAGAATCGATGCTTGGATTTTTATCTTTTGCCATTGCAACGGGTCTTTTATATGGCCGTTTTTCGAAACCCAAAGCGTTTTTGCTTTTTAGTAAAAATGCCCTGATTAGTCCTTATCGTGACGTGTCCGGGCTTATGTTCCGGTTTGCTACCTATAAGGATAACCATACCATGACGAATGTGGATATTAAAGTGAACGCCGCCATGCTGGTGGAAGAGAACGGCAAGATGGTTTATAAATTCTATGATTTAAGTCTCGAAAGAAATCACGTTGAATCATTGCCAATGAACTGGACAGTTGTACATGCTCTGACGGACGAGAGTCCGCTTTATGATTATACCCGCGAGGATATGAAAAAAGCAGATTTGGAAATATATGTTTCAGTCAGGGCGTTTGACGACGTTTATTCCAATGTGGTTCAACAAAGAACTTCCTATACTTACGAAGAAATTTTATTCGGACGAAAATTTATTCAGATGTACCGTGAAAGTGATGACGGTAAAACAACCATTGTCGAACTGCAAAAGCTTCATGAACACAAGGAGGTGATGTTTCCGGTTTAAAACCGGAAACAAATGTGCCAATGAGCAAATGGGCAAAGGGAAAATGTGCAAATGGGCAAGTAGCTAAATGTGCAAATGAAAACAGGTGAGGAATGAAAAAATTGGTTTTACTTATTCCGGTATTGTGTTTATTTATTCCCATTGTGCAGGCACAGAAGGAGAAATTTCCCGATGATCACGATTCAATCTATTATACTACCTATCGTTCGATGCTGACGGCCAGGGCATATCTTTCGAGAAAATACAATGTACTGAGTTTTAATCCGCCCGCACCTACACAGTCATTTCAATACAGGGCAACAACATCTTTGAATTTAGGTATTGGAGCCACATACCATGCTGTTACAGTGAATATCGGTTTTGGTATTAGCAAATTCAATCCGGATAACGAAAAAGGCAACACGAAATACCTGGATCTGCAGGGGCATTTTTATGCCCGGAAATGGAACGTGGATCTGTTAGGGGAATTTTATAAAGGGTATTTCCTAACACCGGATGGACTGGCTGCTCCCACGGGTGATAAATTTTATTTGCGGCCTGATATGGGACTAAGTCTTGTAGGTTTCGCATTTTATCGGGCATTGAATGAAAAAAAGTTTTCGTACCAGGCCGGACTGCTTCAAAATGAGTGGCAAAAAAAATCGGCCGGTTCTTTATTAATTGGGGGAGAAATTTATTACGGAGCAATATATGGTGACAGCACATTAATACCAACGGCCATTGATCCGAAGGCAAGTGCACTGGCGATCGACAAGTTTCATTTTTTCAGCTTCGGACCCGGAATAGGGTATGCCTATACGCTTGTGATTAAGGAACATTTTTTTATCCTGGGGTCGGCCACGATTAACCTGGCTTTCCGGTACTCAAATGAAATTTCTACACAGAATGACCAGCAGGGAAATCATTTTGGTTTCAGACCCAATTATATGCTACACGCCGGCGCAGGTTACAACAGCAACAAGTGGGATCTGAGTGTGCTCTGGGTAGATACAGAACTCTTCACGAAGGGGAAAACTACCGACTACAATTATACAGTTGGTGCCGGCAATTATCGCCTCGTATATGCGAGGCGTTTTAATCTGGGTCAAAAAACGAAAAAACTTCTGAAACCCATTCCGGAGATCATTGGACAGTGAACCAATGAGCAACTGGGCAAATTTGCAAATGGGCAAATATTTAGGTTAGGTAAGGGGCTTAGTATTAACAACTGTGTTTGCACATTTGCAAATTCTTTTAAGCATCTGCATTTGCCCAATTGCATATTTGTACATTGTTAGAAGTATTTGCAAATTTGCCCATTTGCATATCTGCACATTTTCAGACAACCGCTTCTGCCTCATAACTGGAGACGGGTTCGCAGGTACAAATCAGGTTTCTGTCTCCATAGGTATTATTTACCCGCCCGATAGAAGGCCAGAATTTATTTTCCCTTGTGTAGGGTAATGGAAACGCGGCTTTTTCGCGGCTATATGCGTGATTCCATTCATTTGCTGTTATAATGAACTGTGTATGGGGTGCATTTTTTAAAGGATTGTCCGTTTTGTCCAGTTTGCCTGCGGCTACATCCTGAATCTCCTGGTAAATCGAAATCATGGCATCGCAAAAACGATCCAGTTCAGCTTTGTCCTCACTTTCTGTTGGTTCGATCATCATGGTTCCGGGCACCGGGAAACTCAGGGTAGGTGCGTGAAAACCATAATCCATGAGCCTTTTGGCAACGTCCTCTGCCTCAATGCCGGCCTGGGTTTTAAATGGCCTGAGGTCCACGATAAACTCGTGAGCACAGGTATTATTCGGGCCCGTATATAAAATAGGATAATAAGATTCGAGCCGGCTCTTCATATAATTCGCATTCAGAATAGCATAAGCGGTGGCCTGCCGGATGCCCGGTGATCCCAGCATTTTGATATAAGCGTAGCTGATGAGCAGAATACTGGCGGACCCATAACGGGCAGCACTAACCGCACCCGTACCTGAAAGGTCCGGGTTAGTCCAGTGACGTGGTAAATGATCTTTCAATTTTTCATTCACACAGATCGGGCCCATGCCCGGTCCGCCACCACCATGCGGGATCGCGAAAGTTTTGTGCAGGTTCAGGTGACAAACATCAGCTCCTATAAATCCGGGGCTGGTTAAACCAACCTGTGCATTCATGTTCGCTCCATCCATATATACCAGTCCTCCATTATCATGAATGATCTGGCAGATATCTTTAATGCCCTCTTCAAAAACACCATGAGTGGAAGGATAGGTTATCATCAGTCCGGCAAGTTCTGATTTATGTAATGCCACTTTATCTTTCAGGTCCTGGATATCTATATGTCCGTCATCATCGCTTTTCACCACAACTACTTTCATTCCTGCCATAACCGCGCTGGCCGGGTTGGTACCATGCGCTGAAATCGGGATCAGCATCACCTGACGGTGTTGTTGACCCCTGGCTGCATGGTACGAGCGTATCGCCAGTAATCCGGCATATTCTCCCTGTGCACCACTGTTGGGCTGAAGGGAAGTGGCTGCGAAACCGGTTATGGTACTCAACCAGGATTCCAGTTCAAGGATCATCTGCTGATAACCCTTCCACTGGAATTCGGGAGCGAACGGATGAATTTTACTAAAGCGGGGCCAGCTTACGGGAATCAGTTCGCTGGCTGCATTCAATTTCATCGTGCAGGATCCCAGAGGGATCATTGAAGTATTCAGCGAAAGGTCCTTGTTCTCCAGACTTTTCAGATAACGCATCATTTCTGTTTCACTGTGATGCGTATTGAAAACCGGGTGTATCATGAATGCTGAACTTCGGTTAAGGGTGACAGGTATAGTTTCTTCATGCCGGTCAAAATCGAAGAGGGTAGCGGCTTCATCCTGATCAGAATAAGCGGCGAACAACGAAAGTATGTCGAGAATGTCGCGCTGGCTGCTGGTTTCTCCAATGGAAATACAAACAGTTCCCGGTTCTCCATAGAAAAAATTCATATTCAGATCTTCTGCCATACTGCGGAGCTTTTCAGTATTTTCCATTTTTACCTGAATGGTATCGAAGAAATATTCATGTTTTAAATCGAACCCCTGTTCCTGCAGTCCGTTGGATAATGCATGGGTGAGAATATTGATCCTTGTGGCAATATCTTTCAATCCTGCCGGACCATGATAGACGGCGAACATCGCAGCCATATTAGCGAGCAGTGCCTGAGCCGTGCAAATATTTGAAGTTGCTTTCTCTCTCTTGATATGTTGTTCGCGGGTTTGCAGGGCCATTCTCAGGGCGCGGTTTCCCTGGGCGTCAACACTCACGCCAATGATCCTTCCGGGTATGGCCCGCTTGAAATCGTCCCGGGCAGCAAAAAATGCGGCATGAGGACCGCCAAAACCTATTGGAACACCAAAACGCTGCGCAGAACCAATAGCTACGTCGGCACCCAGCTCACCGGGAGGAGTCAGCAGGGTCAGTGCCAGCAGATCCGTCGCCATGGCTACAAAACCACCGGAAGCCTGAACGCTTCTGACAAAGTCTCTGTAATCAGGAATATTTCCGTCTGAACCCGGATATTGAACGATAGCACCGAAATAACTTTCATCAATCCTGGCTTTTGTATAATCACCGGTAACCAGTTCAATACCCAATGGCTCCGCTCTGGTGACAAGAATATCCAGTGTCTGTTTGAAAATAGCCCGGTCGACAAAAAACTTTGGAACCTGGACATGCAGATGATCCTTATTTTTTTGGTTGAAAAACATGATCATTGCTTCGGCAGCTGCCGTTCCCTCGTCCAGCAGAGACGCATTTGCAAGGGGAAGGCCCGTGAGATCGCTGACCATGGTTTGGAAATTCAGCAGACTTTCCAGCCGGCCCTGTGAAATTTCTGCCTGGTAAGGGGTGTATTGGGTATACCATCCCGGATTCTCAAAAACATTCCGGAGGATGACGCTTGGGGTAATGGTTTCGTAGTAACCCTGTCCTATATAATTCTTGAAAACCAGGTTCTTAGATGCAATTTCGTGAATCAGTTCCAGGTATTCTGCCTCACTGACGGGTTCCGTTACATGGAGGGATTTTGGATTCCGGATACTGGCCGGAATGGCTTTATCGATGAGTTCTTCCAGAGTTTTTACACCGACAGTGGCCAGCATTTGCCTGGTTTCTACCTCATTAGAACCGATATGTCTGCGTGAAAATTCGTTTGACTGTTTTTCGAATAAATTCATATCAGGGGATGTGTGGATCAAAAGATGCGCAAAGGTAATATGAAACAAGCAATTTTAGGTTCCGAAATGTGCCTGAATGCAGGTTGCTGAAGGGCTGGTAGTGGAAAGACTATGTCTGAATGCAGCATATTTAAAGGCCGGTAGAGGAATGGTACCCAGATGAATGAGGAAACAACTGCTACGAAATCACGGGTTGCTTGTTTTATCTTACTGGCTGTATACCTTGCGCTTAATTATGGGCGGGCAAATAAAAGTCACACTGGAGAACTGGGAGAAAATTACTTTTGAGCATCAAAAGCAGTATAAAAACTTTTTGATGAAAGCGGGTAAAAAGGAAGTTCTGAGAACCATTCCGGAACTGCATGAAAAAGCTTTTGAACAAATCGATTGCCTGAAATGCGCCCGTTGTTGCAAGGGCTTTTCTCCGCGTTTCAAAGGTCCCGATATCAAAAGGATTTCAAAAATTCTCGGATTGAAGGAAACTGCATTTATTGAAAAGTATTTAGAGTACGATGATGACGGAGACTATGTGGCCGTTTCAACACCCTGTCCCTTTTTGGAAGAAAATAATAAATGTTCGATATATGAGGACAGGCCTTCCGATTGCAAAAGATTTCCTTACACAGATGAAGATGTGATTTTAAAAAGGCCACAACTCACCATAAAGAACAGCACATTTTGTCCAATTGTCGTTTCAGTGATGGAAGGATTATTGGAGAAACTTACATGATGCCCTGTATTTCCTCTTCATAGGCTGACTGCAATCCGCGTTCGATACCATCTCCCTGCCATTCGGTTACACCGGGAATGGAGGTTGCTTTCAGAATTTCATCTTTTGTTTTTCCTGCTTTAATCTGGCTGTTTACAAATGAGAGCAGGTTTTCCATATAGTCCTGCATGGCTTTAATATCAGATTTATTGCCGGTAACTTTTTCCGGATCAAATGCGTGACCGAACACAAAGAGCGTGTCGTTATCAAATTGCTTCTGAACTTTGTCGAGTATGACAATCCAGTTTTTTATGGATGCACCGGCAGTCCTGTCAATAAAAGCCCAGCGCCGGTTGAAAACCAGGTCGCCCATGTGGGCAATATTTGCATGTGGGAAGAAAATAACGCTATCCCCGTTGGTATGGCCGGGTCCATAATAGTATGCGTTGATATTTTCTTTCATTTTTTTGTATTCCCAGGTATCGTCATAAGTGATATCCGGGTAAAGCTGAAGTGCTTCTTTGTTTTGTTCTTTGGCAACTCTTTCCTGATTGAGCAATGAATTCGTGTGTGCGGCAACGTGGGGAACGATTCCTTTGAAAGAAATATTACCAGATGTGTGATCTCCGTGATGATGCGTATTGATCAGGATCTCGAAAGGTTTTCCCGGATCTTTTTGTAAAGCATCAATCAGGTGTTTGGATTGTTCAGGAAATTCAGCATCAACAACGGCAATATTATTCTTTGAAATATAATAGGCAATCGTACCTCCCTTTTCCGTAAAAATGCCCACGTCGTTGCGCAGCATTTTCATCTTATATGGATTCTCCTGCATAAATTGGGTCAGCCAATCCCTGCGAAAAAGCGGGATGGCGCCAAAACTAATGCCTGTGTTTCTGACAAAGGATCTGCGATTCATAACAGCGAGTTTTATTTAAAGTTATCAATCATTAAGGTTTTAGGCTTTACGCTTTCAGCTTTATGCTTAATATTCCATCTTTCTTAAAGAAGGCGCTTTAAACCAGGTCAGCACAACGACCATCAGGGTCATGCATCCTCCAAATACTACGGATGGAACTACGCCGAGGATGCGCGCCGCAATTCCACTTTCAAACTGGCCGAGCTCATTACTAGAATTGATAAACATGGAGTTGACACTCAGAACACGACCCCGCATATTGTCAGGTGTTTTTAACTGCATGATGGTTCCCCGGGTTACAACACTAATCCCATCCAGTACACCGCTGAGCAATAATACGCCAAAGGATAACCAGAAGAGTTTGGAGAGACCAAAGATGATGATGCAGATGCCGAATCCTGCAACAGCCAATAAAAGTTTTTTACCCTGTTTCCGGCGCGGAGGAAAAACCGTCAGCAATATAACTATACAAACTGCACCCATATCCGAAGCCCCGTTCAGAAAACCAAAGCCTTTTGCGCCTACTTTCAATATGTCCCTGGCATATACGGGGATCAGCGCCGTGGCACCACCGAAGAGTACGGCAAACAGATCCAGAGAAACCGCCCCCAAAAGTTCTTTGGTTTTGAATACAAATGACAAACCTTCTTTCACGCTATCCCAGGTCTTTTTTTCTCCCCTTTCATTTAATGGCTGAATCCGTTTTAATGATGTTAGTATCAGGAAAGCCAGCGAAACAACCAAGACAACCACTACCATCGTACCCGTATTACCCAACCCGGCAATTAAGAATCCCCCCAGGGCATGGCCGGTTATGGAAGCGGAAAGAAAGACGCCTGTGTTCCACGTTATAGCATTTTGCAATTTGTTCTTGGGAACCACCTGTGCCAGCATCACATTGAAAATCGGTCCGGTAAAAGAACGGATAATACCGGTTCCGAAGATGATCAGGTAAATACAAGCAGCTATATAATGATTACTCAGGTTTCTGGTACCTATAGAAGAAGAAAGAATCAGCAGGAACAATGCGGCCAGACCATAAAGACCCACACCCGTAAGCATCATTTTTCTTTTTTCGCTGATATCGATCACGTGCCCGGCATATAGTGCCAGGGAAACCGCCGGAATGAATTCTGATAATCCGACAATCCCAATGGCGATTGGCGCATTGGTCAGATTATAAATCCACCAGCCGACCAGGGTACTCATCATGCGCAGGCCCATGATAAAAATAAAGCGTCCTATAATCAGGTTTCGAAACTGAGGGATCCGTAAAGCTTCCAGCGGGGAGGGGCGTGATTGATCCTTTATCATGAACTATAAAATTAAAAAACCAGATCAGGGTAAAGTAAAATAATGCTGGCCGGATTCATAATCTTTTTCAAGGGCATCCAGGATGACCTGGAAATGCTTTTCGTTTCCAAGAAAATCGGCATTGGCGGCATCAATGAACAGCGTTTTGATACCATGATGTTTAATATAGCTTGTATAAGTTTCCTGGAGGTTAAATAAATAATCGTCAGAAATGGATTGCTCATAGGAGCGGTTTCTTTTGCGGATATTTTTCTGAAGTTGTTGAACAGGTGCATGCAGATAAATCAGCAGGTCCGGCTGAATAAGTTGTTGGTAGATGATGTCAAAAAGTTTCTGATACAAATGAAATTCCTCATCCGGCAGATTTACTTTGGCAAAGAGAAGGCATTTGGAAAATACATAATCTGAAATCGTTACTCTTTGAAAGAGATCCTTGGTATGCACCAGTTCTTTCAGTTGTTTATAACGTTCGGCCATGAAAAAGAGCTCCAGCGGGAATGCATATTGTTTTGGATTCTCGTAAAATTTAGGCAGGAAAGGATTTTCAGCGAAAGCTTCCAGGATCAGGCGGGAATTAAAATGACGGGCCAGCAGATGGGCAAGCGTGGTTTTTCCTGCGCCGATATTTCCTTCCACTGCAATAAAATGATAATTCATGAACTGTAAATATCCGGATTCCCCGTCGGTTAAAAACGACTCATTTAATTTTTTTTACCGCCAATTCATCCTTACATTCCAGCAGGAGCCGGTGGATGGTTTTTTCAAGAACGGGATGTACGAACCCCGGGGAAATTTCATTTAAGGGTTCCAGCACAAAACGCCTTTCAGCGATCCGGGGGTGAGGAATACTCAATCCGGGTTCGTCGAGGATCTGCCGGTCATAAAAAAGAATGTCTATGTCAATGGTCCGGGGTGCATTTTTTACCGTTCTGATGCGCCCCCCTTTTTCTTCAATGGAAAAAATAGCTCTTAATAATTCCTGCGGAGTTAAATTAGTTTCAACCAGCAACACCTGGTTAAGAAAATCAGCCTGGTCCGTTTTACCCCATGCTGCGGTTTCATATAGTGATGAAACTTGTAGAAGCTGACCACAAATATGTTCTATATTTGTCCGCGCCTGCTGCATGTTCAGGTATCTGTCGCCCTCGTTGCCACCCGTCAGCAGGTAAGCTTTACTCATATGATTCGTTTAATCCGGTTCAAATATCTTTAATTTTAAATCATCAAAACAGAAAGCGCATGCGCAGCTTTTTTAAAATATTTTTTGCAAGTTTTCTTGCCCTGGTCGTCTTTGTGGTCGCCTTCTTCTTTTTTACTGTTGGATATGTCAGCAGTATCGCGAGCGGACCCAGCGAGGAGACGGGTTCCAATGCCGTCCTGGTTTTAGATCTGGGTGAGACTTTTTCAGAAAAAGCGGTGTCGGATCCTTTGTCTGGTTTAAGCGACAGCCGGTATAATACCCCGGGTGTTTATGAGGTAATCCGGTTGATAAGGTATGCCAAAACAGACAGCGCCATCAAAGGTATTTATATTAAAGCGTCTGCGAACGGGAACGGACTTGGAACATCTGAGGAAATTCGCAATGCACTCATCGATTTTAAAAAATCACATAAATTTATTTACGCATTTGGAGATGTAATCCCGCTGAAAGCATATTATACCGCCAACATTTCTGACAGGATTTATTGTAATCCGAAAGGTGGAGTGGAATGGAAGGGATTTACGAGTGTGAGCCCATATTTAAAAGGTGGCCTGGACAAACTGGAAATACAGCCTGAAATATTCTATGCGGGTAAATTCAAAAGCGCCACCGAACCCCTGCGCGCCGATAAAATGAGCGATGCAAACCGGTTGCAACTGACAGAAATTTTAGGCCAGATCTTCAATCATATATTGGATCAGACTTCTACCGCCCGCAGTCAGGATAGTACAGTATTGAGACGCTGCATAGATCAGCAACTGATTCAAACGGCATCTGATGCGGTCAATTACAAACTCGTGGATGCTGTAAGATATAACGATCAGGTGATGGAAGAAATCGCAGGCAAGCTGAATGTCAGTTCTATTACCAGTATCAATTTTGTTCCCCTCGGGAAATATTACGAGTCAGTCAAGACGAAATTTATAAACACCGGTTCAGACCGGATCGCTATCATATATGCAGAGGGAGATATTGTGGGCGGAAAAAACAGTCAGAAAGAAATCGGACAGGATATTTACCGGCAGATCATTCGCAAGGCCAGACTGGATAAAGATGTAAAGGCCATTGTGCTGCGTATTAATTCCGGCGGCGGATCTGCATTGGTGAGTGAAAACTTATGGCGCGAACTCACACTGGCCAAAGCAGAAAAGCCTGTGGTTATGAGCTTTGGTGATGTTTCGGCGTCCGGCGGATATTACTTATCGTGTAATGCCGACAGTATTTTTGCCGACCCGATGACAATCACAGGTTCTATTGGGGTATTCAGCATGCTTTTCAATACACAAAGTTTTTTCAAAAATAAACTAGGCATCACCTTCGACGGCGTGCATACTGCTAAAGTACCGGATGCACTCTCTATGGTTCAGCCTTTAACTGATCTGCAGAAAAAATTCATTCAGAATTCTGTGGATTCTATTTATCACGATTTCACTTCGCGGGTTGCATCCGGGAGAAATAAAAGCATCGCCTATATCGACAGTATCGGGCAGGGCAGAATCTGGAGCGGAGAAAAAGCATTGCAACTGGGCCTCGTGGACAGGATCGGAGGCGCGCAGGACGCATTGGATTGTGCTGCGCGTATGGCGAAACTGAAAACTTATCGGTTGCGCGAATATCCGGAACCGGAAAATTTCCTGGACCTTTTATTGAATAATTACAAGCAATCGGTAAAAACAAAAACAATACGCGAAGACCTCGGTGAGCAGGGTGCGAAATGGTACCAGCTCATGTCCGATTATCAAAGCATGGCTGGTGTTCCTCAGGCCAGGCTGCCATTTGAATTCAGCCTGATTCCTTAGCCAAAAAAGCATTATGAGCCAACCATATAGTCAGTTCCGTGCTATGCTGGCCATCACAAGGGCCAGTCTGAGAGCGATTTTCAGAAGTCCTTCGGCTGTCATTTTCGGTCTCGGGTTTCCTTTGATTTTTATACTGGTTTTCGGTTTTATTGGTGGCGGTGGAACTTCGGTATTCATTGCGCTGAAAAACCCGTTGGACAGCGGGAGCTATGTCATTCGGGCTCTTCAGTTTTCCGGTGTTGTCAAAATAAAGGATGAGAAAGACAGCGTGACCATGCAAAAGGAGCTGGTGAAAGGAAGGATCGCAGCCATCGTTTCATTGGATTCTTCCCAATCACCGGCCGGGTTTACACAATATAAAATTTCAACACAGACCTCGTCGGCATCTGCCGATCAGTATCCCATATTGAAAATGGCAATGGCACAGACCATCATGGCCATTGAGGACAGGAAAATTCCGGATCAGTTTAAAATAATCAGTGTACAGGAATTACCGGAAATCGCTGGCAGGGAATATACCATGATTGATTTTATTCTGCCGGGCATGCTGGGATTTTCTCTTTTGAGTGCCGCCGTTTTTGGAGTGGCTTTTGTTTTCTTTAATCTCCGGCAAACACTTGTTTTGAAAAGATTTTATGCCACCCCCATCAACAGGAAAAACATCGTTTTTGGGGAGGGACTGAGCAGGGTATTATTTCAATTGCTGACTTCTCTCATCATTATCCTGGCCGGGTATTTTTTCTTTCATTTTACGCTGATTAACGGTCTTGCCACTTTCCTGGAGATGATGGTGCTAAGTTTTCTGGGCCTCATCGTATTTATGGGATTTGGCTTTATTATCAGCAGCGTGGCCAAAAATGAAAGCTCCATACCACCATTTGCAAATATTTTTACGCTGCCGCAATTCTTATTGGGAGGGACATTTTTTTCCACACAGGCTTTTCCCAAATGGTTACAGGGTTTTTGTGAAATACTACCGTTGAAACAACTAAATGATGCCATGCGGAATGTCGCTTTCGAAGGAGCTTCCCTGTTGGACTGTGGCAAACAGATCGGTATCCTGGTTATTTGGGGCATCGTAATTTATGCGGTTGCAATAAAAACTTTTAAATGGGAATAGTTCTTTAAAAAATTTTCTTTTGAAACTTGTTATTGGCAGTCTGGTTATTTTTTCTATTGTCATACTATTTTTATTCGCATTATTCCCTGCGGATATTTCTGTAACAAGGCTGGTGCAGATTAGCAGACCCGGGGCTGAGGTTAGAAAAAAGATTGTTGATTTGCGTGAATGGACCAGCTGGAACCTTTTTTCTGAATTTGGTTCTGATAAATCAATAAGCTATGCCATGGGCAAAATTGATTCCAGCCATATTCATGAAGTATATGTTGATATAGATTTGTTGAAAGCCACGCCGGATTCGATATTTACGATCTGGCAGCACGATGGTAAATTTTTCAAGGGGAATTATATTTTGAACGGAATTGGAGAGCAGACAACTCTTGTATGGATACTACAATTTCACGTCAAATGGTATCCCTGGGAAAAGCTGGCCAGCATGTTTTATGACAAACAGCTGGGACCCATCATGGAAAAATCGTTGATCAATTTGCGAGATGAGTTGGAAGCGGGGACGGAGTAAGTATGGGAGTATGGGAGTATGGGAGTATTAGAGTATGGGAGTGATAGAAGAGGGGAACTTGGTACAAATTTGGCATAAGGGATATGAATTTATTTTAATTAATCATTTAGAGAGTATAAAAAAAGCACAGTTATGAAAAGAATGTTTTTGTTTTCGATTGTTTCGCTGATTGTTTTGACTACCTGTGGGCAAAAAAAGCCGGTTAGCCCGCACGAAACCAGCACCGGACAGGATATTTCTGTTCGTTATGGCCGGCCATATAAAAAAGGCAGGATTATTTTTGGTGGTCTGGAGCCTTACGGGAAAGTGTATCGTTGTGGTGCTGACTCTGCTACAACCGTCACCTTCGGTAAAGATGCAACCTTTGGCGGCAAACCAGTAAAAGCGGGAACCTATACCTTATTTGTCATTCCGAACGAACAAAGCTGGACTATTATCCTGAACGGTCAGTTGGGTCAATGGGGTGCTTATGATTATGACAAGTATAAGGATAAGGACGTATTACAGGTGGATGTTCCGGTAAAAAAGCTGAGCAGTACGGTTGAACAGCTCACCATTAATCTGCCCCCATCGTCAATGGTTATTGAGTGGGATAATGTGCAGGTAACCGTTCCCGTTAGTTTTTCCTGATAAATTCAGGAATGGATAAAATAAATCGGTAAATCCTGCTGAGCTGATCTGGAGTTATACAATAAGGCGGCATCAGATATACCGTGTTCCCAAGCGGACGCAGGTAAATGCCTTCTTTTATTGCTTTTCCCATGATGATGGAGCTAACTTCATTTACATATTCATTCTTTCCAATATTGAGTTCGAAAGCCAGGATAGTTCCCAGCGTCCTGATATTTATAAATAATTCCCTGCCGGGAACTGATAGTTCATTTTTGACGAATTCTTCATGCTGGTTGCCAATCCAGTGAATCTTTTCCCGGCAGGATTTTTCTTCCAAAAGGTCCAGGCTTGCTAACCCGGCCGTGCAAGCCAGGGGATTGGCTGTAAAAGAATGACCGTGGAAGAAAGTTTTGGTCCGGTCGGAACTTAGGAATGCATCAAACAGAGTCTGGTTACAGGCGGTAATGCCCAAGGCCATCGTTCCTCCCGTGAGACCTTTGGAAAGACACAGGATATCAACCGGGTGTCTGACAGATTCACTGGCGAATAAGTTACCCGTTCTTCCAAAACCGGTTAAAACTTCATCAGCGATACAGATTATTTTTTCGGATTGAATAAAACCCAGCAATTCATCCAGATGTTCTGCCTGATACATATGCATACCACCTGCTGCCTGTAACAGAGGTTCGTAAATAAAGGCGGCGATTCGTCCTTCATGAGATTGAATGATGGATTTTATTTTATCCAGGTTACCGGCCTTTGGCGTTTCGATAAATACCACATCGAACAAAAAATCTCTGAATGCATCCGTAAAGAGCCCACGGCTGCTGACACTCATGGCGCCAAATGTATCACCATGATAAGCATGATCAAAAGCCAGAATTTTATTTCTTTCCGGCCTTTCTTTGTTCTGCCAAAATTGAATGGCCATTTTCAGAGCGACTTCTACAGCTGTTGATCCATTATCGGAATAGAATATTTTAGACAACTGTCCCGGCAATATTTTAAGAATTCTTTCAGCGAGTAAAACTGCTGGCTCATGGGTAAAATGGGTAAAGATGACTTGTTCAAGTGCCAGTGCCTGTTTATAAATTTTTTCCGCAATATAGGGATGTGCGTGGCCATGGAGATTTACCCACCAGCTGCTTATTGCATCTATGTAGTTATTCCCATCCTCATCAAAAAGGAGAGTGCCTTCTCCTTTCACTATGGGAATGGGTTCTTCAAATTTCTGGTGCTGCGTATAAGGGTGCCAGATAACTTTTGTGTCCCTCTCGCTCAGGGTGGGTTTGCGCATCTTTCAAAGATACTTGATAAGCATAAAGCATAAAGCGGAAGGCTTCACGTTGATTAGTAATCACTGATTAATCGTTGGTTAATCTTTTTTCAGAAAACGTAAGTTCCTGCGAATTCCCTGGTATTTTGCCCGCGTCAGAGACGAGCCGGCAAATATTTTTTTGAAGCCGTCTTCCGTGATTTCTTCCCAGTCTTTTTCACTGTAAAAAAGTATTTCAGCGATGGGGGTGAAGCCCGGCTCCCGCGTGGGTTTTGAGAAGCGATTCCAGGGACAGACGTCCTGACAGATATCACAACCGAACATCCAGTTTTCGAATTTATTTTTCATCGGATCGGGTATGAGTAAATCCTTTAATTCGATCGTGAAATAGGAAATACACCTACTACCATCCACCACTTTATCGGGTTCGATTGCCTGGGTCGGACAGGCATCGATACAACGTGTACAGGTGCCGCAGTAATCTGCGGTTTCAGGGGCATCATATGCCAATTCGAGGTCGATGATCAGGGTTGCAATGAAAAAGAAAGAGCCACTTCTTTTGTGAATCAGGTTTCCGTTTTTACCCACCCAGCCCAGTCCACTGATTACCGCCCAGGATCTTTCCAGGACCGGAGCACTGTCTACAAATCCGCGGCCATGAAAATCCCCGAATTTATCTTTCATTTGCGCCAGGATAAACTGAAGTTTTGGCCTGATGACTTCGTGGTAATCTTTCCCATAGGCATATTTCGAAATTTTAGGTATATTTTTTTCTTGATCTGCGTCAGGAAAATAGTTGATGAGGAAACAAATAACTGACTTGGCACCGGGTAAAAGCTTATAAGGGTTTACTCTTAGTTCGAAATGCTTCTCCATATAGTGCATATCTCCCTGTTTGCCCTGCTGTAGCCAGTTTGCAAGCTTTCTGGCATCCTCATCTAATGGACGTGCTGCTGCGATTCCACAGAAATCAAAGCCTGCCAGGTTGGCAAGGGACTTAACAAATTGACTTTTTTCAACTGTATTCATGTAAGGTTCCTGAATTTATCACTATAATTTTTATATTTTTAGAACGTTATCAACCCTAAACACTAAAAATTGGATTACATCCCCTTGTATTCCCCGGAAACTCCGGTACAGTGCGAATTTACCCTAAAACCCAGTCATTTAATACTGCGGTTTACGCTCGTCTTCACAATCTGTCTGGCTTCGCTTTTCGTTAAAGCCCAGAAATATCCGGCTTTTACTATTCCGGATTCGCTGAAAGAAAATGCGGATATGGTTGTCCGGCTGGAAGAACAATTTTATGAAATAAAATCGACGGGAAAGGCCATTTCGCATGAGCGGCATGTTTATACCATTCTGAACGAAAAGGGCGAGTATTATGGCACCTACAGAACGCACTATAATAACAAATCTGTGTTCATCAACAGTGTCAGCGCTTATATGTATGATGCGTCGGGAAAAGAGGTGAGACATTTTAAGAAAAAAGATATGGAAGATCAACCTGTCTTTGACGGTTCCTCCTTTGTAAACGATGAGCGGATGAAAGTGGGAAGCTTTTATTCACATAATTATCCATACACGGTTGACTTCGAGGAGGACGACGAGTTAACGGAACTTATTCATATTCATGACTGGTATCCCCAGGGATCAATGAAAATAGCAGTAGAAAGAAGCGTTTACAGTATTACTGCCCCGACTGATTATACTATTAGATACAGGATGATAAACTCGGATTTAAAACCAATTATTGAAGAAAAGGGCGGGAAAAAATCGTTTAACTGGGAGATTCATAACCTGGCTGCCTATGAGGACGCACCTTATGTAAATTTTTTAAGTTATACACCGAATCTGATGATTGGGCTTAGTGATGTGGAAATGGGTGGATACAAGGGAAGTATGAGTACCTGGAACGATTATGCCCGGTTTTATGGGAGCCTTCAGAAGGGTCGCGATGTATTACCGGATGAAACAAGACAAAAAGTGCAAGAGCTAACCAGTGGTATTCAGGATCCGGAAATGAAAGTATCGGTTCTATATAATTATTTGCAGCAGAATACACATTATGTCGGAATTCAGCTGGGCATCGGCGGTTGGCAAACGTATGATGCTACTTATGTCGCTTCAAAAAAATATGGCGATTGTAAGGCGCTATCGAACTTCATGATTTCACTTCTCAAAGAAGCGGGAATAAAAGCACATGCTGTAGTTATAAAAGGAGGTGAGGAAGTAAAGGATTTCGTTACGGATTTTACCCACGACCCGTTCAATCATATTATTTGTTGTGTGCCCCTGGGAAAGGATACGATTTGGCTGGAATGTACAAGCCAGTCACTGCCAGCCGGATACCTAAGTGAATTTACCGCGAACCGTTATGGATTATTAATTGATGATAACGGAGGCAGTCTTGTTCATACGCCCGCGTACAGGTTAAACGATAATATTCAGTTGCGAAAGATTTCTGCGACGCTTGATTTGGATGGTAATCTGAATTTGGAGAGTAAAACATCTTACAAAGCTCTTTGCCAGGATGATATTGAATCATTTATTCATAGAATATCCAGAGAAGATCAGCTTACCAGGCTAAAATCGGAATTCAATTTACCCACGTATGATGTAGTAGCATTTGAATATAAGGAGGACTATTCCAAAAGATTACCGGTAATTCATGAAACGCTTAAAATCAGTGTGAGCAATTATGCGCAGGTAACCGGCAAAAGACTATTTATCAATCCGGATATTCTAACAAGGGCGGCGGACAAAATGAGTGATGAAAAAAACCGTCGGTTTGGCATTGAGTTGAAGGATGAATACAAACATATCGATTCCATTCAGATATCCATACCACCGGGATATATAATGGAATCCAGACCCTCCGACCTTGAAATCGATGGAATATTCGGGAAATACAACTGCAGAATATCTATAGCTGCGGATAAAATTATGTATTACCGCGTCAGAGAAAATTATAGCGGACGATTTCCTGCAAATGAATATGAAAACCTTGTAAAGTATACTAATGCAATCTATGATGCCGACCATGCCAATATCGTACTTCTGAAAAAGAATTAGAAACCTCCTGAGAACAAACCCATGAGAAATGTAAAAACCTGTATTCTCACATTATGTGCGATAGTATGTACACAGGTACTGCAAGCACAGGAAAAATCAAGTTTTAAATTTGGGAAAGTCACGAATGCAGACTTCGGCCTATCCGCGGATAAATTCGATTCAGGAGCCAATGTATTAATCCTTGCGGATATCGGAACCACGAGTTATGAGGGAAATGATAAGGCATTCTTTAATATAATTTATACCCGCTTTTTGAGAGTTAAAATAATGAACAAAAACGGTTTTGATATCGGCAGTCAGCGGATATATCTAGGTTTGGATACTGGCGGCAATAATGAAAAACTGATTTCACTGAAAGGATCCACCTTCAATCTGGAGAACGGTATCATAACGGAAACCAAGCTTGATGACAAGTCGGTCTTCAGGGAGAAATTCAACAATGACTATGAAGTCAGAAAATTTACTTTGCCTGCGCTTAGGGAAGGAGCCATATTCGATCTGGCGTACACAATAAAATCGCCCTTCCCAAACTCTATCAAATCCTGGGCTTTTCAAGGTGAATATCCACGATTATGGAGCGAATTTGAAGTGACCATTCCACCGGTTTTTCATTTCGTAATGAAAACGCAAGGAGACGCCCATTTTGATATAAATACAACCAGGCAGATACCGGTCACCTATTCTATCCGGCAACCCAGGGGTATTGCGGAAACCGATTTATTCAGTTTGGGTGGAAATTCCGTAAATATCCACTGGGTTAAAAAAAATGTTCCCGCCCTGCGTGAAGAACCTTTTATAACAACACTGGATAATTATTATTCGAAAGTATCTTTTCAGCTAAACTATTTTCAGTGGTCAGATGAAAATGAGAAACATGAATACATGACAGATTGGAAATCCACTTCCAGGGAATTGCTTGAAGATGAAGATTTCGGTCTCGCGTTAAATAATGAAAATAACTGGATGGCGGAGGAGCTTACGAATGTTGTCCAAAATTCAAATACAGAAGAAGAATCTATACATAAAATTTATAACTATGTGCATGATAATTTTAACGCTATAGGAAAAGATGGATATAGTAAAAACGGACTATACGCTCAAAATTCTTTAAAGTCTGTATTCAAAAAGAAAGAGGGTAATGTCGCAGAAATCAATTTATTACTTACTTCTATGTTGCGAAAGGCTGGTATCCATGCGGACCCGTTGATTCTGAGTACGAGAGATCACGGAATTGCGCATGCGGGCTATCCTCTGATCACTGAATATAACTACGTAGTTTGTGTTGCGACTACGGGGAATAAGAAGATTACGCTCGATGCGAGTCAGCCATTCAATGGATTTGGCCAAATACCCGTCAGTTGTTACAACGGCTGGGGTCATTTGATCAATGAGGAAAATCCTCTTTCAATAAATTATTCTTCTGATTCCCTGCACGAAACAAGCGTTACCAACGTGATTATTTATAATGATGACAGGGGTAAATTAGCCGGTAATTATAAAAGTTTACTAGGTAAAAGTGAGTCAAATAAAGTAAGAGGGGAGATAAGCCGTTCATCTCTTAAATTATTTGAGAAGAAAATTCAAACAGAAAATGGCTCAGATCTTTCTGTCGAAAACTTTCAGGTCGACTCACTGACCAACTTTGATTTTCCAATAACAATCAATTACGATTTTGTATCAAAAAACCTTTCATCTGCAGATCTGCTTTATTTTAACCCCATCGTAAATGAAGGATATAAAATGAACCCATTCAAGGCAATGGACAGGCATTATCCGGTAGAAATTCCTTATCTGATTGATGATACTTATCTCCTGAATATGGAGTTGCCTGTCGGTTACAAGGTGGATGACATGCCTAAATCTGCCCGTATAAATTATAATGGAAATGAGGGCTTTTTTGAATATCTCATCCAGAAAGGCGAAACGAGCATCCAGTTGCGTATTCATTTGAAATTGAATAAAGCCTTCTTTGATGTTGACGAATATCAAACACTGCGTAACTTCTTTTCCAATATTGAAAAAAAGGAAAATGAAAAAATAATTATAAAGAAATCCATATAACGTTTACACATGAAAAAATTAGAGTTCATTCTTTTCGGTATATTCCTGTTTTGCCAGGTACAACTGCAGGCTCAGGAGAAAACAAAGTATAAATTCGGTGATATCAGTAAAGCAGATTTCAATCTCACAAAAGAAAAATTTGATTCAGCAGCCAATGTTGTCATCATCAGTGACATCGGAAGCACAAGATTTGATGGAAATGACAAAGGATTTTTTACGTTGGTTTATACCCGGTATATGCGAGTTAAAATATTGAATAAGAACGGATTGGATATTGGAAATAGTACTATTTATCTGGATCGTACTTTAAACGATAATGAGCGTCTTTATTCGGTAAAAGGGTCCACATTTAACCTTGAAGGAGGAGCGGTTACGGAGACCAAACTGGATAATAAATCTATTTTTCCTGAAAAATACAACCGGGATCACGACAGAGTGAAATTTTCGATGCCTGCATTAAAAGTGGGATCCATTTATGATCTGGAATATATAATAAAATCACCTTTTTATGGACAGCTCAGGTCCTGGACCTTTCAGGGCGAGTATCCACGTTTATGGAGCGAATATGTGGTAACCATTCCGCCTCCTTTTCACTATATGATTAAACAACAGGGAGATGATCATTTTGATGTGAAAACGGCCAATGAAGTTTTTACAACTTTTACAATCCGCGAGAATAATACGACTGCCGATGGCGTGGATAATAGCGCTTATGATGTTAAAACCCTTACTCTTAAAGGATCTTCTTCTGAGCTTCGATGGGTTAAGAAAAACGTACCTGCCCTACACGAGGAACAGTATATAACGACACTTAAAAATTACTATTCGGAAGTTTCCTTTCAATTGAATTACTTCCAATGGAAATCGATGTACTCCACGGAGAACAGACACGATTATCTGGAAAGCTGGAGCTCTATTTCTAAGACACTGCTTCATAGTGAGAATTTTGGACAATCTCTGAATCATGTAAATACGTGGATGACGGACGAATTGAAAGGCGTTGTCCAGGGCGCCAATTCAACCGAGGAAAAAGCACAAAGAATTTATGCTTATGTCTGCAGTAATTTCAGGGCAGTCAACGCAGAGAGCCATATTGAAAATAACGTTTATTCTGCTAATTTGAGAGATGTTTACAATAAGAAGGAGGGAAGTGTAATAGAAGTGAATTTATTATTAACTGCCATGCTGCGGCACGAAGGAGTTCGTGCAGATCCGTTGATATTAAGTACAAGGGAAAATGGGTATGCCAGTGCGGCTTATCCGCTTATTGATGAATATAATTATGTGATCTGTATTGCATATATCGGGGATAGCTGGGTTTCTCTGGATGCCAGTCATCCTTTTATCGGATTCGGACAATTGCCGGTTAAGTGTTATAATGGTTATGGACATGTCATGAATGAAGAAAAACCGTTAGCGATTCGGTTCAGTGTTGATTCTATCAGTGAAACCAGCGTAACGAGCGTATTTGTTATAAATGACGAGAAAGGCAAACCATCGGGCAGCCTTAAAAATACATTTGGGAAAAGCGGGTCGTTTGACAGAAGAGAAGAAATTAAGAATTCTTCTCAAAAGACCTATGAAATGAAGATACAGACAACTAACGGATCGGATATGCCGATAGAGAATTTTGGAATTGATTCGCTGGATAAATATCGTTTTCCGTTGTCCATCCACTATGATTTTACATTGAAAAATCTTTCAACAGGTGCCGATATTCTTTATTTGAATCCTCTTTTAAATGAAGGACATAAAACAAATCCTTTTAACTCAACGGAAAGATTATATCCTGTCGAAATGCCCTATAAAATTGACGAAACTTATTTGTTAAATATGGAAATTCCGACGGGGTACCAGGTAGATGAACTTCCCAAATCGACCAAAGTTGCTTACAATGAGAATGAAGGAATATTTGAATATATTATCCAACAGGCTGGTAATAATATTCAGATGCGTGTACGTCTGAAATTCAATACCGCTTTTTTCCCGACGGACGAATATGCTGATCTCCGCAATTTTTTTGCCTTCGTAGTTAAAAAAGAAAGTGAACAGATTGTTTTCAAAAGAATAAAATAGCGCTTAATTATTTCCTTATTCCGGTAGTTAATCGATTATAAGCGTTCCCCCAATAGCATTTATTATAAATAATTATCTGCTATCTTGCAATCTACATTTTTTTACTGTTGAAATATTTACTCGGATACGACCTGGGTTCCTCTTCTGTTAAGGTGGCTCTGTTAGATGCAGCCAGTGGTAAGCCATTGGCTTCGGCTTTTTCTCCCGAATCTGAAATGAGAATTCATTCTCCCCAACCCGGCTTTGCGGAACAGGATCCGGAGCAATGGTGGCAGGAATTGATACGGGCTACCCGGTTGCTTCATAAAAAATTTCCTTTTCAAAAAAATGAAATTGGTGCTATCGGTATTTCCTACCAGATGCATGGATTGGTGTGCATTGATAAAAATAATCAATCTATACGTCCCGCCATCATCTGGTGTGACAGCCGCGCTGTTCCTTATGGCAATGAAGCTTTTGATCTGCTGGGCAATGGATTCTGCCTGGAACATTTTTTAAACTCACCAGGTAATTTCACTGCTTCGAAAATAAAATGGGTGAAAGAAAATGAACCTGAAAATTATGCAAAAACGGTTCGGATTTTATTGCCCGGCGACTACATTGCGATGAAGCTGACGGGGGATGCCGTTACGACGATTTCGGGTTTGTCTGAAGGAATTTTCTGGGACTATAAAGAAAACGGGATCGCCATTTCATTGCTTGATTTTTATGGAATAGACAAAGCGATACTTGCTCCCTGCGTTCCGACTTTCGGTGACCAGGGGAAACTACAGACAACAGCTGCAGATGCCCTTGGAATAGCCGTTGGCACGCCCGTGTGTTACCGGGCCGGTGATCAGCCTAATAATGCTTTTTCCCTGCAAGTCCTGGATCCTGGAGAAATTGCAGCTACTGCGGGCACTTCCGGCGTTTTATACGGTATCAGTAACCAGCCAGTATTTGATCCGCTTTCCCGGGTTAATCCTTTTATACATGTGAATCATCAAATGGATAATGCCAGATACGGAATCCTGATGTGTCTCAACGGTGCGGGTATATTAAACAGTTGGCTCAGAAGAGAATTTTTTCCGGAAGAATCCTATGAAACGATGAACGATGGAGCATTTTTAATTCCCATTGGTGCTGACGGACTCAGTTGTTATCCATTTGGAAACGGAGCCGAACGCATTTTAGAAAATAAGAATCCGGGTGGTCATATCAAGGGACTCGATTTCAACCGCCACAATAAATATCACCTCGCCAGAGCAGCACAGGAGGGTATCGTATTTTCATTAATTTATGGTGCGGAAATCATGGAAGGAATGGGCCTGACTTCTCATCGTATCAGGGCAGGCTATGCAAATATGTTTCTCAGTAGTTTGTTCGGACAAACTTTTGCAAACTGCAGCGGTTGTACGGTGGAGTTATATAATACGGATGGGGCGGTCGGTGCTGCCCGTGGTGCCGGATATGGAGTTAAATTTTATCAACAGTTGAAAGACTGTTTCCGGGGAATGGAAGTTATCAGAAAACTGGAACCGGAAAAAAGCAATTCAGCGAGAATCCGGGAGATATATGAGCGATGGAAAGAAGAGGTTCTAAAGCTTAATGCATAAAGCCGAAGGCAGGTAGTTATAAATTAAGGAATATAAAATAGATATTTATGAAGATCGTCAAGGGAACAAAAGAATTTTTTCCCGGAGTAGGAGAAATAAAATTCGAAGGTCGCGAATCGGACAATCCTCTCGCATTTAGATGGTATGATGAGAATAAAATCATATCCGGAAATAAATTAAAGGATCATGTAAAATTTGCCGTTGCCTACTGGCATAGCTTCTGTAATACAGGAGCCGATCCTTTCGGTCCGGGTACGAAAATTTATCCGTGGAATGCGTCCGGTAATGCAGTGCAGGCTGCCAGGGATAAAATGGATGCAGCATTCGAGTTCATTACCAAATTAGGTGTTCCCTATTATTGTTTTCATGATATCGACCTCGTTGATGAAGGAGGCTCTGCAGCAGAGTACGAAAAGAGATTACAAACGATAGTAGACTATGCTAAACAAAAACAGGAAGCAAGTGGGGTGAAACTACTCTGGGGAACAGCCAATGTGTTTTCCAATCCGCGTTATATGAACGGGGCAGCGACCAATCCGGATTTTGCTATGGTTGCCTATGCCGGACTGCAAATAAAGAACGCCATTGATGCAACCATTGCACTAGGCGGTGAAAATTATGTTTTCTGGGGCGGGCGGGAAGGGTATATGTCCCTTCTGAATACGAACATGAAAAAAGAAGTTGAACATTTGGGCCGCTTCCTGGGTATGGCACGTGATTATGCACGCAAACAAGGGTTTAAAGGAACGTTTTTTATTGAACCCAAACCCTGTGAACCTACCAAACACCAGTATGATTATGATTGTGCGACGGTGATCGGTTTTTTGAAAGCTTTTGGCCTGGACAAAGATTTCAAAATAAATATCGAGGTAAATCATGCCACGCTCGCAGGGCATACGTTCCAGCACGAGCTCCAGGTAGCTGCAGACGCGGGCTTACTGGGAAGTATCGATGCCAATCGCGGAGACGCTCAAAATGGATGGGATACGGATCAGTTTCCCATGTATCTTAACGAACTGATTGAATCGATGTTGATTATTCTTGAGGCAGGAGGACTTTCCGGCGGAGGAGTAAACTTCGATGCCAAGACCAGAAGGAATTCAACCGATCCGGAGGATCTGTTCCTTGCGCATATCGGAGGTATGGATGCATTTGCAAGAAGTCTCATCATTGCCGATCAGATCCTGACAAAATCACCGTATAAAAAATTCAGGAAAGAAAGATATGCTTCTTTTGATTCCGGAAAAGGAAAGGAATTCGAAGAAGGAAATCTAAGTCTGGAAGACCTCAGGAATCTTGCATTTGCGAACGGCGAACCCAAACAGATCAGCGGGAAGCAGGAGTGGCTGGAGAATTTAATCAATCAATACATTTAGGCTTGAGGCATGAAGCGCGAGGCGTGAGGCAGATTCAAGCCTCGCGCTTCATGCTTCGAGCTTACTTCCCAAAAGCGGCATCCATTTTTTGTTTGAACTGGATGTACAATTCTTTTTTTGGTTCACCCGATTTTCGGGGAACCAGTATGGCGGCGTAATTCAGATTTCTGTCCAAATAAGGATAAAAGCCAGTCATATTTAAACTGGTTACGGTGCTACCGTTTTCTATCCAGCAACCGAGGCCTAATTTTAATCCGGACGCTTCCTTCGGCATATATTTGACCGGAACGGCAGCGAACTGAATGGTTTCCATTTCCGCAATTGATTTCTCACTCAATACTTTTTTTCCTTCAAATGTTCCTTTGTTCAGTAACATTCCGAGGAAATTGATATAATCACTTGCTGTAGTAATTGCGCCGTCTGCCGCATTCGTAACTAACCCGTTATCATTCGTAAAACTTGTGGACCGCATTTTACAGGGACGAAGTATTTTATCGGAAACACAGCGGTCGAATGTTTTTTTAGTAACCACTTCCAATACGCGGGCAGCAATATCAGACCCTATCTGGCTGAAAAAAATCTGTGTCCCGGGATTCGTTTCAATATCCCTTTTTGAAGCAAATGCATCCACTTCGGTTTCGAGATCCGGATATTTTGATTTCTCCAATAGTTTAATCGGACCCGGGGGATCCGCGTGAATGCCGGTCGTAAAACTGAGGCAGTTGCGAATCGTTATATAGGTTTTCATATACTTGGCAAAAATCGGGATGTATCTACTCACCTTGTCATCGAGCGAAATTTTACCGTCGTCTACATAAGCCATTACCGTAGCTGCGACCAGCCACTGACTGGCGACACCGGCAGGAACCTGAACCCTTCCGTTAAAATCTCCGACCTCCTTTTCAAGTTCTTTTTTATATACAATTTTGCCATCTTTATAAGCCATGGCGATGACATCAGTGCCAAAAAGCTTTTGATTTGTGCTTAGGAAGGCATCCATTTCCGGGGAACTGGAGGGCACAGGTTTTGAGGACTGAGCAAAGGGAGTCAGCCAGATTAACAGGCATATGCAAATCAACCGGAAGACGCGACATGAGAGAATAGATTTATCTGACAGATTTTCAGGGTTTTGGAAGTGGTTTATCTTTTGAATCATCACTACGGATTTAAAATAATAATCTATGAATTTAAACAACTTTACTATAAAAGCATCTGAAGCGCTTCAACAGGCACAGCAATTGGCTTTTAATGGCCAGAATCCAACTATTGAAACGGAACATCTGATGAAGGCGTTGCTGGAACAGTCAGATTCGCCGGTAGAATATCTCTTAAAAAAGAATAATGTAACCATACCGATTCTGGAAACCAAACTGGAGGAATTAATTCAAAAGCTTCCCAGGACCTCCGGTGCAGATCCTGCGCAGGCTTTGGGCCGGGAGGCAAATAACGTGGTTTTGCGGGCGGGCTCCGTTCTGAAACAATTTGGGGACGAATTTATTACACCGGAACATCTGGTGCTTGCCCTGATACAGGGCCATGATTCCACTGCGAAATTGTTAAAGAATGCTGGTCTTACAGAAAAGGGTCTTATTAGCGCCGTTAAGGAATTGAGAAAGGGTGAAACGGTTTCTTCCAATACGCAGGAAACCCAGTTTAACGCTTTAAATAAATATGCAAAAAACCTGAATGAAATGGCACGCCAGGGGAAATTGGATCCGGTGATCGGCCGTGATGAAGAGATACGCAGGACCCTCCATATACTTTCAAGAAGAAGTAAAAACAACCCGATTCTGGTTGGGGAACCCGGTGTTGGTAAAACAGCGATTGCGGAAGGTCTTGCACATCGTATCGTAAACGGCGATGTTCCTGAAAATCTGAAGTCTAAAATAATTTATGCACTTGACATGGGGCAACTCATTGCCGGAGCGAAGTATAAAGGTGAGTTTGAAGAGCGATTGAAATCGGTTGTAAAAGAGGTGGCTGGGAGTGATGGCGAAATTCTTTTATTCATCGACGAAATTCATACGCTGGTGGGAGCTGGTGGTGGTGAAGGCGCCATGGATGCAGCAAACATTTTAAAACCTGCACTTGCACGTGGCGAACTCCGGGCCATCGGGGCAACGACACTAAGTGAATATCAGAAATTTTTTGAAAAAGATAAAGCGCTTGAACGTCGTTTTCAGCGAGTGATGATTAACGAACCGAGTGTGGAAGATGCAATATCCATTTTACGAGGTTTGAAAGATCGCTATGAAACACATCATCACGTCAGAATTAAAGATGAGGCGATCATTGCGGCGGTAGAATTATCAGTCCGGTATATTACCGACCGGTTTCTTCCTGACAAAGCCATCGACCTCATAGATGAAAGTGCCGCTAAATTGCGTCTCGAAATGAATTCGATGCCGGAAGAACTGGATCAGTTACAAAGACAGATCCGGCAGTTGGAAATCGAACGTGAAGCCATCAAACGGGAGAATGATGAAGATAAATTGCGTCAGCTGAACAGTGAAATAGGTAACCTGAGCGTAAACCGCGACACGCTGATGTCAAAGTGGAGACAGGAAAAGGAACTCGTCGAAAAAGTTCAAAACGCAAAAGCAGAAATCGAGTCATTAAAATTGGCCGCGGAAAAAGCAGAACGGGAAGGGGACTATGGAAAAGTGGCTGAGATCCGTTATGGAAAGATAAAGGATGCAGAAAAAGTGATCGCGGAATTTTCAAATCAGTTAAGTAACAGTACTGAAAAACGTCTGTTGAAAGAGGAAGTGGATGCAGAAGACATTGCCGAAGCCGTTGCCAAATCCACAGGCATTCCCGTTTCGAAGATGCTGCAAAGTGAAAGGGCAAAACTGCTGAAACTTGAAGATGAATTGCACAACCGGGTTGTGGGGCAGGATGAGGCCATAATGGCGGTCGCAGATGCTATTCGCAGAAGTCGTGCAGGACTTCAGGATCCAAAACGTCCCATCGGTTCATTCATCTTTTTGGGAACCACTGGTGTAGGTAAAACGGAACTTGCAAAAGCTCTGGCGGAATATCTTTTTGATGATGAAAGTATGATGACCCGAATTGATATGAGTGAATATCAGGAGAAGCATACGGTCAGCCGCCTGATAGGCGCTCCTCCGGGATATGTTGGATACGATGAGGGAGGTCAATTAACGGAGGCGGTTCGCCGGAAACCCTATAGCGTGGTTTTGCTTGATGAGATTGAAAAAGCACATCCCGATACATTTAATATTTTACTGCAGGTATTAGATGATGGGAGGCTGACAGATAACAAGGGAAGGGTCGTTAATTTTAAGAATACGATCATTATCATGACCAGTAACATGGGAAGTCAGATTATCCAGGCAAATTTTGAGAATGTGACAGAAGCGAACAAGGATGAAATTGTGGAGCAGACCAAGATTGAAGTGATGGATGTTTTGAGACAGGCTATTCGTCCGGAATTCCTGAATCGTATAGATGAAGTGATTATGTTCCAGCCATTGCTGAAAACAGAAATCAAGGGAATAATCCGGATTCAGCTGGGCAACCTGTCTAAAATGCTTCTGAAAAACGGTGTGGACCTCCGGTTTACAGAATATACCCTGGATTTTCTGGCAGAAAATGGATATGATGCCCAATATGGTGCTCGTCCGCTTAAGAGACTTATCCAAAAGGTGATCGTTAATCCATTGAGTAAAAAGATCTTAGCAGGAGATATTGACCATCAGCACCCCGTATTGGTTGATGTATTTGACGGACTGGTGGTATTCAGAAACGAACATGAGGAAAGGGAGAAATCAGGAATGGCATCTTAATAAGTTGTTAACTAAATTATTATCCTCCCTGTCACCGTAAAATATGTAAGTTTTTTCAGTTAAAATACCTATTTTTAGCCGCCTCCTGCCAGAAAGTCTGGACGGGAGGCTTTTTACTCAACTTTCCGCAAGAAAAACTGTTATATAGCAAAGGGAAAAATTTAAAGGAATATACATTATGGCTTTTAAGAAAGAGATCATAGAGATCATTGAACCAAGGGACGTATTCGTTGGTCCGGAAACAGCTCCGGTTACCCTGATGGAATTCGGGGAATACGAAAATGAGGATTGCGCCAAAGCACATGAAGTGGTCAAGAAGATCATGGAAGAATTCAAGGGGAAGGTGCGATTCAATTTCAGGCATTTTCCGCTTACGAAAATTCACCAACGCAGCCTGAAGGCAGGGGAAGCCTCTGTTGCAGCCGCCCAGGAAGGAAAATTCTGGGAAATGCATAATATCCTGTTTCACAATAGGCATAACCTGGGAACAACCAGTTTGAAATTACATTCCCGGGAAGCTGGTATTTCAAATAAGAAATTCCTGGATCACCTGGTAAATGCGACTTATGGCTGGCAGGTTCAGGGCGACCTTAGGGAAGGCATTCAGAAAGGCGTAACCACCGTTCCAGCTTTCTTTATAAACGGAGAAATGTTCAACGGTAAACCAACTTTTGATAACCTGAGCAAGGGTATTGAGGCTGCTTTGAAAAAAGCAAAGAAGAAGGATAAAACACCGGTAAAGGTCTAAGGTCGAAGCTTAGGTAGCATACCAACGCATTTATTGATACACGGGCTAGAAAATTTTAAGAGCACGGATTCTGTGCTCTTTTTTTATGTGTACTCAGCTCCATACATTTTGTTTTCAAAAAGTGCTAAGCGTTAGGCTTTTAGCATTTGGCTATATTTGGGCTTTTAATAATTAATCCCTAAATTGGTTGATCCTTAAGACCAATATTGAATGAAAAGCACCGGTAAATCCCATTCTATCCAGGGCAAACCCAGAATACTGGAAATTGGTCGAAAATTTAACGGCTGGTGGGAAAAATTCCTTCGCATTTTTCATCATGACAAGAACCGGTCACTTCACGACCGGATGGAAACATTCTCGCAAAAATCGCAACACTTTCTGGAAGAAATTAAATCGCTGGGTTTTACCCGGACGATGGATGAACTGGAAAAGGGTAAACTGAGTGTTTTTAACCAGTTGAATTTCTTTCAATTCATCACTGGTATTGTAGTACCCTTACTTTGCTTTTTTGGAAATTACAAATTTCCGGTTGCGGCATTTTTTGTAGCCAGCCTTCCGGCCTGGGTTAGTCTGGTTGTTTTGTATCTCAATTTTTATTTTCGGTACGAAGCCGGCATGATTACTTATTTTATACTATATCCACTGGCTACCTCTATCGTTTTCATGAGTGGCATGAACCTGGGTGTTGAACTTTATTTTATCCTGAACGGCATCCTCGCCGTTTTTTTTCTTCCGCTGATCAGCCAGATGCTATTTTCTGTAGGTCTTTCCATGGTGAGCTATTTTGTGCTCGTAGTGATTAATAAAGAGTATAATTACCAACTACATACTACTAATTTTTTCCTTTACCTGTTTAACCAGATTACTGCCATTGTATTTATATTTTATGCACTCTTCCTGATCAAAAAAGAAAACAACCTCTATCAGTTTGGTATTCTTGGTTCCAATAAAGCATTACAGGAGAAGAACGAAAAAATTGAAAGACAAAAGGCGGAAATAGAACAGAAAGCAACTGAACTGAGTGAATTGAATTCATTAAAAAATAAGCTTTTTTCGGTTATTTCCCACGACATGAAAACACCCATGTATGCGCTTCGTAATCTGTTCCGGAGTATGCAGCAGCTGGACATCAGTGGAAGGGAAATTAAATCAATGATACCCGATGTTGTCAGCGACCTGAACTATACGACCGGGCTAATGGAAAATCTACTGCACTGGGTAAAGAGTCAGATGAACGCCGCAAATATTTCTCCCAGCGAACTCAATATGGAAGAAATTACAGATGAGGCGATTCATGTGCACCAATTGCAGGCATCCACAAAAAAAATTTTCATCATCCGGGAAATGGACGAGTCTCTGAGTGTGTTTGCGGATCGGGATATGGTCACACTGGTATTAAGAAATCTACTATCCAATGCCATTAAGTTTACCCCTGAGAAGGGGAAAATTATAATCCGGGTGAATAATGAAACTCCTTTCTGCCGTGTTTCTGTAATCGACAATGGAATCGGAATGGATCAGGAGGGGCTTGCAAGAATTCAAGATAATTCATATTACAGTACCAACGGAACTGCGAAGGAAAGTGGCACGGGTCTTGGCCTTATGCTCTGTCGGGATTTCCTTTCGAAAAACGGAGGCACCTTAATGATCGAAAGTGAACCAGGTCATGGAAGTGTTTTTTCTTTCACTTTGCCATTGTCGGAAAATGTTTAACCAGACGGGAGAAGAAGAAAGGATTTAACTTATTTCGCGCGCAGATATTGTACGGGCCATTCTACTTCCTTCTCGAGTTCCCGCGCAGCCATCAATGGAAAAACAGGATTACGTAATGATTCCCTTGCAATTAAAATTAAGTCCGCTCTCCCGGATTCAATTATTTCATTTGCCTGTGCTGTAGTTGTGATCAATCCGACAGCACCCGTCAATATTCCTGATTCTTTTCGGATAGTTTCAGCAAAGTGAACCTGGTAGCCAGGGCCCAGAGGAATCCGGATATTTGGCATGAGCCCGCCTGAAGAACAATCCATGAGATCGACCCCAAGATTTTTTATTTCAACTGCCAGTTGAACGGACGATGGAAGATCCCAACCGCCGTCTGCATAGTCCGTTGAAGAAATTCGCAGAAAAAGAGGAAATTTTTCCGGCCAGATGCTTCGGATATCGTTAATGATTTCTTTTAACAGCCGGGTTCTGTTTTCAAAACTTCCGCCATACTCATCTGTCCGATGGTTGCTCAATGGGGACAGAAAGCTATTGATCAGATAACCATGGGCTCCGTGTAATTCTATCACCTCAAAACCTGATTCCAGTGCCCGGGATGCAGATGATTTGAAATCTTTTCGCAGTTGAAAAATATCCTCTCTGGACATTTCTACCGGTAACGAATATTCTTCATTGAAAGGAATCGCCGATGGTGCTTGAGTAATCCAGCCGCCATCTGATTCAGCCAATAGTTTGCCACCCTTCCAGGGCGAATTCATCGTTCCTTTTCTGCCTGCATGTGCCAGTTGAATACCCGGAACAGATCCCTGTTTCCTGATAAATGCCGTTATTCTATGAAGTGGTTCAACCTGTTCATCTTTCCAAAGTCCTAAATCGTCTGGAGAGATTCTGCCACGGGCTGTAACGGCTGTTGCTTCCTGAATGACGAGAGCAGCCCCACCCACTGCACGGCTTCCCAGATGAACGAGGTGCCAGTCATTTGCAAATCCGTCAATCGACGAATACTGACACATGGGAGATATTGCAATCCGGTTCTTAAAACGGATAGATCTTATTTTCAATGAGTCAAATAACATGTAAAAAATTAATTTTTAGATTCCTTTTTCCATTCAAGAAAAGTTTTTCCCAGACATTGTATCAAATCGGTTGGCAACATGGCTTCTTCTGAAAATAGATCAGCTGCTTTATCACCGGCATAACCATGCAAATACACACCCATTGTTGCAGCGGTAACAGGTGTATAGGATTGGGCAAGCAGGCCGGTGATGATCCCGGTAAGAACGTCTCCACTGCCTCCTTTTGCCATACCAGCATTCCCACTCACATTAAATGAAATATTTCCGTCCGGTAGAAATACACCGGTGAAGTGTCCCTTCAGCACGATGATAATTTTAAAATCTTCTGCCATTTTCTTAGCCTTCTCAAATCGTGAAATATCACCAGAACTATTTCCAAATAACCGATCGAATTCTTTTGGATGCGGTGTAATGATTGTGCAGGGATTGAGGGAGGATAAAAGTTCGGGTGAGGCGCTCATGATATTCAGTGCGTCAGCATCCAGCACAAGCGGTTTCTGAAAAGATTTAATAAAATTCTTCAGCATATGTACGGTTCCTTCATTCGTGCCAATTCCGGGTCCAAAACCTGCAGCCTGGTAAACTTCCAGATTTGGAGGGTAAGTAGTTAAACTGAAATCATCATCATCTGTCCTGACCATCGCTTCCGGAACAGAAACCTGCATGATTTCATATCCGCATGACGGAAGATAGGATGTTAGTAATCCGGCCCCGGCTGATAAACAGGCTTTGGCGGCTAACACAGCAGCACCAATTTTGCCATAGCTTCCGGCAAGGATCAATGCATGTCCAAAGCTGCCTTTGTGAGCAAAGGGATCCCTTGGTTTATAAAGGGAAAGCGCTTTACTCTTATCAAAAACAGAATATGGGAAATGGAAGCCGGTTAAATAAGTTTTTAGCGATTTCATACGCTAAGTTAAGATCTTCTTAAAGCTTAAAGTCTGAAGCCAAAAGCCTAAAACTAATTATGAATTTGGAAATGAATTAAGCAAAGAACTCAAAATTCATATTCATTTTAATATTTACATGAATATCCTTTCGACTTTTAATTTGGGTTGTTAACTATGCAGGCTTTATGCTTTGGACTTTAGGCTTTTTAAGGTTTTTTGTTCTCACCGCCCCGGCCTTCAGGATCATTGTCGGGTTCATCAAAATTTTCGTGTCCTTGTTGATAGTTTCCAAAAACATCGCAGAGTTTTTTGGATGCATATACTCGTTTATTGTCATTGTTGCAGAGAGCAATGATCGTTGCGTTTTCTTCCATCATGCGAATGAATACTGTTCGGTTACCATGCCACCATCCGTTGTGATAAATCAATTTTTTACCATAGGGATAAACAATCATTCGCCAGCCGAGACCGTAATTCCTTTTGCCTCTTTTTTCATTGCTGTAAGGAGTGTACGCACTGTCCAATGTTGACTCTTTAAACATGACACCCCCACGCAGGGCGGCGTCCCATTTGAGCATATCTTCAGGTGTACTATATATATTTTTATCACCATAAACCATATCCAGATATTCTGTTGGATACGCTCTGCCACTGATCTTATAAGATCTTGTAGCCCTTACAGAGTCCTGAGTCGTGTAAACATATGAATCCTGCATTTGCAGGGGTTGAAAAAAAGTTTTTGTCAGGAATTCATTGTAGGTTTCTCCTGATACTTTTTCAATGATCAGGGCGAGGAACGCATAATTGGTGTTTGAATATTCGAAGTGATGGCCCGCAGCAGTATAAATTACCTGGTCATGATGCTGGATGATGTATTGTAATAAATCGTTGTTGGTCAGGTATTTTCTTTTATCCCATCCGGACTGATCCATGAAATGAACATAGTTCCGCAATCCACTTCTCTGGCTCAAAAGATTCTTAATGGAAATGCCTGCAGGAAATCCGGTAAGGTATTTAGAAATATCGTCGTGGATATCCAATTTTCCTTCTTCCCATAATTTCAATATCGCCATGGCCGTAAAAGTCTTGGAAACCGATGCCAGGTGAAAGGCGGTATGGGCATTTACACTGTCTGCATGTTTTCTCGGATTTTTGAAACCGCTATATCTTTCATAAACTACTACGCCATTATGTGCTACTACGAGACCGCCATTAAATCCATGAGAGAACAGGGAGTCAAAGAAGTGGCGGGAGGCATTATTGTATAATTTAAACTCGTCCGGACGGAGAGTTTTCGGACGCGGACTCGCAACCACCAGCAAGGTAGAGTCCTGGGTTTTCTGAGCCGGTTTAACCGCAGGGGACTGTCCGCAACAAACCAGGAAGGAAGCGGCAAGCAAATAGCAGCAAATGGTTTTCAAAAGGTAGATTTTTATTCGGTTAGTAAGCCGCAAAATTAAATTATTATGCCATTCGGGCCGAAGGATACGAGTTTTGTTTTTCCGTTTCCTTTTTTAGCGGCAATTTTGCAGCTCATTTACAGGAAATAACGCTAAAAACGTCAGGAGATTATGGCAGATAAGAAAATTACCAGCTACCCGAAGGAAAAGGTAAATATTTTATTTCTTGAAAATATCAGCGATGCAGCCGTGAAGCGGTTTTCAGCTGCTGGTTATATATCTGTTAAGAAGCTGCCAAAGGCCCTTTCTGAAGCAGATCTGATCAGGGAGATTGAAGATGTTCACCTGCTTGGCATAAGGTCTAAAACGCAGATTACCGAAAAAGTGTTAAAAGCAGCTAAAAAACTCCAGGCCATCGGATGTTTTTGTATCGGGGTTAACCAGGTGGACCTCAAAAATGCGACTAAAAACGGGATTGCCGTGTTTAATGCACCTTATTCAAATACCCGTTCTGTAGCTGAGCTGGTTATCGGAGCGTCCATCATGCTGATACGCCGGATACCTGATAAGAGCAAGTTTGCTCATGATGGAGTCTGGATGAAGGAATCCAAGGGTAGTTATGAGTTACGAGGCAAAACTATGGGGATAATCGGCTATGGAAATATTGGAACGCAGGTAAGTGTACTTGCAGAATCCATGGGAATGAAAGTAGTTTACTATGATATCGAAACAAAATTGCCCCTTGGAAACGCAACACCCAGGAAATCCATCAAGGATCTGGTGTCCATTTCTGATATCGTGACGATTCATGTTCCAGACACTGACCAGACGCGTTTGATGATCAATAAAAATGTAATTAAACAAATGAAAAAAGGCGCTATTCTATTGAATTATGCAAGGGGCGAGGTAGTTGATCTTGAAGCACTGGCCAAGGCATTGGAGGAAGGAAATCTGGCTGGCGCGGGCGTAGATGTGTATCCGTTAGAGCCTGAAAAAAACGGTGATAAATTCACCACACCACTGCAAAATCTCTCCAATGTATTACTTACACCGCATATCGGCGGGTCCACAGAAGAGGCCCAGGAAAATATCGGCGATGACGTAAGCAATAAATTATTTCAATACCTCGAAATGGGCATTTCTACGGGGTCACATACAATACCTGAACTCAGTTTGCCACAACATCCGGATACACACCGGATACTTCATATTCATAATAATGTCCCCGGAGTGCTATCTGACATCAACACAAGACTTTCCCAGCATCATATCAATATCCTTGCTCAGTACCTGAAGACAAATGATAATATTGGGTATGTGGTATTGGACGTGGATAAAAAACTTTCGGCTCAGGCGATCGGTTTGTTAAAAGATGTAAAGAATACAATTAAGACGAGACTGTTGTATTAATGTGCAAATGTGCAAATGTGCAAATGGGCAAATGTGCAAATGCAAATTAATCTGACGAGCGGTTGACAATTTTCTTCAGATAATTTAAAAGATCACGGTATGAATACCATACCCATTTGAATGTTTCCCCGATTTTCACGCCGATGGTTTTGTTCAGTACGAAATACATGATGAAGAAGGAAAGAATTGCCGACACGATCGTTCCGTATGCCGCGCCCAGCCATCCTGTGTAACGCAGACCGATATACATAAACCCATAGTTGAGTGTCATAGTCAGCAGGTTCACCCAAAAATTTATCTTTGGTTTCCCGATAGCATCCATGGTCGTTCCAAACTGATAGGAGAAAGGCCTGAGAATGCTGAATAGGATTACGATTTGCAGGATGGGCACAGCAGCAAAATATTTACTACCTGCCAGGATCGTGATGAAAAAACGTGGGATCAAAAAGATCAGGATGCTAAGCGGTGCCAGGATGCTCACAATCGTACCTACCATCCTCTCAAAATAGTACCGTACTTTATCGGCTCCCGACGTCGCCATGGCTTCCACGTTTTTCGGAAACAGTACGTCGGCAATTGCAATGGAAGGAACATCCATCATATTATTTATACGCGACACGATATTATAGTATGCAACCACATTGGCAGAAATAAGCCCGGCAGTAATAAACTGGTCGGCAGATCTTCCAAATGAGGAAAAAACATTGGTTCCGAAAATATATTTTCCGAAATGAAACATGCGTCCTATGGTTTGTTTATCCGTTTCGAATTTTCGGTAAAAATATCCCCTGGTGAAATAAGCAAGCACGACGACTCCCAATAATTGGGATACGATTTGCAATTTGACAAGGTTTATCAGGGTCAGGAACGGTTTATCAACAATCATAAGCAGGATCACGGAGATCATAAATATTCCCTGCCTGCACAGGTATCCATAAAAAATAGCTTTGAATTTAAAATGCGACTGGAGTAATATTTCCAGGTGATTGAAAGGAATAAGGACAATTATTATAAGAATTCCTAATCGAAATAACGGAAAGAGCTCGGGGCTGTTCAGCCAATAGGAGAAAATATGTCCTCCAAAAAAAAGCAAAACGATAACAAGTACTGAAAAAATCACGTTTGTAAACAGGGATGCGGACTGAACTTTGTTCCTGTGATTGACGTATTCCGGTTCACTTAGGAATTTAATCATTGGATTGCGAAGCAAACCCTGTTTAATATTCTCTATGAGGGTGAAAATGGCAAGGAAAAGGGCCCAGATGCCCATTTCCTTAACCGTCGGGAATACCTTTTTTGCCAGTACTATATAACTGACAACGCCGAAGGCAATTAGAAAGGAGCGATTCAGGAGGGTGAAAAAAACGGAATGAATCCAGAATGAGGATCCTTGTTTAAGTTTCAATTACGGGTTGTTTGTGTTAAGAGATACGATGCTCCGGATTAAACCAGGAATTATTTGTCCATCAGCCTCTAATTCAATTCATTAAAAATATTCACAAACCGTTGTCAGGCGCTGAATATCAAAATAATTCCACTGGTTTGCGAATCTATCTAATCCCATTGGAAAAGTAAAATTTGTGCGTGTGGATTTGCGGATAAAGGCAATTATAACTATTATATATCCTATAATTTATATTATGTAAAATAGATTGTTCGCACTTATGGTACCCACCCCCCGGGATCATTGTGTCAGGCAAACGCTGAATGACATACTCACCGGAATAAGGGAGATCCAATTGTCCTGGCAATGAAAAATCTTGCAGGGATAATTCCCTACACGCCGCCATTAGAATTCTTAGACTGTCCGGCGATGTAAATGTCCGGACCGGTGGATTCTGCCACTTCAGTTCGGGATTTAGTTAATTGTATTATTCGATGAAAATTACCCATGTTGAAAATGTTGAGATCCAGATGCGTACGGTTTTTTAAAATAAATAAAACTTTCTTATTTTGGTCTGGTAATTAAGATTTACCCCGGTCCTGTCAACAGCAAATAAGTCTGTTTAATCCCACCTTGCATTTCCTTAATTTATTAAATATTCATTATGTCATCCAATCTGAGCGAATCGGAAACACCCAAATCAATTGTCAGCTGGTTACCCATGGTGCTGAGTACAATTATAGTAATCGGACTAATCTTATTTATTTCAAAAGGATGCAACGGTTCTGATAAATCCCAGGACTTTGTAACTGCAGACTCTGCCATAACAGATTCAGTAATCATTAACCCAACATATACCAACCCGTGAATTGACGAAAGTAAAACTTCAGGATGGCATTGAGCTGAATGCATATAAAACTGGTATCGAAGATCAATTGGTGAAAATCCTTAACGATCCGGCCGGTATTCCGGGGAAAGATGTATGGTTTGATTTTGATCCAAAAGTAAAAATCAAAATTGGGGGTTATACTGATAAAACCGGTGACAGCCTGAGCAATCTCAAACTATCACAGGATCGTGCAACCGCAGTTTTGACTTCATTAAAAACCGCCAAAGCAAATGTTTCGCAGATTGTAGGCGCTGAAGGATATGAATCCCAATATGCTAAAGTTTCAAAAGAGGCTTCTGATGAAAAAAGGAAAAAAGACAGGAGAATTGCTATAAGCGTACGGTCTAAATAAACAGAAACTGAACTTAACTCTGGTGCACTACTTCAAATGTCTCCATAGCGCCATATTTAATTCTGTCATTTCGCCTGTGCCGGAAATGCGTTTGATTTCAAGAAGCTTTTTGCCAATAGCCAGGGCCGTAGCCGTTGACGAATTGTAGGTTTTTGGGGCAACCGACTGCCTTTTGTGGATCGACGATTTTTGATTGGATTTCATAAATAAAGGATACAGTACAAACGATCATATCCCTTATTTATGCAATAACCGGATGAATATTTGTTATCCGGATTAACAATATTCGTCGAATGCGGCAATCAGGTTGTGGGCAATCATTTGAGCCGAACGTCCTTCAATATGGTGACGTTCAATCATATGAACTAATTGGCCATCTTTAAACAAGGCAACAGAGGGCGAAGATGGCGGATAAGGCAATAATTTTTCGCGTAAAGTTCTGACTGCGTCTACATCAAAACCAGCAAAACTGGTAGTCAGGTGGTCGGGTCTCTTTGCAGTGTTATGAACAGCCATCAGAACGCCTGGTCTGGCAGTACCTGCAGAACATCCACAAACTGAGTTTATTACAACCAGGGTTGTTCCTTTAGACTCCAACTGGTTAATTACTTCTTCGGGGGTCCTCATTTCGCTGAAACCGTTTTCGGTCAGCTCTTCCTTCATTGGTATGACTAATTGTTCGGGATACATTGTTTGGGTTTTTAAAAACAACATGAAATTAATCAAATTGTTCATTACTTATATAAAACCTGTTGTTAACGCCAGACTTTGGCGATTTACTGACTTATTATACCTAAGTATATTAATAATCATGCTACTATGTCGGTAAATTTAGCTGTTGGATGCCAAATCGGCTCATTTTGTATATTAAAATCCGACTGGTACAGGGTTTGACCAATCAGACCTGTAATCATTCATTCAAATTTTTTAAACCATAGTACCATGACATTTGTAAAAGTTAACAACAGGCCATTCGGCAACCTGTTTAATGATTTGTTGAACGAGTTTCCTGTGGCAGCCCGTTCGTTTGGCCAGGAATTTTTTGCTTTTCCTCAAACGAATATTCATGAAACTCCAAATGCCTATCACCTGGAGTTGAATGCTCCCGGCAGATCAAAGGAAGATTTTAAAATCCAGGTTGAACAGGGCCTACTGACTATCAGCTTTGATAAAAAAGAAGAGGCCGCTCAACCGGAAGACTACAAAACGATTCGCCGCGAATTTGAGTTCAAATCGTTCAAACGCAGTTATTCTGTAGATGATAAAATTAATGTGGAAGGCATCCAAGCCAAGTATGAAAACGGAGTTTTAAAGCTTCTTTTACCTAAAAAGGAAGATTCAAAACAAAGTGCCAGGCAAATCAATATAGCCTAATACCCTCTGAAAGTATTGAAATACAGATGGTTTGTGGTCCTCCCGCTTCAGCGGGAGGATTTTTTTTGCTTTGTATTCTACCCGTTGTAGGTTAATTTCGCGTTTCATTTGCGCGATTCTTCCATGAGTAAATCCAGTTTCCAGAGGTTGTTGTTTTTGACGTTTTTTGGATTGACATGGATTACTCAATCCAATGGTCAAACTCCTGCCTCCAAACTTTTGGCAGATACACTGTATCCGGTTCAGGACAGTATTCTAAGGATCGTCAACCTGAGCCCATATTTTACCCTGCATGTGGATTCAACCATGAGTTACGGTCTTGAGATAAATAAAAACCCTACTCAGTTTTATTGGTATCTCAAAAACTCCCCCTTAGGTCTTAAAATTAATAAAGACAACGGTGTTCTTACATTTAAAGCAGACAAATCTTATTTTCTTTCCGGAAGATTAAAATATGATTATCCTTACAAGGTTAGTGTAGGCGTTCAAAATCTCAAGGATCCGGCAGAACGATTAGACACCACGTTTACTATTCAGTTTTTCACAACCGAAATTACACCCTCGCATTTAAAGCCTTCGGTTAATAGTACTTTATATGTTGACGAAGGAGACACCGTAAGTTTCAGGATTGAATGCGAGGAAGGAAGTTTTCCTGTTGAAAATATCAGTTTTTTTTCCAACCTCCCGATAAAAAATTACAAGCAGGTTAAAAAATGCGACGACGAATTTTCATGGAGCCCGCCATACGATTTTATCAAAGAAGCCGATTCGTTGAATCAGAGGCTGGTACTTCTGAATTTTATCGGGACCAATAAATTTTTCAATCGTGATACAGTTGTAGTCAGACTATATGTTAAGTCAGCCATGAATTATCCCTTCATGTTGCAGGAATATCAGCGTACAGTTAAAGAGGTGCATACTTATACCCTACAGCTTAAATATGCCTTTGTTCAACTGGACAAAAAAGTAAAAAACACGAAGACAACAAGAACCAGTTTTGACATGACTTCATCTTCTTCTGCATTGGGTGGAACTGTTTTATCATCTGCATCTTCAGCCAGCGCGCAGACAGCAGGCAAAATTCTTCCCGGTGCCGGAGTAGCATTGGTGCCTGTAAAAGAAACGGTGGCACCGCAAAAAATCGCTGAACAAAATGGGGCGTCTCTGATTCGTTCTTCCATAAAAAGACTGGAATATCAACTGCACGAAAATACCTTGTCCGGAGAAAAAGATCCCGAGATTGTAAAAAAGATCAATAAGTTAAAGGATGAGATGAAGCAAATCCAGGTCCAGTTAATAGAAGTTCCAATAGATGAGAATACAAATATGACGGAGGAACAACTAAATGACTATTTTAATAGTAACAAAGTAAATAAGAAGTACAAACTGAAACACTGACAAGTATGGGAGTATGGGAGTATGGGAGTATGAGAATATGGGAGTGCAAGTCTTTAATATACCCCCCAACTCTCATACTTTCTTTAGTATCCCAAAATTTTGAGCATGCTTTGCGCCGTTTGTTCCTTTGCGTAGAGCCAATCCACCAATTTCCCGTTTTTATCATAGTTCATGACCACGTGTTTGGGTGATGGGATCAGGCAATGTTTTATACCGCCATAGCCGCTAATCTGATCCTGGTAAGCTCCGGTATGAAAAAATCCCAGATATAAAGATTCGCCGTTGTTGAGTTTAGGAAGGAACACTTCATTGATATGTTCTTCAGAGTCGTAATAGTCATGACTGTCGCAAGTGATTCCACCAAGCACAACCCGTTGATATTCCACGTCCCATTTATTTATGGGCATCATAAGAAATCTCTCCCCTATTCCCCAGGTATCCGGTAAGGTTGTGATAAAGGAAGAATCGATCATATACCAGATTTCACGGTCGTTCTGCATTTTTTGTCCGATCACACTATAGATGTGTGCCATACTCTCCCCGACTGTATAACTACCGAATTCTGTAAAAATATTTGGCATGGGGACATGATTGCGCTTGCATGCCTTTTTGATATTGCCAACAATTTCATTGATCATGAATTGGTAATCGTATTCAAACCCCAGTGAATGCTTTATTGGGAACCCTCCTCCGATATTGATGGAATCCAGCTCAGGACAAATCTTTTTCAACTGGCAGTACAGGTTGATTACTTTATTGAGTTCACTCCAGTAATAGATATCATCCTTTATTCCTTTGTTCAGGAAGATATGGAGCATTTTCAATTGAAAGCGATCCTCGTTTCCTTCGATCTTGTCCACATAAAATTCCAGTACATCCCGGGGCCGAAAACCCAAACGTGATGTGTAAAATGGGAAATTTGGTTCTTCTTCAGCTGCCACTCGTATGCCCAGCTTGAAAGGAACCTTTACTGATTTTTTATATTGTTGCAGTTCATCTTTGTTGTCCAGGATTGGAACCACATTTTTGAAACCTGTATTCAGCAGGGACGCAATCCGGCTCGTATAGGGTTTCTGTTTAAATCCATTGCAGATAATATATGTATCCTTGGTTATTTTTTTCTTTGCATAGAGTTTTTTGATGATATCAATATCATATGCATAAGAAGTTTCCAGGTGAATGTCGCTGTTCAAAGCTTCTTCCACGATGAAAGAAAAATGAGAACTCTTTGTACAGTAACAATAAAAATATTTGCCTTCGTATTTATGACGTGCGATGGCAGCTGCAAACATTTTTTTCGCTTTTCTTATCTGCATCCCGATTTTGGGCAGATATGAGAGTTTGAGAGGGGTGCCGTATTTATCAATCAGGGCTTTCAGGTCAACCCCGTTAAATTCTAAATAATTTTCCTTCACTTCAAAACCTTCCTGCGGGAAATTAAACGTCTGCTGCACGAGATCAGCGTACGTATTGTTCATTGAATCATTTGGATGGATGATGGTCGGCCGATTTAGTTAGTGAAAGAATAATTGGTACAAATATAAATTTCTGTAGATAAACGCAAAATAAAAGAGGTTTCTCTAAGGATTGAACATTCCCTGGAGAAACCTCTTTATATAATAGTTATCTTTTTTATTTTACTGATGCGATCAGTTTTGCAAAAGATTCCGGCTCATTCATTGCCAAATCGGCCAGCATTTTCCGGTCAAGAGTAATACCCTTTTCGTTTAGCAGGTGGATGAACCGCGAGTAGGTCAATCCTTCTGCACGAACGGCTGCATTAATTCGGGCAATCCATAGTGCACGGTATTCACGTTTCTTCAGTTTGCGGCCTACATAACGATAGGTTAGGCCCTTTTCCAATACGTTTTTAGCTACCGTATATACATTTTTACGTTTACCGTAAAAGCCTTTAGCTTGTTTAAGAATCCGTTTTCTGCGGGCCCTGGAGGCGACCGCATTTACTGAACGTGGCATATGATAATAAGTTAAAAGTTAAAAGTGTTAAGTTGAGTCGTTTATTTCAGGCGCAGCAGGCGTTTAACAAAATCCTGGTTAGCATGGCTGACCTTTCCTTTTTTCGCCATTAATCTTTTTCTTTTCGTTGATTTCTTTGTGAGAATGTGTCGCTTGAAAGCTTTCTGGAAAGTGATTTCACCCGTGCCCGTGATTTTGAATCTTTTTTTGGCACTAGAGTTTGTCTTAACCTTTGGCATCTTTTGATGAGGTTTTATATGATACCCTGCTGGCGGATCTGCACTGGCAGAACTCTTATAGGGCCGTTTGGGCAATTCATTCCGCCACGGGGCAGAAGACCATTTAAAAATGGAGCGCAAAAGTACGGGGATTATCGCAAAAATGGAAATAATATATTGATCTATATATGAATATGGGTAAGATAATGGCATCATTTATCGGGGTTTTAACGGTTTTCCACTATTTTTGCCTCCCCTAAAAATCTCAGATCTAAATATGGACAAATTGATTTATCTGGTGCCCCTAATGGGAATTATTGGTCTTTTGTACACTTTTGTAAAATTCAAATGGGTATCCAGACAGGAAGAAGGCACTGACCTAATGAAACAGATCAGCCGATATATTGCTGAAGGTGCTATGGCCTTCCTGAAAGCTGAATGGAAAATTCTGGGATATTTCGTGGTGATAGTTGCTCTGTTACTGGGTTTTATGGCAAGCACAAACCCCCACTCCCACTGGTCTGTTTCAATCGCATTTATACTCGGTGCCATTCTAAGTGCGACAGCTGGTTATATCGGGATGCGTGTAGCTACTAAAGCCAATGTAAGAACCGCACAGGCTGCAAGAACCAGCCTGAGTCGTGCGCTTAAGGTTTCATTTACAGGGGGATCTGTAATGGGTCTGGGTGTCGCGGGGCTGGCTGTTCTGGGTCTCGGAGGTCTGTTTATTATACTAAAAGCCATTTTTGCTCCGGATGCAGAGGTAAATTCAGAAGAAATGTTGCGCACGATCGAAGTCCTTACAGGGTTCTCTCTCGGCGCTGAATCCATCGCCCTTTTTGCACGGGTGGGCGGAGGTATATATACAAAGGCAGCCGACGTAGGTGCCGACCTGGTTGGAAAAGTGGAGGCTGGTATTCCGGAAGATGATCCGCGTAATCCCGCAACAATCGCCGACAATGTGGGGGATAATGTGGGTGACGTGGCAGGTATGGGTGCAGATCTTTTCGGTTCTTACGTAGCCACTGTACTGGCGACGATGGTACTCGGGCAGGAAACTGTTTCTCAGGACAATTTCGGAGGTTTATCCCCCATTCTGCTACCCATGATGATCGCAGGTACCGGAATTTTATTTTCAATCATTGCAACTTTGTTTGTCAGAATTAGCGAAACTGCGAGTGTGAGTACAGCCAGCGTACAAAAAGCCCTTAATATGGGTAACTGGGGCTCGATTATTTTAACCGCGCTGGCATCCATCGGACTTGTATATTTTATACTGCCTGATACGATGACGCTTCGCGGATTTGAATTTACAAAATGGGGTGTACTCGGAGCTATTGCCGTAGGTCTGACAGTAGGAACTCTTATGAGTATTATTACAGAATATTACACAGCGATCGGGAAAAGACCGGTTCTTTCTATCATTCGCCAATCGTCCACAGGTCATGCAACCAATGTCATTGGCGGTTTGGCTGTAGGTATGGAATCCACCTGCCTGCCGATCCTGGTGCTTGCATCCGGTATATGGGGTGCATATGCCTGTGCGGGCTTATATGGCGTTGCGATTGCTGCGGCGGGTATGATGGCAACAACTGCAATGCAGCTCGCCATAGATGCATTCGGTCCGATTGCAGACAATGCAGGCGGTATCGCGGAAATGAGTGAACTGCCAAAAGAAGTACGTGAAAAAACAGATGTACTGGATGCGGTAGGTAATACGACAGCAGCCACCGGTAAGGGTTTCGCAATCGCTTCGGCAGCACTTACTTCACTTGCTCTGTTCGCAGCATTCGTCGGTGTTGCGGGAATCAACGGTATTGATATTTATAAAGCCAAAGTACTTGCATCGCTTTTTGTTGGAGCAATGATTCCGTTTATATTTTCATCTCTGGCTATCCGCGCGGTTGGCGAAGCTGCGATGGCCATGGTGGAAGAGGTTCGCAGACAATTCCGCACTATACCGGGAATTATGGAAGGTACCGGAAAACCTGAATATGATAAGTGTGTGGCGATATCTACTGAAGCTTCTCTTAAGAAAATGATGCTGCCGGGTGCCATCGCAATTTTTTCTCCTTTAATTATGGGGTTTTTATTCGGCCCGGAGGCTCTTGGAGGATTTCTCGCAGGTGCTACTGTCAGTGGGGTATTGATGGGTATGTTCCAGAACAATGCCGGTGGTGCATGGGATAATGCAAAAAAATCTTTTGAAAAAGGCGTCGAGATAAATGGTGAAATGTTCTATAAGAAATCTGAACCGCACAAAGCTTCAGTGACCGGAGATACAGTGGGCGATCCGTTTAAAGACACTTCCGGACCATCTATGAATATCCTGATCAAACTGATGTCGATCGTTTCACTGGTAATCGCCCCTACCCTTGCCCAATTGTACGGCGGTCACGATGCGCAGGTGAAGGCATTGAAAATGCATAAAATTCAAAAGGAACTCCTTACCAAAGCGAGGTAAAAACTACTCATTATTGTCGGCCGGGGGTTCCAGTTCTCCGGTCAATATTTTCTTTGAATTTTCCAGATCCTTTTTCTGCTGATCACTGAGTTGCGGATAACTGAGATCCAGCCGGCTCAATTCACTTACAATGATATTGGCGACAACCATTTGGGTAAACCATTTGTCATCGGCCGGAACCACAAACCAGGGCGCCAGGAGATTGGATGTGTTTTTTAGCATATCCTCATAGGCTTTCCGGTATTCCTTCCACAACCCGCGTTCTTTTAAATCCGCTGATGAAAATTTCCAGTTCTTGGTCGGATCATTAATACGTTCAAGAAAACGCTTTTTCTGTTCCTTTTTTGAAACATGGAGAAAAAATTTCAGGATGACTGTACCATTATCAGCCAGGGTCCTTTCAAATTCATTGATTTGCCGGAATCTTTTCTCCCAGAAGGATTTGTCTATATCTTTTACTGTCTTGATGCCGGGCAGGTTTTCATTCAAAATATATTCCGGGTGGACTCTTGTTACCAGCACATTTTCATAATGTGAACGGTTGAAGATGCCCACCATGCCGCGTGCCGGAAGGGCAAGATAGTGTCGCCATAAATAATCGTGTTCCAGTTCCTGGTGAGTTGGAGTTTTAAAAGGAGTTACGTTTACACCCTGCGGATTCAGCCCGCTCATCACGTGTTTAATAATACTATCCTTTCCTGCTGCATCCATAGCCTGGATAACAATCAGCACGCTATAGCGGTTGGAGGCATATAACTTTTCCTGGATCTCCGAGAGTTTCTGAGTATCTGTCCGGAGCAAATTTTCTCCTTCTTCCTTATTTATAGGCTTGTCATTATCATCGGTCTGCCAGTCTTTCAATTTAATTTCCTTATTGCCACCAACTTTGTATTTGTCTGAATAATAAAAGGCTGTGTGCTGGGTTGCCATTGGAAAAATTTAGAAGTTGAATTTGGAGTTCGAGAACCGACTACCAGTAATTAAATTAATTGTTAAAAAATAATTCTTTTACGAATAAAATCGTATTTTGCTATTCATACAAATTTAGTATATGGTAACATCCAAATATATTAAACCCACAGAAAGTGAGCTGGAGATTCTGAGGGTGCTCTGGGAAAGAAATAAAGCGAGCGTAAGGGACGTGCACGAAGAACTTTCAAAAACCAAAGAGGCGGGTTATACCACAACCCTCAAACTCATGCAGATCATGTTTGAAAAAGGTTTGGTAGGCCGGGACGATTCTGTAAAAATACATGTATATCATCCGGTTGTCAGCAGAGAAAAAACCCAGAAACATCTGTTGGGAAAAATGATCACTAATCTGTTTGGTGGTTCCCCGACCGAACTCGTTATTCATGCCCTTGGAAATCATAAAGCATCACCAGAAGAACTGGAAGAAATCCAGCAACTGCTCAACAACCTGAAAAAGCAATAAAGCATGTCGGCTTACCAAAGCGTTCTGACTGTTCTTGGCTGGTCCCTTCTCGACAGCATCTGGCAGATGGCTGTTTTGTGGATAGCCTATAACATGATAACAGCAGATAATAAACTCATTTCTCCGGCAGGAAAACATAACCTGATTTTATTATTTGTTTTTGTCGGAACGGAATGGTTCGTGTACACTTTCATTCGTTTAACGATTGAACCGGAAACATTTTTCCTTCCCGGATTTATTCCCGTTTCATCCTCCGCTAACCGATGGATTCTGTGTCTTTGCTTAATTTACCTGACCATATTACTTATCCGCCTTCTGCAACAAGGTTTTCATTTTCTCGGAACCTGGAGAAAAAAACACGCTAAATTACCTTCGCCTGATCTGCAGGCATTTGCGGACCGCTATTCCAGGTTGCTGGGAATCCACAGGAAGGTTGAGATTTACCTTTCCCGACTGGCTGAAACAGCCGAGACGAGCAGGTTTTTTAAACCTTTGATTCTGCTGCCTTTCTCACTCGTAACACGGCTTTCAACTAAACAACTGGAGGCGATTCTGGTACATGAGCTCTACCATATCAGACGCAACGATTACCCGATTAATTTGTGCATTTCATTTTATCGCAGCATTTTCTTTTTTAATCCCTTTGCCCATCTTTTTTATAAGGCTCTGGCGCGGGAAAGAGAACTGGCCTGCGATGATGGTGTATTGGAACTTGGTTTTGCACCGGAGTTGTATGCAGAAGCTTTATTTTCACTTGAGAAATTTCGGCAACCACAGCTGGGCTTTTCCCTCGCAGCTGACGGCAACAGACCCTGGCTCCTGATGGATCGGATCCGGCGCGTACTAGGTAAGCCGGAAACCAGGAAAAACGTCAATAACCCTCTGATTATTTTTACCGGATTGATTGCTGTCGCCTTACTCATCCTCAAGCCAGAAATTTATGTTCTTCCCGCAGTGGCCAATATTACCATAAAGCCCACGGCTGTTATGCCAACCCGTTATGAATTGCCGGGGAAAAGAATAGAAATTAAAGAAAATAAAGAAGTCATAGAAGCAAAGGGTTTACATAAACCGGAGAAAATAACCAGTCAGCCAAATGCTAAACCCTCAATAAAAGCGGAAACGGCAGAAAATTCTGACCCACCGGATCAGGCGTATTTTGCCGATAATAATATAGTCAGGGATTATACCAATCAACCTGCGGCTGACCTTAGCCAGGGCTCAATATCTGTTTCGCCTGGCACACCTTATGTGCCTTCCATGAGCCTTTCATATGAAGCCCCCCCGGTTATCGTTGCGGCGGACAGTGCAAGGGAAATTCAGATGGATAATGAATTAAGAGAAGTCATCGGCTTGGCCAATATGAAAGCGATTGCCGACCTGAAAGAAATTGAATTACAGGTGGAAAAAAACAAACGGGAACTCACCCTGATCGAACTACAAAATCAAAAACATTTCCTGAGGGATCAACAGAATGTGAAGCCGCTTTTGAAAAAAATGCAAAAGCAATTGGATGTAAAGAAAACACAAATCGACAGGCTTCGAGTGCGACTGGAGGACTCTGAACAAGAAATAATCCATATTTAGACGGTGGAATAATTAATTTTGCTTCATGAATTTCAACTACCGGGAATTATTGCCGGAGGAAATGGATGAGTCCTCCCGTGTATGGATATACCAGTCAAGCCGGCTCTTTACGATTCAGGAAGCGTTCGAAATAGAAGATATGCTGAATGAATTTGTCGGCGGGTGGAATTCACATGGTATCCCGGTTAAAGGGTATGGCAACCTTTTTTACGGACAATTTATAGTTTTGATGGCAGATGAAACGGCTTCTGGTGTGAGTGGCTGCAGTACCGATTCATCTGTCAGGCTGATGAAAGAAATAGAACAAAAATTCCAGGTCCAGTTATTCAACAGGCTACTGCTTGCATTCCTGATAGAGGAAAAAGTACAATTACTCCCACTTTCCCAAATGGAGTTCGCGACTCAAAATCAGTTTGTTTCTGGTGAAACCATTTATTTCAATAATACCGTTCAGACCAAAAAGGAATTGCTGGAAAAATGGCTGATACCGGTAAATGCGAGCTGGCTGAAAGACCGGGTGTCTTTTCAAAATGCGGAAGTAGCTCACCTGGTAGAGCGACAGCTTCCCAAGCTGTAGGTAGCGGGTTCGAGTCCCGTCTTCCGCTCCAGTCTTAACCTGTCATCCTGTCATTTATTCCTTTGTTTTGATTAAATTTGCTATCCCAAAGGAGCCTAATGGAAATGGATATATTCACAAAAGAGCATGATGAAACCAAGCAGGGTGAAAGTTTTTCACCTTCAATGGCGATGGATTACGGTTCTGTTCGCAGGTTTTACATAGAAAGCTATGGCTGCGCTATGAATTTCGCGGACAGCGAAGTGGTGGCGTCTATTCTTCAGGGAGCCGGATTTACGGCAACCCGGGATTATCAGAACGCCGACCTGATACTGATTAATACCTGCTCAATCCGGGAAAAGGCAGAGCAAACCATTCGTAGCCGCCTGCATATTTTTCGGCAGGTAAAAAGATCCAATCCCTCCATGCTTATTGCTGTGTTGGGTTGTATGGCAGAAAGATTAAAATCAAAATTTCTGGAAGAAGAAAAGCTGGTGGACCTGGTGATTGGCCCGGATGCGTACAGGAGCCTGCCCCTTTTGATCGAGGAAGCAGAAGGCGGACAAAAATCTGTAAATGTTTTGCTCAGTCGTGATGAGACCTATGCTGACATTGCGCCCGTACGGTTGAATAGTAATGGAGTCAATGCTTTTGTAAGTATCATGCGTGGCTGTAATAACATGTGTTCTTTCTGTGTGGTCCCCTTTACCAGAGGCCGCGAAAGAAGCCGCGATCCAGTTTCTATTATTTCAGAATGCCGCGATCTTTTTGAAAACGGGTACCGCGAAGTGACACTGCTGGGACAAAATGTTGACAGTTATCACTGGCATTCCGGTATTGATTGTGATGTGGCTGTTGGATTTGCTGCATTACTTGAAAATGTGGCCAGGATATCTCCCCTTCTGCGTGTGCGGTTTTCAACTTCCCATCCAAAAGATATTACCGATGATGTCTTATACACCATTGCCCGCTACGAAAATATCTGCAACTTTATTCATCTGCCTGTACAAAGTGGGTCTACACGTGTACTGCAGCGCATGAACAGGACATATACAAGAGAATGGTATTTATCTAAAATCCGACGGATACGGGAACTGATACCTGATTGCGGAATCAGTTCTGATATCATCGCGGGGTTCTGTGCGGAAACTGAGGAAGATCACCAGGAAACGCTTTCACTAATCAGGGAAAGCCGCTTCGATTTTAGTTATATGTATTTTTATTCAGAAAGACCGGGAACACTGGCGGCAAGAAGATATCCAGACGATATTCCGGAAGCAGAAAAAAAAAGAAGGCTGGATGAAATTATTAAACTTCAAAGGCAGATTTCAGAACATTCTAACTGGAATGATATTGGAACTATTTCCAAAGTGCTGATTGAAGGGGATTCGAAGAGAAGTTCATCCGAATGGATGGGTAGAAATGATCAAAATAAAGTGGTTGTTTTTCCAAAGAAGATTGCCTTGCAGCAAAAGGGAGATTATGCAATTTTAAAAATTGTACATTCTACTGGCGGCACTTTGATCGGGCAAAACATTTGATGAAGACAGGGAATCTTAAAAATTTTAAACATGGAACTTCAGGCAATAAAGAACAGATTTGGTATCATCGGCAATGCCCCGGAGTTGAATTTTGCACTGGGCGTTGCAGTTCAGGTTGCCAATACCGACCTGACAGTATTAATAAATGGAGAAAGTGGTGTGGGTAAGGAAGCTTTTTCACATATCATACATTCTCTTTCGGCCAGGAAACACAATCCATTTATCGCAGTAAACTGTGGCGCCATTCCTGAGGGTACCATTGATTCCGAATTATTTGGTCATGAAAAGGGTTCATTTACCGGTGCTGTGGATTCACGCAAGGGATATTTTGAAACGGTTAACGGAGGTACTATTTTCCTGGATGAGATCGGTGAACTGCCATTAGGCACACAGGCCCGGCTATTAAGAGTTTTGGAAGCTGGGGAATTCATTCGCGTGGGTTCATCCAAAGTGCAGAAAACAGATGTTCGTGTAATAGCTGCTACCAATAAGGATTTGCTGCAGCTGACTGAACGTGGAAAATTCCGCGAAGACCTATATTATCGGCTGAGTACAGTGCCGATCCGCGTACCCTCCCTTCGCGACCGCAAGGAAGATATTCCGCTTTTATTCAGAAAGTTTGCTGTTGATTTTGCAGAACGCTATAAAACCTCCCCTGTGCAATTGGATGAAGACGCGAAAAATCTGTTAATCCAGTATAGTTGGCCGGGGAATGTCAGGGAGTTAAAGAATATTGCGGAACAGATTTCTGTATTATCTGAAGACAAAACGATTTCGCAGCAACAATTGCGTAGATTCATCCCGGAAAATCCGGTGAACCGTCTGCCTATGGTAATGCCGTCGGCCCATAATCAGGCGCCGAATGATTTCTCCAATGAAAGAGAGATTCTGTATAAATTATTCTTCGACATGAAGAAGGACGTTACAGAACTTAAAAAAATGTTCCTTGAAATATTGAAAAACCCTTCTCTTGCAGCCGATTCACAGGAGGCATTTACCCGGGAAATGAAAGAACTAAAGCCTCAGGAGCATTATTCGGGAAATATGGTTTCCACGCCTTATCAATCCCAACCGGTCGTTCTTCACAATAACGGAAACGGAAGCAACGATATTCATCAGCATGAGGAAGTGGAAGAATCGCTGAGCATTATGGATAAGGAAAAAGAGCTTATAGTAAAAGCGCTTAAGAAACATAAAGGGAAACGTAAAGATGCATCGTCTGACCTGGGTATCAGTGAAAGAACACTGTACAGAAAACTAAAAGAATATGATATTACTGAATAAAAGTCATTCTTATTTCGGAAATATAAAACAGGTATTTTGTCTGGCTATGATTTTTTTGACTGCAAATGCCTGCGGCGTATATTCCCTTAAAGACGTCTCCATTCCACCCGAAGTGAAATCCATTCATCTTGGGTTTATAGAAAACAGGGCTCGTTATGTGGATCCGCAATTGAGCCCGCAACTGACAGATAAGTTTAAGCAAAAGATCAGCAGCCAGACCAAACTCACGCAGATACAAACCGAAAATGCGGACTATGACGTATCGGCTTATGTTTCGGAATATAATATTACCACGGCGGGAGTATCTAATCAGACGGCTTCCATTAACCGCCTGACAGTTACTGTACACCTGGAATTAAAAAACCGTCTGAATGAACAGAAGCTGGGTACTCCGGATTTTGAAACCGATATTTCCAGGAATTTCGATTTTCCAGCAGGACAAAGTTATACGGATGCGGCGGTAAGTTTGTTGCCACAGATTATTCAGCAACTGACGGATGATATGTTCAACCGTTTATTTTCTAACTGGTAATTATTTACAGATGAATAGCGGCCTGCCATCCCTGTTAGACGCCATTTTCGGAAAGCAAGACCTGGCTTCAGTTTCCTTAGACGAAATGTATGATGTTGTAAACGAATTTCCTTCCTTCAATGCAGCTCACTTTCTCCTGGCCAAAAAATTAAGAGAGCAGAAAGACCCTTCTTTTGAAAAAGAAAGTATGCGGACCGCGTTGTATTTTAATAACCCATTCTGGCTGCAGGCTCTTTTGGATGAAGGATATGACTTAAATCAGTTTGATAGAATTTCGCAGGTAAAGGAAACCGGTCCAGATGATAAAGATGCATTTTTAGAATATTCTTCCAAACCACACACCGAAAAAGAAGGTGTTCATGATACACCTGAAGACAAGACTCCTGAGCAATCAACCTTTTTAACAGACGAATTAGATGAAGAAGAGGAAAAAATATTAGACGAAAAAAATGATACGGTACTACCAGCTTTTTTGACTGGCGAATTAGATAAAGAAGAGGAAAAAATATTAGACGAAAAAAATGATACGGTACTACCAGCTTTTTTGACTGACGAATTAGATAAAGAAGAGGAAAAAATATTAGATGAAAAAAATGATACGGTACTACCAGCTTTTTTTACAGACGATTTAGATAAGGAAGAAGGAGAAATCTTAGATGAGAAAATTGTGTCGGATGATCAGGCCCGCGATTCATTTCAATATGCTGAGCCAGGTCCCGAAACCGTTAAATCCTTTGATGAGTTAATGGCTAAGTATAATATTGAACCGCTGGATATGGTAGATGAAACGCCGGTTGAGATTCAAGAGGATACTCAACACAAGAATCCGGAAATGGAGACGATTCACGGATTCGGTGCGGATTTATTTGTCGCATCAAATGCGGATTCTTATTCAGAAAAACCTCAGCAGGAAATAAACGAATTGAACCAGGATCCCGGTTCGAAGAAGGAGGAGGTAAAGTATGAATCAATTGCAGACACAGACAACGATGAGTTTGAAACGCGGGAAGAAATAGTAAATGAATACGGAATCTTTGAAGAAGTGGTGGTCAAAAAAAGGGACCATGATATGGATGCTTTTGACAGGCCGTTCGATCAGATTCCCCAGGTATCAGAAAAAACAGAAGAACCAATTATAATTATACCGGTTGAAAACTTGCAGGTTGTTGAGAATACTTTAATTGATGAAAATTCATCTATTGTTGAAAATCAGTCAGTGGAAGATGCACCTGATAAAACGGATGAACATGATTATGATGATTTTGACCGGCCCATAGAAAATGATGAGCCTGAAATCTACTCGGAGCCCGCTCCTGCCGGGGAAAATTTTACGGTTCAATCTATCTATGAGGCGGATAATACGGATGATCCGGATATTCAACATGAGGAAACGGAAACCAGACAGAATGGTGAGATGCAGGTTCTCTCGGATCGTTTTGAGGAACAACAAAAATCACTGGCTGCTTTTAATGTCAAAAATGCAGATTCCATTGTATTTACGCCATATCATATGGTGGACTATTTTGCTTCACAAGGGATTAAATTGGTTTTGGAAGACAATCCACCGGATCAATTCGGCAAGCAATTAAAAAGTTTTACCGACTGGCTGAAAGTAATGAAAAAACTGCCGGTTAAACCTTCATCAGAAAAAACCGATGAAAAGGAGGCTGACCAGATCCGTCATTTTGCTTCCCATTCGATTGAAGAAAGGGATGTATTGACAGAATCCATGGCTGAAGTATTGGCCAAGCAGGGAATGTATGAAAATGCTATATCGCTTTACCAGAAATTAAGTTTGATTTATCCCCCTAAAAGCGCTTATTTTGCGTCGAGAATTGAACAATTAAAAGCGTCTTTACCATGATATTTTTTGTTATAGTCCTGTTACTGGCCTGTGGTTTACTGGGTTTGATTATTCTGGTTCAGAACCCGAAAGGTGGTGGTCTCGCAGGAAATGTAGCAGGATTCAGCAACCAGTTTATGGGCGTCAAGCAAACGACAGATGTGCTGGAAAAAGGTACATGGATCCTGGCGGCAGCGGTGGTTTTGCTTTGTTTATTTTCTACCGTTTTCATACCCAAAGCCGCATCAAATAAAGTTAGGGATGTGAAAGCAGCGCCTACTTCAACCTCCATACCCGGAACACCCGGTCAACAGAAATAGACATAGACATTATATTTAAGACCCCGCATTCCAATGACGGGGTTTTTTGTTTATTTTGGTAAATAATCCTAATACACGTGAAGAAACTGCTTCTGTTATTGTTCTTTTTCGTCTTATTGCTTACCGCCATAGGGGGTTACCTGATCATCGGTTCCGGGACGGCCTTTGATACCTCCAGCTACGAACTATACGTTCATACCGGTGCTAATTATGATAACCTGGATTCCTTGTTTCATAAAGATGAAGTGATTACACATCCGGACATTTTTAGATGGATGGCGAATCGCGTGTCTTATCCGGCGAATATGAAAGCAGGAAAATATGAAATCCGGAAAGGCATGAGTCTCCTGAATATTCTCAAAATGCTGAAAAACGGCAGGCAGATTCCGGTGAACCTGGTAATAACCAAGCTACGCACCCGGGAGGACCTGGCAGGTTTAGTAGGAAGAAAATTTGAATGCGATTCTGCTGTATTTATGCGTTATATGAATAATACGGATACCCTTACGCACTATGGATTGGATACGAATACTTTTATGACCATGGTTTTCCCAAATACTTATACCTATTTCTGGAATACAACTCCTTCGCGCATTTTTAAAAAAATTGAAATTGCGGCTCAGTCTTACTGGACACCCATCAGGTTGCAGGAAGCTTCAGATCACAACCTGAATCGTACGACGGCCTATATCCTGGCTTCCATTGTGGAAGAAGAAACAACGCGAAAAGAGGACAAGCCGAAGATCGCCAGTGTGTATCTGAACAGGATGAGTGCAGGTATGCGCCTGTCAGCTGATCCGACCGTGAAATTTGCCCTGCGGCGGTTCGATCTGAAAAGAGTGTATGAAAAATATCTGGTCGTAGAATCGCCTTATAATACCTACATGAATGCCGGATTACCTCCCGGCCCTATCTGCACACCCTCCATGGAATCCATGGATGCTGTATTGGCGGCGCCTAAAACCAAATATTTTTACTTTGTTGCCAAACCGGATTTTTCCGGCTATTCAAATTTTGCGGAAACATTTCCCGAGCACATAAAATTTGCAAAGGAATACCAGAAGGCCCTGGATGAACAAATGCGGATTGGTCAGCAATCAAAAGCAAACCCATGACCTTCCTGGATAAACTTATTAAATCTTCTCACCCCTACCGGTATGCTTCGATAAAAAGCAAATCCATATTTCTTCCGGGTTTCCAGGGATTGCCATTGTATGAGGTGATTGTTTTTTTTAAGAGCCAGGTTCAGAAAGTCGGATTAAACGACAGGGCCCGGTCGATTGCGTTTAGTTTCCTGATGGCCATTCCTGCCGCTACTATTTTTCTATGCACGTTAATCCCCTATCTACCGGTTTCAAAGAAACTCACTTACCAGCTCCTGCAACTTACGAGAGAAATTACGCCTAATCAAAATACGTATACACTCGTGTCAAATTTTTTAAATGATTTTTTAAATAAACAACGAGGAGGGCTGTTATCCATTGGATTATTTATTGCACTTTATTATGCTTCGAATGCCATGATTGGTCTGATGCGTTCTTTCAACAAGTCCCTTCCTCCGAAAGCTCCCAAAAATTTTTTCGAAAACCGGTTGATTGCCATTCAGCTGACTCTTGTTATGATTTTACTGCTGATCGGTTGTATTGTTATCCTGGTTACTCAGGATGAACTGCTGAGATATATATTCAAAGCGCTAAACGTTCATAGAAGATCTATGAAAGGGCTCGTTAAGTCCCTCCGATGGGTGGTTATTATTCCACTGTTTTATTTTACCATAGCATTTATTTACCGGCATGCCCCATCCATACAGAAAAAATGGCGCCTGATTTCACCAGGCACCACATTAGCAACCATACTGATGATCCTGCTTACTTTTCTTTTTTCCTTTTGGGTGAATAAATTCGGAACGTATAATAAGGTATACGGCTCGATCGGAACGATCCTGATTCTTATGATCGTAATATATTTTAATGCACTGATTCTTTTGATTGGTTTTGAACTGAACGTGAGCATTCATTCGTTGCGGGAAAAAGCAGCACTCAGGAGGATACATGACGATGAGAAGATCAGAGAAATTTCCAGGACCTCCAATCAATAAGATTGCTTTTCCCAAATCAGGCATATCGGCAGACTTACACATACCAGGATGACGGTAAATGATTGCATGATGGACCAACCGGTATAGGTAACCGTGGTTAATCCCGCAATTGGCATAACAAAGCCGTTCATCATTGTCCAGACCAGGCAACCGAACAAAATGACTTTTGCCCATACGGCACCTGGTTTGAATAACCGACTTACGACCAGAATATAAATGGCAGACCAAATCAAAGCGATCAGGTAATGCAAAAACAATCCTATAAACGGATAAAGGCTACCGTTTGGCTGAACAGCATGGCCAAAAACTCCCCTGGCGATAAATCTAAAAATTCCGGCGATAGAGTGAATGGTATACTGTTTTGAATAAAGGAGAATGGCAGCTATTGCATCCAGGGTTCCGGCTATGATGCCTGAAATCACAATGATCCTGATTTTTTTCATAATGAACTTATGAACACAGAAATGTACATGCAATATTTAGGGTAAAACATTTTGAATTCTTTAGCGCAGGCATTTTAAAATTCTCCCTCAGCACACCATTTACTTTCCGTTTATTTGCCCATTAAATATTAAGGCTCCATTCTTTCCACAAAGCCTGATAATCTATATCTGCCAATTTGATTGACTCATAATGTAAAGCGGTTTGTTTTTGGCGAAATGCCTCATAGAGACTGACTGCACAAGCAACAGAAATATTGAGAGACCGGATCATACCCACCTGGGGGATTACAAAATTGCCATCAGCCAGTGCCCGGATTTCTTCACTCACCCCATCATGCTCATTTCCAAAAACCAACGCGACCGGATTGGTAAAATTAATTTCATATAAGGAAATTGCGGAAGAAGAAAGATGTGTTGTGAGGATCAGAGGGAATTTTTTTCTGAGCTCAGTAAAACAAACGGCAGCATCAGAATGCTGATGGATGCTAAGCCATTTGGATGCGCTGCTGCTGCTACGAGCTCCCCATTTTTTATGTTTATTGATTTTGGTATTTAATATGTGGATGTCCTGAATTCCCACCGCATCACAGGTACGCATAACTGCCGATATATTATGCGGGTCAAATACATTCTCGAGTACAACCGTCAGATCCTGCTGGCGTTTGTCCAAAACATTTTTAATCCGCTCTTCTCTTTCGGGAGTCATTTAATTTTAATTGGGTGATGGAGAACTTACGGTTTTTTTCTCCATGTGCTATATGCTTTCCGCTGAATGCTTTCAATGGTTTTTCCCCTGAAGCATTGGAACAAATGAAAAATCATCAAATATTTCTTCATGAATTCCGCCTGAGGTGTCTTTATTTATACGCAGCATCTGTTGAACCTTGCCTTCTCCAACCGGGATTACCATTTTGCCTCCCGGTTTTAATTGTTCTGTTAATTTTTCCGGTACGGAAGGAGCCGCTGCAGTAACGATAATTTTATCGAAGGGTGCATAAGTCGGTAAACCCTGGTATCCGTCGCCATAGAAGTATCGGATAGCAGGAAAACTTCGGAGATAGGTGAATAGTTTATTTTGATCGTATAAGCGTTTTTGCCTCTCAATCGTATATACCTGCGCACTCATCATCGCCAATACTGTAGCCTGGTAACCACTACCGGTTCCCACTTCAAGTACTTTTTCATGCGGTTTTATTTCGAGTAGCTGTGTTTGGTAGGCAACTGTATAAGGTTGAGAAATAGTTTGTCCTTCTGCAATGGGAAAGGCCCGGTCCTCGTATGCAATCTGGTCAAAAGCCGAATCTATAAAATAGTGTCTAGGTATTTCCAGTATGGCCTGTAATACCCGCTCATCCGTGATGCCTTTATTCCGGATCACTTCTACCAATTGTTTTCTTAAGCCTTTATGCCTGTATGAATCGGATAACACCCGCATGGCTGCAAGATAATAGAAGAATTTTTTACAATGCGTCTTTTCATTTGTAACTTTTCAGCTCAAACCCTTCAATCTATTAAATTTATTTTCATGAAGACGAATGTTACCGTACTCCTCTGCCTGATGATGTTCGTGGAATATTTTGTTTGGGGTTCCTGGTATGTTACGTTGGGCACTTATATGGGTACCAACCTGCATTCCAGCGGTATTCAGATCGGAGCTGCTTATAGCGCTCTGGCGATTGCCACTATGATTTCTCCGTTCATAATCGGATTGATTGCGGATCGCTTTTTTGCAGCCCAGAAAATTATGGGTGTTCTGCATTTGCTTGGAGCCGTACTTTTGTATCTGGCCACCACAACTTCTCTGAACGGTCCTTTTTATTGGATCATCCTGGTTTATTCCCTGTTGTATATGCCGACCATCGCACTTTCAAACAGTATCGCGTTTGCCCAGATGAGTGATCCGGGGAAGCAGTTTCCCTGGATCCGCGTTTTTGGTACACTGGGATGGATTGTTGCAGGTTTACTGATCGGCAATCTTCAATGGGAGAAAACCGGGATTGTCAATACCTTTTATCTCGCAATGGGCGCTTCTGCTTTTTTAGGAGTCATTAGTTTTTTCCTTCCCAATACACCTCCCAAAGCTACGGCTAATAAGAATAGTGCTGCAAAAGCCCTGGGTACTGAAGCATTTGTATTATTTAAGAATAATGCCTACCTGATATTTTTTATCGCCGCTATCCTGGTGTGTATCCCGCTTTCTTTTTATTATGGATTTGCCAATGTATTCCTGAATGAAATCGGCATGCAGGGAGCTGCTTCCAAGATGATCCTGGGACAGATTTCCGAAGCCCTGTTTATTCTGGCGATACCATTTCTTTTTAACCGTATAGGTGTAAAAAAAATGCTGCTGATGGGAATGACTGCCTGGATTCTAAGATATATTTGTTTTGCATACGGTAATATAGATGCAAATCTCTGGATGTTGTACGCGGGGATATTGTTGCATGGGGTTTGTTATGATTTCTTCTTTGTCACCGGATACATGTATACAGAAAAAAAAGCGGGGGCAGCCATAAAAAACGCGGCACAGGGTCTGTTTACCTTTGCGACCTATGGAGTAGGTATGTTTATCGGAACCTGGATTTCAGGTTTCGTGGTGGATAATTATAAAACACCGTCTGGCCATGACTGGACGAAGATCTGGTTTGTTCCTGCATATATCGCATTGGGCGTACTGGTCTATTTTATTTTGTTTTTCCGTGAAAAAAAGACAGCAGCTAATCTGCGTGTTACTGTCTAGATTTTTTAAAATAAAACTGAACATATGAGAATTGCCATGTTAGGTTCCGGATTTATCGGCCGGTTTTATGCCGAATCATTGCACGGCCAAAGAAGTCGTGACCGGATCGTCAGTATTTATTCAAGAAGGGAAGAATCAGCAAAAAAATTTGCATCCGATTATGGGTGTGCTCACTGGACAACAGAAATGGAACAGGCGGTCGCACATCCAGATGTGGACGTGGTTTGTATCTCCCTTCCAAATAACCTTCACGAAACGGCAGTCATGTTATGTTGCAAACATAAAAAAGCAGTTATTACCACTAAACCGTTAGGAAGAAATGCGGCAGAGGCAAAACGCATGCTCGAAGCGGTGGAAAGGGCAGGCATTTTCAATGGTTATCTGGAGGACCTGGTCTATACACCCAAATTCTTAAAGGCTTTGGAAAGTGTAAAAAATGGTGCCCTTGGCAGGATACTTTGGTCCAAATCCAGAGAAACTCATCCCGGCCCACATAGCGACTGGTTCTGGGACCTGGAACTGGCTGGAGGTGGTTGCATTCTGGACCTTGGTTGCCATTGCGTGGAAATAGCCCGTGGCTTTATCGGAAAGGATATCAAACCGGTCGAAGTGATGTGCTGGGCCGATACACAGGTAAAACCTATAGAAGCGGAAGACCATGCCATTGGGCTGGTCAAATACGAAAATGGCGCTATTGGTCAGTTCGAAGTTAGCTGGACTTTTCGTGGCGGACTCGATTTGCGTGACGAAGTGATGGGAACAGAAGGTACGATCTGGATCAATAATTTTTTAAGAACGGGCTTTGAAATGTTTACGACAGGCAAAGGCGGAGATTACCTGGCAGAAAAGGCTGAGTCAAATTCCGGATGGCTATTCCCGGTTGGCGATGAAATGAATGAACTAGGCTATAATCACATGTTTACCGATATGTTTAATGCCATGGAAAAAGGTATTGACCCCAAGGAAACTTTTTATGACGGATATGTTGTCAATGCGATTCTGGATGCCGCTTATAAGTCTGCCAAAACAAAACTTTGGGAACCCGTGCAACTGGATATCTGGCGTGGACAAACCGGACTTTCAAAACCAAGTAATTTAGTTGAATATGACGCCGATCATTATCTCATAAAAGAAGAAACTACACATTACGGTGCTAAGAAACTGATCATTAAAAATAAGAAGAGCGGGATTATTAGTGAGAGAGTCCTGTAGCAAGTATGGAAGAATGGAAGTATGGAAGTATGTAGGTGATGATCAGACACTTCCATATTTCCCATTCTTCCATTCTTCCATACTTAGTTAAGGAGTTCCTATAATATACTTCTTCCCCTCCGTAATACCTTTCCATTGATCCGTGCGGAAGGGAACCGCAGGAAAATCTTCGAAGTTATACAGATTGGCATCTCCGTTATCATCGGACCACGCGTATCGGACTGTTACCGGTGTAGCCACTTCTTCAGAGTATACTACAACTCTATTGTTCTCCAGGAAAGCTTTTGCATAATGGAATTGATGGTCTGAACCGGTAATTTCAAATCCCCTGATATAACCATATTTATCTTTTACCATCAATCCGCTTCCGGTATGCGTAAAGTTTAGATATACTTTATTGCCCTGAACATTCATGGATTCATAAACGGGACCACTATACTCCATGGGTTTACCATAAATATTATTCAGTGCGATGGCAGACAGCCTTAAACCCACGTCCTGTTTATTTTTAGGATGAATATCATTAGGTTCTCCAATATCTGTTGTTACAGACATTCCTGTAGCAGGCAGGCTCAATGTATACGTTTGGGCCTCGCGAAGTTCAGCCCAACTGCTACCTTTTTCACTATTTCCATTGTCTGCATTGAAACTGGCCAGCTGAACGAAATAAAATGGAAAATTGCCTTCTCCCCAATGTTGCCTCCAATCTGTAATCATCAGCGGAAATGCCGTGCGGTATTGATAGGCCCGATTGGTATTCGCTTCTCCCTGATACCATAAAACACCACGGATCGCGTACGGAATCAATGGATTGATCATAGAATTAAACAATAAGCTGGGATAGTCGTTTGGTCCGACCCCTCCGCCATTGCCAGCGATCTTGGCGATGCGAAAATGCCAGTTGTCCCCGAGTGGAATAATTCCGTTCTCCGTTTTTAAATTCACTAATGTTGAATCTTCATAAAATCCCCCACCTCCCCCTGTGTCTTCCACCCGAACAGCAATAATATTTTTTCCGGGCTTGAAAACACCGATTGGCACATGATAAACCCTTTTCTCACTCCAGTTTCTTGTTGAGCCTGCTAACACCCCATTTACATAGGTTTCGTCGTTATCGTCTATTTTACTCAAAGACAATGTAATCGGCCTGTTGGCTGTGTTTGAATCAAGGTCAATCTCTCTTCGGTACCAAACGATACCATCCAGACCGGCCAATCCCAGTGGCTGGTTTTCCCAATTGCGGGCAACGCTTATACCTGGCCAATCCTGGCTATTGTACCCCGGATTTTTCCATTCATTTTCTGGTATTGTGTCGCGGATTTTTTTTTCTAATAACTTGACTTGGCTTTCAAGTTTCAATTGCCTTTCTTTAATTACGAACTCCATGTTCTGGCTGTTCATGGATGCGGCAAAGGATTTAAACTCCGGGCTTTTTTCAAAAGATCCCCGGCTGATCCAGGTTTCCACCATGGTCCCTCCCCAGGTTGAATTAATCAGACCAACGGGCACATGTAGACGCTTTATCAATTCACGTGCGAAAAAATAACCCACAGCTGTAAAATCTCCGGCCGTTTTGGGGGAACATACATCCCATTTTACAGATGAGATATCTTCTTTTGGTGTCCCACTGACGGTAAGGGGAATTTTGATATGCCTGATTTCAGGATAATCGGCTAAACTGATTTCCATATCCGCATCTTTTGCAGATTTCAATTCAAATTCCATGTTGGACTGACCGGAACAAAGCCATACCTCTCCTACGAGCACATCATGAATAATAATACTGGTTTTACCCTGTATACTTAGTTCATACGGACCACCGGCAGGTTCAGGTTCCAGTTCTAATCGCCATCTTCCGTTTTTATCCGCAATGGTTCCTTTTTGCTGCTGATTAAATTTTGCCACAATTTCTTCATTCGGAGCTGACCATCCCCAGACAGGTACTGGCTGATTACGCTGAATTACCATATGATCCCCAAAGAATCCTGGTAATTTCACCTGGCAAAAACCTGAAAAGGCCAACAGATTAGCTGCTAGCAATAGCAATATTCGTTTCATATTCTTAGGAGTGTAAGCAGGTTTATTTCAATTTCAAATCTGCGATAATGGCATCTATTCTTTTTTGTAACAGGACGTCTGTCGCCTCAAATGCAGTACGGCCTTCCAATTTTTCATGCACGCTGAAATAGAATTTTATCTTGGGTTCGGTTCCGGAGGGCCGGGCGGAAATTTTACTACCATCTTCGAGAATAAATTGGAGCACGTTACTAACAGGCAGAGATATTTTCCAGGTCTCCCCTGTTTTCAGATTTTTGCCAGTGCTGATCTGGTAATCCAGCAATTGCATAACGTCAGAGCCATTAATCGATAAGGGTGGTTGGTTGCGGTAAACAGCCATCATATCAGCAATCAGTTTTTGACCATCCATTCCTTTTTTAGTAATTGAGATCAGGAATTCCTTATAAAACCCAAAGCGGAGATACAGGTCAATAAGTTTATCGTACAGAGACTTTCCTTTATTTTTTTCATAAGCGGCCATTTCACAAAGGATGGCGACGGCGCTCACGGCGTCTTTATCGCGCAACCTGTCACCTATCATCAGGCCGTAACTTTCTTCGCCTCCAATCACATAATTTTCTGTTTTTTCTTTTTCCTTGATCAGTTCAGCGATCCACTTGAAACCGGTAAGAACATTATAACATTGGATATGTGACTGGCGGGCAATTTCATCGATCATGTCGGTGGTAACTATGGTTTTAATAACCATATCATTTGGTTGGGCAATACCTTTTTCTTTGCGGGCCTCAATCATATAATTAAAAGCCAACACAGCCGTCTGGTTGCCGTTCATAAGTGTCCATTCTCCCTTATCATTCTTTATGCCAATTCCTACGCGATCCGCATCCGGATCGGTTCCAAGTAAGATATCCGCATCAATTTCCCTCGCTTTTTTCAGACCCAGGCTCATCGTTTCTTTTTCTTCCGGATTCGGATAAGCGACCGTAGGGAAATTTCCATCCGGCGTGGCTTGTTCATCCACTACATGCACATTACTGAATCCAAATCTTTGCAATACTTCGGGAACCAGTTTAATTCCGGTGCCGTGAATAGGTGTATATACAATGCAGAGATTATGCTGTCTTTCAATAATCTCCGGATAAATCGAAAGATTTTTTACCATACTAATATAGGCTTCGTCCATTTCCTTGCCAACCATCGTAATATGCGATTCACCTCCAGTCCATTTTACTTCATTTACCGAACCTATTTTTTCTACTTCTTCGATAACCCGATGATCATGCGGAGGAACCAGTTGTCCGCCATCATTCCAATATGCTTTATAACCATTGTATTCTTTGGGATTATGCGATGCAGTGCAAACTACACCGCCCTGACATCCAAGGAATCGAATAGTGAAGCTAAGCTCGGGTGTGGGCCTGAGCGATTGGAACAGAAAAACCTTAATTCCGTTGGCTGCGAATACCTTGGCTGCCGTCTCTGCAAAAAAGCGGCTGTTATTGCGGCTGTCGTGTGCAATGGCTACTTTTACCTGGTGATTTGGAAATGATTTAAGCAGGTAATTGGAATATCCCTGCGTCGCCATACCAATCGTATATTTATTGATCCGGTTAGTCCCCACTCCCATAATTCCTCGTAGTCCGCCAGTTCCAAATTCGAGATTCTGATAGAAGCTTTCCGTTAACTCACCCGGATTTTCTTTTTGCAGGCGTATGATTTCATTTTTTGTTTCCTGGTCATAATTTCCAGTTAACCAATTATTCACTTTTTCCAGAATCACCGCATCCATAAAACTTGCTTTAAATTTGAACCTAAGATATTGATTTTTACATGAACCAAATCTTCCTTTTCATTCACTCCCCAATAAAATTATTGTTGATTGGTTGAATTATATTCTTTGGGTTACAAGTATAGAATCTTAGTTTCAAGGCCCCTTGTTGTCATTTGCCTGCTGGTCTCATTCACGACAGGTTTCGCTCAGGATATTTTCCTTCCACCCAGCAATGTTTATCAGCCAGACAGGCTGAGAACCGTTGTTATTACTGAAGTAGCCACCGGCGTAGCCATCTCTGCGGGACTATATTTTCTATGGTATCGCAAACACCCCAGAAGCCATTTTCATTTTTTTAACGATAACGGAGAATGGCTCCAAATGGATAAAATTGGTCATGCTACCACTGCTTACAATATCGGGACCATTCAATATGATCTGATGCGATGGTGTGGTGTAAATAATAATACTTCCATCGCAGTTGGCGGATTAACCGCTTTGGGATATATGTCTATTATTGAAATATTGGATGGTTTTTCGTCCAAATGGGGATTTTCCAATGGGGATATGGTTGCAAACATATTTGGTGCGGCATTATTTGCAGCCCAGCAAAAGGGCTGGAACCAACAAAGAATATCCATGAAATGGTCCTTTCATATGTCGCCTTATGCTAAATATTATCCCGCAGAACTGGGAAAAAATTTTTTTTCGCGAATGTTGAAAGATTACAATGGGCAGACTTACTGGCTGTCGTTTAACATCGCGTCATTTTTACCAACAAACAGTGGATTTCCTTATTGGCTGAACTTGAGTATGGGTTATGGTGCAGAAGGTATGATCGGTGCAAGATCAAACCCGACCATAATCAATGGGAAGCCTGTACCGGAATTTCCCAGGTATCGCAAGTTTTATTTTGCTCCGGACGCGAATCTTTACACTATCCCAACCCATTCACCGCTCTTTAATACGGCTGCGTACCTGACCAGGTTCTCAAAAATACCGGCACCTGCCTTGGAATGGAGTAAACAAAAGGGGCTGAGATTTTCACCTCTATATTATTAATAATTAATGCTTAACAGATTATGCTTAAACCTCTACTATATCTTTATCCGTGTCTTTAGACTTTCGGATTTTGGATTTAGGCTCGAAACAATAAATTTTATACATTTGGGATGGTCTGATTGGTGCCCTACCCTATTTATGCCTAAACCATGAGCAGCTATTTATTGCTTCGTAATAATAAGGAGTCTGGTCCATATACTATGGATGAGATTGAGGGCATGTCCTTAAAAGCCTTCGATTTAGTATGGGTGGTGGGTAAAAGCGCAGCTTGGCGCTATCCTGGAGAAATCCCCGAATTCAGGTCTTTTGCCCCGGCCGTTCCTGAACAGGCTGCAGATTTATTTCGCAAAAAGACGAATACGGATGTTCCCACACCCGACTCAGCGAGCGGTAAAAAGACGGATTCAGCAAATTCAAGATCTAAGGAAAATAATTCAGTTCGGTCCAATACCGGCCGTTCAGTTTATGTAAATCTTCCTGCTGAAAAAAAAACGTTAATTGTTCCGCAATCAGGGGGTTTGCAGGAAACAGTATTTATATCTTCAGTTATCCAGGAGCCAACATATGATTTTTCAGATATCTACAAAAAAAAGCCTTCCACAATAACTCGCTATTCAGGGAAAATTTTATGGACCAGTACGATCTTACTACTATTCGGGGCGGGCATATTGACTGGCTTATTTATTTCTGATCGTAGAAAATTTTTCTCAATAGATGCGAATCATCCGCAAAGCAGTCCGTTGCTTAAGCCGGTCGTTTTGAACGATAAAAAGGGAAAATTAACCGGCAATACCGAATTCACCACCGAAATTAAGGCAAGCGATGTCATAACAAAAGAAGCCGATTCTGTAAAAAAAATAAATTCCATTTCAAAAAAATTAGCTAGCAAACCGGGTAAAAAGAATTTAAAAAATAATATCGTTAGTAAAGACTCTGTGGTTGCTGAAACTGCTATTGTCACCTCACTCAAATTAAATGATAGTTTAAAACAAAACGCCATCAATAAAACAGAGGCACTTTACCAGAAAATCAAGACACATCCTGAAAATTATCTCAATCTGGTGACTGGCCGCTATTCTACAGGAATATTTGGAGGCATTTCAGCTTTTCCTGTTACGGTTTCAAATAATTCGCCGGTCCGGCTGGACTTAGTTGTAGTCACCATAGATTATGTCCAGAACAATGAAAAAATTTACAAAACAGAGAATCTGTCCTTTAACGATCTTGAAGCCGGTGAAACACTGACGATCAAGGCCCCTAAGAGCCCCAGGGGTACAAAAATAACTACCCGAATGCATGTTGTGAATACACATCAACCGGATCTCAGTTCATCTAATTAATGAGCGGTTAACATTCATTTATTTTTATATTCATACGATATTCCATCATTGGCATAATAGTTGAAATTCAGTAGGAGTTCCATCCTCCTGTGCAATTTCCTGAAGTTCATTATCGACTATGATTATCACCGGATAATCAAATTTTTCAATGATTTAATAAGAATGAAGATGCGAAGAGGGATGTTAGAACTTTGCCTCATCATTATTGTGGTGATTGGTATTCACGCAGAGCGTTTATTGCACAATGGGTCTATAGAAGGAAGGGTTTCTCCAGCTGTCGCTTCCCCTTCCATTATTGCAATTCGGGGAAACGATTCAATCAGGGTTGGCAGTAATGAAGGCCATTTTGGAATGGAACTTCAACCCGGTGACTGGAGGCTTATTTTCGCCCTAAAGGACTTCAATGGTGTCTCAACGGAAAAAAAAGTTCAGGTACGGGAGGGCAAGCGCACTGACCTGGGTGAAATTCACCTAACCCAATAAAAATTCAACAAAGAGCAAAAACCAGCACCCAGGCTCACATTCGCCTGAAATGTTCTAACATTGAACATGAAAAGCATCGTAGTTTTTGGCGCAGGGAAATCTGCCACCTGCCTGATAGACTATCTGATCAGAATTTGTACAGAAAAAAAATGGATCCTTACTATTGGTGACGCAAATGCGGAAGTAATAAAGGATAAATTCATTCTGTCCCCTGTAGTCAATCCTGTTCAGGTGAATGTTGAAAATTCTCAGGAAAGAAATACCCTGATAAAAAATGCCGATCTTGTAATCTCGCTTCTTCCACCGGCACTACATTCTCACATAGCACAGGATTGCCTATCCAATTTTAAAAACCTGCTGACAGCTTCCTATGTAGATAAGGAAATCAGGAAATTGGGCCCGGCTATTTCGGATAAGAAACTTTTATTTCTTTGCGAAATGGGCCTTGATCCGGGCATTGATCACATGAGCGCCATGCAGATCATTCACCGGATAAAAAATGCAGGTGGAAAAATTATTTCTTTTCTTTCTCATACCGGTGGATTGGTAGCTCCTGAAAGTGACAACAATCCGTGGCATTATAAAATAAGCTGGAATCCCGCCAATGTTGTAAAGGCCGGTTCCGCAGGCGCCCAATATAAAAAGAACGATGAAATAATAAAGCTGGATTACAATGTTCTTTTTGAAAATACAGGAATGGCAGAAATAAAACCGTTGGGCAATTTTGCCTGGTATCCTAACCGGGATTCTCTGGCCTATATACCAGTATATGGATTGGAGTCAGCAAGCACTTTTATCAGAACCACGCTTCGCCACCCGGAGTATTGTTTCGGTTGGAAAAACCTGGTGAAGGCAGGATTAACCAATGATGAAAAAGCCATTTCTTCCGGTATGAAATCGATTTCCGAATGGAGTCATCCGTTGTTACCGTATGTGAATAATTCCAATAAGTATTTGTATGATCAGCTGGGGCTTTTTGAAAACGTTCCCATTCCAGCGGGTGCCGATACTTCCGCAAAAATTCTTCAGTCCCTGCTTGAAAAAAACTGGAAGATGAAAGAGAACGACAAAGATATGATCCTGATGTTGCATGAAATTGAATATGAGTTGGACGATCAGAAACTTTTTCTTCGGAGCAGCCTGGTGGTAAAGGGGAAAAATTCGATTAGAACTGCAATGGCTAAGACAGTGGGACTTCCATTGGGCATTGCAGCCAAACTGATACTCGAAAATAAACTAACCCTTCAGGGTTTGCATATTCCCATAATCCCTGAGATTTATGAACCTGTACTACATGAACTTGCTTTGGAGGGGATCCGGTTCCAGGAAGAAATCAATTAACCTCCAGATGCTGTGTATACAGTGTTTTGTATTGCATGTCACGGAATATCAGAATATATAATCCACGTCGCAGGTAAAGTGTATAGGTTCCATTTCCATATGAAAAATAAGTCTGATCCGCCGGAACCACCTGTCCGGGTTTGGTGCCGAATGATTCGAATTGGTAGTAAGCCTGCACCAGGAAAATATTTTGATTTTTAGATTTAATGGATACGGGCTGTCTGCGATTGGATAAGGCCAGCCAGGTGGGTCTCGCAAAATAATATTTTGTTTTCGGATGAATGACCGTCAGGTCATATAATGTTGTCCCGGTTATATTCACCGGTTCATCATTGATGAGGGGAACAGATGGTACTGTTAACGGAAATTTTTCGATATAGGCATCATAAAAAGCCTTTCCGAAAGAAAAATTACTTTCTTCTGTCATATCGGTCTGATCGATGGTTAGCGGATCAATGCCGGTCATTCTTTTAAAAGCCATTCCCATGGGAATAAAATCACCGGATACACTTTTCTCTGCAATATTGCCATAGCTGCCGTAGACAAATATTTTTGCTTCCGGATCATCTTTCAGAATTTTTGCAATATTCAACGCCTGGATTGAATCCCTTTCAGTTGGAGTGTGACTATTTCCCAGTGGATCCTGATAAGCTACCAGCTTAAATCCCAGATCAAGGGCCTGTCTGATTAATTCCCCCGCTACAGGTTCCGTCGCAAAATGTCCGGTTTTATACGTAAGCTTTGTGAGTTCATGATCCGGCATCGGATTTAGCATTTCCATTGCCAGATAACGGTATCCGCGGTTATACAAAACGTCTAGTAAAGAATAGGCAAAAGCCCGGTGAAGCGGTTTATTACTCGCTTCATTTAACATGATTACTTTATAATTTGAAGCAATAAACGTAATAAATCTTTTTGCATCGGCATTTTTAATGTCCTTCAGTTGCTGAATACTTTTCCCGATCTGCCGGTATTCGACGTCTGTGAGGTGCGTGGTATCAGATTTTTTTTGATATTCCAGTGCGGCAGAATAATCGCCGGTAAATGAAACGGACTGACTAAGCAGGTCGTAATAAATTGGACCTGAAAAGATTTCCATGAATTTTTTTCCGTTGCCCAGCAGTTGATAAAGCGGATATAAATAATTGATATTTTCCCCAATCACATAATGCAGGTCAGAGTAACTGGTATCAAAAGTATTTGTTTGAACTTTCGTTACATAATGCTGCAGACTGATTAAGGATGGATTTGGTGGGACCATTTGGGCAAATGATAGCCGGAGGAAAGAAATACCCAGGAAAAGACATAAAAAATTCTTCTTGTTTATCATGATCCTGATTCCATCCCTCCCATTTTCATGATGATCTGCCATTCTGAATCTGAAACGGGTTGTACCGATAAACGACTGATTCGTACGAGGGCCATAGCGGCAAGTTTTTTTTCTTTCTTGATCTGATCGAGTGTTACCGGTTGCTTTAATTTCTTCAGTGGTTTTATATCAATGGCAAACCAGGCTGGATCTTCGCTGGTAGGATCCGGATAGGCCTCTTTGAGTACGGTCGCAATGCCCACGATTTCTGTGCCTTTATTGCTGTGATAAAAAAAAATTTCATCTCCTTTTTTCATCGCCCGCAGATGAAGACGGGCTGCATAATTTCGGATGCCATCCCAACGGGTATGTTTGTCTTTAATTAACTGATCCCAGCTATAAACTTCGGGTTCAGATTTGATAAGCCAGTGGGCCATTCTGATTATAAATTTTCAATTATTAATTTTTCAAAGTTAGGGCTTAAGGCTGAACGTCTGGTGGTTAGCACGCTCCATGACTGATAAAATTTTCAGAAATAATAAATCCGGATTTTATTTTTCTCCGTAATTGAATCAACAACTTCAAATTTTTTTTTATAAAATCAACAAGCTTTTATTATGAAACAGTTTAAATTTTTGTTTGCTGGCCTTATCGCTTTATGTATGAACGGATTTTCATTTGCTCAGGCACCCGTTACGGTCGGTGGCGCAATGATGTACCCAACTAAAAACATTATACAAAATGCGATGAATTCTAAGGACCATACAACCCTGGTGGCTGCTGTGAAAGCAGCGGGCCTCGTGGAAACCCTTGAAGGTCCGGGTCCGTTTACCGTTTTTGCGCCGACCAACGAAGCGTTTGCGATGCTTCCTGCAGGAACCGTAGATAATCTGCTGAAACCTGAAAATAAGGCCACTCTTACCGCTATCCTGACCTACCATGTAGTTTCAGGCAAATGGGATGCAAAAATGTTAATGGCGAAAATCAAGGAAGGAAACGGCTCCACACAACTTACCACTGTTCAGGGCGGTAAGATCTGGGCCATGATGAAAAATGACAAGATTATGCTAAAAGACGAAAAGGGAAATATGGCTACTGTGACCATTCCCAATGTGTATCAGAGTAACGGGGTGATCTTTGTAATTGACCGTGTTTTGATGCCCAAATGAGCTTAGAGCGTAATGTTCGAAGCCCTGAGATTATCTGACAACATGTAATAAGGAGCTGTAAACTCCTTTAACAAAAGCTTAAAGCATTGCGCTTTGGGCTTTCAACTTTCAAAAGCATCCAATTCAGGAATCGTTGCGTATATGTAAGTAAGGCTGTGAAAACGGCCAAACTTTTGCGACAGGTTGTTTTAAGGTCACCACCCGCCTGCCCTCGTGGCATGGTGGGTGGTTTTTTTACCACCCGCTACTAAGCACGTCAGCAATATGAAGCGTTTTCAATGGCAATCCCTTGTGCCTGATATAACCATCCAGGTGCATCAGACAGGAGAGATCCGTTGAAATCATGTATTCGGCACCAGTTTTTAAGGCGTGGTTGACTTTCTGGTCTGCCATAGCCAGCGAAATAGACTCGAATTTTACAGCAAAACTCCCACCGAAACCACAACAGGTTTCCACATCATCCATTTCGATAAGCTCCAATCCTTTTACCTGGGATAATAATTTCCGGGGCTCTGTTTTTATTTTGCATTCCCTTAAAGCCGCGCATGAATCATGATAAGTTGCTTTCCCCGATAAGCTGGCATTGAAGTTTTCAATATGCAGCACATTCACAAGGAAATCTGAAAATTCATAAATCCGCCTGCCCAAATTTTTTACTTCTTTGTTGTGAGAGGAGTCAATAAATAATTCCGGGTAATAATTTCTTACAAATCCGGTACAGGAAGCGCTGGGTGAAACGATATAATCTGTACCGGGGAAATCCTTTAGGAATTTCAGACAGACTTCTTTAGCATCGTCCCGGAAACCTGCGTTGAATGCAGGTTGTCCGCAACAGGTCTGTTCGGCATTATATTCCACGGTGCAGCCGGCTTTTTCAAGTACCCGGATCATGTTGAAAGCGGTATCCGGATAAAGTTGATCAACAAAGCATGGTATGAAAAGCTGGATTTTCAATGGTTACCGTTAAAGAGATCTGGAAAAAGAAATCATTTTCAATGCGGCATCGGCTGCTTCTTCTCCTTTATGACCATGTATTCCACCGATTCTTTCCTTTGCCTGAATCTCCGTATTTACAGTCAGAACTCCAAAGATAACGGGAACCGGGAGCTTCAGGTTCAAGGCAGTAATTCCATCTGTTACCGACCTGCACACATATTCGAAATGAGGTGTATCTCCTTTGATAACACATCCGAGGGCAATAAAAGCGTCTGGTTTTTTTTTGCCTGCCCTCTCCCAGTATTTATTTACCGCGTATGGAATTTCGATGGCGCCGGGAACCTGGTAATCTGTAAAGTCAACTTTTTCCTTGTCAAGTATTTTTTTACAACCTGCAAATAATTCATCTACAATCATTGCGTTCCATTCGGTTCTGATCACAACGACAGAAGCATTTTTTATTTTCGGCGCTGCGCTTTTCAATTTTCCGGAAGAAGACATGCAGAATTATTTAACTACCCCAAGCCTGGCCAGGTAGCGGTCTATCTCAAAACCCCGGGGTGAAGCGGGATATTTATTTTTTACAAGCTGGTACATGGTGATGGCGTCCTGGTTCTTACCCATACTTTCATATAAATAACCGGCGCGGAAAAGATATTCGGGAGAAATAATTTCATCCTGATCAAAATAAGTACCGGCTTTTTTATACTGTTCTACGGCTTCCTCTTTTTTGTTTAGCTCGGAATAGGCATCACCTAAAAGCCCATAGGCTTTGGCCTGCACCTGCACGGCGGATGTTTTAAAATCTTTTAAATATTTTACGGCATTGTTGAAATCACCCAGTTTCAGGTAACAGCTGCCTGCGTAAAAAGCAGCAAGTTCAGCTGATTTCGTTCCACCATATCGCGAAATGATTTTTAAAAAGCCTGCATTTAATGCATCTCCGTGTAGAGCAAGGCGGGTAGAATCCATGCGGAAATATTCTTCGGCATGGTACATTGCCCCGGATGCATCTTTTTCTTTTGGATCGAGAATAAATTGTTTGTATACAAAATAGCCTAATACCACAATCAGGATGGCTGCAAGTCCAACGGCGGCCTTCTTACCATAGTTATCCTGAAAATGTTTCCATTTATCAACCGGGGAAATCTCATGTTCTAAATGCTCACGATGTTTAATGTCGCTCATGTCTGGGAATTATATAACAGGAAACCTGTTTTTCAATCTTTAATAAATGGATAATTCTTATCGATGTAAATGTCCTTATAGACTTCATCGTCATTCGGAATAGGTGATTCTTCTGCAAATTTCACAGACGCGGTAACGGTTTCTGCCACTCGTTTATTGATGGCGTCGAGGTCTGCCTGCGTCGCATATTTTTTCGCCAGAATGGTATCGGTAACCTGTGCAATAGCGTCTCTTTGTTTGTATTCTTCCACCTCTTCCTTTGTCCTGTATTTCTGCGGATCGGAAATCGAATGACCTTTATACCGATAGGTCTTTATTTCCAACAAAGTCGGTCCGCCCCCGTCCCTGGCTCTTTTGATCGCTCTGGACACGCCTTCATGTACAGCTTCCGCACTCATGCCGTCGATGGAATCGGCAGGCATTTCGTAAGAATCTGCCAGCTTATAAATATCCACCACATTGGAAGTTCTCTCCACTGAAGTGCCCATCGCATAATTGTTGTTCTCACAAATAAAAACGACCGGCAGGCTCCAGAGCATGGCAAGATTGAAGACTTCATGCAGCATACCCTGTCGGGCGGCACCGTCTCCGAAAAATGTAAGTACGGCATTGTCAGTTCCCTTATACTTTTCCGCAAAGGCAAGTCCTGCGCCGGTTCCTATCTGCGCGCCAACGATGCCATGACCTCCGAAGAATTTTACATCCACACCGAAAAAGTGCATACTGCCGCCTTTTCCTTTGGCAGTGCCGGTAGATTTTCCATAAAGCTCGGCCATACACGCGTTGGCACTTACGCCTTTTGCCAGTGCAAGGCCATGGTCACGGTAGCCTGTAATGAACGGGTCATCGGGTCTGGTAGCCGTCATGCATCCAGCAGCAATCGCTTCCTGACCAATATAAGCGTGGAAAAATCCGCGGATCTTTCCTTCCATCTTATACTTTTCTTCTGCCATCTGCTCAAACTGCCTGATCAACTGCATGAGTTCGTACCAGTATAGATAGGTTTCTTTGGAAAACTTGGTAGCCACTTGCTTTAATTTGAATTACGCCTGCCGGATCGGCGGACGGGGGGCAAAGATAAGGGGTAAACGGGAATTTTTTCCTGAAACAGTGGGATTTACAGGCTGTTTTTCAGCTTTCCAATAGCTTAACCCTGAATATTTTCTATTAAAAAGACGCTTGTCGCCGGTTAATATAAAGGCAAACTCGGAAATCTGCCCAGCAAGCCTTTTTAATCAGCACCTGGCGGCTGCAAAGATGCCGTAATTCGTTTCCGTGTTGATGGAATCGCGGTGGAAAATCAGCAGGTACCCAGCATCGTTAGTAAAGACGCTTCTGTGGCTTACTGCTTTATGAAGGTACCCTTTGGAACGAATATATCATATCAGCCAGATGTTGGCTAATAACTAAATTACATCTAGGTTCACCCCGAAAGCCTATGTTATCCCTCAGGAATATCACACTTACCCAGTACAAGAACTATCTGCAGGAAAGTTTTTCATTTGAGAAACCGATTATCGGTATTTACGGAAATAATGGGGTTGGCAAAACTAATCTGCTCGACGCCATTTACTACCTGAGTTTTACAAGAAGCTATTTTTTTAAATCTGATTTGCAGAATGTGCATCAAGGAAAATCCGGTTTCCGGATAGAAGGAAATTTTCACACAGAAGAGGCGGATCAGAATGTCGTTTGTATTGTTCGTGAAACGGGGAAAAAAGAAGTTTTGTTGAATGGTGAAATCTATCAGCGGCTCTCAGGTCATATTGGAAAATTTCCCTGCGTTATTATAACGCCGGATGATGCCAGGATCATTACAGAGGGCAGCGATGAACGAAGAAGATATACCGATGCCCTGCTTTGCCAAATGGATCCTCTTTACCTTCAGCACCTGATTGAATACAACCGGCTTCTGCAACAGCGAAACCAATTGTTGCGTTCACTGGCGGAAAGGATTTCGACTGACCGGAGCCTGCTGGATGTATATGATGCTCAATTACAACGACCCGGTACATATATTTTTGTTAAGCGTCAGCATTTTTTTCGCGAGATTTTGCCATCCATCGAATCTATTTATCAATATATCGCGGGATCAGATGATAGTCTGCAATTAACCTATCAAAGTGATCTGCTGACAGCTCCTTACGCGGAACTACTTCATAAATCGCGTGAGAAAGATTTGATGTTGCAGCGTACCAATACTGGCATCCATCGGGACGATATTGATATCCGGCTGAAGATACAACAGTTCAAAAATATTGCTTCACAGGGTCAGCGTAAAAGCCTTCTCTTTGCCATGAAGCTGGCAGAATACGATATGTTGAAAATTACGAAAGGTTTCGCTCCCATTATTTTGCTGGACGATGTTTTTGAAAAACTGGATGCTCATCGAATGCATCAGTTACTCGAAAGGGTCTGCGCACCCGGAAATGGCCAGCTATTCATTACGGATACACATGAGACCCGGATTCGGGAACATCTGGATATGTTGTCGGCAGATTATTCTCTTATAGGCCTAAAGTCCAAAGCCTAACACCTAAAACTTTATATATCAAAGGAGGTCGTTGAAAATATTTAGTATCAAAACTGGGTTTAGACTTTTGGGCTCACATGTTCAATTTTCAAATTTAGTTTTAGACTTTAAACTTTAGGCTTTAAGCGTACCTTTGCCCAATGAGTGAATATTCGATGGCAGAGGCAATGAGAAAATTCCTTCAGCAAAGCAGGCTGAAAGGAAATGTTTTGGCTTTGCAGATCACAGAAGTTTGGGAAGAAATAATGGGGAAAACGATAGCCCGTTACACTGACAAGATTGAAATTCACGGAACGACACTTTATATCCAAACCACAGTTGCACCTTTAAAACAGGAATTGCTTTACAAAAAGGAAAAAATTAAGGAAAGGGTTAATGAGGCGCTCGGCGAAAACCTGATAAAAGAAGTTGTTATCCGCTGACGCGTGGATCCACAATGCGATATAGCCAGTCTGCCAGTATATTGATACTGATAAAGAAAAAGGAAGTGACAAGCACAGATCCCATAACCACTGGAAAATCCAGTTTGGCCAGCGCATCAACTGTTACTTTGCCTATTCCCTTCCAACCAAAAATATATTCCACAAAAAATGCGCCTGCCAGTAATTCCGCAAACCATCCAGTGATTGCGGTGATCACCGGGTTCAGAGCATTTCGCAGTGCATGCCTCCAAATCACTTGTCTTTGAGATAATCCTTTGGCAAAGGCCGTACGGATATAATCCTGGTTGAGAACATCCAGCATCGAGCCCCTTGTTAATTGAGCAATAATGGCCATGGGGCGAATGCCGAGCGTCAGTGCGGGTAAAATCGCATTTTGCAGTTGCCATTGACGTCCGTTAAAAGGATCTGTATCGAATAGACTGCCTGTCATATGCAACCCGGTATACTGGTTAAGCACGAACCCAAATAAATAAGCAATCACAATACTCATAAAAAAAGAAGGCGCCGAAATGCCCAGCACACTGGCAAGAATGGCAGTTGTATCCAGCCAGGTATCTTTTTTTACTGCTGCCAGAACGCCGAGAGCCATACCTGTAACCGTGGCAATAAACATAGCCAAAAAAGCCAGTATGATCGTTCCGGGTAAAGCCTCCATCAGCATGGACCAAACCTGTTTTCTTGTCTGATACGATCTGCGGAGGTAAGGAAATTTTAGTACGAGTCTGGTATTTCCTCCAATACCGATCCAGTGTATATTTTTTTCTCTGAGCTCTGCTTCTTTATAAATGCTGACCGGTGAAACATCGTTCAGGTAATAAACAAATTGTTTCCATTTCGGCTGATCCAGGTACAGATCCTTGCGGATATTATTGAGTGTTCCGGCATCCGATCTTTGCCCCAGGATTAGCCGGGCCGGATCACCAAATCCCTGGAATAAAAAAAATACAATCACCACTACCCCCAGCATGACCAGGCCACCATAAAAAAGTCGGGAGAGGAATTGATTGATCATTATTCGGTCGGCATTTCCATTTTTTGTAACGGAAGCTCTGCAATGGCTGGAATTGCTGTCTCCAGGCTTGCATAGCTCCATTTATTCAATATGGTCGCTTTTTTTAAAAGGTATAAAGTGGGATCCACCCGGGCTGCTGTTTTCACAGCAGTCGCGTCGCATCCGAAAACAGGAATATTATTTTCCAGTGTATTGGCATTTAACCAGCTCTCTCCTTCTGACCTGTTGGATGTTACGAGTATTACCGGAATATTTTTGGATTTTGCCAGAGTATATAGCAACATAAAAGCCTTATTCCAATGCGGATTATTTAGCGGAAAACTGCGGGATATCAGCATCAACTGGTAACCAGGTCTTCCCATGATTTGTTGGGTGCTGTCATTTCCAGTCTGGCTGATCAGGGAAAAATCTTTTATCTCCGGCTCCGCATTTCCCTTACGAATCAATTTATCGTAACGTTTGATAAAAGTGTAACTGCTGTCAAGGTCGGCAGGTAACTGATCCGCCGTATATTCCATGGTATTATGATTTTTTTCATAAACAAAATGGATTACACTGCTATCCGGAATGGCGCCAGCGGGTGATTTCATTTTTTCAAATATATTAGTTCCTCTTTTAAACGGCAAACAATCTACCAGTGGCAGATATCGCAATGCATACCATTGAATGGAAAAAGAGAAGACAAGCGTAAGGGCCAGTATGATCTGGCTGCTTCTGCTCGAAAAACCGGATTTGATTTGATTCCGGTAGATAAACAAAATACTGATCAGCAGCAGCAGGATAAGATCTTTTATAAAAGAACCCATAGCCTGCAGAGGTATACAATTTCCAAAACATCCGCATTCGCGGATTTTACCGGAAATAACTGCATACCCGGTGAGAAAGCTGAAAAAAATAATCAGCAGGAGTAATAACCATGCAAACAGCCGCATCCTCCAGCCCAGTATGACCGCTACTCCAGCCAGGATTTCAAATACAATCATGACAACTGAAAATCCAAGCGTGTATGAATCCAGAAACGGCATATTCCAGACTTCAAAAAATTCCTGCATTTTATAGCTGAGACCCAGGGGGTCATTCGCTTTAACCAATCCCGAGAAAATAAATAAGATTCCAACCAGGAGTCGAGCAGTATTCAGAAAAGTTTTTTTCATGGGAGCTTGTTAAGCCGAATGGCGCCCTTCTTCCATTCCGATCAGGGCAAATATTGCATAGTTAATAATATCCGTCAGGTTGGCGTCAATACCTTCGCTGATGAGCGTTTTACCATCGTTGGCGAGGATCTGTCGCATCCGCTGGAGTTTCATCAGTATCAAATCGACAAAACTTTCCTGGCTCATTTCCCGCCAGGCCTCACCGTAATCATGATTTTTATTTTCCATGATTCCCTTCACGAAAGAAATTTTTTCATCGTAAAGCCTAGCTGATTTGTCTACCGGAATATCCTCCACATCTTCCGAATCCAACTCAATTTGAATCAGTCCGATTACACCATAGTTCACAATAGCCTGGAATTCACCGCGAATATCTTCTCCCACCCTTTGTAAACCTTTTTCCTGAATAGTGCGAATTCGTTTGGCCTTGATGAACAATTGGTCCAGGATGGAGATCATGCGCAAAACGCGCCAGGAGGTTCCGTAATCAATCGTTTTCTTCAGGAATATATCCCGGCAGTTTCTCACCGCATTTTCATACTGACGGAGGGTATCTTTCATGCCCAAAACTAATATTTAATAATGAAGGTCTAAATTTACGCATTCAATATGTATTCACTGAA